>Ga0207878_100159_pt1 | contig 55729 bp, 50 predicted proteins | sample LinPmetageLP41_FD_184053 | JGI IMG/M metagenome (GOLD analysis project Ga0207878, IMG submission 184053) | Marine viral communities from the Pacific Ocean - LP-41 (SPAdes) | ecosystem: Environmental > Aquatic > Marine > Oceanic | place: Pacific Ocean | collected 2010-08-27 | reverse complement strand
CGATACCGCACCCGCCGCCAATGCCGCCAGCCCGAACCCGCCGACATGGCTGAACACATCCAGAACGGTCGCATCCTTGGCAAGCCCGGCGAGGAAAGCATGGTTCGGGCGCTGGTCGAAGAAAAGCCCGGTTTTCTGCCCGCCTGTCAGGTCCGCCATATAGGTGGCCCCGTTCATCGGCACCGCAACCGCCGCGTCGAGTCCCCCGCGCAGCCAGCGCGTCCCCTCACTCAACCCTTCGGTCGTTCGGGCCCGACCGCTGGCGTTCAACAGAACATGCGCAATTCCAAGATCGGTCAATGCCGCCGCGATTTCCTCGACCAGAACATCCGCCCATGCTGCATTCGGCTGCACCACGGCGGCCTCGCCGAAACGGTCGATCACGACGCCCGGCATTCCGTCGGCCTCGGCATGGATCAGACGGTAGAAAGGCGCACCGATCAGCCGATCTCTATGCGCCACGGCAGTCGATAATCTGGCCGCGATCCATGCGCCATCGATGGCGGCGTCCGGGTCCGGCGACAACACCCGCGCAGCGATCCGCGATCCCATGTTGACGCCGACCGTGGCCAGCGGCACGCGATCGGCGTCTTCCAGAACGGCAAGGCTGCCGGGCGCGATGGTGCGACTGCGGCGGTCGGCAACGATATCGTCAAGATAGACCCAGGGGTGGCCGTGCCGGATGCGTTTGGCATCGACCTTGGGTTTCAGGCGGAGCGTCGGGCGGGGCGTGGGGGTGCTGTCGATCATACGCCTCCCCTAATCGGTGCCCACGCCGTGCGAAAGCCCTGCCCGACATGCAAAAGCCCCCGAATAGGGGGCTTCGCATGGAACGTCCGGGCAAAAGGCCCGTCGTCATGTGACTCAGGCGTGAGCGTCACCCGCCGTGTTCGCGCGCGTATTGCGGATGCGAGCGGCAATGGCAGTGAATATATCGCGCACAAAAGCCGCACGAAGGGCGCGGGCATTGGCTTCGATTTCCATCGTGTCGATCATGTTTGGGTTTGTCATTTTGCGTCTCCGGCTGCATCAGGAGCGTAGGGCACGTTCCGTTTTTGCTTGAAAGACACATATGCCGCGATGCGGCAGAAAACCAATGCCAGCGCAGCATTTCCCCCATGCATCAGATGCAACCCGGAAAATCCACCTATTTCAGCCCGTGGATACCTGCTGCAACCGCCTTCGCACCCTGCAATATCCAGCTGTGCTCGCTGGCCACCACGAACATGGTGAACCCGTTGGGGCGCCAGTTTCGCGCCGTTTCGATATCGGGTACCCAGGTCACAAAGGTCTTGTTCTCGTCTGCGCAGACCTGTCCGACGGAGGCCATCGCGGCAGGCAGGTCGGGGTTGTCCAGCGTGTCGTGACCATAGGCGACCGTCAGGTCGGCCGGACCGATGAACAATCCGTCGACGCCTGGCACGCAGGCGATTTCGCGGGCCGCTTCCACGCCTTCCGGCTCTTCGATCTGGGTCAGCACGATGGTTTCCGCCGCCGAGCGGGCCAGCAGGTCGGGCATCTTCTGCGCCGTGAAACCGGCCCATCGGGTCGATCCGGCATAACCCCGCCCGCCATGGCCGAACCGGGCGGCGCGGGCGATGGCGCGGGCCTTCTCGACAGTATCGACATGGGGCACCACGATGCCCGTCGCCCCCATGTCCATTACGTCGAGGATGCGCGCCGGGGACCCGTCGCCGATGCGGACCAGCACCGGAAAGTCCCGTGCCCGCGCCACGGCCATGCAGGCGTCGATGGCACCCCGGTCGAACGGCGAGTGTTCGGCATCGAGGCAAACGAAGTCCAATCCGGCCAGCATCAGGATTTCCAGCGTGACGTGGTTCGGCGTCTTCATGAATGTCCCGACGAGCATGTCGCCCGCCTGCATCCGGGCGCGAAGTCCCCTGGCTCTGGTCAGATCGGTCACGTCGCGGCCTCCGGAAATAGTGTCGCACGCAACCTTAAAAGGCGGCGACCGGAGGGCAAGCCCGGAGGAGCGTGTCAGGGCAGGTCTGGCAAGTCGGGCAGATCGGGCAGGTCGGGTAACTCCGGCAGGTCGGGCCATTCGGGCAGATCGGGTGATTCCGACATGTCGGACAAACCGTCCATTGCGGGCACCTCGTCCATCGCGGCCAGACTACCGGATGCAGCCTGCGGTGCACTCCGTTCAGCCTTCGGCCCGTCTTCGCCGTCAGATGCAGTCTCCGCCTTTGAAGAGGTCAGTTGGCCGGTCCCGCCGAACTCCGATTGACCGTCGCAACCGCGATCGACCGCCTCTCCCGGAAGGGCCGCGATCTTGACGGCGCGCAGGCCGTTCAGCTGACCCAGCCGCGCCACCATTGCCGCGCCGCGTGGCAGACGTTTGCGGCCTGGCAAGGTCAGACCCGAGGCACCGCCATGCAGGACGATCTGCGACAGGGCTTGCGGGTCAAGCGGGATAAGGTCGCCTGCTTTCATGTCCATCAGACGCGCCAGCGGCAGACGCATCGGCGGCAACACGGCCTGCAGCAGCACGGGGGCCTCTTCAGTGGCGGCGCGCATCGCGGCTTTCCAGTCGGCCTCGGGGTCCAGCGCCTCTCCGGCTTGCGGAAGCGGCGCAGCGTCCACTGGAAGGATCACCGAAATGGACCCGTCCCGCAGGCCATCGCCCAGCTTCACCGCCATATCCAGCCGCAGGAACTGCGGCGACGTCAGGATCAAGGCCAGCGAGTCCGGCCCGGCAATGAAACTGCCCCCGCGCAATGCCCCGGGGCGCGGCTCCTCGGTCGCGGCGGGCAGCAGACGCTGCATCTGCACCAGCAGGGCGCGCGCGAAGGGTTGGACCAGTGCCGCATCGATCCGCGTGGCCCGTCGCGCCGGGCGGGCGGGACCATCGACCTGGCCGATGGTCTGCACCTCCACCAGGGCGTCGGTCAGCGCCGGATGCAGCACGATCAGACCGGTCAACGCGGCCAGGACCTCGGGCGAATGGGCCGTGGGCGCGCCGGGTACCATTCCCGGTGGATCGATCGGCAGGCAGAGCGCGCGTTCGTTGAGATCATCGAACGCGGCCTCGGCCGTGACGCGCCAGGCCGTCCGCTCGCCCGTGGCAAGCCCAAGGCCCGACATGTCATCGCCGACCCGCAGTGCGGCCATTCCAAGCGCAGCCAGCAGATCGGGTGCCGCCGAGGGGGCGGCACGACCCGACATGCCGGAGTCCGGCCCGCCGGACGGGCCCCCGGCCATACGGCGGAGTGTGGAAGAGGACAGATCGGGCGACATGGCATCCGGTTGCGAAGAGACTCACTGCCTCCTGTCTGCGGCAATCGGGTTAACAAAACCTTTGCACGGGTCAGAACTGGGGTCGGGCGGGGCTATTCCGCCGCCCGCGCGGTGCCCGCGGTCCGCGTCTCCCCCGGCAGACGCAGGCGGAACGCGGCACCGCCCTGCCCCGGCAGGTAGTCGATGCTGCCGCCCAGCCGCGCCATGACCTCCCGGCAGATCGCAAGCCCAAGACCCGCACTGCCTGCCGCCGCCTGGTCCGATAAACGTGCGAATTTCTCGAAGATCAGGCCGCGATCGGGCGCGGCAATACCGGACCCGTTGTCGGTGAAATCGACGATTACGCCATCTGCTTCCGCCATCACCGCTATCCGCAATGCAGGGTCGTCCGCATCGCAGTATTTTGCGGCATTGGTGATCAGGTTGATGAATACCTGCGACAGCCGGTCCGGGTCCGTCCGCAATGTCACATCCTCGCCCTCCGGGTCTCGGTCGATCCTCAGGCCGAGTGACACCGTGCCGGCCGCCGTCACGGCACGGTCGATCACGGTGCGCAGTGTAACGTCTGCGGGGTTCAATACGACTTGCCCCGATTCCAGGACGCTCAGGTCCAGAAGGTCATCCAACAGACGGGTCAGTCGCTCGCTCTCGTCCAGAATGATCCCGGCATAGCGGGCACGATCCTCATCGCTTACCCTACCGTCAGCCTCGTCTCCGCGCAAAATCTCGGAAAACGCCCGGATCGACGTCATCGGTGTCCGTAACTCATGGCTTACCTGACTGAGAAAAGCGTCTTTCTGATGACCCAGTGCCGTCAGCTTGTCATTGGCCGCACGCAATTCACCCGCAGTGCGGACCAATTCTGCCGACGAGGCCTCCAGCCGGGCTGAATAATCCATTATCTGCGCCGTCTCGTCGGCCACGGCCAGCAGGTCTTCAACCGATACGGCGGCATCGCCGGTGATGCCGGTGACCATCGCGTGCGCAGTCGCGGCCCCGACCGACCCGGCAAGCTTCCGTTCCAGCCGATCCAGTAGGTCGGGCGTCGTTTCCGGCAGATCCGATGGACGTCCCTGGGCGCGGGATTCGGCAGCAAACACCTCCTGTGCCTCGGACGCGCCAAGAATGCGCTGCGCCATGATCAGAAGTTCCTCGGCCCCGGCATGATAGCTGCGACGGCCCCGAGGTGCTGCGGTACGGTCGAAGACCTGTACGAAACGCGGGGCCTGCAACTGCTCCATCGGCGTGGGGCGGGTCAGCAGGGATGTCAGGCACAGGACAAAGGTATTCAGCCCCAGTGAAAGGATCATCGCGGACAACAGCGGATCGCCGGTCAGTCCGAACGGTGCTTCGGGGCGCAGCCATTCGATGCCGAACGGTCCGACCGACGTCGGCCCCGCCAACACCGGCACCAGCATCGTCCAGGCCCAGATGACAAAGCCGGTGACGATGCCCGCTGCCGCGCCCAGCCGTGTGGCCCCCGTCCAGAACAGACCGAATCCCAGTGCCGGCAAGACCTGCGCCATGCCGACGAAGCTGATCAGCCCGATGGAGGCCAGCGCCGCCGTGCCGCCAGTCGCCAGAAAATAGAGATAGCCCATCGCCAGCACGACCAGGATCGACGCCCGCCGCGCCCGCAGCACGACGCCCCGCACATCGCCGGAAATCGACGCCTGTGCCTGCCCGCTTCCATCCCTGTTCTGCGCCGCCAGCCAGAGCGGCATGACGACGTGGTTCGACAGCATCGTCGCGAGCGCAACGCTGGCCACGATCACCATGCTGGTCGCCGAGGAAAATCCGCCGAGAAATGCCAGAAGCGCCAACCCGCCCTGCCCCTCGGCCAGCGGCAGCGTCAGGACGAACAGGTCGGGATTCGATCCGGCAGGCAGTCGCGCCAGACCCGTCACCGCGATCGGCACCACGAAGATGCACATGGCCATCAGATAGGCCGGAAACGCCCAGCTTGCGGTTACCAGGTGCCGCTCGTCAGAGTTTTCGACGACCAGCACCTGAAACATGCGCGGCAGGCAGATGACGGCGGCACCCGACACAAAGATCAGCCCGGCCCAACGCCCCGGCACTGCCGTCCAGTTCGCAACCGGTGACGTCGCGATGGCTTCGCCCGTGGCCGCGGCCCCGCCGTTGATCCCCCAGACCACGAAAGCGCCGACCGATAACAGTGCCACCAGTTTGACCACCGCCTCGACCGCGATGGCCGAGACGATACCGTCGTGACGTTCGCCGATGTCCAGCTTGCGGGTGCCGAACAGAATGGTGAATACCGCCAGCCCGCAGGCCACCCAGAATGCCAGCCCGGTCAACTCGCTGGCCTGCGTTCCCGGTGCCGCGAAGACACCGAACGACAGCGTGACCGATTGCAGTTACAGCGCGATGTAGGGTGTCGTGCCGACCACGGCCAGCAACGTCACGATCACCGCCAGCAGGTTCGACTTGCCATAGCGGCTAGAGATCATATCGGCGATCGAGGTGATGCGTTCGGCCCGCCCGATCCGCACCAGTTTACGCAGTCCCCACCACCAGCCGATGAAGACCAGCGTCGGGCCAAGATAGATGGTCATGAACTCCAGCCCCGATCGGGCGGCGTATCCGACGGCGCCATAGAACGTCCAGGCTGTGCTATAGATCGACAGCGACAGGGTATAGATCGTCGGGCCACGCATCAGACTGCGCCCTTTGGCGGCAGCACGCTCGCCCGCGAAGGCCACGACGAAAAGGAATGTCACATAGGCCAGGCAGACCGCGACCAGTAGGCTGAACGTCAGGTTCATGTCCGCTGCCCTGCAAAGAGCGCATGACCGATCATTCAGCCCCGCTTTCGCGATCTGCATCGTCACGCAGATCCCGCATGTGCAACCGTCCGATCCAGAGCGCCAGACCGATCAGACCCAACCACGAAGCGAAAAGATACGTAAGCCATGGTGCTGTAGCCCCGGCAGCGGCCGGATCATCGGACAGCACCAGATCGGGGATCAGAAATAGGACCGCCCCCAGAAACGGCAGCAGCCGGGCCGCATCCACCAGACGTGCCCTGCGATGCGCGCGGGTTTGGGCGTCCGTGGCCATTCGGTCCGCCGCCGCCCGGCCCGTCATTCGGGTGCCGTCCGCGCCAGATCACGCACGGCCTCGATCAATTCCCGGTTCGAAAAAGGCTTGGTCATGAACCGGCTGACGCCCAATGCCTCGGCCCGGTCGCGATCCTTGGTCTGGCCTTTGGCGGTCAGCATCAGGACCGGCAGATCTGCCCGCGTGCCATTCTGTCCGGCGCGCAACCCTCCCAGCACCTCGAACCCGGACTGGCCGGGCAACATCACGTCCAGCACGATCACGTCCGGCGCATGCCGCACCACCGCGTCCAGCGCCGTCCTGCCATCTGAATGGGTGGACACGCGCCAGCCCTCTCGTTGCAGCAGAAAGCCTATGGCGGTGGCGATATTCGGTTCGTCCTCGATCAACAGGACACGGCCGCGCGGCGCGTCAACAGGCGCATCGGCAGAAGGTATATCAATCATGTCCGGCCTCCCCTCCGATCATGAACGCGGTAAAGTGTCCCCCGTTAGGTCCACCATGTCCAGCATATCCGGTCGCGTCGACAGGACCGACGGTTCCCGACGCGCCGGACATTCAATGCGGGGACAGACGCGGCAGCCCGGTCCGACCGGCGCACCCGCACCGCCGCTTTGAGTTCGGGTCAACAGCATCGTCGCGCGTATCACGGGCGCGGCGCCAAACCCCGCGACCGCCACCGCCTGAGCGATGGCATGAACGCGCCAGTCCGCGCCGTCCGGCGTTTCAACCACCACGGTCAGAGGGCGACCCGGCTGACCCAGCGCAGTGTACACAGGCCAGAGCGGACATCCGGCCCCCATTACCGGCAATGGAAATCCCGCCACCGGCTTGCGCCGCAGCAGTGCACCAGCGGCATCGCAGATCACCAATCCGCGCCCCGGATCGACGACACCCATGCGCCGCAGAACCAGTGCCAGATCGCCCCCGGCAGCGGCGATCAGATCATCCGGGCCGTCTGCTGCCTCGACGAGCGCGCGTGGCAGTCGAGATGCGTCCTCGGCGTCGCCCGTCAGAATTTCTGTGGCCAGGACGCGCGCATCCTCCCCCGTCAGACCGCCGACAAGGTCCGGGACGGCGGCGACCCCGTCCCGTTCCAACACATCGAACCGGTGGCCCGCGTCGTCCAGAAACCGCGAAACCGTCTCGGAAGGCAGCATGCGGTCCGCCCCGCGCGCCGCCTGCCGGTCGAACAGGCCGACGACGGCTTCGGCCCCATCGGCCAACCTGCGGCTGTCGGCGTCGAGGTTAGCATGAAACCGGCCCAGCCAGTTGGCGTCGATTTCGGGCGTCTGCGCAAGGATCGAGGCGGTGGAGCGGACGACAGACACTGTCGACAATAACTCGTGCATTGCGTCGGCCAGTGTCGGATCGTGGGACAGACGGTCCGATAGCGCCTCGATGGTACGGGCCTGTGCGGCCAGGGCCCGCGCCTGCGCCGCGATCAACCCGGCCCAGTGTGGAAACCGACGAGCCAGGTCGGGGGCATCGTCAAACTCCGCCTCGTTGTTCTGCTGTGCCCCTGCAGCCGCCCGTAGTTCCTCGATCAGTGCTTCGTCGCCGTCTTCGGCCAGGGCGGCGCGATCAGTTTCCAGTGCCGTGGCCAGGCGTGACAGAAGACTGCCCCCGATCGCCCTGCGGTTGTGCTCGATCAGGTTCAGATAGGACGGCGAGATACCCACTGTCCCGGCCACTGCGGTCTGTTTGCGTCCCAGGGCCAGGCGGCGTTCGCGGATTCGGCTGCCGGTTGGAATGGACCTTGGCATACAACCTCCTGACCTTGTTCGATTGCTGCGCGTGCAAGCGATTTGCTGCATGTGCGGGACAAAAAATTTACACGTATCCGGACAAGTCTGTCATATTATTTACAATAAAATCGCATCCCGTCTATGAGTTATTGATGATTTCACTTCAGGTCGTCGATAGTGCCGTTGACCCGTCAAGCTGGACGGGCCTGTCGCGCGGACCTTCGGAGGAGGGGGAGCGGGGCGTCAAAAACAGGGAGGGTCTCAATGACCAAATCGAATTTCACTCGCCGTGGCGTGATGAAGACCGGTGCCGCAACCGGTGCCGGACTTGCCATTCCAACGGTTTTCTCGGGCGCGGTCTGGGCCGACGCCCATAGCGGTTTCACCAATGCGCCTCAGGGCGACACGGTCACACTCGGCTTCAACGTGCCCCAAACCGGCCCCTATGCCGACGAAGGCGCGGACGAGCTTCGTGCGTTTCAGCTCGCGGTCCAGCACCTGAACGGTGAGGGCGATGGCGGCATGATGCAGACGTTCTCGTCCAAGGCTCTGGATGGCACCGGCATCTTGGGCAAGAAGGTCGAGTTCGTCACCGGCGACACACAGACCAAGTCGGACGCGGCGCGCGCCTCGGCCAAGTCGATGATCGAAAAAGACGGCGCCATCATGATTTCGGGCGGCTCCTCGTCCGGTGTCGCGGTCGCCGTTCAGGGCCTCTGCCAAGATGCTGGCGTGATCTTCATGGCAGGCCTGACGCACTCGAACGACACCACGGGCAAGGACAAGAAGGCCAATGGCTTCCGCCACTTCTTCAACGCCTATATGTCCGCCGCCGCACTCGCCCCCGTGCTGGAGCAGCTTTATGGTGCCGACCGTAAAGCCTATCATCTGACCGCAGACTATACCTGGGGCTGGACCCAACAGGAATCGATTGCCGCCGCGACCGAAGCTCTGGGCTGGGAAACCGTCAACGACGTGCGCACACCGCTCGCCGCGACGGACTTCTCGTCCTACATCGCGCCAGTTCTGAATTCCGGTGCCGATGTCCTGATCCTGAATCACTACGGCGGAAACATGGTCAACTCGCTGACCAACGCGGTTCAGTTCGGCCTCCGTCAGGCGCAAGCCAACGGCAAGCAATTCGAGATCGTCGTGCCGCTCTATTCGGAGCTAATGGCGCAGGGTGCTGGCGAGAACATTGCCGGTATCGTGGGTTCGCAGAACTGGGACTGGAAACTCGAAAACGAAAAGGGCGCGCGTTATACCGGCACCAATGCCTTCGTGAAATCGTTTGGCGAAAAGTACGGCTTCCCGCCATCACAGGCCGCTCAGACCTGTTATGCGCAGACCATGCTGTATGCGGATGCGGTCACCCGCGCCGGCTCGTTCAATCCCTGCGCCGTTGTCGAAGCCCTGGAGGGTTATGAGTTCGACGGTCTGGGCAATGGCCCCACGCTTTACCGCGCTGGCGATCACCAGTGCTTCAAGGACGTGGTCGTCGTGCGCGGCAAGGAGAACCCGGAGAACGAGTTCGATCTTGTTGAAATCGTCGAGGTCACTCCGGCCGAGCAGGTCACATACCCGGTCGATCACCCGATGTTTGCCGGTGGCGAACTGGGCGAATGCAACCCGGGCGCGTAAGCGAAAGCTGACAAAAGGGGCCGTGTCACTGGCACGGCCCCATTCCTTCCCAGCCGGTTCATCGGTCGCCGGATCGTCAATGGCAGTGGTCCCGCGTCCCATGCACCCCGATGCCGCCCCATAATCAGAACGCATCGTCTTACAGGAGACCTCGGGCCATGGAAGCCTTCATCCTCCAAATCCTCAACGGCCTTGACAAGGGGTCCGCCTATGCGCTGATCGCCTTGGGTCTGACGCTGATCTTCGGCACGCTGGGGGTGGTCAACTTCGCTCACGGCGCGTTGTTCATGATCGGGGCCTTCGTGGCCGTGACCATGTCCAAGCTGCTGTCGCTGTCGACCACCACAATCGACCCGACCCGCACCGATTTCCTTGGAAATCCGGCAACCATCGATACGCCCTATGTCGTCAACTGGTTCGGGCCGGAAGTCGGGGCCACGCTCATCGACTGGGCGGTGCCCTTGGCCATCCTCCTGGCGATCCCGGTGATGCTACTGTTCGGCTTCATCATGGAACGTGGGTTGATCAAGCATTTCTACAAGCGCCCCCATGCCGACCAGATCCTCGTGACGTTTGGTCTTGCCATCGTTCTGCAAGAGGTCATCAAGTATTTTTACGGCGCGAACCCGATCCCGACCCCCGCCCCAGACGTATTTCGCGGGTCGTTCGACTTCGGCGCGTTGCTGGGCTTCGATCCGAATACCGTCATCTATCCCTACTGGCGTCTGGTCTATTTCGCTTTCGCGGGCGTCATCATCGCCGCAGTCTTCGCATTTCTTCAGTTCACGACCTTCGGCATGGTGGTCCGCGCAGGCATGGCCGACCGGGAAACCGTGGGTTTGCTGGGCATCAACATCGACAAGCGGTTCACCATCATGTTCGGCATCGCCGCAGCCGTCGCCGGTCTGGCCGGAGTGATGTACACGCCGATCAATCCGCCAAACTATCACATGGGCATGGACTTCCTCGTGTTATCCTTCGTTGTCGTCGTCGTCGGTGGCATGGGGTCACTTCCCGGCGCGGTGCTGGCGGGTTTCCTTCTGGGCATCCTTGAGAGCTTCGCCTCGACCACATGGGCCACGAACGCCGTACCCGGCATCAACCAGATCATAATCTACCTCGTCGCCATGATCGTCCTTCTGACGCGTCCGCGCGGGCTGATGGGGCGCAAAGGCGTGATGGAGGACTGAGCACATGACCGACCAGACACAACATATCGCCACCCCGACGTCAGAGCCCGCCAAACCGGTCCGCAGACGAGTCGGCGGCGGCATCCTGGGATTGACGCGCAAGGACTTTGCCCTGCTTGTCATTGTCATTCTGCTGACGGTGTTGGCACCGTTCCTGCTGAACCCTTTTCCAACCGACTCGGCCATGGCGCAATTCAACGCGGGCTATCCTGACCTGATGCAGCGGTTCGTGATCTTCGGAATCTTCGCCATCGGTTTCAACATCCTGTTCGGCCTGACCGGCTATCTGTCGTTCGGCCATGCGGCCTTCCTCGGCGTCGGCAGCTATTCCTGCGTCTGGATGTTCAAACTGCTGGGATACAATGTCCTGCCGGGCATCGGACTGGCGATCATCATTTCTGGCTTGTTCGCCCTGTTGATCGGGTTCATCTCGCTGCGTCGTTCGGGGATCTATTTCTCGATCCTGACGCTGGCCTTCGCGCAGATGTCCTTCGCGCTGGCCTATTCGGTTCTGTCGAATCCCAAATTCAATCTGACCAACGGCGAGACGGGCTTGCAGGTCTACACCAATGATCCTCAGATCTTTCACAACCCGGCCACCACTGTGAATGCGCCGCATATCTTCGGCCTTGCCATGCGCGAGACCGAGACGTTGTCGTTGGGAAGGTGGGATTTCCAGTTCAACGTCGGCTACTACTTGTCGGCGTTCTTCATGGTGATTTGCTTCTATCTGGCAATTCGGCTGTTCCGCTCGCCTTTCGGGATGATGCTGCGAGCTGTGAAGTCGAACCAGCAGCGGTTGAACTACACCGGGCTGAACCCCAAGCCCTATACGCTCGCCGCCTTTGTCATCTCCGGAATGTACGCCGGGCTGGCCGGTGGCCTTCTGTCGGCAATGGACCCGTTGGCCGGGGCCGAACGGATGCAGTGGACGGCAAGCGGAGAGGTCGTCCTTATGACCATCCTCGGTGGGGCCGGGACCCTGATCGGGCCTGTTCTGGGTGCAGGCTTCATCAAGTATTTCGAGAACATCTTCTCCAAGATCAACGAATCCACCTTGCAAGCCTGGTTCGCCTTCATGCCTGACGGGATGCAAGATGTGGTCGTCGCCATCGTTTACCCATTCGTAGGCAAAGGCTGGAACCTGACGCTTGGTCTTCTCTTCATGGTTGTCGTCATCTTCCTGCCCGGCGGGTTGGTTCAGGGCGGGCAGAAGATTGCAACAGTCTTCCGGCGCGACCGGAAGGCATCAGGCGTAGAAGACGATGCCGCCGAGCAACGTCAGGCTGGGGAGTAAGCATCATGGGTATTCTCGAGGTCAAAAACGTCGGTAAGCGCTTCGGCGGATTGCAGGCCCTGTCGGACATCAACCTGTCAATCACCCAAGGCACCGTTCACGCCATCATCGGTCCGAACGGCGCGGGCAAGTCGACCCTGCTGAACTGTCTTGTCGGCAAGCTGATTCCCGACACCGGATCGGTCAGCTTCGAAGGCAAGTCCGTACTGGGCCGCAAACCGCACGAGATCAACCAGATGGGCATTTCGCGCGTTTTCCAGACGCCCGAAATCTTTGGCGATCTGTCTGTCATGGAAAACATGATGATCCCCTGCCTGGCCAAGCGGGACGGTGCGTTTTCGCTGCAAGCCTATCATGCGCTGCTAAGCGACCGCGAAATCGTCGACCGGGCCGAACACATGCTTGAAGACATGAACATGGCCGACAAGCGGAACATGCATGCGGCGGCGATGTCGCGTGGTGACAAGCGGCGGCTGGAAATCGGTATGTGCCTTGCCCAGGAACCGCGCCTTCTGCTGCTGGATGAACCGACGGCGGGCATGGCGCGGGCAGACACGAACAACACCATCGATCTGCTGAAGCAGATCAAGGACTCGCGTCCGATCACCATCGCCATCATCGAGCATGACATGCACGTCGTCTTTTCGCTGGCCGAACGGATCACTGTGCTGGCGCAAGGCACCCCGCTGGTCGAAGACACGCCCGACAAGATCAAGGGCCACCCCAAGGTGCGCGAAGCCTATCTGGGCGAAAGCGCCGAGCACTGAGGAGACATTCGATGAACGTCAAACCCGACTTCACCCGCGACGCGAACCAGGCCGCGACAGCCCCGGCGTATTTCTCGGTCCACGATATCCACGCCTATTACGGCGAGAGCTACATCGTGCAGGGCGTCAGTTTCAACGTCCACGAGGGCGAGATTCTCGCGCTGCTGGGCCGCAACGGTGCCGGCAAGACCTCGACCCTGCGGACCTGCGCGCGACTGGGCAATCCGGAGCTCCGGCACGGCGAAATCTGGCTGGATCACAAACCTCTGCACAAGATGAAGGCGCATGAGGCGTCGCAGGCCGGTCTTGGCCTCGTGCCCGAAGACCGCCGTATCATCGCCGGTCTAACGGTCGAGGAAAACCTCAAGCTGGCGCAGATTGCCCCGCCCGTCGGCTGGTCACTTGAACGCCTTTACGAACTTTTTCCGCGACTTGGCGAGCGTCGCAAACAGGAAGGCATCACCCTGTCCGGCGGCGAACAGCAGATGCTTGCCATCGCCCGTGCCCTTGCCCGTGATGTGAAACTTCTGCTTCTGGATGAGCCTTATGAAGGACTTGCACCCGTCATCGTCGACGAGATCGAGAAAACGCTGCACGAAATTCGCAAGCTGGGCATGACCACGATCATCGTTGAACAGAACGCAGTTCGGGCCCTGGAAATCAGCGATCGGGCCATCATCCTAGACACCGGCGGCGTGGTCTTCGACGGCACCGCAGCCGAGGTGCTGAGCAACGCGGAACTTCGCGCAGAATATCTAGCGATTTGAATGTATTATCGGGGTCCCATGCACCCCCGACGCGGCCCGCACGGGCAAAGGAGACCCCATGCCAGACGATCAGATTTTCCCGCCCTCCGCCGAGATGGCGGCGAATGCCCATGCCGATCGCGCGACCTATGATGCGATGTATCAGGCCAGTGTCGAAGACCCCGAGGCGTTCTGGGCCGAGCATGGCAAGCGCGTCGACTGGATCAAACCCTATACCCGCGTAAAGGACACCAGCTTCGCGCCGGGCAACGTATCGATCAAATGGTTCGAGGACGGCACCCTGAACGTCGCCGCGAACTGCATCGACCGTCACCTGAAGGACAGGGGCACGCAGACCGCGATCATCTGGGAGCCGGACTCGCCCGATGACGAAGCGCAGCACATCACTTATCAACAGTTGCATTCCCATGTCTGCAAGATGGCCAACGTCCTTAAAGGCATGGGTGTGACCAAAGGCGACCGCGTCGTCCTGTATATGCCGATGATTCCGCAGGCCGCCTATGCGATGCTTGCCTGCGCGCGGATTGGTGCGATCCATTCGATCGTCTTCGCGGGTTTCTCATCCGAGGCGTTGTCGGCGCGGATCAACGGGTCTGACGCGAAGGTCGTCATCACCGCTGACGGCGCGCCGCGCGGCGGGCGGGTCACCAACCTCAAGGACAGTGTCAACAAGGCGCTGCTGCATTGCGACGACAGCGTCAAATGCCTGTTGGTCAAGCGAACCGGACAACAGGTTGCGTTCCGCCCGGAGAATGACGTCTGGCTGCATGAAGCGGAGGCAGAGGTTTCCGACGACTGCCCGCCTGAGGAGATGAACGCCGAGGACACTTTGTTCATCCTCTACACGTCCGGCTCGACGGGGATGCCCAAGGGCGTGGTCCATACGACCGGGGGCTATCTCGTCTACGCCTCGATGACGCACCAATACACCTTTGACTACAAGGACGGCGAGGTGTTCTGGTGCACGGCGGACGTCGGCTGGGTCACGGGTCACAGTTATATCGTCTATGGCCCGCTGGCGAATGGCGCGACGACGCTGATGTTCGAAGGGGTGCCGACCTATCCTGACGCGGGCCGATTCTGGGCGGTCTGCGACAAACACAAGGTTGCGCAGTTCTATACCGCACCGACTGCCCTGCGTGCGCTGATGGGGCAGGGCAATTCCTTCGTGGAGCCGTATGATCTGAGCAGCCTTCGCATTCTTGGAACCGTGGGTGAGCCGATCAATCCCGAGGCATGGGCCTGGTACAACGACATCATTGGCAAAGGCCGCTGCCCCATAGTCGATACCTGGTGGCAGACGGAAACCGGCGGTCACCTGCTGACCCCCCTGCCCGGCGCCATAGCCACCAAACCGGGCAGCGCGACCCTGCCGTTCTTCGGCATTCAGCCCGTCATCCTTGAGCCCACGACGGGCGAGGAAATCCACGAGACCGCCGCCGAAGGGGTGCTTTGCATCAAGGACAGCTGGCCCGCCCAGATGCGGACCGTCTGGGGCGATCACGCGAGGTTCGAGAAAACCTATTTCAGCGACTACAAGAATTACTATTTCACCGGTGATGGCTGCCGCCGCGATGCCGACGGGTACTACTGGATCACGGGACGGGTCGACGACGTGATCAACGTGTCCGGTCACCGCATGGGCACCGCCGAAGTCGAAAGCGCGTTGGTCGCCCACCCCAAGGTGGCCGAAGCGGCAGTCGTTGGATACCCGCACGACGTAAAGGGTCAGGGTATCTATGCCTATGTCACGCTCATGGGGGGGCAGGAGCCTGACGACGCATTGCGTAAGGAGTTGTCAGACTGGGTCCGTTCCGAGATCGGACCCATTGCGAAACCTGATCTGATTCAATGGGCACCGGGTCTGCCGAAGACACGGTCAGGCAAGATCATGCGTCGCATTCTCCGCAAGATTGCAGAAAACGACTTCGGTGCATTGGGCGATACCTCGACTTTGGCCGATCCGTCGGTTGTGGACGATCTGATCGAAAATCGAATGAACCGATAAATATATGATTTATATACGTTAACGACGTCAAATTCTCGCCCCTGCATTACCGTTTCGACGCCGTGATGCAGGGGTTTTCTGTTCTGGCCCAGCGGGCGTAGCAAACAGAACGGAGGCCGACATGGCTATCATGGGACTTATCGGATCGTCACAACCATCATAAGGCGCGACAGCGACATCGGGTCAGGCGTAAGAACCGGACCGGGCAGCATCCACCGACAGTTCGACATCGACTGACACAAGTCATACCGCGGGCAACGCAAATGGCCAGCAGGCAGACGCGCCACGGTCTGCGGACCAGACCCCTCCCGTGACGTATGCCCGCGGCGTGAACGGGACCGCATCGCGCTCCGGATCGGATGGTGGCGACAGCGTGGCCCGCCCGCAGAATGCACAGATGGATGCCCCGCGCCTGTTACAGGCATTTGCGCCTGATGCCGACGAAAATCGTGCCCGACGTTATGTCGAAGCAGCGCAGGACCGGCTGGTCAGCCAGCAACTCCTGTCTCGCATACCTCTCCCGACCGAAGCCCGACCCAATCTGATGGTCGAGACCCCTACCACGAAAGATGGGATCGCATCCAGTGGCACACCCCCACGAGGTCGCACCGCCTGACAGGAGGGCGGGTCGCGATGGACTTTTACCAAGCAGTTCGATCACGCAGCGATCTTAACGATTTGGTTATGAGCGCGGGAGCAGCTTTGGAGGCGAAATCATTTGTCGGCACAGCATTCCAGAACCGTCGCGGCTGACGAACGGACGCTCGACTGGTCGGGCTGCCATCATCGCGATCACATCGAAGTCCTTTCCCTCGCGGCACGGACGCGGTAATGCCGGGCAAACAGGCAGCGGAGATGGCAATGACCAAAAACCACGAGAGCGATGTCGCCTTTATCAAGGCGCTGGCCGAACTTCTGCGCGAAAACGATCTAAGCGAACTGGAAGTCAGTCGCGAATACGGTGAAGACGACGCGCTGAACGTGCGTGTCGCGCGGCAACTGATCTCTGCCCCCGTTGCGGCCGCGCAGGCCCCGATGCAGATTTCTGCCCCACATTCGCCCCCGGCTTTGGCTCCTTCCAGTTCTGCCACCCCGCAGGAAGACCCGGCGCAAGACCCCGGCGCGGTCACATCACCTATGGTCGGCACGGCCTATCTGGCATCCGAGCCGGGCGTGGCCAATTTCATCGCCGTCGGCGATACTGTGGACGAAGGCCAGACGTTGCTGATCATCGAGGCCATGAAGACCATGAACCAGATCCCCAGCCCGCGCGCAGGCACCGTCAAACGCATTCTGGTCGAGGACGGCGCCGCCGTTGAATACGGTGCCCCCCTCGTGATCCTGGGCTGAGCGCGATGTTCAAGAAAATCCTGATCGCCAACCGGGGCGAGATTGCACTGCGCATCGTACGCGCCGCGCGCGAGATGGGGGTGGCAACCGTCGCTGTCCATTCCACCGCCGACTCTGATGCAATGCATGTCCGAATGGCCGACGAATCCATTTGCATCGGGCCTGCGCCAGGCAGCCAGTCTTACCTGAGCATACCGGCGATCATTTCCGCCTGCGAAATCACCGGCGCCGAAGCGATCCATCCCGGATACGGATTCCTGTCGGAAAACGCCGCCTTTGTGCAGGTGCTGGAAGATCACAACATCACCTTCATCGGCCCCACGGCGGAACACATCCGCATCATGGGCGACAAGATCACCGCCAAGGACACGATGATCAAACTTGGCGTGCCCTGCGTGCCGGGTTCGGACGGTGGCGTGCCCACGCTGGAGGACGCGCAGCGTCTGGGCGAGGAAATCGGATATCCGGTCATCGTCAAGGCCACGGCAGGTGGCGGTGGGCGCGGCATGAAGCTGGCCAAAACCGCCGCCGACATGGAAACCGCGTTCCGCACCGCACGCACCGAATCCAAGGCGGCGTTCGGCAACGACGAAGTTTATCTGGAAAAATACCTGACCACGCCGCGCCATATCGAGGTTCAGGTCTTCGGCGATGGGAAAGGCCGTGCGGTTCATCTGGGCGAGCGGGATTGTTCTTTGCAACGCCGTCACCAGAAGGTCTTCGAGGAGGCCCCCGGCCCCACGATTACACCCGAGCAGCGTGCGCAGATCGGCAAGACCTGCGCCGAGGCCGTAGCCCGCATCAACTATGCCGGCGCTGGCACGATCGAATTCCTGTACGAGAACGGCGAATTCTATTTCATCGAGATGAATACCCGCCTTCAGGTCGAACACCCGGTGACCGAGGCCATCTTCGGTGTCGACCTGGTGCGCGAACAGATCCGCGTGGCGTCCGGCTTGCCGATGTCGTTCCAGCAGGACGATCTGAAGATCAATGGCCATGCCATCGAAGTTCGGATTAATGCCGAAAAGCTGCCCAACTTTGCGCCCTCGCCCGGCACGATCACGCAATATCACGCCCCTGGCGGGTTGGGCGTGCGGATGGATTCGGCGCTTTATGACGGGTATCGCATCCCGCCCTATTACGACTCGCTGATCGGCAAGCTTATTGTCCATGGCCGCGACCGGCCCGAAGCACTGGCTCGTCTGCGACGGTCGCTGGGCGAGTTGATCGTCGATGGGGTCGATACCACGGTCCCGCTGTTTTTCGAGCTGTTGAAAGACTCGAACATACAGTCCGGCGATTACACGATTCATTGGCTGGAAGGCTGGCTGGAAGAGAACCTTGGCTGGAAAGGCTGACGCGCCAGAGGATTGAAAAGTCTTGGCGACACGGATCGACTGCGCGACAATGGGATCATGCCCCGCGATACCGCCCCGATCACGCCCGAAACCCTTCTGATGGCCTATGCCTCGGGCGTTTTCCCGATGGCCGAAAGCCGGGCCGATCCCGATATATTCTGGGTTGACCCCGAAAGGCGCGGGGTGATGCCACTGGATGGGTTCCGTCTGTCACGCAGCCTGGCAAAGCTCATCCGGCAGAACCGGTTCATCGTCACCCTGAACGAAGAGTTCGACGGTGTGGTCGCAGGATGCGCCGACCGGGCAGAAACTTGGATCAATCCCGAAATCATGGCGCTTTATTCCGCCCTGCACGACACCGGCTTCGCACATTCGCTTGAGATATGGGACGGCGATACACTGGCGGGCGGGGTCTATGGTGTGACGCTGGGTGCCGCGTTCTTCGGCGAGTCGATGTTCTCGCGCAGGCGCAATGCCTCAAAAGTGGCGCTGGCCTATCTGGTGACATTGCTGAACGCGCATGGATTCAAGCTGTTCGATACGCAGTTCCTGACGGAGCATCTGGCGTCCCTGGGCGCAATCGAAATCTCGCGCGGCCAGTATCACATTCGACTAAAGGATGCCCTGTCCAAAAAAGCGAAATTGACCGGGCCGGTGCCTCAGTTTCCGGCCGTCATGCATCTGAGAAGCCAGACGTCGTAACGCCGGTGCTCCAGCGCATTGAGGGCCGGTGACGAAGCCACCATCCATCCGGCGAACAGTTCCTTTACTTCACGCGCATCGACGATCTGGATCAGGCCGAAGGCATCGCCGGTGGGATTGTTGGCAGGGAAGCGGCATTCGACCAACGTCACCTGCAACGGGCCATAGGCCATCGTCTGGCCAACCGACATTTCGACGTCGATGACTTCGCCGCTGGTCTTGTCGAGCGTTCGCAGGACCGCGCCGTTGCCTGTGCCGGTGCGCACTGCCTGTGCCGAGGCGGGCGAGGAGGCGACGACAATCGCGGCAGCGGCACAGCCAATGATGGCGGCGAAAAAGCGCGTCACTCCGGCCTCCACGCCTCGTAGTCGGAGGCGGGTTCGACATCCGCCCGGCGCAGCGATCCCTTGCGGAAAAACGCTCCGTCCGATCCGGTCAGATTGGGCAGATGCGGCTTTTCCCATGTCTTGCGGATGATCGGGTCACGGGTCGGCGGAAGCGCATAGGTGTGATGCAACCAACCATACCATTCGGTCGGCACGCGGCTTGCATCGTTGTCGCCGACATAGTGAATCCAGCGGCGGCTGTCGTCGGCATTGCGATAATAGATATTGCCCGCCACGTCCTCGCCGACTTTCTCGCCGAAGCGTCGGGTCCAGAGTGCGGTGCCAAAGCTCTGCCCGTCCCACCATCCAAAGAGGCGTTTCAGAAATCCGGCCATGACAATCCTCCGCGCGATGCACGCCACTTCCTACACCGCAGAGCCGGGTGGTCAAGGTTGCAGGGCGCAGTGCGCGACGGGTCGCGTATCTGTGCATGAATGCGTATTGAGCCGATCGGTTCAGTTTCCATATTACCTCCCATCTGAAACCAAGGACTCCTGTCATGATGCGATCCGCCCTTTTGCTGTCTACCATTCTGATGCTGGTCGCCCCGCCCGTCCTGTCACAACCCGAGCAGCGCACCGATATGGGCGAAGCGGCCATCGACGGGTTTGCCTACTCCATCGACCTCAATGCCGACGGGCAAATTTCGCCGATCGAGATGGACAGCGCGACGCGACAGGTTTTCACGTCGATGGATGTCGATGAAGACGGTCTTGTCGTGCGCAACGAGATGATTGGCTGGGAAAACGGCCTGTCCGGTCTGGCCGAGTTCCGGGGGCGTGGCCAAGCCTATGGTGCCACGATGGGTCTGGTGTTCGACATGCTGGACGCCGACCGCTCGGGTGCGCTGGACGTGGACGAACATGCAACAGGCCTTGCGCGGGCATGGGTCTATGCCGACCGGGACGGCAATGGGATGATGTCCGTTTCGGAGTTTCGGGACAATTTTCTGGTAACGGTGGCGTTGCGCACCGCTTTGACCGAGTAACCCCGCTAGCCGGCGGATACCTTCAGCCCTGCGACTCCGGCCACGATAAGGGCGACCGACACCACCTTTAGTGGCGTCAACGCCTCCCCCAGCCAGAGCCAGCCCAACACGATGGTGCCGATGGCGCCCAACGCTGTCCAGATGGGATAGGCGACCGACACCGGCAAGTCCCGCATCGCCAGGGCCAATAACCAAAGGCCCACGATAACGCTGATAATTGTAATCACAGTCGGTCCTGTCCGGGTGAGTCCGTCTGACATCTTCATCGAAACTGCGAAAGCCACTTCGAACACGGCGGCAAGGGCGAGATATATCCAGGCCATGTGCCCTCCGGTGCGACGGACTCTGGTCGCTGTGGTTTCTGATGGTTCAGCGCAGGCCTACGGAATATCTAAGAAAGATGGAATTTGATCCCGGATTGGAATCGCCCAGCCCGCCGTTCGATGTGTGGTCGAGTCCGATACTGATCTGGCTGGAGCTGCCCAGCTGAATTCCGGCTTCAACGTCCGTGCGAAATTGCAGGGTATGGCCCAGGTCGGGCCCGTCGCCGCGGCTGTAGGCGCCAGGCATGAACGATCCACCGACGAACCATCCGCTCGACGTCTCAATCCGGCCGGCCAGACCAACGCCAGCCCAGACGGCCCCGGCATCGGTGATCGCCGCGCCATAGACCAAGCTTAGCCCAAGGGCGCGTTCATCCTCCATTCGTCGGACATAAAGCTCCGCATCGCGGTTGCCGTCCGTCTCGCGGACCCCTAGCGAAAACGCCAGCTCCTGCGCCGGGGCGGTATTGGAAAATGCCAGGATTGCAGAAACGGCAATCGCCAATGGCCGAAAACCGGACAAACGTCCGGGTCTGCTCGAAATACGCAACATCAAGGTCTCCGCCTTTTTGTGTGTTTTTTGCCTCGGCTGAGAGAGTAGCTCCGCCCGACCCCAAGGCGAAAACCCAAAACGGCGACAGCGGGCATTGGACAAACATCTGCGACCTTCATATCACACTGCGAACAGAGGGCACGCGCCATAGTGCCAGGCAAGGGAGAGCGAAGATGACAGAGACCCGCCAATACGGCTTCGACACGCTGCAGATTCATGCAGGCGCGCGCCCCGATCCGGCGACCGGCGCGCGCAATACGCCAATCTATCAGACGACGGCCTATGTGTTCCGCGACGCCGAACATGCCGCCGCGCTGTTCAACCTGCAGGAAGTCGGTTTCATTTATTCACGCCTGACCAACCCGACCGTCGCGGTGCTGCAGGAACGCATCGCCACGCTGGAGGGCGGAGCGGGCGCGGTCTGCTGTTCTTCAGGTCATGCCGCACAGATCATGTCGCTGTTCCCGCTGATGCAGCCGGGTCGCAACATCGTCGCCTCGACGCGTCTCTACGGCGGCACGGTCACGCAGTTCAGCCAGACGATCAAACGCTTCGGCTGGTCCTGTAAGTTTGTCGATTTCGACGATCTGGATGCCGTGCGCGATGCCATCGACGATGACACCCGCGCCATCTTCGGCGAGGCGATCGCCAACCCCGGCGGCTGGATCATGGACGTGCGCGCGGTGGCCGATATCGCCGATGCAGCGCAAATTCCGCTGATCATCGACAACACGTCGGCGACCCCCTATCTGATCCGCCCGATCGAACACGGGGCAACGCTGGTTGTCCATTCAACCACGAAATACCTGACCGGAAACGGCACCGTTACCGGCGGCTGCGTCGTCGATTCCGGCACCTTCGACTGGTCCGCAAGTGGCAAGTTCCCATCCCTGTCCGAGGCCGAGCCCGCCTATCACGGCCTGAAATTCCACGAGACATTCGGCAACCTGGCCTTTACCTTCCACAGCATCGCGGTCGGGTTGCGCGACCTGGGCATGACGATGAACCCGCAGGCCGCGCACTATACCCTGTGCGGGATCGAGACGCTTTCGCTGCGGATGGATCGCCATGTCCGCAATGCAGAAACCGTGGCTGGCTGGCTGGAAAAGCACCCGGCGGTCGATCACGTCACCTATGCCGGGCTGCCGTCGTCCAAATATCACGCTTTGGCCAAGAAAATTTCCCCCAAGGGCGCAGGTGGTTTGTTCACCGTCGCCCTTAAGGGCGGTTATGACGCCTGCATCAGGTTTGTCGACAACCTGGAGATCTTCAGCCATGTCGCCAACCTTGGCGACACGCGCAGCCTGGTGATTCACTCCGCCTCGACGACCCACCGGCAGCTTTCACCGGAACAGCAGGCGGCTGCGGGGGCCGGTCCGGACGTGGTCCGCATTTCCATCGGGATCGAAGACGCCGATGACCTGATAGCCGATCTGGATCAGGCGCTGACCAAGGCGTCTGCCTGACAAACCGAAGACCGGGGCGGAACACAGCAATTGTCCGCCCCGGAAACTCCGTCAGCTTTTCTTGCGCGGTATCCTGCCTTAAGCTGCTTTCTTGTTCGGCGTCCTACTCGCTAGGGCGCGCATCCCCGTGCTAGGCCTTTTGCATGACCCCATTGATCGCGCTCGACCTTTCACTTGACGGCATCGCCATCCTGTCCCGTTCCGAAGGGGGGGTATGGTGGCGCGAGGGCATCGTTCGGCTGGATGTGCCCGATATGAGCGATGCGCTGACCCGGATGCGCAGGCGTTGCGCCGCGCGCGTAGGCGACGGTTTCACCTCGGTTCTGATCATTCCCGACAGTCAGCTTCTGTTCACGTCGCTGGAACGCGACGATCGTGACCCGAAGGTGACGATCCGTGCCCTTCTGCGCGGTCGCACTCCCTACGAGGTCGAGGACCTGACCTTCGATTTTATCCAGAAGGGCGACCGGCTGCAGGTCGCCGTGGTTGCCCTGGAAACGCTGCTGGAGGCGGAAAATTTCGCGGCCAAGTTCGGCTTCCGCCCGGTTGCCCTGATCGGCGCTCCGAAAGATGCCACCTATCCCGGCTTGCCCGACTTCGGTCCGACCGGTATCGCAGCGGAAATATTGAACGGCGAAAAGCTGATCCTTGATCTGGGTGACGAAATCACCGTGGTCCCGGCCCCGGACGTGCCTGGAGAGCCCGAGGCCGAAACCTTCGGCGAAGCCCTCGCCGCCGTCAAAGCTTCCGATGCGGATGATCGGTCGAAACCGTCTGCAGAAGACCCGGTTCCGCCAAAAGTCGCGGCTCCGACGTTTCCGCCATCCGCGCCCTTGCCCTCGTCCGCACCGGTCGCGCCGCCGCGCGCCCGTGCCGAACCTGTGCCGTCTGTCCGCGCGGTTCCGCCGCCGCCGATCGGCAGCGCACCGGATTTAAGCGATCAGGGGCCTCAGGATACTGCCGCAATACCGCCGGAACCCGATGTGACGGTTCCCGAATTGCCGACCATCCCGGAGGCGAAACCGGCAGACGTGACCCCGCCCACGCTTGTCACTCCGGCGGCGGCATCCGCGCCGTCTTCACCGGAGGTATCGACCGAGAGCGTCTCCGATACGCCCGGTTCAGAAGAGCCTGCACCTGCCGGGAAAGTGTCGGATAGTCTGGATAACACGTATGTTTTTGCCCGTGCCCCGGAAGACCAGCGCAAGCCCCCCACGAAAGGCCCAACGTTCAGCACTCAACGCAAACCACTGAGTGCGGCCGAACAGTCAAAGAAGCCTCATCTGGCGCGCATAACTCCGCGCCTGAGTGGCCCGACCGCTGTGACCGACAGGAATACCTTGGCCGACGCAGCGGACCAATCGAAACCAGCCAATGTATCTGCAGCAAGTTTCCTGTCTGCCGACAAAGGCGACGACGATCTGACGTCGGCGACCGGCGATACGCCAACCTCTGCGCCGACGCAGCCGACATCTCCGGCCAAGGCGTCAACATCCTACGATCAACCCCGCCCAAAGGCGCGGAATGCGCTTGTGGACCGTTTGCGCCGACAGCCCAAGTCACCCCGCCCGGCCCCGTCCGCGTCAGCCACCACGGACGAGACGGTCGCCATGACACTGCCGGGACTCGCGCGCGAGAATGCCGCGCAACCGGCGGGCAAGCCGGGCCTCGGAATGGGCCTTGTCCTGACGCTGGTCCTGCTTGGGCTCATGGCGTTGATCGCTGCGTGGTCGGTGCTCTTCCAACCCGGCGATGCAGTTCCCGAGGTTGCGGACGACGCGTTGACGAAGCTTGAAGATTCCGCATCGGCTACGCTGATCCCGAATGCCATGCCCGCACCTGACACCGACGAAACCGCAACTGTGATCCCGGATGCCGCACCCGAGGCATCGTCCGAACGGCCGCCCGACACAGACGTCGCATTGCTCTTGCCGGACAGCAGCAGTGCCACCCGAAGTGCGGAGGGCAGCGTTGCCTCTCCGGTGCCCGATCTGGTCACAGCGCCTTTGCCGATTCCCGGCGCATCACCCGAGGAAATGGACGAAGCGGGCCTCATCGACTCCCCCGACGACGTCGAACTGTCCGAAAACCAAACCGACGTCGCAGGCGCGGATGGCGCGTTCGAAACACCCGGTGCCTTCGACGCGGTGACGGCCCTGCCGGATGCACCGCAGGCACAAGACCCGGAAGATATATACGTCGCATCGATCGACCCGGCCGTCCGCGTGGGCGATGCAGTCGCCCTGCCGCAATCTGCGCCGCCCGCCGATACATTTTCGCCGCAGACCGTGCCCGCGCCTGCCGGGACCGAGTTTCCGACAGCCACGAACGGGCTTGTCGTGGCCAGCGCCAAGGGCACGCTTGCGCCCGGCGGCTATACCGTGGTGTCCGGGCGACCGCAGGTCTTTCCTGTACCCCGGCCCCAGACAAGCGCGGCACAGGTCGCGACCCGATCCGCCGAAGATGAGGCCCAGCGGGCCATCCTGTTGCGCACCCGTCCCACCCAGCGCCCGAACGACGCTGAAGAACGGGTGGAACGCGTGTTGTTCAATGGCATGACCCAGGCGGAGCTGACCCGTGTCCAGCCCCGCCAGCGGCCTGCGTCGATCATCGCAGCCTCGGTCGCGCAAACTGAAACGCAGGCTGCGGCTACTGCCCGCGCCGCCTCCGAAGCCGCGGCCGCCGTTGCCGCGTCCGACGAACAGAATGCTGCCGTTCAGGCCGCCGCCGCCGCTGCCGCCGCATCGCTGGCCAATCGATCGTCCGCCGCTCCGACATCCCGCCTGGCGCTTGCGGAGTCGAACCGGCCCCGCACGCGCCCCCGTTCGGTCGAGCGCGAGGCCGCGCAGATTGTCACGCAGCGCCGCGAACAGGCTACTGTCGCTTCCGCCTCCACAAGCAGCGCGACTGCTGCTCCTCAGGCGACCAGCAGGGCGCCTGCAGCTCAGGCCAGCAGCACTCGCCAGACCATCCGGTCGGCAGGCGGCAGTGTGGCCCGCGCGGCCACACAGTCCAACGCCATTCACCTGCGCGAAATCAACCTGATCGGCATCTATGGACGCCCGACAGATCGGCGCGCCCTGGTCCGGATGTCGAATGGCCGATATGTAAAGGTCAAGGTCGGCGACAGGCTGGACCGGGGCCGCGTCACGGCCATCGGCGAAAGCGAGCTGAGCTATCAGAAGCGCGGACGCAATATTGTTTTGCGGATGCCCCGCGTCTGATCCGGGCCAATCTCAATCTGTCAGTCCGAGGGCGGCGCGCGTTGCCTGTGTCCATCCCAGGTGAAGCGTTGTGTCGGTGTCCACTACTGGACGTTTGATCAATGCCGGGTGCGCCACCATCAGTGTCACGAAATCACCTGCACGGCCCTCTTCTGGCAATCCGCGCCATGTCATCGACCGTGTATTCAGCATCGTGTCACCCAGTGCGTCATGCCAGTCCGCGACCTCGGCGCGTGTCACCGGATCGTCTCGCAGATCGCGCAGCCGGACATCATGCCCCTGAAGCGACAAGAGTTTAAGCGCTTTACGGCAGGTATCGCAGGCTTTCAGCCCGTGCAGGACGATCATCGGCGAGTCTCCCATTTTCAGGCGCACGTTTTGCCCTCTCCCCTTGACGTTTTCAACGCAACCTTTAGCTCAGGATTGTGTCCGGAGGTCTCCGCGAGCACCTTCTCGCTTTGTGCTCCGGTCACCATACCGTCGCGATATTGCGGACGGACGACACGAAGGAGACACGGGAATGGCCGTTGGCACCGTGAAATGGTTCAATGCTACCAAAGGCTTCGGCTTCATCGCGCCCGATGACGGTGGAAAGGACATTTTCGTCCATATTTCCGCAGTCGAACAGGCCGGTCTGACGGGCTTGCGGGACAATCAGAAAATACAGTTCGAGTTGCGGGACGGTCGCGATGGCCGCACCTCCGCCACGGATCTCGTGGCGTTGGACTGAACCGTAAACTGGCAAACTGATTATCACGCCGCGCCATTGCGGCGTGACGACCTGGGATGGCTGCGAAAGCGGGCATTTTTTACCGAAGCATGGCAACTGCCGTAGCGGGAGGCTGCGCTCCCAGAACGTCAGATGAACGGCCGAACGCTAGGCCCATTCCCACGGGCGAGTGTAATTGCCCATGACGGCAATGACGTCCCGCTGCTCGACTTCTCCGGTCTTTTCCAGCTTGGCGACAAGGCCGCGTTTCTTATCTTCGAACACGGACTGCACCCTGGCGGCAATACCGGCATCTGCCAGCGCAGCATCATAGACGCGCGTGATGGCCTTTTTGCGCAGGTCCGGCTTGAACACCTTGCCCACGGCAGTCTTGGGCAACTCGTCCAGGATTTCGATATATTTCGGAAGTGCCGCGCGTTCATGGACGTGTTCCTTGCACCAGGCAATCAGATCGTCCGGCGTGCATTTGGCCCCGGCGACCAATTCAACATAGGCGCAGGGCAATTCGCCCGCGAAGGCATCGGGCTGACCGATGGCCCCGGCCATGCCGACCGCTTCATGCCCGGCCAGCGCCTCCTCGATTTCGGCGGGGTCGATATTGTGACCGCCACGAATGATAAGGTCCTTGGCGCGCCCCGTGATCCAGAGATAACCGTCCTCATCCACCCGCCCCAGATCACCGGTTCGCAAATGCGTGCCGTAGTGGAACAGGTCGGTGTTCTTAGTTGCCTCGGTGTAGGTATGACCGGCCCAGACACCGGGAGACGCAACGCAGATTTCCCCCACGGTATCCGTCGGACATTCCTTTACGCCATTGCCATCTGTCGTCAAAATCTTGACGTCCGTGTACATGAACGGAATGCCGACCGAGCCGATTTTCTTCTCGCCGTCGATCGGGTTGCAACTGACCAGACAGGTCGCCTCGCTCAATCCGTAGCCTTCGACCACCTTGACGTTAGTCGTCTTTTCAAAACGACGGAACAACTCGACCGGCAGCGGGGACGATCCGCAGAACGCCGTCTTGATCGAGGAGATATCGGCATCGACTGGGCGCTGCATCATCGCCGACATTGCCGTCGGCACGGTAATCAGGAACGTGACCTTCCAGCGTTCGATCAGCTTCCACATGTTGTCGAAAACACCTTCACCGCGATAGCCCTGCGGCGTCGGGAAGACGACATGTGCGCCCGATGCGACCATCGCCATCAGAATGACGTGGCAGGCGAAAACGTGAAACAGCGGCAGCGGGCAGATCACCACGTCCTGTTCCGAAAACAGCAGGCGATGGCCGATCCAGCCATTGTAGATCATGCCGGAATACTTGTGCTGCACGACCTTCGGCATGCCCGTGGTGCCACCAGTGTGGAAGTACGCGGCAACGCGGTCTCCGGCACTGTCGGCAAAAGTCAGACGATCCTTGGGCTGCTTGGCCATTTCTGCGGTCCAGTTCAGGACGCGCGCCTTGTGCTTGACCTCGACCTTGGGCCGGATCAGCGGCACGATCAGTTTTTTGACGCCGGTCAGATAGCGGTGCAGATCGACCTCGATCACCGTATTGACGTTCGGAGCCAGCGCGACGGCTTCAGCCACCTTCTGCGCTACGTCGGTCTTGGGGAAGGCGCGCAGGGTGACGACGATCTTGGCCTCTGTCTCCCGCAGGATGGCACCGATCTGCTGTGCTTCCAACAGCGGGTTGATCGGGTTGGCGATGCCGGCCACGGTCGCACCCAGAAGGGCAGTCGCGGTTTCGGTGCAATTGGGCAGGACATATGCAACGCTATCGGTCTCGGACACGCCGAGCGAGCGGAACAGGTTCGCGGCCTGAGTGACCTGACCATGGAACTGCGACCACGTCAGCGTTTCGGCCGGGTCGGTCGGACCGGACAGCAATTGATAGCTGATGGCCGCGCGATCACCATGCTTGGCCGCGGTCTGCGACAGAAGCTGATAAAGAGTCTGCGCGGGCTGCGCAGACTCCCACGGCTCTGCCGCCTCGATGTCCAGAATATCCTGCTTGTTGGCGAAAGATGCCATGTGGTCGTCCCCTCCCGGTCAGCCGAGGCTCCCTCCCCGGTTCGTGCCGCGCAGGATGGGGGACAGGGCGCGTTGGTGCAAGTGAGACGCTACGGCGAGACGGCTTTCACTCCCTTCCAAATTTGTCAGGATCATCAGCCAGTGACACAGTTAAGGTCTGGATCAGAAGGGCCCGTCGGTTCGTTTCCAGGTCAGCAGCCCAGCTGCGCCTATTCCGCCGCCAGTCCGTCGGTGAACTGCAGCCGCGCCAGGCGTGAATATAGCCCGCCCTGCGCCACCAGTTCGTCATGCGTGCCCTGCGCGGCGATGCGACCGTTTTCCATGACGACAATACGGTCGGCCTGTTTTACGGTAGCCAACCGGTGCGCGACGATAATGGTGGTGCGGTTCTGCGCCAGCTTGGCCACAGCATCCTGCACCGCGCGCTCGGATTCGGCGTCAAGTGCACTTGTCGCTTCGTCCAGCAGCAGGACAGGGGCATTCCTGAGAATGGCGCGGGCGATCGCGATGCGTTGCTTCTGCCCGCCCGACAGCATCACGCCGCGTTCGCCGACATAGGTATCGTAGCCCTGCGGCAGCGCAGACAGGAAATCGTGTGCGGCGGCAGATTTCGCCGCCTCCTCGACCTGTGCATCGGTGGCTTCGGGGCTGCCGAAGCGAATGTTTTCGCGGGCCGATGCGGCGAAGATCACCGGGTCCTGCGGCACCAGGGCCAGATTGGCACGGAAGGCATCGCGATCCATATCCCTCAGGTCGACACCACCCAGTGTCACGCGCCCTTGATCGGGGTCATAGAATCGCTGAATCAACTGGATAACTGTGGATTTTCCTGCCCCCGACGGCCCGACGAGCGCAACCGTCTCGCCGGGGTTCACCACCAGATCCACGTCGTGCAGCGCCTTTGTTTCCGGTCGCGTGGGATAGCGGAACGTCACGCCCTCGAAAGCCACGGCATCGGCGCGCGGCGACATGACGGGCTGCGCCGGGTCGCGCACATCGTCTTCCACTTCCAGCAGTTCGACCAGACGTTCGGTCGCGCCCGCCGCGCGCTGCAATTCACCCCAGATTTCTGACAGGGCCGCCACCGATCCGGCGACCATGATGGCGTAGATCAGGAACTGGATCAGCTCACCGATCGACATGATTTCGGCTCGTACATCCCGCGCCCCGATCCACAACACGCCAACGACGCCGGCGAAAATCAACGCAATCACGATCACCGTCATTACGGCGCGAACCTTGATGCGGGTGCGTGCCGACAGGAACGACTTTTCTGTCACTTCGTCAAACCGATCAGACGCTTGCCCCTCGTAAGTATAGGCCTGCACGGTTTGCGCCGATAACAGCCACTCGGACGCCCGGCCTGAGGATTCAGCGATCCAATCCTGATTTTCACGGCTGAGCGTCCGCAGCTTCCGCCCAAGCACGATGATCGGCACGATCACCGCCGGTACCAATAACAACACCAACCCCGATAATTTGGGCGCAGTCCAGAGCATGAGAGCCAACCCGCCGCCAAAGATCAGGACGTTGCGCAAGGCTATGCTGACCGACGACCCAATCACCGATAGCAGCAGGGTTGTGTCCGTAGTGATGCGCGACAGAACCTCGCCCGTCAGTATATTGTCATAAAAGCTGGGAGACATGCGGATCATCCGGGCGAAAACCGCCTTGCGGATGTCGGCCACGACCCGTTCGCCCAGGCGCGTGACCAGATAATATCGCAGTCCGGTGCCCAAGGCCAAAAGTCCTGCAACGATCAGGGCGGCACCGAAATATTGGTCCAGAAGCTGGGTTTCACCCGTCTGGAACCCGTCGACCACGCGGCGCACCGCCAGCGGCAGAACCAGAGACACAAAGGCAGTCAGTACGAGCGCGGTCATCGCGGCGAACACCATGACCAGATGCGGCCTGAAGAACGGAATCAAGGATCGCAGGCTGCCAATCCGCTTCGACCCCGTGCGATCGGCTACCTTCGCGATATCGGCCATGCGGTTCTCCGGCTGTATTGACGCTGACCTAAGCGCGACATGGGGGCGGCGCAAGTTCATGGACCTGGTCGGGGGGTGGAGCGGGCGGCGGGAATCGAACCCGCGTCATTAGCTTGGAAGGCTAAGGTCTTACCACTACACAACGCCCGCATCAGTAGACGCAGTTATCGCGGTTCGTTTCTGAGCGCAAGATCACACCTGCTCGATTCGAGTCAGGTTTGCTCATGGAGGACAAGCGCAGTCTCACCTCCTGTCTCACAGGTGCCCGCAGGAACCCTTATTGGCCACGGCACCTGCAGCCACAGTCCAGCTCCGGCTGTGAACCGATGCGGCAGGGCCTTAGTGACTGGCCGATACTGCGGTCAGAACCGGTTTGCGATGCGACGGGCGAAGCGTGCCATAGACGTCACCGATGATCTCGGTCAGGCGCGCACGGGCAGGGTCAAGCGGGGCCGGCACGGAGTAGAGCGAAATACCAACTTCGCCGATTTCAGGCAGGTTCCCACCATGTGGAACGGGCAACATTTCCGGCGTATCGAAACCGTCGATCACGACGTGACAGGCCAGATCGGCGCTGACGGAAGCGTCAATCGCGCGGCTGGATTCGGCAGTAATCGCCACCTCCCATGAAATGTCCGCGGCATCCAGAGCGGCCTGCGCACGGGTCCGAAACACGCAGGCGGTCTCGAAAGCCAGACGCAGTGGGCGCTGTGTCCAGGCGATGCCCTCTTCGGCACCGACCCAGATCATCGGCAATCGCACCAATTCCTCGCCGCCCGGACCGGGGGCAGCTTCGGTAGTCAGGATGACATCGCAGCCGCCTTCTGCGAACATCTCGTGCAAAGTGGTGGTGACGCTGGAAATCAAGGTGATCCGTACACGCGGGTACTCTGCCGCAAACGCCCGCAGGACCGCTGGAATGCAACGTGGCACGATATCGTGCGGCACGCCCAGACGAATTTCGCCCTCGGGCACAGCATCGCGCATCCGATCAAGCAACTCGTCATTCAACGAGAGCATGCGCCGGGCATAGGCCAGCACCTTTTCCCCTTCGGGCGTCAAGCGTACGCCGCGACCCGCCCTGTCCAGCAGGCGGGTATCCAGCGCCTCCTCCAATCGTTTGATCTGCATCGACACAGCCGATTGCGTCAGATGCAAAAGCACGGCGGACCGTGTTACGCCTCCGGTCGCGGCGACGGTGGCGAAAGCACGTAGTGCGGTAAGATCTAGATTTCGGGCCATCTGGTTTTCCTTCCGCGGGTTTTCTAACAAGTTGGCCCAAATAACGGAAATAGATTGGTTTCATGGCACACATCACAATCTGGAATGTCCCTGCGGTGACATCTATAGACAAAACAGTAGCCTTCGATAGGTAATAACAATCGAAAAGCCGCGAAACTGCCATAATGCCCGCTTGAATTGTCTTCAGCCAACCCCGATATTCCACCCGAGGGAAGCCGCACCGGCCCACCCATGTTCTCATCCCTATGGAGGAACCAGATGGCACAATTCGACGCTCTGCGGACCGGTACCGTTTCCGGCGCCCGCGCCGCAGAAATTGATCAGGGCCTTCGCGCCCACATGAACAAGGTCTACGGCACGATGTCCGTGGGCATGCTCATCACATTCGCTGCAGCCTGGGCGCTGTCCGGCCTCGCGACCACGACCGATCCGACGCAGGCCGTCGCACAGATGCCCAATGGGGTCATGGTGACATCGCTGGGCGAAACGCTGTATTTCTCGGCCCTTCGCTGGGTTGTGATGTTCGCACCGCTGGCCTTCGTCTTCGGCTTTTCGGCCATGATCAACCGGATGTCCGCCGCAACCGCGCAACTGGTCTTCTACGCTTTCGCCGCCACCATGGGCGTGTCGCTCAGTTCGATCTTCATCGTCTTCACAGGCGTATCGATCATGCAGACGTTTCTTGTGACGTCGATCGCCTTCGCGGGTCTGTCGCTCTATGGTTACACGACCAAGAAGGATCTGTCCGCGATGGGCACGTTCCTGATCATGGGCGTAATCGGCCTGATCGTGGCGATGGTCGTCAACCTGTTCATCCAGTCGGGTCCGCTCGGCATGGCGATCTCGGCGATCGGTGTGCTGATCTTCGCGGGTCTGACGGCCTACGATACGCAGAAGATCAAGACCGAGTACATCGCTCACGCAGCGCAAAGCGATCAGGAGTGGTTGGGCAAAGCCGCCATCATGGGCGCGCTGAACCTCTACCTCGACTTTATCAACATGTTCATGTTCCTGCTGCAGTTCATGGGCAACCGCGAATAACTTACAGTTCATGACAATGGATCAGGCCGTCCTTCGGGGCGGCCTTTTGCGTTCCGGGAATAGTTGCAAGTTTCAGCCCGAACACAGCATTCTCTTGCGACCCAACACAAGGATACATGTCATGAAGATCGACTATGTAGAGTTCACCTCTCCGGCTTTGGAAGATACGCAATCCTTCTTCGCCGCCGCATTCGGGTGGAGCTTCGTGGATTATGGTCCAGACTATCGAGATATTCAGAATGCCGGAACCGGCGGCGGGATCGAGCGGGGGGCCCTGCGTGCACCGCTTATCGTGCTGCGGACCGATGATCTGGACGACGCACTGGCGCGGATACGTGATGCCGGTGCCGAGATCACCAAGGAAATCTTCGATTTTCCCGGCGGTCGCAGGTTTCAGTTCCGTGAACCCGGCGGAACGGAGATGGCCGTCTGGTCCGACGGCTGAGACGCCGCCCACCCCTATCGCTTGAACAACTGTCCTTCGCCCTGCGCACGGGGCCTGTGCACATGAGCGGATTGCACGATCCCGAACGCCAGCATCAAAACAAGCATCGCCGACCCGCCATAGCTGACCAGCGGAAGCGGCACACCGACAACCGGGGCCATACCCATGACCATCGACATATTGACCGCAAAGAACAGGAAGAACGTCGCCGCAACACCCAGCGTTGCCAAGGCTGAGAACCGATCCTTCATGCGCAGGGCCGATACGATGCAGAATATGATGATAAGCATGTACAGCGCCAGAAGGGATGCACCCCCCACCAGACCGAACTCTTCGGCAAGAATAGTGAAAATGAAATCTGTCTGCTTTTCAGGCAGGAAGTCCAGGCGCGCCTGCGTGCCCTGCATGAATCCCTTGCCGGTCCAGCCCCCCGAGCCCAGCGCAATCTTGGACTGGGTTATATTGTAGCCCGCCCCCAGCGGGTCAGTGTCCGGGTCCAGAAAGGTATCGATGCGACGATACTGATAATTCTCGATCATCTGCCACGTCGTACCCCGTGATTTGATCACCGCCGTAACCAGCCCCGCCGCTGCCGCGAAGACCGTGGCGAAATATGCCCAGTGAACCCCTGCCAGAAACATCATCATGGCGCCGCCCATCAGCAACAGGATCGCGGTGCCCAGATCGGGTTGTTTCAGTACCAGCATAGTCGGCAAAAGAATGATCAGCACAGGCAGAATCACCCATTGCGGGCGATTGACCTTGGTGACCGGCAACCAGTCGTAATAGGCCGCCAGCATGAGAACGAGCGTGATCTTCATCAACTCGGACGGCTGCAGTCGCATGAAACCGATGTCGATCCATCTTTGCGCACCGCCTCCCGAGGCACCCACAAAATCCACCGCCAGAAGAAGAACCAGGGCTCCGCCATACATCGCAGCCGAAACATTGCGCCAAAACCAGATCGGAATCATGGCGGCCGCGAACATCACTACAAGACCCAGAGCGAACCGCTGCATCTGCGGCTCGGCCCAGTACCAGCTGCCACCGCCCACCGAGTAGAGAACAATGAACCCGATCGACGCTACTGCCGTCACCAGAAGCACAAGACCCCAATTCAGAGCGAGCACCTTGCTCAGACCTGACGGCACACGGGCGACTTTATATTCAAGATAGCTCATCTATGCATCATGCTTCCGATGTGCCCGCAGTTCGGCTGGATATTGCAGGATTCAGCTTTAGATTGGACAGAATACCCTCGACCTTTTCACGGTCCCGGCTGGGATAGGCGTCAAGCGGCGGCATCCCGTTGTTGAGCGCATAGAGCATGATATCGCGGGCGATAGGTGCCGCCACAGTAGATCCGCCGCCACCGTGTTCAACTACGACCGAGACAGAATACCTGGGGTTTTCATAGGGACCATATCCGACGAAAAGGGCGTGATCCCTCCGGTCCCATGGCAGATCTTCGTTGCTGATCACGCCCTTCGCACGTTCGGCTGTCGTGATATTGCGAACCTGACTGGTGCCGGTCTTTCCGGCCCATTTCATGCCCGCCAGGTCGAATTTGGACCCCCCTGCCGTGCCTTTGGGGGCGTTCACCACCTGAAACATGCCGTCGCGCGCACGATCCAACCAACTGCGCGGCAGGTCCAGCGGCCCCTGGACACCCGAAGGGCGCGCCACACCACCGACCGAGCGGACCATCCGGGGATTGACCTCCAACCCCGACGCGATGCGGGCTGTCATCACGGCCAATTGCAACGGAGAGGTCAGGACATACCCCTGCCCGATGGCCGCATTCAGGCTATCGCCGACATACCAGTCCTCGCCCCGGCGGGTGCGTTTCCAGTCGCGATCAGGGATCAGCCCTTCGCTGATCGACGTCATCTCGATATCATGCGCGATACCCAGCCCCAACCTGCGCGCCATCCTGGCGATGTTGTCGATCCCTGTTCGTTGCGCCATTTCATAATAATAAATGTCGCAGCTTTCGCGCAGCGATTTCGCCATATCCACATTGCCATGACCCCCGCGCTTCCAGCAATGGAACCGGCGGTTGGAGATATTGATATAGCCGCCGCAATAGATCTGTTCGTCTGGTGTGATAACCTCCGCTTCCATGGCTGCCATAATTACTGCCATTTTGAACGTCGATCCGGGGGGGTACAGGCCCTGCACGATCTTGTTGTGCAAGGGGCGGCGATCGTTGTCGCGAAGGCCGGAATAATCTGGCACGCTTATGCCCGAAACGAACATGTTCGGATCGTATGATGGCGAAGACACAGCGGCGACGATATCACCATTGAGCACATCCATCACCACAGCGCTGGCGCTTTCCGTGCCAAGGCGCGCCTGCGTGAAGTTCTGCAATCCCGCGTCGATCGTCAGCTGAACATCGGCACCGGGCCCGGATTCCGTGCGCCCCAACTCGCGCATGATACGGCCCGCGGCATTCTGCTCGACACGCATGGCCCCCGCCCGCCCGCGCAAATCGTCCTCCAACCGCTGTTCGACTCCGATTTTCCCGATCTGGAACTGAGGTGTCAGCAACAGCGGATCAGGGTTTTCGGCATCCTCGATATCACGCTCGGACACGCTTCCGACATAGCCGATGACATGGGCATAATCCTGTCCCATCGGATAGGAGCGGCTAAGTCCCACTTCAGGCGTGATCCCGGACAGCGCGGGCACGTTGACCGAAATCATCGAAAGTTCGTCCCAGGTCAATCGGTCGGCCAGCGTGACGGATTGATGTGGACGACGATCCATCTCGCGCAGGGCTCGCTGCAACACCTCTTCGTCCAGCTTCACCAGACCGCGCAGGTTGGCGATCACGGCATCCGCGTCATCGGCATCCTGGCGGATCATCGAGACGCGGTAAATCTGCTCATTGCCAGCAAGTTCGATGCCATTGCGGTCGTAAATCACCCCGCGTTCGGGCGCGATCAGGCGAACCTTGATGCGGTTTTCTTCCGCCAGCAGCAGAAACTCATCGGCCTGGTCCACCTGCAGATAGCGCATCCGCCCCAATACAAGAGCGCCGATCCCAAGCTGCACACCGCCCAAGATCAGACCGCGACGCGAAACGCGCCGGGACGACAGAGTGATATCCTGTGCGTTGCGTTTCATGGCGCGTCCTTGCAAGCTGAACGATAGAGGTCTCAGGCGCGAGTGCCGAGGCTGTCGAGCTCGCCGGGGGCAAGCCGTCTAACCCCGATCATCTGTGAGAATATGGCGACTGCAGGGTAAAAGACAACGGTTGCAAATGCGTGCAAGCCCTGCCCCAGAATCGGTGGTGTTTCGGCAAGAAGAAGCACAAGCACCAGGTAATCTGCTGCAAACGCCGCCAAGATACAGACCGAGACCACACCAACTTCGGACCAGAACGGTGCCGCTTCGGCATGATCGACCCGGCGGCGCAGATATTCGCTCATCAGAAAGACGATCAGGGTCCAGAGACCCAAGGGTCGCATCAACACGAAATCGCCCAGCAGCAACACGATCACCAGAAGCCAAACCGGCAGATAATCGGGACGGCGCAAAACCCAGGCCGCGACCAGGGCAATGACCAGGTCTGGTCCGGGCACATTGCCGTCACCCGCATCGAATGGCAGCAGGGCAAAGAAAAATATCAGCGCCGACAAACCCACGAAAGTCGCCCGATACCCCCAGATCGACTTTGCCGCCATAATCTCAGCCCCCGTTTGCGGCGGCGGCAGCATCCGGTTCTGCGATGCCCTCCGGAATCGGCGGGCCCTGCAACGGTGCGGGCGCAGGCAGCAGCAGATCGCCGGTGGTGGAGATGTCCTGTGCCACGCGTGTTCGCAGGACCCTCAGAAACTCCAGCCGCGTGATATCCGCAGACAACCGGACGCGCAGCCGCCCATCCGCCCCACGCACGATCTGTCCGACGGACAGATCCGGAGGAAACACTCCACCGTCGCCACTGGTAACGATACGGTCGCCGGCCCGTACGTCGTCCGGGTTTTCGACAAATTCCAGCACGGGGGCGGACGTTGTGTCGCCCGCAAGAATCGCGCGCTTGCCCGAAGGCTGGATCGTGACCGGAACACGGCTGTTTCCATCTGTCAGCAACAGAACACGGGCCGTCCGGTTGCCCACGCCCGAAATGCGTCCGACAAGCCCCAGTCCATCCATTGCTGCCCAGCCATCACGGATGCCATCGTCCGCCCCGATGTTCAGAAGGACTGAACGCCGGAAAGGGCTGCCGGAATCGGTCAGCACCACACCGGTAATATAGGTCAGGCCCGGCGATAGGCGCACCTTGTTCAGGTCCAACAGACGGGCGTTTTCCTGCTCCAGCTGGATCGCGGCCTCGCGCCAGGCTTTCATTTGCTGCAACTCACGCCGCAGCTCCTGATTTTGCTCATAGACGCGGGCGTAGCCCTCGAAATCCTCGATCAGACGACCGGCCCAGGTGACCGGGGCCAATGCCCATTCGAAATTCGGAACAACCCGGTCGACCAGCGCCGCGCGAATGCGTTCGGCACGGGGATTGTCGATCCGCCAGAGCAAAAGCAACGCGATCAGAACGGTACAGGTCAGCGCCACGAAAAGCCGCCGGAGCGGCTTGCCGTAGATATCCTCGCCGGGCCGGGACCGCGCCATGGCGGATCAGCTGTCGTAGTCGATGACGTGGCTCAACTGCCGCTCGTATTCCAGCGCCTTGCCGGTACCCAGCGCCACGCAGTTCAGACATTCGTCGGCGACCGAAATGTTCAGGCCCGTCTGTTCGCGCAAGGCGAGGTCCAGATCGCCCAGCAATGCCCCTCCGCCGGTCAGCATCACTCCGCGGTCAACGATATCGGCGGCCAGATCAGGCGGCGTGGATTCCAGCGCCGTCATCACCGCTTCGCATATCTGCTGCACCGGCTCAGCCAGCGCCTCGGCGACCTGCGCCTGGCTGATTTCGGTTTCCTTTGGCACACCATTCAACAGGTCGCGACCCCGGATCATCATGACCTCGCCACGCCCATTTTCCGGCATCCGGGCGGTGCCGATTTCCTTCTTGATCCGCTCGGCCGTAGCCTCGCCCACCAACAGGTTCTGGTGACGGCGCAGATAAGAAATTAACGCCTCGTCCATCCGGTCACCGCCGACACGAACCGACCGCGCATAGACGATATCAGCCAGCGACAGCACGGCCACTTCGACCGTGCCGCCGCCTATGTCGACGACCATGCTGCCGGTTGGATCGGTGATCGGCATACCCGCCCCGATTGCCGCCGCGATAGGTTCCGCGATCAGGCCCGCCTTGCGCGCACCTGCGCCCAGAACCGACTGACGAATGGCGCGCTTTTCAACCGGCGTGGCCCCGTGGGGAACACAGACGATGATCTTCGGCTTAGAGAAGGTAGAGCGGCGATGCACTTTGCGGATGAAGTGCTTGATCATTTCCTCGGCCACATCGAAATCGGCGATGACACCTTCGCGCATCGGCCGTATCGCCTCAATGGACCCTGGCGTGCGACCCAGCATCAGTTTGGCATCCTCGCCCACGGCCAGCACTTCCTTGCGGCCATTCTTCATATGGTAGGCGACAACCGATGGCTCGTTCAGCACGATCCCCTTGCCCTTGATGTAGACCAGCGTGTTCGCCGTGCCGAGGTCTATGGCCATGTCCGAGCTGAACAGGCTTCCGAAGATATTCATTCCACTTTCCCCAAACCATACTCGCCTCCGTGGCGGCTGGCCCGGAAGGTTTGGTGCGGTGTAGCGGCTCCGGGGGGGTGGGGTCCAGTGCGCGTGTGCTACGGGGTCGGCGGAGGGTTGCCGGGGCGGTGTCGCAAGCCAGTCAGCCTACGTCCTTGTAAGAAATCTCCCGCCCGTCAGTTCCGCCCCGCTCGCGCCGCATCAGCAGTCGGTTGAGCGCGTTCACGTAGGCCCGAACGCTTGCCACGACTGTATCCGTATCCGCAGACTGGCCGGATACGATTCGTCCATCCTCCTCCATCCGCACGGTAACAGTGGCCTGTGCATCGGTGCCTTCGGTCACAGCCGACACCTGATACAACTGCAACGTGGCCGAATGCGGGACCAGTGCCTTGACTGCGTTGAAGGCCGCGTCGACCGGGCCGTCGCCGGTCGCCTCGGATGATTTCGCTTCGCCGTCTATGGTCAGGGTCAGCTCGGCTTCCTGCGGGCCGTCGGTGCCGCAGACGACGCGCAGACGTTCGACCTTGATGCGGTCTTCGGCCTGCCGCTCCTCGTCCTGCATCAGGGCGATCAGGTCGTCGTCGAAGACCTCTTTCTTGCGGTCGGCCAGCGCTTTGAAGCGGACGAAAACATCGGCCAGCTGATTGTCGGCCAGTTCATACCCCAGTTCCTTCATCTTGGACCGCAGCGCCGCGCGACCCGAATGCTTGCCCATCACCAATGAGGTTTCAGACAGGCCGACGTCTTCGGGGCGCATGATCTCGAACGTCTCCGCGTTCTTCAGCATGCCGTCTTGGTGGATTCCGCTCTCGTGAGCGAAGGCATTCTTGCCGACGATGGCCTTGTTGAACTGCACCGGAAACCCCGAGACCGATGCCACGCGACGCGAGATCGCCATCAGTTTGCGACTGTCCACGCCGGTGGTGAACGGCATGATGTCGTGGCGCACCTTCAGTGCCATCACGACCTCTTCCAGCGCCGTGTTGCCCGCGCGTTCGCCCAACCCGTTGATCGTGCATTCGATCTGCCGCGCGCCGCCTTCGACCGCGGCCAGCGAATTGGCCGTCGCGAGCCCCAGATCGTTGTGACAATGCGTGGCAAAGATAATCTCATCCGCACCGGGCACTTCGGCGATCAGGCGGCGGATCAGTTCGGCAGATTCGTTTGGCGCGGTATAGCCCACGGTATCGGGGATGTTGATCGTGGTGGCCCCGGCCTTGATGGCGATCTCGACCGTTCGGGCCAGATAATCCCATTCGGTCCGGGTCGCATCCATAGGCGACCATTGTACGTTATCGCACAGATTGCGGGCATGGGTGACCGTCTCGTGAATACGCTCGGCCATCTCGTCCCTGGTCAGGTTCGGAATGGCGCGGTGCAGCGGCGAGGTGCCGATAAACGTGTGAATGCGCGGCGATTTTGCGTGTTTCACAGCTTCCCAACAACGGTCGATATCTTTCAGATTGGCGCGGGCCAGACCGCAGATCGTGGCCCGGTCGGCGTTCTTCGCAATGTCTGAGACGGCGGCGAAATCACCGTCCGAGGCGATGGGGAACCCGGCCTCGATCACGTCGACACCCATCTCGTCCAGCATGGAGGCGATCTCCAGCTTTTCGTCGTGGGTCATCGTGGCACCTGGCGACTGCTCGCCGTCGCGCAGGGTTGTATCGAAAATTATGACGCGATTGCCGGTGGGTTTTACGGGGGTGTTCATGGTGACTGATCCTGTGCTTTGCGTTTCCTGTCCGGCGCTGCATCCCTCCCGAGCGACCGCGCCGAATGGCACGCTCAGGAGCGGATAAGAAGCAGGTCCAGGGTCAGTCGGATCTTCGTCATGGCGCAAAGATACGGAATCGTGACTGGAAAGAAAGCCCCGATTTCGCGCTAGGGTTTCGAAATGCGAATCCTGATCCTTCTCCTCGCTCTTTTCGCCACACCTGTTGCGGCCTGCGGCATCGACAGTGATTGCGAGGTGCCGGGCGGAACGTATCGCATCTATGTGCCCGATGGCGGGGCGGATGGCGCGATTTTCTTTGCCCATGGCTACGGAGGGTCGGCGGCAGGCACGATGCGCAATGACCGATTGAGGGCCTTGGCCGAACGGCTGGGCGTGGCGCTGGTGGCATTGGCCTCCGTTGGCAAAGACTGGGCGCTGCCGAACGCGCCGGAACATGGCAACGATCCGCCGCGGGACGAGATCGCCTATGTTGCTGCGGTCAAGGCTGACGTCGTGGCGCAGTTTGGGCTGGACCCCGACCGGATGCTGCTGGCCGGATTTTCGGCGGGCGGCATGCTGACGTGGAACGTAATCTGTCAGGGTGGCGATCTGTTCGCGGCTTTCGTGCCGATGTCGGGGACATTCTGGAAAGAGCCACCCCAGTCCTGCGATACTGACGCCGCCGTCACGCATTACCACGGAACCGCCGATACCGTGGTCCCCATCGGCGGCCGGGCCATCGGTTCCTCCCGGCAAGGCGACATGGGTGAAGTACTGGCATTCTATGTCCGCGACCGCGCCCTGACACCCGCGGGTCCGGTCGATGCCCCGGATGGGCTGTCGTGTCAGCGATGGGACGGCAAAGAGGGAACGTATCTGGAGTACTGTACCCATCCGGGCGGGCATCGGTTTTCCGCCGACTGGATCGAACGCGTCTGGACCCGTGACATGAAGTGACGCCCGCACTGGACGGCACCACGACACCGCCTAGATCGGAAACATGGACAACGCACTTGTCATCGGCGCGTCGGGCGGTATCGGGGCGGCCTTGGCCGACCGGCTGGACGCAAAGCATTTCGTCACCCGTCTCAGCCGACGGGACGATGGTCTCGACGTCACCGATCCGGTGTCGGTCGTCAGGGTCATGAACCGTATCGAAGGTCCGGTCCATCTGGCCTTCATCGCGACCGGCATCCTTGCCCCGGACGGCCATGCGCCGGAAAAGGCGCTTGACGCGATCGACGCCGACGCCATGGCCCGGACCTTCGCCGTGAACGCCATCGGCCCGGCCCTTATCCTGCAACATCTGGCACCGCTTCTGGCCGATGATGCCCGCGTCGGCGTGTTGACGGCGCGGGTGGGAAGCATCGGCGATAATCGCATGGGCGGCTGGTATTCCTATCGTGCCGCCAAGGCCGCGGCGAACCAGATCACCCACGGCGCAGCGATCGAAATCGGGCGCAGGCACAAACGGTCGGTGGTCGTGGCCCTGCACCCCGGAACGGTCGAAACGCCGTTCACCGAAGGATACAACGCGCCGAAGATCAGCGCGAAGGATGCAGCGGAACGTCTGATTGGCGTGTTGACGGACCTTACACCCGACGACACCGGCGGATTTTTCGACTATGCGGGCAAACGCGTTGAGTGGTGAACTGCGCCTGATTCTGATCCTGGGCGATCAACTGTCCGACGACCTGAGCGCCCTGCGTGAAGGCGACGCCGACCGCGATGTGATCGTCATGGCCGAGGTTCAGGCCGAGACGGATTACGTTCCCCACCATCCAAAGAAGATCGCCTTCCTTTTCTCCGCGATGCGTAAGCACGCGGCACATCTGCGCAAACAGGGCTGGACCGTCCGCTATGCCACGCTGGACGACCCCGACAATACGCAGTCCATTCCCGGCGAATTGCTGCGCGCGGCCGAAGCCACGGGTGCGACCGAGGCGATCGGCACCGAGCCGGGCGAATTTCGCCTGATTTCCGCACTCGAGGACGCGCCAATCCCTGTCCATCTGTTCCCCGACGACCGCTTCCTGTGTTCCCATGCCGAGTTCGAGGATTGGGCCGAGGGCCGCAAGGAGCTTCGGATGGAATGGTTCTATCGCGAGATGCGCCGCAAGACCGGCCTGATGATGGAGGGCGACAAGCCGGCGGGTGGCAAATGGAACTATGACCACGACAACCGCAAACGCGCGCCCAGGGGGCTGACCGTGCCCGGACCGCTGCGCCACGAACCCGACAGGATTACCCGCGACGTGATCGAAATGGTGCGCAACCGCTTCGGCGATCGCTATGGTTCCGTCAATGACTTCTGGTTCGGGACCAGCCGCGACATGGCCCTCGAAAGTCTTGGGCATTTTGTCCAACACAGCCTTCCGACTTTCGGAGACTACCAGGATGCAATGGTTACCGGGGAGCCGTTCCTGTTCCACGCGCTTCTATCCCCTTACCTCAACGCAGGCCTTCTGGGGTGGCGCGAAGTCTGCTATGCTGCCCAAGCCGCCTGGATGGCAGGCGATGTTCCGATCAACGCCGCCGAAGGATTCATCCGCCAGATCATCGGCTGGCGCGAGTACATCCGGGGGATCTATTTCCGCGAAGGTCCGGACTACACCTCCCGCAACGCGCTGGGGGCATACCGCGACCTGCCCGAATTCTATTGGACTGGCGATACCGACATGCGCTGCCTGTCCGAAACCATCGGCACCACCATGGCCGAGGCCTATGCCCATCATATTCAGCGGCTCATGGTAACAGGCAACTTCGCGATTCTTGCCGGTCTGGACCCGGCGCAGGTGCATGAATGGTATCTGGTGGTCTATGCCGATGCCTATGAATGGGTCGAGGCACCCAACGTGATCGGCATGTCGCAGTTCGCAGACGGCGGCGTGGTGGCGTCGAAACCCTATGTTTCGGGCGGAAATTACATCAACCGGATGTCGGACTACTGCAAGACCTGCGCCTATGTCGTGGGGCAGAAATCGGGCGAGGGCACCTGCCCGTTCAACCTGCTCTATTGGGGGTTTCTGGATCGTCATCGCGACAGGTTCCAAGGCAATCCCCGGATGGCGCAAATGTACCGCACCTGGGATCGGATGGACGCGGATCACCGTCAGACCGTGCTGACCGAGGCCTCTGACATCTTGCGAAAACTGGATGCGGGCGACCGTATATAGGCCGCGACAATATCGCCGATTCACCCAAGCGCCGCCGCAATTTCGCCGCCCACTGGGGGCAAACCGTGTCCAAAGACGATATTGTCGAGGACATGAGATGCAGTTCGACCGCTTGATGATGAAAACCGTGACCCGGCTCGCAAGATCCGGCATTGCGGGGCTGCGCTCCACATCCGAGGCTGCGACCGGCAAGGAGGCAGACGCTTCGGGGCCGCGCGGATCGGGAAGCTGGGCCAATGAATGGAGCGGCGCCAAATCCGCATTCGCGAAAACTGCCGTGGAACGGGCGAAGTCGCTGGCGCGTCCGGGCAAGTCCCGCACAAAATCCAATGCACCCCAAGACGCGATCCCTGAAGGCACCATTCGCACCCGTCCGTTGATGTCTGTGCGAAATGTGAAGCTGCATAACTGGATCGCCGACAGGATGGAGGCCGAGGCACCGACCTGTTCACTACATGCCTGCGTGGCCCTGAACAGCTTTCTGACCTCGCTTGCGAACCCGGATGGGACCGATCCCCTGACGGGCCTGACCGCCGACCTTCTGATCGTGGATGAACATGGACAGCCCATCGTCGCGCTGATCCGCGAAAATGCTGCGGATCCATCTCAGCAACTGATGGTCATTGATGCCTTGCTGGATGCCGACCTGCCGATTGTGGACATCCCCGCGCGCCCATCGCTGAGCGGGCTCTGGGCTTCAATCGCCGAAACGCTTCCGAAAGACTGACATCGTCGTTCCCGCACCGCTCACTCCGGGCGGAACAGGGGGCATGGCCGAGCGATCGGTCATGCCCCGCTTGTCATCATGGGATAGCGATTGACCCGTCACCCACTCCCAACCTCAGACAGACGCTCCAATTCACCCGTCGCTGCCCGGTGCCACTGGCGCTTCAGCCCCTTCGGGCGCCGGGGCGGATTCGGCAGCCGGGACATCGGCTGCGGGTGCTGTCTCCGACGTCTCGCGTTCCGCCAGACCGCCGCCTTCCCAGCGACCAGTCTCAACCTGCCCGGTGGCATAGCGCATCGTGCCCGGCCCTTCACGACGACCGGCCTTGAACGAGCCTTCGTAGACGTCGCCATTGGCGTAGGTTGCGATCCCCTCGCCTTCGATCTCGCCGTCGTTCCAGCCTCCGGTGTAGTTGAATCCGTCGGCCATCTGGATCGTGCCCTGACCCTCGCGCTGACCCCGGATGAATCCGCCTTCATAGACAGTGCCATCGGCATAGGTGGCCTTGCCCTGCCCGTGACGCAGGCCTTCGGCCCAGTCACCCTCATACCGATACCCGTCCGAGAATGTCATGATGCCGAATCCGTGGTTCTGTGCGTTCACGAACCCGCCCTCGTAGACCAGGCCGTTGGGATAGGTCGCGCGGCCTTCGCCGTCGATCACACCCTCCTTCCATTCGCCTTCGTAAATGCCGCCATCCTGATAAGTAATCTTGCCGGTGCCATCCGCCAGATCGTTCTGGAACTGCCCGACATAGACCGAGCCATCGGGATAGATCACTTCGCCTGACCCTTCGATCCGACCTTCTGACCAGCTGCCGGTGTATTTGTAGCCATCGGTGCCGGTGAAGGTGCCCTGACCATCACGGCGATCGGCCTTGAATTCGCCCTCATAGACGTCGCCGTTGGCATAGGTGACGCGGCCCTTCCCTTCGCGTTTGCCGTCTACCAGCGTGCCGACATATACGTCGCCGTTTCCCTGCGTCAGTGTGCCGGTGCCGTTGATCTGACCGTTTTCCCACAACCCGTCATAGATCAGCCCGTCCGGAGTCCGCAAAATGCCCTGCCCCGAACGTACGTTGCCAGCCATCTGACCCTCGTAGGTCGAGCCATCGGGATAGGTGATCCGCCCGATGCCGGACTTTTCGCCCGCGACCCAGCCACCTTCGTAACGATAGCCGTTGGCCGCCTCCATCACGCCTTCGCCATCGTGAACGGCATTGACGAAACTGCCGGTATAGCGAGTGCCATTGGCGTAATCCGCAACGCCCTCGCCTTCGATCCGGCCATCGACCCATTCGCCGGTATAGGTCGCGCCGTCGGCAAAAATGATCGTGCCGATGCCATTGGGTTCCCCCCGTTCGAAGGCGCCTTCATAGATCGAGCCGTCCGGAAACACGGCGCGGCCTTGACCGACGATTTCGCCGTTGGCCCATTCGCCGCTGTAGGTATAACCCGACGGCAGGGTATAGGTGCCCGTTCCGTGCTGTTTGCCGTTCAGGAATGTTCCTTCATAGACGCCACCCTCGTCGTATTGCTTGGTGATGACCTCCTGCGCGTCCGCAATGCCGGCCAGCGCCACCACCATCGTCAATACTGCGGTCCTGATCAGCCCGTTCATCACCTTGCCCCCTCATCGTCCGTTTGTTGCCTGACAGGCTAGGCAAATGGGGGCCGACAGGCAACGGGAGATGCACAGGCGGCATCGGCATCGGCGCTTCCCCCCGCGGGCGCGCCGCGCTAGGTCCGGCCCCAGCCCCAGACCAACACCGCCGACCCGCGCGCCCGGAGACCCTGAATGTCCGACACGTTCCGCCTGACCCTTGCCCAGTTGAACGCTACAATGGGCGATCTGGAGGGCAACGCCGCACAGGCTCGTGGTGCCTGGACAACCGCCAAGAATGCCGGGGCCGACATGGTCGCCCTGCCCGAAATGTTTCTGACCGGCTATCAGCCGCAGGATCTGGTCCGGAAACCTGCCTTCGCCGCCCACGCCCGCGCCGTGTTGGACACGCTGGTGGCCGATTGTTCCGAAGGCCCCGCGCTGGCGATCGGGCTGGCGGCTTGGCCCGAAGGAGAAGAAAAGCCGTTCAACAGCTATGTCGTGGCACGGGCTGGCAAGATCGTGGCCGAAATCCACAAGCATCACCTGCCGAATTACAAGGTATTCGACGAAAAGCGGTATTTCGCGTCGGGCGACATCTCCGGCCCCTACACTATCGGCCCGGTCCGCATCGGCACGCCGATCTGCGAAGATGCCTGGTACGACGATGTCACCGAAACCCTGGCTGAAACCGGGGCTGAAATCCTGCTTGTTCCGAACGGCAGCCCCTATTTCCGCGGCAAGCAGGACGTCCGATATTCCCTCATGGTTGCGCGGACGGTCGAGACCCGGCTGCCGCTGATCTATCTGAACATGGTCGGCGGACAGGATGACCAGGTCTTCGATGGCGCCAGTTTCGTCCTGAACCCCGGTGGTCAGTTGACGCATCACCTGCCCTCGTTCGAATCGAGCGTCGTCCATATCGACTTCGACGCCACTCCCGACGGCTGGCGCGCCCGCGATGGCAACAAGGCGCCGCAACCCGACGGTCCTGGCGCCGACTATGCCGCCATGGTCGTGGCGCTGCGCGATTATATGGTCAAGGCGGGCTTCGACCGCGCCGTTCTGGGCCTGTCGGGAGGCGTCGACAGCGCCATCGTGGCGGCCATCGCGACCGACGCCCTGGGCCCCGAAAACGTGCATTGCGTGATGCTGCCGTCGGAATACACGTCGGAACATTCGCTGGAGGATGCACGCGGCGTTGCCGACCGCCTGGGGTGCAGACTGGATACCCTGCCGATCTCCGGTCCGCGTGCCGCCGTGACCGAGGCGTTGGAACCGCTTTTCGAGGGCACGACGCCTGATCTGACCGAGGAAAATATCCAGTCCCGCCTGCGCGGCCTGCTGCTGATGGCGTTGTCCAACAAATTTGGCGCGATGCTTTTGACGACGGGCAACAAATCCGAAGTCGCGGTCGGATACTCCACGATCTATGGCGACATGGCAGGCGGCTATAACCCGGTGAAGGACCTCTACAAGACCGATCTGTTCGAGGTTTGCCGCTGGCGGAACGCCAATACGATGGACTGGTTCAAAGGACCGGCGGGCGAAGTCATGCCGGAACGCGTGATCGACAAACCACCCTCGGCTGAATTGCGTGAAGATCAGAAGGACGAGGACTCGTTGCCGCCTTATCCGGTTCTTGACGATATTCTGAAACGCCTGATCGACGCTGAGCAATCCGTGGCCGAAATTGTCGCGTCCGGTCATGACCGTGATGTCGTGAAACACATCGAGAAGCTAATCTATCTAAGCGAATACAAACGCTTCCAATCTGCCCCGGGCGCGCGTCTGTCGCAGCGCGCGTTCTGGCTGGATCGTCGCTATCCAATCGTCAATCAGTGGCGCGATCCCAGTTGAACAGACTGGGGGCCAGCCCCCAGACCCCCGAGATATTTGTGCCAAGAGGAAACTTGCTTCGTGAACTCAGCCATATCGATTCTTTGTTTTTCACCCACAGTCCAAAGCGCTAGAACCGGCGCATGAGCATATTTCACCTTGCCTTCAATGTCCGTGATCTGGACGGTGCACGCGCCTTCTACGGAGGCCTGCTGGGTTGCGCCGAGGGACGCTCGACCGATACATGGGTCGACTTCGATTTCTTTGGCCATCAGATAAGCCTGCATCTGGGCGAGCCGTTCGATCATCGCCCGACAGGCCGGGTCGGGGATCACATGGTCCCGATGCCACACTTCGGGGTGCTGTTGCCAATGACTGACTGGCGCGCGCTGGCCGATCGGCTGGAGGCAGCAGCGACGGAGTTCTTGATCGAACCGGTGCTGCGGTTCGCAGGGCAGCCAGGTGAACAGGCAACAATATTTTTGCTGGACCCGTTTGGTAATCCGCTGGAATTCAAAGGCATGCAGGATCCGGCCGGAGCCTTTGCCACGTGACGCGGGTGCTTTTCGCCGCGCGACCGGATCGGTGGGAGGAGTATCGCGGCATCTTGCCGACCGCCTTGGCCGAGGCCGGGGTCACGGCAGAAATTGTTCAGTTGAGCGACCGTCCCGACCCGGCAAGTATTGACTGGATCGTTTACGCCCCGAACTCCGACCTTCAGGATTTCACGCCTTACACAAGACTGAAGGGCGTGCTGAATCTGTGGGCCGGGGTCGAAGATGTGGAGGGGAACCGCAGTCTGATTGCACCGCTGTGCCGAATGGTCGACGACGGCCTGACACGCGGCATGGTGGAATGGGTCACCGGGCATGTGCTGCGTCACCATCTGGGAATCGATGCACATCTGGTCCGCCCCATGATCGGCTGGGACACCAAGTCCCCGCCGCTTGCGGCAGACCGCCCCATTGCAATGCTGGGAATGGGCGAGCTGGGAACGGCCTGCGCTTCGGCACTCGTGGGTTTGGGATTTCCGGTTACCGGCTGGTCGCGCAGCCCCAAGACGGTCGCGGGTGTCAGGTCGGTGACCGGCCGCGATGGCCTGAAAGACGTGCTGTCCGGAGCCGAGATCGTCGTCCTTCTGACGCCGCACACGCGATCGACCGAAAACCTGATGAACGCGGAAACACTGGCATGGATGCGACCCGGAGCGGTGTTGCTGAACCCCGGTCGCGGTGCCCTCGTAGACGATGGCGCGCTGCTACAGGCGCTGGACGGGCCGCTGGGTCACGCCACGCTGGACACGTTTCGGGTCGAGCCGCTGCCCGACGACCACCCGTTCCGCACACACCCCAAGGTCACCGTCACCCCGCACATCGCTTCGACAACGCGACCTGCGACTGCGGCACGCGTGGTGGCCGAAAACATTCGACGGGACGAGGCAGGCATGCCGCTTCTGCATGTCGTCGACCGGAGCGAGGCCCTGCAATGACAAAATCATCGCCGGTAAAACTGACCTCTCTGGCCCAAAGCCTTCCCGCATCCGTTCCCTTCGTCGGACCCGAAGCGCAGGAACGCGCGCGCGGCGTGCCTTTCGCCGCACGTCTGGGTGCAAACGAGAGTGCGTTCGGCCCGTCACCCCGCGCCATGGCCGCGATGACAGCCGTGACGCAGGATGCCTGGATGTATGGCGACCCGGAATATCACGCCCTGCGCACCGCCCTTGCCGACCACCATGGCATCGACGCCACGAACATCGTGGCGGGCGAAGGTATCGACGGGTTGCTCGGCTATCTGGTGCGGCTGTTGGTTGAACCGGGGGATGCGGTCGTCACCTCGGAGGGCGCCTATCCGACGTTCAACTATCATGTCGCGGGATTTGGAGGCAGCCTGCACCGTGTGCCCTATGCGGGCAATCACGAGGATACGGCTGCACTGGTCGCGAAGGCGGCCGAAGTTGGCGCGAAATTGATCTATCTGGCCAACCCGGACAATCCGATGGGAAGCTGGCACGACGCAGAGACCGTTACCTGCATGCTCGACGCGCTGCCTGACGGCACGCTGCTGTGTCTGGACGAGGCCTATGCCGACCTTGCCCCGCCCGAAGCCGTTCCACCGCTAGACACGGACGATGTTCGCGTCATCCGCTTGCGGACGTTCTCCAAGGCACACGGTCTCGCTGGGATGCGGGTCGGATATGCCATCGGCGAAGCCGGTCTGATCCGGGCCTTCGACAAGGTGCGCAACCATTTCGGGTTGGGCCGCGTCGCACAGGCCGGGGCGGTGGCCGCATTGGCCGATACCGACTGGCTGGCCGAAGTGCAGGCGCGGGTGGCGCAGTCCCGCGATGCGATCGCCGCAATTGCCCGGCAGAACGGGCTGATCCCCTTGCCCTCGGCCACCAACTTCGTCGCCGTCGATTGCGGACGTGACGGTGATTTCGCCCGGCGTGTTCTGGCGGCGCTGATCGCGCAAGACATTTTCGTTCGAATGCCGGGCGTTGCACCGCTGGACCGCTGCATCCGCATCAGTTGTGGCACGGCAGCGGACATGGACGCATTGCGGACGGCTTTGCCACGGGCCCTGTCGGAGGCGGCAGGATCGTGACTTCACTTGGCTGATCGATGCGCTAGGTTGGTTTGGCAGTATGACGGATCAGACCATGCGCAACGACGGACAAATTGACCGGGTCGAAGATTACACCAATGCCTTTCTGGGCATGGCCTATCTGATGCTGATCACGGTTTTGGTATTTGTGTGGGGCGTCTGGGGATACCCTGTCGCACTGGCAACCTGCGCGGGTCTGCACTGGGCGATCCGGGGGTGGGGGTTGCGGCGTGCGGCGCGGAATGCGGCCTGGGACGCACGGGTCGATGCCGTGCTGGCGAAACGCCGCTGACATCAACTTCAGATCTAGTCCTTGGTCTGAAGGCCTGACTCGGAAGACCCCGCACTCTTCGAGGATCCGGCATTCGACAGGCGATAGAACCGCGTCATCGTGCTGAGTCGATCCAGCGCAGCATCCTGATCCGCGATTGAGGCAATCTCGTCCGACGACACGCTGCTGACGCGGGCCGGTGCGGTTTGGTCAACGGAATGATCTGACGAAAGGGATACGTTGGCAGACGATCCGGTGATCGGCACCGGCGCTGCGGACGACACATCGGATGTCGTCGGACCGCCCGATACAGCCGTCAGGGAAATGTCCAAAGGGGCCGTCGTCATTGCCTGGGGCGGCATGTCTGCAACCTGAAGCACAGATGCGAGGATCGGTCCCCACATCAGACCCAGCACGCCAGCGGCGAGGAGTGTCTTGGTCGGTGCCGCGCTGACGACTTCGCGCAGGGACATGCGGAGATGGGTCGCTGGATCGTCAGAGGTCATGGTCGGTTTCCGAATGGCAATCAGACGTAGTGGACAAAAGCCGTCTACGTCCTCCCAGCAAAAGCCGCGAACATGGCCAAAATTCGGCGAAGACTTGTTTAGCCTATGTTATCCAGCAGTTCCGGCCAGAATGGCCGATGCGGCTTCCAGTGCACCGGCACCATGCGGAACGCCCGTGGCCTTGAGGCCCGCGTCGATGGTGGCCAGCGTTCCCAGCATACTGTGACCGGATACATGCCCCATGTGCCCGATCCGGAAAAACCCGTGCCATGCCGGGTCGTCGGGCGCGGCCATGCCGATCCCGATGCCCAGCGTCAGTCCCATCTGCTCCTCGCACCAGTGACGCAGACGTGTGGCATTCCCCGGCAGACGGACGGCAGTGACCGCATGGCTGCGACTGGCGGGGTCGCGGACGTTCAGTTCCAACCCGACTCCACCGGTGCCGTGATTCTCCCACTTGGCGAACGCCGCGTGCAGCGTATGTGCCAGCGTGGCGTGACGCGCCCAGACAGCATCAACCCCTTCTTCGTGGACAATCATGTCAAGGGCTTCGCGCAGACCATAAAGATGGTGCGTCGGGCCAGTCCCCTGGAAGTACCGGAAATACACCTCGGGGTTGGTGCGCGGTATCCAGTCCCAATAGAACGTGGCGAGGTCGGAGCGTTCTCGTGCCCGCGCCGCCCGGTCATTGTAGAAAACAAAGGCCATGCCCGCAGGCGTCATCAGACCTTTCTGGCATCCGGCGAAGGCGACGTCGACGCCCCACTCGTCCATCTCCATCACATCGCAGGCCAGCGACGCCATGCAGTCTGCCTGCAACAGCGCCGGGTGACCCGCCGCATCCATCTCGGATCGGATCGCCTTGAGGTCGGCGCGCAAGGACGACGAGGTATCGACGTGGACGCAGAGGACCGATTTGATCTCGTGATCCTTGTCCGCGCGCAGTCTTTCACCAATGGTCGCCGGGTCCATCGCATCGCGGTTGCCGAAGTCCAGCATCTCCGTGCGGATGCCCATTCCGCGCGCCACTTCGGCCCAACCGTCGGCAAAACTGCCGGTGCGTGGCACTAGCACAAGATCGCCGCGCGCGTGGGTGTTGGCCAGCGACGCCTCCCATGCGGCATGGCCGTTGCCGATATAAATCGTGGCGTTGTGCGACGTGCGGGCGACGGCTTTCAGATCGGGGATCAAGGAATGCGTCAGATCCACCAGCGGCCCGTTGTAGATATTCGGCGACGGCCGATGCATCGCACGCAGTACCCGGTCGGGAATGATCGAAGGGCCGGGAATTGCCAGTGTCTGGGGGCCATGGGCAAAGGGCATGGAAGCTCCTGTTTAAGCGTTGGCAGATCGCTACGCCCGCCATTTCGCGGGGTCAATGTGCGGCGGTCGGGGGTTGGCATGGGGGCGGGTTTGATTATGTGTCAGGCATGAACAGAACCATCCTCCGCGTGTCCGGTGACGACCGGGCGAAGTTCCTGCAGGGCCTGCTGACGCGGGACGTGCCTGTGACGGGTCTCGGCTATGCCGCTCTGTTGTCGCCGCAAGGCAAATACCTTGCCGATTTCGTGACCTTCGCCGACCCCGAGGCCCTGTATCTTGACGTCGCGTCCGACATGGCGCCGGGGCTGGCGCAACGGTTGTCGATGTACCGGCTGCGATCGAAGGTCACGATCGAAGACAGTGGTTTGACCGTAGCGCGCGGGCTGGACGACATGCCGACAGGCGCGCTCCCGGACCCGCGACCGGGTATGGGGTGGCGGCATTACGGCGTACGAGGCGGTGATGAAGTCGACTGGAACGCGGTGCGGGTCGAGAACATGGTGCCTCAGGCGGGGGCCGAATTGATCCCCAACGAAAGCTACATCCTCGAGATGGGGTTCGAGCGGCTGGGCGGCGTGGATTTCAAGAAAGGCTGCTATGTCGGACAGGAAATCGTCGCCCGCATGAAGCATAAGACAGAGTTGCGCAAAGGTCTGGCGCGGGTGCAGGGTGCGGTCTTGCCCGGTGCAGCGATCCTTTCGGACGGACGGCCAGCGGGCACCGTCCATACCGTGTCAGGCAACCGCGCGCTGGCCTATCTGCGGTTCGATCGGGCCGAAGGCATGGCGACCGAGGCCGGGCCGTTGACGCTGGCCTGACAAGAAAACTTTACACCATCTTTCGAAAGTGTCCGCGATAAGGCAGCGTCAGTTCCTGCAGTCATGCGGCATGTCCGGCGCGAGGGGTTTGCGATCCGGCATCGAAGGTCCTACCTAGTTCTGCATCCAGAAACACGAGGCCTCCATGACATTCCAGTCCGTTCAAACGACGCTCCTGCGCGATGCGACCCCCAGCCACGGCAACCAACCGCTGGGCAATCTGCCCGAATGGAACCTCGACGATCTGTATACAGGCGAGGATGCGCCCGAACTGGCCCGCGACATGTCGTGGCTGGAGGCGGAATGCGCAGCCTTTGCCGCCGACTATGAGGGCAAGCTGGCCGACCTTGATGCAGATGAAATGCTGCGCTGCATCCAGCGCAACGAAAAGATCGACGAAGTCGCAGGCCGCATCATGTCTTTTGCGGGCTTGCGCTATTATCAGGTCACGACGGATGGCGACCGGGCCAAGTTCATGTCCGATTGTCAGGACAAGCTGACAAATTTCACCACGCCGCTGGTGTTCTTTTCCCTGGAATTCAATCGTATCGACGATGACGCCTATGACGCGCTGATGGCCGCGAACGCGGACCTTGCCCGGTATCGGCCTGCGCTGGACCGGATGCGTGCGATGAAGCCCTATCAACTGTCGGACGAGTTGGAGAAGTTTCTGCACGACACTTCAGTCGTCGGCGCGAACGCGTGGAACAAGCTGTTCGACGAAACCATCGCCGGGCTGACCTTCGACGTGGACGGCGAGGAATTGGGGATCGAGGCGACGCTCAACAAGCTGACCGATCCGGACCGCGCGAAACGTGAGGCCGGTGCCCGTGCCTTAGCCGAGGTGTTCGGAAAACAGGTCCGCACCTTTGCACGGGTCCACAACACGCTCGCCAAGGAAAAGGAGATCGTTGACCGCTGGCGCGCCCTGCCCAGCCCGCAAGCCAGCCGCCACATCGCCAACCACGTCGAGCCCGAGGTCGTCGAAGCGCTGCGCAATGCCGTGGTGGCCGCCTATCCGCGCCTGTCCCACCGCTACTACGCGCTGAAGGCGAAATGGCTTGGCCTCGACACGCTGCAAGTCTGGGACCGCAACGCCCCGCTTCCGATGGAGGAGACGCGCCTGGTCAGCTGGGACGAGGCGCGCAAGACCGTGATGGATGCCTATGCCGGGTTCTCGCCCGAGATGGCGAAGCTGGCCGAGCCGTTCTTCGACAAGGGCTGGATCGACGCGGAGGTCAAGCCGGGCAAGGCCCCCGGCGCCTTTGCCCACCCGACGGTCACGACCGTGCACCCCTACGTGATGCTCAACTATCTCGGAAAACCGCGCGACGTGATGACGCTGGCGCATGAACTGGGCCACGGCGTGCATCAGGTGCTGGCGGCGGGACAGGGCGAAATGTTGTCGTCGACACCGTTGACCCTGGCCGAAACCGCGTCGGTCTTCGGTGAGATGCTGACGTTCCGTGCCATGCTGGACGGCGCCAAGGATGATGCTCAGCGCAAGGTCATGCTGGCCGGCAAGGTCGAGGATATGATCAATACGGTCGTGCGCCAGATCGCCTTCTACGACTTCGAAGTAAAACTGCATGCGGCCCGCGCCGAGGGCGAGTTGACGCCCGAGGACATCGACGCCCTGTGGATGTCGGTGCAGGCCGAAAGCCTGGGCCCGGTATTCGAATACATGGAGGGCTACGAGCACTTCTGGGCCTATATCCCGCACTTCGTGCATTCGCCCTTCTACGTCTATGCCTATGCCTTCGGCGATGGCTTGGTGAACGCGCTCTATGCCGCCTACGAGGATCAGCCGGATGGCTTCCAGGAGAAGTATTTCGATATGCTCCGCGCCGGTGGTTCCAAGCACCACAATG
>Ga0207878_100155_pt1 | contig 57982 bp, 57 predicted proteins | sample LinPmetageLP41_FD_184053 | JGI IMG/M metagenome (GOLD analysis project Ga0207878, IMG submission 184053) | Marine viral communities from the Pacific Ocean - LP-41 (SPAdes) | ecosystem: Environmental > Aquatic > Marine > Oceanic | place: Pacific Ocean | collected 2010-08-27 | reverse complement strand
CAACACTTTGTTTTAAACTTTCTTTTTAGAAGATTCAAAACCGAAGTTTTATTTAACTCTCTGAGCCGCTGCTGCCTTGCTATGCATCGGCGTTTCCCGTCTCAGTGGGGTCGCATTATAGGGAGATTCGAGCGGGGGTCAATGTTTTATTTCAGCTTTTTGACAAATAAATGAATTTAGTATGAAACGCATACAAACAAAGGGCTTCGGAGTGATTTTAGATTAAAAAACGCGCACATTATATCGCTATTTTACAGCTAATAATTGCGCGTTAGAAAAAGCAGTACATTTAGTAATCGCTATACTGCTTTGTTGGTTTTAATTTGCTGCAATTTGCCATACAGCTATAGAACCTGAGATCTCATTACCTATTATAAGCAGAGGCTCGCCTGTCGCACTTTGTTCAGCAGGTACAAACACCATGCCTTCGGGTGCAAGGTCGCCGGTTATATCTGCCCCTTCTATTACACCTCGGTTATAAAAGTAATCTTCAAATTGCACATAGTAAGGGTTGGTAATATCGTAAACCATAATCCCGCCCATGCGCTCAAGACCTATAAAGGCAAAGGTGCGTTCGCCAATAGTACCTATTGTTAGCGCTTCGGGTTCTGCGCCTTTATCGTCTGAGCGTGTATCACCTTCGTTTTCATCTTCATTATTATTAAAGGCTTCGCCATGTACTGATGCAGTTATACGACCTATGTCGTCGCCTGAGTCAAACACCACCAGCCCATTGCTGTCCCAAATGGTAAATGACCGTGCACCATAGGCATAAAGCGATTCGTACTGGCCATCGCTATTAGCATCGCCTTTTACTGTAATTACTTTTAAACGACCAATATCGTTATCGTCGTTATTTAAGTAATCAAAATTAGCAGCAAGGGTTAAATCTTCAACACGGCTTTCATCTATATAAGCAAGACAACCATCATCTTCATCGTAATCTAGGCCGCCCTTTGCTGTACAGTCTGCTTCATCTGTTACATTAAAGAAGTATTCACGGGCATCACCTTCATTAGCCGATACTATAAAGTTTGCGCCTTTCCAGCTAAAGCTTGAGATAGTATCTGGCTGATACATACCATAAAGCCCTGGGTACGATTTAAAATTAACACCGCCGTCTTTATCTGATGCATCTATTTGTAAATTTGACCAATCTTTAAAGCCTAGCGCTTTAAGCTCTACGCTATTATCTTCTAGGTTAATAATAGCGAGACCGTTATTTTCTTGAATTGATACGTAGGCATATTTGTTATCTTTAGAAATGCTGACGTACTCAGGCTCTAAGTCCATAGCTACTGTCGTATTTATTACATTTCCGTTGATAGTACGCCCAGTAGGGTTAGCAAACACAAATCCATCAGACTCAAGTTCAGCTTGCTGACTATTGTAAGTAGTAAAGTCAATATTAGTTGCCGTATCGGCTACTACACCCTCTACTATATTAATTATGCTTACAGAGCCTTCTGGGTCGATACTGTAATCGCCATTAGGTTCACCTTCATTGGCTACAACTACTTTTGTACCGTCGTGGTTAAAAGTCACCATGTCTGGTAAAAAACCCGCAGGTACATTTTTTATGAATGCCGGTGCATCGCCGCTTATATCGTAAAATGCAATTTGACCCGCTTCGCCCACATTTTTAGCAGCCATAGCCACAGCTAGCATTTGGTTGTTTTTATCTATTGCTATGCTGTTGGCATCGCCTGGGGTGTTGTCATTTAAGGTAAGGGTAATGGTTGATGTTAGGTTAGTTGCACTCACTATCCCTTCGTTATCTTGAACAAGGGCCGCCTTATCAAAGGTGTCGGCCGGTATAATATTAACAACGGCTTCATCACCAGAGCTGTTAATGGCGTATATCCACTTTTTAGATGCTTGATAAGCGACTATTTCGGCTGCACCCTCGGGGCTTTGGGCATTAAGTACAGCGCGGCCTACTAAACTTATATTTAACGCTGAGTTTGCATTAGTGCCGTTAGTACCATTTTGACCCGCTGTGCCTTGCTCCCCTTGGATACCTTGCGTGCCGTCTTGGCCGTCATCTCCATCTAGTGAGCAACCTGTTAATATTGATATAAGTGAAAGTGCTATAAGTGACCTTTTTAACATTGTTATTTTCCTTAGTGTGATATTGAATAAAATAACAACACACAGGTATGACAAAGCTATGGCACTTTTAATAAAGCTTTTTTAACTTAAAAAACGAGTTTAAATGCTAAGGGGCACACAAGAATAAGGCTTACTGTATAACCTAATAATTTATAAGGCTTGGAATAGCTATTTTGAGTTTTAACACCTATTAAAGGCCTTAAAATATCAATACGTGTCACTATTAATGTAATAACCGCGCAAATACACCATGTACCAATAACAACCAAGAGTGGTTCAATAAAAGAACCTACCTCTAAAGGCTGCAAAACAAAACATAGGATTATGAGTACACTTTGATGCAATAAATAAAAAGGGAACACCCAGCTATTAAATGTTTTTAAGTAATTAGTTTTAAAGTTTAAAAAATGCTGTGCGAGTGCAAGCATGGTAAGCACTCCCAATACTCTTTGAATGTTGTAAAGAGTAGTAAAAACATAGCCAGGTAAATCAAACACGTTTTGACAAGCCATTACTATGTATATAAACAGCAGGGTAAAGCTTACACATAACACCCAAAAATAGCGTTTTAGGCTCGCCCAAAAATAATCGTGTTTGGCTGACAGATACCCTATAAATAGAAATATAAAGCCGTTAGCCTCCCTTACAGCATCTCCTTCTAAGTAGTTATGTGTAAGCAACATGGCTATGACTAATAAGCTTACCAGTAATGGCAGGCTCACTTTACCTAACTTGAGTAAAGGCATAAAAAAAGGGAGCTTCATGAATAGTGAAAATAAAATAATGATAAGCATGAACTGCCAAAGAGAGCGTAAATACCATAAATGATTTACGTCTACGTGCGGCCATACCCCAGACTGGTAACTAGCAAACATTTCATTATTAATATCTAAAAACGCGGAGTTAAACTGCCAATACGATATGTCTATAACGCTTTGTTGCGACATTTCTGCATACAGCTGAAAGGGAACTATTAACCATAAGCCCACCAGCAAAGGTAGTAATATAAAAATAGAGCGATTTAAAATAAAAAAGAAGTTTGATTTAACACCTCTCACTTTATCGAGCATAAATCGAAGTGCTACTCCAGATATAAACCAAATCAGTAGCATTCTCCAAGGAGCAAACACCAATAAAAAATACTCTACGTAGTGAGATATATAAGTACTTTTAAAGTGAAAGCCCCAGTTTTCGCTGTACAACATGCCAATGTGATAAAAAATAAGTACAGCAAACGCAATGACTCTCAGCCAATCAAGAAAGTAATGGCGGTTTGTTACGTGTAATTGTTTATTCATGCTAAAACCAATGTATACCTATTGGTACTAGTAAGACTTAAACGACTCGCAAAAACTATTCATAAGTGCTTATATTACAGGCAATAGTGATAAACGGTGGTATTTAGGGATAAACCCACCACATAAATATAAGCACATACTATGAACCTACAACACTTTCAGCGTTTTCAAACCTTATACGCATCAGTATTACTGTGTGCTTACGTATTAATTAATAATACCGTAAATGCAACAACCCAAATCATGGAGGTAAAAAGATCAGGAGATTTACCATTTTTTATTTGGGAGCCATTTGTATGGGAGTATTCAAGCGCGCTAGGATCTTTGCTTATGTTTCCGGCTTTAATTTGGTTTTTGAATAACACACCTTTTAAATGGCATAAAATACCTGCTTCATTGGGTATGTATTTTGGCGCTTCAATTGTATTTAGCATGTTACATATTGCTATTATGGTAGGCAGTCGCAAGCTTGTATATTTAGCTTGGGGTCGCTCTTATGATTTTGGTTTGAGTTGGTTTGAGTTGGTTTGAATTAATATACGAATATCAAAAGGATGCTATAAGCTTTATATTTTTTATTGCGCTCATAAAAGTATATCAATATGTCGTTCAGCAATTAATTGGGGAGGCATCTTCTATAGAAGAAAGCGAGCAACAAGCCACACCCAGTCTAAACCGGTTGCTTGTAAAAAAGCATGGTAAAGAGTTTATTGTAAAAATAGACGATGTTGACTGGCTTGAATCATCAGGTAACTATGTAAACTTGTATATTGGCACGTCTATTTACCCTTTAAGAACGACCCTTACAGCACTAAGTGAGCAACTAGAAGATAAAGGCTTTTGCAGAGTACACCGCAGCCATGGCGTAAACCTTGATAGAATAGAGTCTATTACACCGCTACCTAGTGGTGATAGTGAAATAAAACTAACTACAGGTGAAGTACTTAACCTATCTAGACGCTACAAAGAGCAATTTAAGCTAAAGCTGAAATAAAAAAGGCTACCTAAGTAGCCTTTCATTATTATTTTTTAACTGGTCGTTTCCAGCCGGTTAAATTACGCTGTTTAGAACGTGCTATTGCAAGCTGCTCATCTTCAACGGTATTGGTGATCACAGAGCCTGCTCCTATTGTAGCTGTTGCACCAATATTTACAGGAGCAACAAGTGATGAATTTGAACCAATAAAGGCGTTATCACCAATAATGGTTTTTGCTTTATTAACACCATCGTAGTTACAGGTAATAGTACCCGCGCCTATATTCACTTTTTCACCAATTTCAGCGTCGCCTAAGTAACTTAAGTGGTTTGCTTTAGAACCCTTACCTAGTCGGGTTTTTTTCATCTCTACAAAGTTACCAATGTGCGAGTCTTCTTCCATAACCGCACCAGGGCGAAGGCGAGCATATGGCCCAAGCGTACATTTAGCTGCTACGCTTGCATCTTCAATTAGAGTATTCGCTTTTATTACAACGTTATCGCCTATGGTACAGTTTTTAAGTACACAGTTAGGGCCTATTTGTACGTTATTGCCAAGAGTTACATTACCCTCAAAGATAACGTTGATATCAATTAATACGTCTTCGCCTGTTTTAACATTGCCACGTACATCTATACGGGCAGGGTCGGCGAGGGTAGCACCATTTAACATTAACTCTTCTGCCTGCCACGCTTGATAAGCTCGTTCAAGGCCTGCAAGTTGAACGCGGTTGTTTGCGCCTTCAACTTCCATTGCATGATCTGGCTGCGCTGATGTGATTTCTACACCTTCACTGTGCGCCATAGCAACAATATCTGTAAGGTAGTATTCACCCTGCGCATTATTGTTAGATAAGTTGCCTAACCATGTTTTTAAAAGTTTGCCGTTAACCGCCATAATGCCGGTGTTTACTTCGCTGATAAGTAGCTGCTCAGCGCTTGCATCTTTTTGCTCAATAATACCTACAAGTTTGCCATCTTCTCGTAGCATACGGCCATAGCCATTTGGGTTAGCCAAGGTTACTGTGAGTACTGCTAAACCATTTTCAGGGGTTGCAGCTAATAAGCGCTCAAGCGTTGATTGTTTTGTAAGGGGTACATCGCCGTATAAAACAAGTACAGCGTCGTCATCATTAATGTGTGGATTAGCTTGAGCTACTGCGTGGCCAGTACCAAGTTGCTCTGCTTGCAGTACCCAGTTTACGTCGTTATCGGCAAGTTGTTGTTGTAATAGTTCGCCGCCGTGCCCGTAAACTAAATTAGTGGTGGTTGCACCAAGTGCCTTTGCATTATCTATAACGTGCTGCACCATAGGTTTACCTGCCACTTTATGCAGAACTTTAGGTAGAGCAGAGCGCATACGAGTACCTTTACCCGCAGCAAGAATTACTGTTGTTAGAGCCATTAAAACAATTTCCTTTTTCCGTTGTTTTATTGAGTAGTTAATGAAAATAAGCTAACTAGATTACGCATGTCACTCCATGTATACATACTCAGCCATATTATAAAAAATAATGACTGAATCTATGATAAACAAACTGTTCATAATAATTACACTTATTGTAACCAGCTTTGCTAGCCGATATAAGTGTAAAGCCAAATTACAGGCACAAAAAAGCCCACATAAAGTGGGCTTTTTAAAACCGGATAGGCTTACTTTTTACGTAATTGCTGAATTACGCGAAGTTGTGCAATAGCTTCCGCTAGTTGCATAGCTGCTTTTTGATAATCAAATTCAGCAGCTGACGCATTAGCCATTTGGCTTTCTGCGTCACGTTTAGCTTGCTCTGCAGCTTGCTCGTCAAGGTCTTCACCACGAACAGCTGTATCAGCAAGTACGGTTACTATGTTCGGTTGAACTTCTAGTGTACCGCCAGCAATGTAGATGAGTTCTTCTTCACCAAACTGCTTAACTAAACGTACCATACCAGGTTTAAGGGCAGTTAGTAGTGGGGCGTGGCCGGCATTTACACCAAGCTCACCTTCACTACCAGATACTTGAATCGATTCAACTAGACCAGAGAACAAGCTCTGCTCTGCGCTTACTACGTCAAGATGTACAGTCATAGCTGCCATACTACCCTCCTAATTACATGCTTTTAGCTTTTTCTTGAGCTTCTTCGATAGAGCCAACCATGTAGAACGCTTGCTCTGGAAGGTCATCAAATTCACCGCTTAAGATGCCTTTAAAGCCAGCAATTGTATCTTTTAGTGATACGTATTTACCAGACGCGCCTGTAAACACCTCTGCCACGAAGAATGGCTGAGATAGGAAACGTTGGATTTTACGTGCACGAGATACAAGTTGCTTATCTTCGTCAGAAAGCTCGTCCATACCTAGGATTGCAATGATGTCTTTAAGTTCTTTATAACGCTGAAGAACTGTTTGAACGCCACGTGCTGTATCGTAGTGCTCTTGACCAATTACTAATGGGTCAAGTTGACGTGAAGATGAATCAAGTGGATCTACCGCTGGGTAAATACCAAGTGATGCGATATCACGTGAAAGTACTACTGTTGCATCTAAGTGAGCAAAGGTAGTTGCTGGAGATGGATCCGTTAAATCATCCGCAGGTACGTATACCGCTTGGATTGATGTAATTGAACCTGTCTTAGTTGAAGCGATACGCTCTTGAAGCACACCCATTTCTTCAGCTAGTGTAGGCTGGTAACCTACCGCTGATGGCATACGACCAAGTAGTGCAGATACTTCTGTACCAGCAAGTGTGTAACGGTAGATGTTATCTACGAAGAAAAGTACATCGCGACCTTCGTCACGGAACTTTTCAGCCATAGTAAGACCTGTTAACGCTACGCGTAAACGGTTACCTGGAGGCTCGTTCATCTGACCGTATACAAGCGATACTTTATCAAGTACGTTTGAATCGTTCATCTCATGGTAGAAATCGTTACCCTCACGAGTACGCTCACCAACACCTGCGAATACTGAGTAGCCGCTGTGCTCGATTGCGATGTTACGGATAAGTTCCATCATGTTTACGGTTTTACCAACACCGGCACCACCGAATAAACCAACTTTACCACCTTTAGCAAATGGACATACAAGGTCGATTACCTTGATACCAGTTTCTAAAAGCTCAACTGAACTTGATTGCTCTTCGTATGAAGGCGCTGCACGGTGAATAGACATACGGTCTTCTTCGCCGATTGGGCCAGCTTCATCGATTGGCTCACCAAGTACGTTCATGATACGACCAAGAGTTGCTTTACCAACTGGAACTTGAATCGCTTCACCTGTGTTTGATACTGAAGCACCACGACGTAAACCGTCTGTAGTACCTAGTGCGATAGTACGTACCACACCGCCACCTAGCTGCTGTTGAACTTCTAAAGTCAAACCAGCTAAATCACCATCTGTTACTTTTAGCGCGTCATATACGGCTGGCACGTTGTCTTGAGAAAACTCAATATCCACAACGGCACCGATAATTTGGACGACCTTACCTAAACTCATGTCTATTCCTCTCGTTAATCTTTGCCTGAAGCATTAAACTGCGGCTGAACCAGAAACAATCTCACTAATTTCTTGTGTGATTGCCGCTTGGCGGGCCTTGTTATAAACAAGCTGTAACTCATCCATAAGGTCGCCGGCATTATCTGTTGCAGCTTTCATTGCAACCATACGGGCAGCCTGTTCAGAGGCAGCGTTCTCAACCACACCTTGGTATACCTGAGACTCTACGAAACGTACTAACAAAGACTCTAAAATAGCCTCTGGGTTTGGTTCGTATAAGTAGTCCCATGTGTGGGCAGATACTTCTTTTTCAGCTTTTGGCAAAGGGAGTAACTGATCTATTGTTGGCTCTTGCTTCATGGTATTAACGAAGTTGTTATATACCAGGAATAAACGGTCAATTTTACCTTCAGAGAATGCATCAAGCATTATTTTTACAGGACCAATAACGTCTTGTACTGAAGGTTTATCTCCTAGGCCTGCTTTTTTAGCAAGCACTTGACCACCAAAGCGTTGAAAGAAACCAGCAGCTTTGCTGCCTAAAGTTGCAAACTCTGCGTCTACACCTTTTTCTTTCCATGCTTTAATATCTAATGCAACTTTTTTAAACTCGTTTGAGTTTAAGCCGCCACATAGACCACGGTCAGTAGAGATAACAATATAACCAACTCGCTTTACTTCACGTTCTTCTAAGAACGGGTGAGTAAAATCAAGATTTGCTTGAGCAACACGACCAATCACTTTGCGTAATTTGTCAGCGTATGGACGGCTAGAAGCCACTCGTTCTTGCGCCTTTTTCATTTTAGACGCAGCAACCATTTCCATTGCGCTAGTGATCTTTTGAGTATTTTTAATACTCCCGATCTTGCTTTTAATCTCTTTTCCGCTGGCCATGACTCTCTCTCCGAATCAAGGTGTGCTTTAGTAAACTAAAGCGCACCATTAATAACTAAATTACCAAGTTTGCGTAGACTTGAACTTCTCTAGAAGTTCTTTAAGTTTCGCTTCGATCTCGGCGTTGTAGTTACCAGTTTCATTGATTTGAGCCACAAGCTCTGCGTATGTGCTACTTGCATAAGAAAGTAAAGCTGCTTCGAAATCCATAATTTTAGGAATTTCGATATCTTTAAGATAGCCTTTCTCAGCTGCAAATAACGACAAAGACATATCAGCAACAGACATTGGTGCGTACTGTTTCTGCTTCATTAGCTCTGTTACACGCTCACCATGCTCAAGTTGAGCACGTGTAGCATCATCAAGGTCAGACGCGAACTGCGAGAACGCAGCTAATTCACGGTACTGAGCTAGGGCTAGACGGATACCGCCACCTAGTTTCTTAACGATTTTAGTTTGTGCAGCACCACCAACACGCGATACCGAGATACCAGCATTTACTGCCGGACGGATACCTGAGTTGAATAAGTCAGTTTCTAAGAAGATCTGACCATCGGTGATAGAGATAACGTTTGTCGGTACGAACGCAGAAACGTCGCCGCCTTGAGTTTCAATGATTGGCAATGCCGTCAATGAACCAGTTTGTCCTTTCACTTCACCATTGGTGAACTTTTCAACGTAATCTGCGTTTACACGCGATGCACGCTCTAAAAGACGAGAGTGAAGGTAGAATACGTCACCTGGGTATGCTTCACGACCTGGTGGACGCTTAAGTAGTAATGAGATTTGACGGTAAGCAACTGCTTGCTTAGATAAATCATCATATACGATTAATGCGTTTTCACCACGGTCACGGAAGTATTCACCCATAGTACAGCCCGAGAACGGTGCTAAGTACTGAAGTGCCGCAGACTCAGAAGCAGATGCTACAACTACGATAGTATTTGCAAGTGCACCGTGCTCTTCTAACTTACGTACTACGTTCGCAATAGTAGATGCTTTTTGGCCAACCGCTACGTACACACACTTAACGCCTGTGTTCTTTTGGTTGATGATTGCATCGATTGCTAGTGCAGTTTTACCTGTTTGGCGGTCACCGATTACAAGCTCACGCTGACCACGACCAACTGGGATCATAGCATCAATAGATTTGTAACCAGTTTGTACTGGTTCATCTACAGATTGACGCTCGATTACACCTGGTGCAATTTTTTCTACAGGTTCAAAACCGTCGTTATCTAAAGCGCCTTTACCGTCGATAGGAGCACCTAGCGTGTTTACAACACGGCCAAGTAAACCAGCACCAACAGGAACTTCTAAGATACGACCAGTTGTGTATACTTTTACGCCTTCAGTAAGGTCAGCGTAAGGACCCATTACTACTGCACCAATTGAGTCGCGCTCAAGGTTTAGTGCGATAGCATAACGGTTGCCTGGAAGCTCAATCATTTCACCTTGCATACAGTCAGCAAGACCGTGGATGCGGATGATACCGTCAGTAACAGATACAATTGTACCTTCGTTACGAGCTTCACTTACAACTTCGAACTGCTCAATACGTTGTTTGATCAGATCTGAAATTTCAGTGGAATTAAGTTGCATGCTCTTTTTCCCAATTACGATTGTAGTGTTGTGGCTAAGCGGTTTAATTTACCGCGTACTGAGCCGTCGATTACAGTGTCACCCGCCTTAATAATAAGGCCGCCAACAACTGCAGCGTCTTCACTACAATTCAGCTTAACTTTGCGTGCGAAACGTTTTTCAAGAGTCGCTACCAATGACTCTTGCTGCGAAGCAGCAAGAGGGGTTGCCGAAATCACATCTACGTCGATTTCTTTGTCATACTCTGCTTTAAAAGCAGCGAATAACTGAGCAACCTCAGGCAGTGCAATCAAACGTCCATTTTCAGCCATCACCTTCACTAGGTTCTGACCTTGTTCGTTGAGCTGCTCTGCACATATGTTAATAAATAACTCAGCTTGTGCAGTAGCAGTAGGCAATCCAGCTAAAATGGCTGATGCTTGCTCATTGCTGGCAACTTCGCCTGCAAAGAACAACATGTCATTCCAGCTTTCAATTGTGCCTTTTTCAACGGCAAGCTCAAAAGCCGCTTTAGCGTATGGGCGAGCGATAGTAGTCAATTCAGACATGCTCATACCCTCCTAATTACAGCTCAGCGACAAGTTTTTCAACGATGTCACTATGTGCGGCTTGATTGATTTCACGCTCTAAAATTCTCTCTGCGCCAACCACAGCCAGTGTTGCTACTTGCTTACGTAGCTCTTCTGTCACGCGGTTACGCTCTGATTCAATTTCAGAGTGCCCTTGAGCAATAATTTTTTCACGTTCTTCTTGTCCACGAACAGTTTCTTCGTCAACAATTAGCACGGCACGCTTTTTAGCTTGTTCAATGATATCTGCCGCTTGAGCTTTTGCATCTTTAAGCTGTTCTGCAGCTTTTTGTTGCGCAAGTTCTAAGTCTTTTTCGGCTCTATCAGAGGCAGCTAAACCATCTTCAATTTTCTTCTGGCGAGCTTCAATTGCATCATTCAATGGTGGCCATACATATTTCATACAAAATAGTACAAACACCGTAAACGCAATTAATTCACCGATAAGAGTGGCTGTTATATTCACGACCGCTCCTCCTTAAAATAGTAAGCTGTTCAAAAAATTAAATTAAAGTACGAACAGGATTACCATTGCGATACCAACACCGATCATTGCTACCGCATCGATTAGACCAGCTAGGATGAACATCTTAACTTGTAATGAAGGTGCAAGCTCAGGCTGACGCGCACATGCTTCTAGGAATTTACCACCCATGTTACCGAAGCCGATTGCAGTACCGATTGCACCGAAGCCGATTAGTAAAGCAACTGCGATGTACTTAAGACCTAATACTAGTTCCATTTTTTTCTCCAAAGTTTCAATTGTTAAAGTTAAATATAAAAAGTGTATAAATTAGTGATTATCTGAACTTGCCATGCTTAGGTAAACAATGGTTAGCATCATAAATACGAATGCTTGTAACACGATTACTAAGATATGGAATACAGCCCAAACAAAGTGCAACGGAAGTTGCATTAAACCAACTGCGCCGATAAGTATGAAAATCAATTCACCAGCGTATAAGTTACCGAATAAACGCAGTGCTAACGAGAAAGGCTTAGACACTAAAGCGATTGTTTCTAGTAATAAATTACAAGGAATTAAGAAAATCATAGCTACTTTGCTATTAGAGCTAAATGGGTGAAGTGTAAGCTCTTTAATAAAGCCGCCAACCCCTTTAATTTTAATAGAGTAGCCAATCATCAGAATAAACACACCAATAGCTAAAGCTGCGGTTAAGTTTATGTCTGTGGTTGGTACAATTTTCATGTATACGTCGTGCGAATCCATGCCGAAGGCTTGTTCACCAACAAGACCAGCAAGTGCAGGCAAGAAGTCAACAGGGATTAAATCCATTAGGTTCATTAAGAACACCCAAACAAAGATTGTTAAGGCTAATGGAGCAATTAATTTGCTTTTACCGTGGTAAGTGTCACGTACGTTGTCGCCAACGAACTCAACAATCATTTCAATAAAACATTGAAATTTACCAGGCACACCTATGTGTGCTTTTTTTGCGGCACTACGGAAAGTCCATAAAAATAATAGACCTAGTCCGATTGACCATGCGAGGGTATCTATATTCCATGTCCAGAAACCACTGTCTGCACACGCTTTGTTGAAGGCAAGACCAGAATCGGTCATACACATCTTAGCGTTTGTTAAGTGATGCTGGATATGGCTTGATATAGTAACTTCTTCTGCAGCCATGTTATATCCCAAAAGTTAATGTTTAAAAAAAACGGGTGCGAACAATCCTGTAAACAACACAAATACATAAACACAAAAAAACGGCATTAATATTACCGTGGTTGACTTGAGTATCAGTGCGAACAATACGATTGTTAGCATAAATTTTAATCCGTTACCGCGTTTTAACGAGGTATACGCTTGATTTGCTTGGCTTGCACCCATAAATCTGAATGCATAAAGCGCAAATACTAGGTGAGGGAGTATTGCAACGGCGCTTCCAGCTAATGCTGATAAGCTGGCACTTACTCCCCAACCAATAAAAATAATAACTGCAGCTACTAAAGCCACGATACCCTGTAGACAAATTAATTTAAATGCGGCAAGCCTGTAAGGTCTTGCTAACTTATTAGTCACGTTTAGTTAACCTTTATGGCGTTCTAATTGTTAGGGTGTGAAAACTGGCGAAATTATACTTAATCCTGCCAGTTTTGCAACTTGAGTAGACGCTTTGTAACACAAAATAGCTACAAATGTCTCTTATTGGACATGTAGAAAACTAATGCTGGGTATTGTCTTGGTTGATGCGGTTTAAAATACCGTCGAGCTCATCTAAATTAGTGTAAGAAATGACCAACTTGCCTTTGCCTTTTTTGTTGTAATTTATTTCAACTTTGGCACCTAGGTTTTCAGCAAGCTGTTGTTCTAACTGCTTCACGTCAGGGTCTTTCTCTACTACTTCTTTTGCTGGCGCCGGCTCTAAAATAGAACGTACCAGTTTTTCAGTTTCACGAACCGTGAGTGCTTTTGCAACAGCTAAACGCGCGGCATCTGATTGTGATTCACCTTCTAGGGCTAATAAACAACGTGCGTGGCCCATTTCAATGTCGCCATGTTCTAACAGAATTTTTACATCGCTATTTAAATTATTTAAACGTAGTAAATTAGTTACGGTTGTACGCGATTTACCAACAGCATCAGCTACCTGCTGATGTGTTAGTTCAAATTCATTAAGTAGGCGGTTTAGTGCAACAGCTTCTTCCATTGCGTTTAAATCTTCGCGCTGAATGTTTTCAATAAGCGCAATAGCAACAGCCGCTTCATCTGGCACATCTTTGATAATACAAGGTACACTTTCAAGCTTTGCAATTTGCGCTGCTCGCCAACGACGTTCACCGGCAATTATTTCATAACTATTTTGTGCAACTGGGCGCACAACAATTGGCTGAATAATGCCTTGTGAACGAATAGAGCTGGCTAATTCTTCAAGTGCCTCTTCAGACATGTCTTTACGAGGTTGATATTTACCCGAGTGTAAAAACTCGATAGGCAATTTTTGTAGTTCGCTGTTATTAACTTCTACTGCTTTTTGTACAGTTTCAGTAACAGTTGATGTGTCTTGATCCTTGCTTACGCTGGGTGCAGGTTTTGACGAACTTAAAAGTGCATCGAGTCCTCGGCCTAAACCTCGTTTTTTAGCAGACATGTTATTTTTTTACCTCAAAGTTAGGCGACAACGGACGCTGTTTTTTCTTTTCTGCGTAACATTTCACCCGCAAGTGCTAAATATGCTTTAGCGCCACTTGATGCTCGGTCATAGTACATAGCTGGTGCACCAAAACTTGGCGCTTCTGCTAATCGTACGTTACGTGGAATTACAGTGCGGTATACTTTATCACCAAAATGTTGTTTTAATTGTTCTGATACGTCATTAGCTAAACGATTACGCGGATCGTACATAGTCCGAAGTATGCCTTCTATTTTTAAGTTAGGGTTAACCAACTTGGCAAGTTGCGTAATGGTATCCATTAATGCAGTTAAACCTTCTAAAGCATAATACTCACACTGCATTGGAACTAAAATAGAGTCAGCAGCGGCCATAGCGTTAACGGTTAACATATTTAAAGAGGGCGGGCAGTCGATAAAAATAAATTCGTACTGGTCCTGAATTTTTTCAAGTGCATTACGAAGGCGAACTTCGCGTGCAAATAATTCCATTAATTTAACTTCTGCAGCGGTTACATCACCGTTTGCAGCAATCATATGGTATTCGCCAGAGGTTTCTTTAATTATTACCTCTTCAATGGGCTTATCTTCTATGAGTAAATCGTAGATAGTAGGTACGTCGCCGTACTTATCTACGCCACTTCCCATTGTCGCATTGCCTTGCGGGTCGAGATCAATTAACAGCACTTTACGTTTCGTTGCAGCCATAGATGCAGCGAGATTAACGGCGGTTGTAGTTTTACCCACTCCACCTTTTTGATTTGCTAATGCGATGACTTTTGCCACAGTGTCTCTGATCCCTAGTCTTTAGAAAGAATAATTAAATGTCGTTGTGCATCTAACTTTGGTACTTCCAATGCAATTTTTTGCTCAAACTTAACACCTTTAGGTAACGACTCTAGCTCTTCACTAGGGAACACACCTTTAAGTGCTATAAATTTACCTGAATGATCAATTAAGTGCGAACACCAGTCAACCATATCTTGTAATGAAGCAAATGCACGACTGAGTACGCCATCTAATTTAACACTTGGCTGATATTCTTCAACTCTTGACTGAACAGGGGTTACGTTATCAAGGCCAAGCTCATGTTTAACATGCATTAAAAATCGAACGCGTTTACCTAGGCTATCTAGTAATACAAATTGTGTATCAGGTAATGCAATAGCTAAAACGATACCTGGTAAACCAGGGCCCGTACCAACATCAATATAATGATGACCGGGTAAATGAGGAGCAACAACTAAGCTATCCATAATATGCTTAACCATCATTTCTTCAGGTAAGCGTACAGAGGTTAAATTATAAGCTTTGTTCCATTTGTTTAATAACTCGACATATTGAACTAGCTGCTGCTGCTGTTTTTCTGTTAGCGCAATATCAGTTTGCGCTAACAATGTAGTTAATTGTTGCTGTAACACAGTGTACCTTTACCGTTACGCAGTTTTGCGTAACAAGCCTTGCTTCTTCAGATACACTAATAATAGCGAAATCGCCGCTGGGGTGATACCAGAAATACGCGAAGCTTGACCAATAGTATCAGGGCGAGCATCAGTTAGCTTAGCAACTACTTCGTTTGATAAGCCAGATACTGTTTTATAGTCGAACTCTTTTGGTAAGATTGTTTGTTCATGACGGAGCTGCTTATTGATCTCATCTTGCTGACGCGCAATGTATCCAGCATACTTAGTATGAATTTCAACCTGTTCAAGTGCGGCTTTATTTGTGTGCTCAGATCCTAGTCCATCAATAGCAACAAGATCGTTATAACGAATTTCAGGACGACGAAGAAGATCCTCTAAACTCGCTTCACGTGTTAATGGTGTTTTCAGTAAAGCATTTACTTGATCAACAACAGGGTGATCTTTATGGATCCACGTATCTTTCATACGTTGTTTCTCTTTTTCGATCACTTCCATTTTTTCGTTAAATGCCTGCCAACGTTCATCATTAACTAGTCCTAGCTCACGGCCTTTTTCTGTTAAGCGAATATCAGCATTGTCTTCACGCAATAATAAACGGTATTCAGCACGGCTAGTAAACATACGGTACGGTTCTTTTGTACCAAGCGTTGCTAAGTCGTCAATTAATACGCCAACATAAGCTTCATCTCGACGTGGTGTCCATGCGTCTTTGCCTTGAACTTGCAACGCGGCATTCATACCGGCAATTAAACCTTGCGCACCAGCTTCTTCGTAACCAGTAGTACCATTTATTTGACCCGCAAAAAATAACCCGTCAATAAATTTAGTTTCTAATGACTGTTTTAAATCGCGAGGGTCGAAAAAGTCATACTCAATAGCATAACCAGGACGACAAATATGCGCATTTTCAAATCCGCCAATTGATCGCACTATTTCTAGTTGCACATCAAACGGTAAGCTTGTCGAAATACCATTAGGGTATAACTCGTTAGAAGTTAAACCTTCAGGCTCTACAAATATCTGGTGTTTATCTTTATCGGCAAAACGAACTATTTTATCTTCAATTGAAGGACAGTAACGAGGGCCAATACCTTCAATAACACCTGAGTACATAGGTGAGCGATGTAAGTTTTTACGAATAACATCATGTGTTTTTTCGTTAGTGTAAGTGATGTAACACGGTATCTGTTGTGGGTGATCACTTTGTTTGCCCATAAATGAAAATACAGGGGTAGGCATGTCGCCAGGCTGTTCTTCCATTTTACTAAAATCAACTGTACGGGCATCAATACGTGGAGGTGTACCAGTTTTTAATCGATCAACTCTAAATGGTAGTTCACGTAATCTATTAGCTAATGCAATTGAAGGTGGATCGCCTGCGCGTCCGCCTTTAAAGTTTTCTAAGCCAATATGTATTTGACCGCCTAAAAATGTACCTACTGTTAAAACAACACTCGGTGCACTAAAACGTAAACCCATTTGGGTTACAACGCCAACAACACGATTATCTTCAACGATTAGATCATCACATGATTGCTGAAATATTTTTAAGTTTTCTTGGTTTTGTAAAGTGTCTTGGATAGCCGCTTTGTATAATGCGCGATCAGCTTGTGCACGAGTTGCACGAACAGCTGGTCCTTTAGAAGAATTAAGCGTACGAAACTGGATCCCACCTTTGTCAATAGCTTGCGCCATTGCACCGCCAAGGGCGTCAATTTCTTTAACCAAATGACCTTTGCCAATGCCACCAATTGCAGGGTTACAAGACATTTGACCAAGGGTATCCATATTGTGAGTTAGCAGCAGGGTATTCATCCCCATGCGTGCAGCTGCCAATGCGGCTTCAGTGCCAGCATGTCCACCGCCTACTACGATAACGTCAAACTTTTCGTGAAAAATCATTAATGGGATCCTACTTAAACCAAACCAGTAAACTTCAAAAGGGAGCGTATTCTACCTAGAATTTAGCAGAAGATAAATGATTAAACAGTGCTCAAGATCTAAGTCACTGATCACTTATAATATAAAGGATCTTTTAAAGAGATCTTTTAATACTATTACTACTACTGATCGGGTTTTCTGTTGATAAGGTATATTTCTATATTTAAAACATGGAATTAGATCGGATCTAAAGGTGTTAATATGATCGGATCATCAGGCAAATAAGCTCTGATCAAAATAGGACTTTATACACAGGGGTATATCAAGTCGATCTTATCCAATGGATAAGCATGCTTTAAATCGCAGTTTGATCAGCGGTTATCCACAAAATTAACTAAATTATTAGTAAATTGTGGGTAACTTTTTTTATTACTTTATTTAGATCGTGTTACTTTAATTGTGCTTTTTCTACCCAAGAATCAAGCCATTCTAGGGCTGTATCTTCAGGTAATGCTTCATCAAGAATATTTAATTCAAGCCTTGGGGCTATGCAAGTAGCGCCTAAGCTCGCCATTAAGCTATCTATATTACGTCCGGCTAAGTTATAAGTGTCATAACTTGTGTCACCCAAACCAATGACTGAATATTTTACAGTTGATAGATCACTTTGTTGATTTAACTGTTCTATAAAGGGTAAAAGGTTTTCAGGGTAATCACCTGCACCATATGTAGATGTACATATAAGCCATACTGTATTGTGTTGATCAATATCAGATAAATTTGGTTGATCGTGTATTTCAGTGCTAATCCCTTGGTTATTTAATTCATCACAAAGTTGCTCTGCAACATATTCTGCAGATCCCATTTGGCTACCAATGATTATATTTACTGAACTCATATTTTTACTGATCACACATTACTAATTTGCCCGCTATGATAGCTTAGTTAGTGTTTCAGTAAAGAGCTTGAGAGTATTTTGTATAACTATTTTCGCTAAGTTTTTAAACTGTTACTTTAGCTGTGTTTTAAGTTATTGAATTTAAATGGTTTAACATATTTACTTCAAATGTAATCTTATGATCAAGTTGTTGATAAGGTTGGGGGAACCTCTGTTTAAGTTAACTTGTTCACTGTTTACTTAATTGCTAAGTTATTGATATTTAAATTAAGTAGATCCACCAGCCAGCATTTTGTAACTCATGTATAGCTGTTGATCACAATGTGGATAGTAATCTTGTTGATAACTTAAAAACGCGATCAAAAATAATTTTCAAAAACGATCTATTTAATGAGATCTGCTTTAAAAAGCTAAAATTAATTTTATAAACAGCTCCTTTTTTAAAGATCGTCGTCGCTTTGATTCTTTAGTGAGCTAATTTTTAGTATTGTTTGCCATAAATCTGCTTATTGTGGATAACCTTTTTGAATAATTTTTTATTTTGAACAATTTATGAAGATTTATTGCTGGTGGATGGGGGATTAAAAGTTAAGTTTAATTCAAAATCGCAGGGGTGATTTTATATTTAAGTAATCGGATCGTATTAAAATATGAAAGGAGAATTGCTTTTTAGTGCATTTTAATAGCTATTTAAACTCGCTTTTTGATTACTATTTTAGCATTTTAGCATTTTAGCATTTTAGCGATTTTAGTTATGGCTAATAAGGCTATTTAGAGCGACAGTGCTTAGTATCAATTCAGTTGAACCTACTTATTAAATACTCTTTTTAGCTCTTAAATTCATCATTTTGATAGCTTTTATAGTAGTAATTAGATGAGCTTATTTTGGTTCTTTTAAACCCAATTGTCTTAATTAAATGACTTATATTTAGGCATAAAAAAGGGCACTTAAGTGCCCTTTTTTAGATTGTATTTGTGACTTATTTACCAATACAAAACGAGCTAAAAATTTTGCCAAGTAAGTCGTCTGAGGTAAATTCGCCGGTTATTTCATTTAAGTATTGCTGCGTTAAGCGAAGCTCTTCAGCCAATATTTCACCAGCTATGTGCATTTCTAACTGAGTTTTACCTGTGTCTAAATGGTAGGCCGCGTGCTCAAGTGCATCTAAATGACGACGACGTGCCATAAACCCGCCCTCGGTAGCTCCCTGAAAGCCTATACAGGCTTTTAAATGCTCTCGTACAAGCTCAATGCCGTCTGCATTTTTTGCGCTTAAGCTAATTACAGGGTACTGCTGTTCTTGCTCCATACCTACAACATCGCCCGATAGATCTGCTTTATTTCTTATAACCGTTACACCCATACCTTGCGGTAATTTAGCCATAAATTCAGGCCAAATAGTGTGTGGGTCGGTGTCGGTTGTGTCGGTACCATCAAGCATAAATAACACGCGGTCAGCTTGCTTTATTTCATCCCATGCGCGCTCTATGCCTATTTGCTCTACGCGGTCTGGGCTCTCACGTAAGCCTGCGGTATCAATAATATGTAGTGGCATGCCATCAATATGAATATGCTCTCGTAGTACATCGCGAGTAGTACCTGCTATTTCGGTTACTATGGCGGCTTCGCGTCCTGCTAAGGCATTTAATAAACTTGATTTACCCGCGTTAGGGCGCCCAGCAATAACTACGCGCATACCTTCTCGCATAATACTACCTTGCTTAGCTTGGCTAGTTACTGTGTTTAATTGACTGATTATGGCATCTAAATCGCCCGATACTTTGCCATCTGATAAAAAGTCGATTTCTTCATCTGGGAAGTCAATTGCAGCCTCTACATACATTCGTAAGTGAATTACTTTTTCTACTAGGGTTTCTATATGTTTAGAAAATTCACCTTGTAGCGATTGTAAGGCACTTTTAGCGGCCTGCTCTGAGGTTGCATTAATTAAATCGCTAATAGCCTCTGCTTGGGTTAAATCAAGCTTATCGTTCATAAATGCGCGCTCAGAAAACTCACCTGGTTTAGCTAAGCGAACGCCTTCAATTTGGCTAATTTCTTTTAATAGCATGTCTAGTACAACAGGGCCGCCATGCCCTTGTAGCTCTAGTACATCTTCGCCGGTAAATGAGTTTGGGCCTGCAAAATAAATAGCAATACCTTGATCTAGCTGCTCGCCACTTAAGCTTTTAAACGGAACATAATCGGCGTATCGAACTTTAGGTATTTTACCAATTACTTTTTCAGCCACGCTTTTGGCAAGACTGCCAGAAACCCTGATTATACCTACGCCACCACGCCCTGGAGCGGTTGCTTGTGCTGCAATTGTATCTTGATTGATCATGCTATTAATTTGCCAACAATGAGTAACTTTATGGCCGTATTGTAACCTATGCATTTATTTGTAGCGAATAGCTGTGGTAAAAAATAGGCAATAAAAAAGGCGACCTAAGTCGCCTTTATATAAGTAATATACTCAAACCATCTTGATGTAGCTTGGGTATAGGCAATTAGCCTCTTACTTTTATTCCTTTCTTTTCCATGCCACGATAGATGATAAGCATCTGGACAATAGAAATAAGGTTAGACACTAACCAGTAAAGTACTAAACCAGATGGGAACCATAAGAAGAATACAGAGAAGATAACCGGCATAAAGGTCATCATTTTTTGCTGCATTGGATCGGTAACCGTCATTGGTTGTAGTTTTTGCGTCACAAACATACTTGCACCAAATAATATTGGTAATACGTAGTATGGGTCTTGTGCTGAAAGGTCAGTCAACCAAAGTACAAACTCTGCATGGCGAAGTTCTGTAGACTCTAAGAATACGTAAAATAACGCTAAGAAAATTGGCATTTGTAACAAAATAGGGAAACAGCCGCCCATAGGGTTAACTTTTTCTTTTTTGTACATTTCCATTGTAGCTTGGCCGAATTTTTGACGGTCATCACCATATTTTTCTTTAAGAGCAGCCATTTTAGGCTGTAAGGCACGCATTTTAGCCATTGAGGTGTATTGCGCTTTAGTCAGTGGGTACATTAGCGATTTAACGATAATAGTGATGGCAATAATTGCTACACCCCAGTTACCTAAAATACTGTGTAACCATTTAAGTAGTACAAATAAAGGCTGTGAAATAAACCATAACCAACCGTAATCTACAGTTAAGTCTAAGTCTGGGTGAATCGCTTCAAGAATATCAGACTCTTTAGGACCCATGTAGTAAATAGCACTTAGTGTTTGTTCGCTGCCTGCTTGTATATTTACAGGTTCTGCTTTAGAACCAATAATAGCCGCGTTACTTTTTGTAATTAAGCTATAAATAGTATGTGTTTCGTCTTGCTTAGGTACCCATGCACTTACAAAGTAATGCTGAATAAAGGCAACGTAACCACCTTGGGTATTTTTATTTAGGTTTTTGTCTGCCATATCTGAAAAACTATATTTTTCGTATGGTTCTTCATCCGTGCCGAATGCAGACCCTAAATAGTTTTGATCAACTAAGCTGCCTTTTTCTTGTACAGTGCGCTTAATTTGCGTGTATAGCTGTACTTGAACAGGGGCGCTAGTGGCATTGTTAATTTTGTATTCTAGTCCTACATCGTATTGACCTTTTTTGAATACATACGTTTTAGTAAAGCTTACGCCATTACTATCAACATAGGTAAGAGGTACGCGTAGTTCATCACCACTTAGCGTGTAGGCTTTTTGCGGTGCTTGATAAGTAGGGCGCCCATTTGCTGATGCATCTGGGCCGTTTAAGCCAATTAAGCCACTTTGTGAAAAGTACTGATTGCCATCAAACTCACCTAAAAGCATAAATGGTGTTTCTTCACCTTTTACCTCTTCGTATTGGAGTAAGTCTGCTTCAACAATGTCACCGCCTTTGGTGTCAATTTTAACTTTAAATACATCAGTTGTTATTTCAATAACTGAACGTTTAGCTAAAGTGGCTGAAGCAGGTAAACCTGAATCTGATGATGACGGTATGAAGTCATCCGATTCTGGTGAATTTGCTTGTTGTGTTTGTGTTGTGGCACTTGGATCGGCTTTAGGTGCGTTGTAATCGTTATTCCATTCTTGAAATAATAAAAACGACACTAACATTAGGCCGATTAATAAAAACGTGCGTTGCGATTCCATAACAGCTCTTATTTCTCGTGTTGGTGGTTAATATGGGTTAATTTTTCAGGTACGGGGTCATCTCCGCCTGAATGTAAAGGATGGCATTTTAATATGCGTTTAAGTGCTAACCAACTCCCTTTTACAAATCCATGCAAATTAATTGCTTGAATCGCATAATGAGAGCAGCTTGGATTAAAACGACAATGCGGGCCTAGTAGTGGGCTTATCCACATTTGATAACCGCGGATAAATAACACTAAACAACGCTTTGGAATAGCAACAAGTGGTTTTAGTAACCTCATGGTGTTTATGCCCCTGCGTATATTTAGTGAATAGATACCATGTATTTAAAGGCTCAATTAGAGATTTTAAACGCATGATTAAAAGGTGAGCTAAAGATACATTAATTAACCCTGCAATTCTATTGCTATCGGGGTTGTTTATTAGATTTAGCTGATTTGTTTGGGCGTTTTTTAAATGGTGGTGGTTTAGGTGCACCAGGTTTGCAGCGTTCATTTATTTTACGCCACAGTTTAGTTAACTGTTTGATTAACTCTTCATTAGACTGCTCATCAACACCAGATTTAACCATTAGCACAATATCGATATTATCTAAATTGTGTTTATTTAAACGAAAACTTTCGCGAGCGAGTCGTTTAATACGGTTACGTTGGCATGCCTTTTTTACACGTTTTTTAGCAACAGTAAGTCCTAACCTAGGTTTATCTTGGTCATTGGGTTTTGCTAAAAGAGTAAAGTAAGGAGTTGCAGCCCGAGCGGGTTCATTAAATATGCGAGAGTAATGCGAGGGAGTTAACAGACGTAACTCCCTGCCAAAGCTAAAGTCTTCCACTTATAAATTAAGCAGAAAGAACTTTGCGGCCTTTAGCGCGGCGACGTGCTAATACTTTACGGCCATTTACAGTTGCCATGCGAGCACGGAAGCCGTGTGCACGTTTGCGTTTTAAAACGCTAGGTTGAAAAGTTCTTTTCATAACAATCTCATCCGATCGGTTAAAGTTAAAACATCCTATACAGGTCGCGATCCTGGCATAGGTGCCATTGCGAGCGCGAGATATTATAGATTAAGTAATGTAAAGTCAATCATAATTACGTTAGCCCTATAGGGTTTATTTACTGTTTTATAGGGATCGTATAAGGGTGATCAAGTAGGATCATCATAAATAAAGAGTTTTCCACAGCCCTTGTATAAAAAGTGAATAAAAGCGGGGGAAAAGTAAATTGGATCGTAAATTTGGTTCGCGATCTTCGCGTTATTTTGTTATGATCTCTCTTCAGTCTTTAAAATAAAAGCTGTTTTAAATCAGCCTGTTAATGATTTTATACATCGATATCAACAATTTAATAAAAATCAATCTTTTACTTGTGGATAAAGTGCCTTCATAATACCCGGTCTTGGGTCGCTTATTTGGCCAACTGAACGCAATAAATGTATGATTTTTAATCATTAATGATGTGCGGGAATAAAAATTATATCTCTGGGAGTTTAACTGTGTATCTGTCGGTTTGGCAAAGTTGTTTATATGTATTGCAAGATGAGCTGCCTTCGCAGCAATTCAGTATGTGGGTAAGACCACTACAAGCAGAAAGTACCGAAGATACCTTAACTATTTATGCACCTAATCGCTTTGTGCTTGATTGGGTGAGAGAAAAGTACCTAAATAGAATTAACGAATTATTAGTAGAAATTTGTGGTGTAGAAGCACCAGAGCTGCGTTTTGATGTAGGTTGTAAGCCTTTATTAAATACCCAAGCTGCACCAGCTGTTGAAACTCAATCAGCGCCAAGTGCTCAGCAAACAACTACAAAACAACAGCCGCGTGAACAAAAGCCTGTTGTTGAACCTGCTCCTAAGTCAGGTTATAAATCTAATATAAAAGAAAACTATACCTTTGATAGTTTTGTTGAAGGTAAATCTAACCAATTAGCAAAAGCTGCAGCAACTCAAGTTGCTGATAATCCAGGCTCTGCTTTTAACCCTGTATTTATATATGGCGGAACAGGTTTAGGTAAAACTCACTTATTACATGCAGTAGGTAATGGCATTATGGCAAATAAGCCTGATGCTAAAATTGTTTACATGCATTCAGAGCGCTTTGTACAAGATATGGTTAAAGCACTACAAAATAATGCGATAGAAGAATTTAAGCGTTACTACCGTAGTGTTGATGCATTGATGATCGATGACATTCAATTTTTTGCTAATAAAGAGCGTTCTCAAGAAGAATTTTTTCATACCTTTAATGCGCTACTTGAAGGTAATCAGCAAATAATTTTAACCTCAGACAGATACCCAAAAGAAATTGAAGGCGTTGAAGACCGTCTTAAATCTCGTTTTGGCTGGGGTTTAACTATTGCTATTGAGCCACCAGAGCTTGAAACGCGCGTTGCTATTTTGATGAAAAAAGCCCAGCAGAGTAAAATTAATTTACCGCACGAAGTGGCCTTTTTTATTGCTAAAAAATTACGTTCAAATGTGCGTGAATTAGAAGGTGCACTCAACCGTGTAATAGCTAACGCCAATTTTACGGGTCGTCCTATTTCTATCGACTTTGTAAAAGAAGCACTGCGTGACTTATTAGCACTACAAGATAAGCTTGTAACCATAGATAACATTCAACGTACAGTAGCTGAATATTACAGAATACGTGTATCTGATCTGCTATCTAAGCGCCGTAGTCGCTCTATCGCAAGGCCTCGCCAAGTAGCAATGGCATTATCTAAAGAATTAACTAATCACAGCTTACCTGAGATTGGTGACGCATTTGGCGGGCGTGACCATACCACCGTATTACATGCGTGTCGTAAGGTAAAATCACTACGTGATGAAAGCCATGAAATAAAAGAAGATTATCAAAATTTAATAAGAACATTGTCATCTTAGGGCTGACTTTATTATGCAAATAACAATTTCAAGAGAACAATTTTTAAAGCCATTAGTGCAAGTATCGGGTGCTATAGAGCGTAAGCATACGTTACCTATTTTATCTAACGTATTGTTAGTGGTAGAAAACGGACAACTTTCAATGACAGGGACAGACCTTGAAATTGAGTTGGTTGCAGGCGTTTTTGTAGGTGATGATATTGCCGATACAAAATTAACGTTACCCGCTAAAAAATTACTCGATATTTGTAAAAGTCTACCAGATGGTTCAGACCTTACTTTAAGCTTACAAGAGCACCAACTACTTTTAACAAGTGGTAAAAGTCGCTTTTCATTAACTACACTTGCTGCTGAAGACTTTCCTAACTTAGAACAGTGGGATGGTGAAGTTGAGTTTCAACTTACTCGCATAGAGCTTCGTAAATTACTAGAAAGCACGCATTTTTCGATGGCTAATCAAGACGTACGCTATTACCTAAATGGTATGTCGTTTGAGGTCGATAACACTGATATAAAAACAGTTGCGACTGATGGCCACCGTTTAGCTATTGCTCAAAAAGAGCTAACGCAATCACTTAATACTCAACGCCAATTAATTATTCCGCGTAAAGGTGTACAAGAAATTATGCGCCTTATGGTTGCTGATGATGAATTAGTAACTATTCAATTTGGCGCTAATCATATTCGTATTATTGATGTTGAGTTTACTTTTACCAGTAAATTAGTTGATGGGCGTTTTCCTGATTACCGTCGTGTATTACCACGTGGTGGTGACAAAGTGATTACAGCTAATCGCGAGTGGTTACGAAATGCTTTCCAACGCGTATCTATTTTATCTAACGAAAAATTTAGAGGCGTGCGATTAAATCTTTCAAATGGTTTACTTAAAATTACAGCTAACAACCCAGAGCAAGAGCAAGCTGAGGAAGTGGTAGAAGTAAATTACGAAGGTGATGATTTAGAAATTGGTTTTAACGTATCTTATGTACTTGATGTTTTAAACACATTAAAAACAGAAGATGTTTTATTTACATTAGCCGATTCAAATAGCAGCGCACTTATCGAAGGTGCAGGCGATGAAGAAGCTATGTACGTAGTTATGCCAATGCGCTTATAAGACTATAAATATATAATGAGCTTAAGTCATTTGAGCCTCAAATATTTTCGTAATATTGAGGCATTGACGCTAGAACCAGTCAACGGCGTTAACATAATTTATGGTGAAAACGGCAGCGGAAAAACCAGCCTTTTAGAAGCTATTTATTACCTTTCTCACGGCAAATCTTTTAGAACACCAAAACATAAAAGCATTATTTCGCATCAGCAAGAACAATTTGTAATTCATGGGCGTAAGGCGCTTCACGATTTATCGATCCCAATTGGTATTAGTAAAACCCAAGGTGGTGAAACTAATTTAAAAATCCAAGGCAAAGCAAGTAGGAAAATGTCTGAGCTTGCGCAGTTAATGCCGGTACAAATTATTACGCCTGAGAGCTATTCTTTATTTTTTGGTGGTCCGAAAGAACGCAGGAAGTTTTTAGATTTAGGTTTGTTCCACGTGGAACATGAGTTTTTTTTCTTATGGCAGTCGTTTAATAAAGTACTAAAACAACGTAACGCGCTACTTAAAACTAAGCCTAAGAATTATTTTGACCAAATTAGGTTTTGGGACAAAGAATTTGTTAGACTGGCTGAACAAATAAATAAATTAAGAATGGCGTATATAAGTAGGTTTAAGCAGCAATTTTTTGATAAAATGTGTGCAGAATTAACGCTTATACGCGATTTAGAAATTAGCTATAACGCAGGCTGGAAAGAGACTGAATCTCTTAACGATGCATTAGAGCAAAGCTTTGAGCGAGACTGTCGCCAAGGATTTACAAGTAAAGGGCCTCATAAGGCTGATTTTAGTTTTAGTGTCGCTGGCAACAGTGTTGAGAACACGTTCTCTCGCGGTCAATTAAAGCTGCTATTGTATGCGTTAAAAGTAACGCAAAATAGTTTAATTGAGTCAGAGACAGATAAGCAATCTATATTGCTAATAGATGATTTACCTTCAGAGCTAGGCGAAGATACAAAAGAGAAAGTGGGGCAATTGCTTGCTCACTGCAGTTCTCAAATTTTTATATCTTCAATTTTATCTGAAAGTATTTCTGCTGTGGTGGAACCCATGCAACGAGAACTACAAATGTTCCACGTGAAACATGGCAACCTAATAACAAGATAAGTGGGATTAACCATGTCTGAGAATTATGACTCGTCGAGTATTAAAGTACTTAAAGGATTAGACGCAGTAAGAAAGCGTCCTGGAATGTATATAGGGGACACCGATGATGGCACAGGCTTACACCACATGGTGTTTGAAGTAGTTGATAACTCTATCGATGAAGCCTTAGCAGGTCATTGTGATGATATTTATGTAACTATTCACTTAGACGGTTCTGTCTCAGTACGAGATAACGGTCGTGGTATCCCAACTTCTATCCATGAAGAAGAAGGCGTATCAGCAGCCGAAGTTATCATGACGGTACTTCATGCTGGTGGTAAGTTTGATGATAACTCTTATAAAGTATCAGGTGGCTTACACGGTGTTGGTGTTTCAGTTGTAAATGCGCTTTCTGAAAAGTTAAAGCTTACAGTTCGCCGTGAAGGTAAACTTCATGAACAGTTTTATACTATGGGTGTGCCAGATGCACCACTCGCTATTATTGGCGACTCTGAAACAACAGGTACTGAATTACGTTTTTGGCCAAGCGGCGAAACATTCACAAACCTAGATTTTCATTATGATATTTTAGCTAAGCGTTTACGCGAGCTTTCATTCTTGAACTCTGGCGTTAGTATTATCTTAAGTGATGAGCGTGAAGAAAATAAATCTGACCACTTCAAATACGAAGGTGGTATTCAGGCATTTGTTGAATACCTAAACCGTAATAAAACACCGGTACATAAAGGTGTATTCCACTTTACTCACGAACGAGAAGAAGATGGTATTAGCGTTGAAGTATCAATGCAGTGGAACGATGGCTTCCAAGAAAATATCTACTGTTTTACAAACAACATTCCACAACGTGATGGTGGTACTCACTTAGCCGGCTTCAGATCTGCGCTAACACGTACACTTAATAACTATATGGAAAAAGAAGGCTTTAACAAAAAAGCTAAAACAACCAGTAATGCAACGGGCGATGACGCACGTGAAGGCTTAACTGCAGTTGTTAGTGTTAAAGTTCCAGATCCTAAGTTCTCATCACAAACTAAAGACAAGCTAGTATCAAGCGAAGTTAAATCTGCGGTTGAACAAGCAATGGCTGAAAAATTCACTGATTTCTTATTAGAAAATCCAATGGATGCCAAAATTGTTGTCGGTAAGATTATTGACGCAGCTCGTGCTCGTGAAGCGGCGCGTAAAGCACGTGAAATGACACGTCGTAAAGGCGCAATGGATTTAGCTGGCTTACCAGGTAAGCTTGCAGATTGCCAAGAAAAAGACCCAGCCCAGTCTGAACTATACATAGTGGAAGGGGACTCTGCTGGCGGATCAGCCAAGCAGGGACGTAACCGTAAAAATCAAGCTATTCTTCCGCTAAAAGGTAAAATTTTAAACGTAGAGAAAGCGCGTTTTGATAAAATGTTATCTTCGCAAGAAGTAGCTACGCTAATTACTGCATTAGGTTGTGGTATTGGCCGAGATGAATATAACCCTGAAAAACTACGTTATCACCGTATCATCATCATGACCGATGCGGACGTGGATGGTTCTCACATTCGTACGCTACTACTTACTTTCTTCTACCGTCAAATGCCGGAAATTGTTGAGCGTGGATATATCTACATTGCACAGCCGCCGCTTTATAAAGTGAAAAAAGGTAAGCAAGAGCGTTATATTAAAGATGATCCAGCACTCGTTGATTACTTAACTTCATTAGCACTAAATAATGCTGCACTTTATACAAGTGCAGATGCAGGTGCGATTGAAGGTGAAGCACTAGAGCAAATCGTTCATGATTACCAAAACACAGTTAAAGTAATTGAGCGCTTAAAACGTAAATACCCTAATACGGTAATGGAACGTTTAATTTATCAAAGCGAGCTGAAAACAGATGACCTTTCAGACGAAGCTAAAGTAATTGCTTGGACTAAAGAGCTTGTTGATGACCTTATTGAACGTGATGAAGACGCAACAATTTTCCATGCGGGTACTGAGCATGACGCTGAGCGTAACCTATACTTCCCGGTTGTGAATATTCGTCAGCACGGTGTTGATAAAGCACACGTACTTCATTATGACTTTATTGCATCACGTGACTACCAACGCATTGCTGTGACTGGTACTAACATTGCAAATATCCTTGGTGAAGGCGCATATATTCAACGCGGTGAGAAAACAAAACCTGTTGATAACTTTGTGGATGCTTTGGAATGGTTGATCACAGAATCTAAGCGCGGGATCTATATTCAACGCTATAAAGGATTAGGTGAAATGAACCCTAGCCAACTGTGGGAAACTACAATGGATCCTAGCGCTCGTCGTATGTTACAAGTAACTATTGAAGACGCAGTTGCTGCGGATCAATTGTTTGCAACATTAATGGGCGATCAAGTTGAGCCTCGTCGTGAGTTTATTGAAACTAACGCACTACGCGTAGTTAACTTAGACGTGTAAAAAATTATACTTACATCTTAAAAGGAGCCTAATGGCTCCTTTTTTATTTTATCAACAGCACAAACTGCTTAAAACCTGAGTGTGCACAAGGTATACTGAGGGTAATTTTCACGCTACTTCTCAGATAGTAAAAAGCCAAATATGCAAAAATATGACGTTAAAACCTTCCAAGGTTTGATCCTGGCTTTACAGGATTATTGGGCGCAGCAAGGCTGTGTCATTATTCAACCACTTGATATGGAAGTGGGCGCAGGGACATTCCACCCGCAAACATTTTTAAAATCGATTGGCCCAGAGCCAATGTCGAGCGCGTACGTTCAGCCATGTCGTCGTCCTACGGATGGTCGCTATGGCGAAAACCCAAATCGCTTACAACATTACTACCAATTTCAAGTAGTACTTAAGCCATCGCCAGATAACATCCAAGAGCTTTACTTAGGCTCGTTAGCGGCAATGGGTATTGATACCCTTACTCACGAAGTTCGCTTTGTAGAAGATAACTGGGAATCACCTACGCTAGGTGCATGGGGCTTAGGTTGGGAAATTTGGTTAAACGGTATGGAAGTAACTCAGTTTACCTACTTTCAGCAAGTAGGCGGCTTAGAGTGCTCACCAGTAACAGGTGAAATTACTTACGGCCTAGAGCGTTTAGCAATGTACATTCAAGGCGTAGATAGCATTTACGACCTAGTATGGGCTGACGGTCCACTAGGGCGTGTAACATACGGCGACGTATTCCATCAAAATGAAGTAGAGCAATCTACTTATAACTTTGAACATGCAAACGTAGAAGACTTATTTGCACAGTTTGATAAGTGTGAAGCCCAAAGCCAAAAGTTAATTGAAGCTAACTTACCACTACCTGCATACGAGCAAGTAATGAAAGCATCGCACGCATTTAACTTGTTAGATGCTCGCCACGCAATATCGGTAACAGAACGTCAGCGTTATATTTTACGCGTTCGTGCGTTATCTAAAGCGTGTGCACAAAGTTATTACGATGCACGTGAAGCGCTTGGTTTCCCGCTGTGTAAGGATAAGTAAAATGTCAGCACAAAATTTATTAGTAGAAATTGGCACCGAAGAGTTGCCACCAAAAGCACTGCGTAAATTAGCAGAAGCCTTTGCTGCAAATTTAACTCAAGAGCTAGAAACACTAGAGTTAGCACACCAAGGTGTAAGTTGGTATGCATCGCCTCGTCGTTTGGGTTTACAAGTAAAATCGCTTGAAGCTAAGCAACAAGATAAAGAAGTAGAAAAGCGCGGTCCAGCTACAAAGGCAGCGTTTGATAGTGAAGGTAACCCAACTAAAGCAGCTATGGGTTGGGCACGTGGTTGTGGTATTGACGTAAGTGAAGCGCAAACACTTGAAACCGATAAAGGTGCTTGGTTATTGCACATTGCTAAAGTAGCAGGGCAAGAAACTAAAGCGCTAATGACTGATGCCATCGCTAAAGCATTAAGTAAATTACCAATCCCTAAGCCTATGCGTTGGGGCGCGAATAAAACACAATTTATTCGCCCAGTTCATACAGTAACTATTTTATTTGGTAGTGAGTTACTAGAAGGCGAAATACTTGGTAAACAAGTAAGTAACCAACTACAAGGCCATCGTTTCCACCATCCAGAAAAAATTAGTATTAACCATGCTGATGATATTTTTGATGTACTTAAATCGGCTTACGTTATTGCTGACTACGAGCAGCGTAAAGCGCAAATACGTATACAAATAGAAGAGGCAGCAAGCGCAGTTAACGCTGTTGTTGCAATGGATGAAGACTTACTAGAAGAGGTAACATCACTTGTAGAGTGGCCAGTTACTTTAACAGCTACATTTGAAGAAGCATTTTTAGATGTACCAGCCGAAGCGCTAATTTACACCATGAAGGACGATCAAAAATACTTCCCGTTATTAGATCAAAACGGCAAACTTTTAAATAAGTTTTTGTTTGTATCTAACATCGAAAGTAAAGATCCAAATGTGGTTATATCAGGTAACGAAAAAGTAGTGCGCCCACGTTTAGCTGATGCACAATTCTTCTTTGAAACTGATAAAAAGAAAACATTAGAAAGCCGTCTAGAGTCGCTTGATACCGTTTTATTCCAAAAGCAGTTAGGTACGCTTAAAGATAAATCTGTACGTATTAGCGAACTTGCTGGATACATTGCTGAGCAGTTAGGCGCCAACAAAGACATTGCTAAGCGTGCTGGCCTATTAAGTAAAACAGACTTAATGACCGAAATGGTAATGGAATTTACCGACGTACAAGGTGTTATGGGTATGCATTACGCTCGCCACGATGGTGAAGCTGAAGATGTAGCCATAGCGCAAAACGAGCAATACATGCCACGTTTTGCAGGCGATAACTTACCTACAAACCTAATTAGCTGCGCGGTAGCGATTGCAGACAAGTTTGATACGCTGGTGGGTATTTTTGGTATAGGCCAAGCACCAAAAGGTGATAAAGACCCATTTGCGCTTCGTCGTGCTGCTATTGGTGCTCTACGCATCATGGTAGAAAAAGAACTTCCGCTGGATATTTTAGACCTAGTAGCAAAAGCACAAACATTGTTTGGCGATAAGTTAACTAATCTAAATGTATCAACGGATGTATTTGATTTTATGCTAGGGCGTTTTCGCGCATGGTATCAAGATGAAGGTATTGAAGTAGACGTAATTCAAGCTGTGCTTGCGCGCCGTCCGACTAAGCCAGTTGATTTTGATCGCCGTGTTAAAGCGGTAAGCCATTTCCGTACATTAGACGAAGCAGAAGCGCTTGCAGCGGCTAATAAGCGTGTAGGTAATATTATGGCTAAAAACAATATTACTAGCCAAGGTGATGTTGATGAGAGCTTATTAAGCGACGACGCTGAAAAAGTGTTAGCTTCACAAGTGGCAAAATTTGCGACTGAACTTGCACCACTTTATGCAGATGGAAACTACCAAGAGGCATTAAGCCAATTAGCTGGTATTCGTCAAAGTGTTGATAACTTTTTTGACAACGTAATGGTTATGGCCGACGATGAAGCAGTTAAGCAAAATCGTCTTGCGCTACTAAGCCAGTTAAGCGGGTTGTTTTTAGGTATTGCAGATATTTCTGTACTACAAAAATAAGCTAACTTAGCAATTTAAAAAGCCAGCGATTTGCTGGCTTTTTAGTTTTCACAGAACGTAGAGGATACTCACTGATGCTCCCAATGAAACGAATTTTAACACTCGCTATTGCCGGCTTACTTACAGCCTGTACTAGCCAAATTTCTATTAACGACGTACTGCCACAACAAGAGCTAGATAAAACCATTTACTTAAGAGGCGACTTTACGCTTTGGGATGCTGAACCTCAGTACCAATTTATGCCTGTAGGTCCAGCGCTTTACCAAGCAGAAGTTAAATTTAGTACGCCAGGTAAAGTATACGAGTTTAAAATAGCCGATGCCGATTTTAGTGAAGGCTACAACTGTGGCTATAGCGAAGCACAACCTGCAGGGCAAAAACTAACACTTGGTCAACCAGCGCTTGCCGACTGTAATACTATTTATAATTACTTTAGTTATACACCCGCAATAAAAGGCACGTACATAGTCAGCATTGATTACAGTGACTACGATAAGCCGAAAGTGACGATAACGAAGAAGTAACTCTTTCTTTATATTTCAAACGTTATCTAAATAGTAAGTATAAATATAATTTATAAGGAAATTTCTAGTGGGATCAGAGAGGATAAATGATGAAAATTGGATTAATTACTCGATAGCTGCAGGAGCAAGTTTTGCTTACTTTTTAGCGCTGCCTAGCTTTTCAAATGTTGATAAAGGTTTGATGGGTATATCTACTTATCTATTTGGGTTAAGTTTAATTTGGAATACCTTGCTAACAGTAGAATTAAAGAAAGACCAAAAATTGAACGCATTCATTTTTAAAGGATTGGACGAAACAGGCCATTATGTCTTTTTATTGACCCCATTACTCACATTTGGGATGGCTATGCTTTGTTATATATGGTCGATATCAGGTTCAATAGTTTTATTTATACTGGGTGGATTATGTGCATTTGGTGGGGTATTAAAGCTATCAGCTGTTAAAGGTGAAAAGAATATGACGGAGGATTTTTATTTTTCAAAAGGGTCCTCCATGCTTTCATGTGTGGTTTTGTTTTCTATAGCTTTTCTCTTAAGCATATTGGCTTTAGTAAATATATAAACAAGCTTATAATCCTTTCTTCACCACATACCTATACGGTGCTTCATCGGCGTCTGTAGCCACCAGCGTGTGATCCATAAACGTACAAAAACTTGGAATATCACGGGTGGTTGATGGGTCATCAGCGGTAATTAATAATGTTTCACCTTCGTTCATCTTACGAATTGCAGCGCGAATCATCATTACAGGTTCTGGGCAGCGAAGGCCCATGGCATCTAATTGGTGATCGGGGTTATCAAAGCTCATAAAAAGTTACCTGTAAAAATAGTCGCGGCTTGGTTAGGTCGGGTAGTTTAGCGCAAATAAACCTGTGGGTTAACTATTTTGAATATAACGAATCAGCCCAATAAAGTAAAAAACAATTAATACACCCGATCACATTATTCATTTAGCTGGTGGCACAATAAAAAAAGGCGAACTGATTTGCATCAGTTCGCCTTTTTAATCACCAAGATGGTTTACATGTTTAAGCTAATCGTTAGTCTTGAACACGTTCAAATACAGTGGCAATGCCTTGGCCTAAACCAATACACATAGTTGCTAAACCGTATTTTGCATTTTTGTCTTCCATCAAGTGAATAAGCGATGTGCTAATACGCGAACCCGAACAACCTAGAGGGTGACCAAGTGCGATTGCGCCGCCGTTTAAATTCACTTTTTCGTCAACCACGTCTGCTAAACCTAAGTCTTTAAGTACAGGCAGTGATTGTGCTGCAAATGCTTCGTTAAGTTCTGCTACGTCAATGTCATCAATGGTAATACCGGCTTGTGCAAGTGCCTTTTTACTTGCTGGTACTGGGCCGTAACCCATGATTGATGGATCGCAACCTGCAACAGCCATAGCTCTAATGCGTGCACGAATTGGTAAACCTAGCTCTTTTGCTTTTTCTTCGCTCATTACTAACATGGCTGATGCGCCATCAGAAAGTGCAGAAGACGTACCCGCAGTAACCGAGCCTGTAGCTGGGTTAAATACTGGGCGAAGCTGAGATAAACCTTCAACCGTTGTTTCAGGACGAATTACTTCATCATCTTCAACTAAAATAAGTGAACCATCGGCTGCGTGACCTTCCATTGCTAAAATTTCGCGGCGGAAACGTCCTTCAACTGTTGCAGCATGTGCACGTTGATGTGAGCGATAAGCAAATTCATCTTGCTGCTGACGGCTGATACCGTGAATAGTAGCAAGGTATTCTGCTGTTAAACCCATAGAGCCAGACGCTTGTGCAATTGAAGTTGCTAAGCCTGGGTGAAAGTCGTTACCGTGAGTCATAGGAACGTGGCCCATGTGCTCAACACCACCAATTAGGTAAGTGTCGCCAGCGCCTGTCATAATAGCGCGTGCTGCGTCGTGCAATGCTTGCATTGACGAACCACATAAACGGTTAACTGTGGTTGCTGGTACTGAGTGTGGAATACCCGCAAGTAGTGATGCGTTACGTGCAACGTTAAAGCCTTGCTCTAATGTTTGCTGTACACAACCCCAATAAATGTCGTCGATTGATGCTGGATCAACCGCTGGGTTGCGTTCTAGTAAGCCCTTCATTAAATGAGCGCTTAAGTCTTCCGCACGCTTGTTTTTAAATACGCCGCCTTTTGAGCGACCCATTGGTGTGCGGATACAATCTACAATTACTGGATTATTCATGATATTAACCTTCCACCTTATAGAAAACACGACCTTCTTCGGCCCATTTGCGAGTTTGCTCTGATACTTGGTAAATCGCACCTAGGTGAGCATATTTGTCTGCTGATGCAACAAAGTTAGCTAAACCAGTTTGATCTAAGTAACGGAACGCGCCGCCTCTAAATGGAGGGAAACCAACGCCGTATACAAGGGCCATATCAGCTTCTTGAGGAGAAGCAACAATGCCTTCTTGTAAACAAAGTAGTACTTCGTTGATCATTGGGATCATACAACGGTCAATGATTTCTTGTTTATCAAATTCTTTAGGTGCATCAGTAATTGGCGCTAGTAGCTCAACTGCTGTTGCATCGCTTGATTTTTTAAGACGACCACGGCGGTCTGTTTCGTACTTGTAGAAGCCCGCTTTGTTCTTTTGACCAAAACGTTTTTCGTTAGCAAAAACAGTTACCGGATCTTTTTCTGCACGTGCCATACGCTCAGGGAAACCGTCTGCCATTACGCCAGTACAATGGTAAGCCGTATCAATACCTACAACATCAAGTAGGTAAGCTGGGCCCATTGGCCAGCCAAATACGTTTTCCATTACTTTATCTACTTTTGCAAAGTTAGCGCCTTCAACAACTAATTTGCTAAAGCCTGCAAAGTACGGGAATAAAACTCGGTTTACAAAAAAGCCAGGGCAATCGTTAACAACGATAGGTGACTTGCCAAGTTTAAGGGCGTAATCAACTACTGCGTTAATTGTTTTATCAGAAGTTTTTGCACCACGGATAATTTCTACTAACGGCATTTTTGGCACTGGATTGAAAAAGTGCATACCACAGAAGTTTTCTGGTTTATCGAGTGCTTCTGCAAGCAAGTCGATACAAATAGTCGATGTGTTTGATGTAAGTACAGTGCCTTCAGGCATGTTCTTTTCAAGGTCAGCTAATACGGCTTGCTTAACTTTAGGGTTTTCTACTACGGCTTCAACAATAATGTTGGCATTTGGTAGGTCGGCATCGTTAAGCGTTGGTTTAATTTTGCTAAGCGTTGCCAGCATTCTTTCCATTGGCATATGGCCGCGTTTAACTTTTGCACCAAGTAGTTTAGACGCTTCGCCCATACCTAAATCTAGCGCATCCTGTTGGATGTCTTTCATTATGATTGGTGTGCCTTTATAAGCTGACTGGTATGCAATACCGCCGCCCATAATACCTGCGCCTAATACAGCAGCTTGTTTAATTTCAACATCGCTGTGCTTAGCAAGTTTGCGTGCTTTGCCTTTAATGAACTGGTCATTTAAGAAAATACCGGTTTGTGCTGCAGCTTCGTTAGTGCGCGCAAGTTTTGCAAAGTTAGCATTTTCGATTGCCATTGCTTCATCGCGAGTACAGTTTGCCGCTGCTTTAATGGTACGTACTGCCATAACCGGTGCAGGATAGTGGCCTTTGGTTTTACCCATGACCATACCTTCTGCCATAGCAAAGCTCATGCCTTGCTCAACGCGGTTTAATTTAAGTGGCTGTAGTTTTACGTTGCGTTTTGCTTGCCAATCTAACTTGCCAGCAATTGCTAATTCAAGTGTTGCTACGCTTGACTCTAGTAGTTTGTCAGCACTAACTACCGCGTCAAACGCACCTACTTTGAGGGCATCAGCTGCGCGGTTTTCTGCGCCTGAGGTAATCCACATCATTGCGTTATCGGCGCCAATGATGCGTGGTAAGCGCACTGTGCCTCCAAAACCAGGCATTATGCCAAGTTTAACTTCTGGTAGGCCCATTTTAGCTGTTTCGCTTGCAACACGATAATCGGTAGCAAGTGCCCACTCACACCCACCGCCAAGTGCCATACCGTTTATAGCACTTAGTGTTGGGAATGGTAGATCTTCGATTGCATCAAAAACGTCGGTTGCGTTTTTGATCCACGTTACTAATTCTTCTTCTGGTTTAGTAAACGTAGGTAAAAATTCGAAGATGTCGGCACCAATAATAAAGTGGTCTTTATCACTGGTAAAAATCATGCCTTTGATATCAGTATTAGCGGCTAATTCTTTTAATGCTGCCGCGCAATCTGAAAGAGTTTTTTGAGATAGTGTGTTTACAGAACCTGCAACACAAAACTTAAACTCGGCGATGTTTTCCTTAAGGAAGCTAACTTCAAAGGAATCGCTTTTATATAACATTATTATTCTCCCTAGTTGACGAACTAAGACTGGTACGATGAGTTTGCATTTCAATCAGTGTGCTTGCTTTAAATTAAAAATGCAACGAAAAATTTAACTCGGTTACAAACGGCTGGTTAAAATATAGCTGGTTTGGTGCTAAGGTGTGACGGAAAGTTTTTAGTCATCGCTTTAATTTTTTATTAAAGGACATTATGAAAAAATATTTATTAAACGTTGCGGCAGCTGCATTTATATTTCCTCTTTACTCTGCCGGGGCGAGTATCGATAACGATGCATTTTTAGATGCTGAAAAAAAAGCACGTTACGGTAGTTATCAAGACTTTAAAGAAGCGGTTAGTGGACTTAATCATCCGCTAAAACCGTATGTTGAAAAAACCTATTGGCAGCGTAACCCAAACTTTAAATACCAAGCCGAAATAGAAGACTACTTAACTGTTTATCAGCATACGCCATTAGAATGGCCTGTGCGAAAAGCGTGGTTAGAGTACTTAAAAGATAAAAACAAAAAAGCGGCATATATTCGTAATTATCGCCAAACCTCAAATGCTGAGCTTACGTGTACTTATTTGGATTTTCAGCTTGATTTAGGGGCTCCTGAAAAAGCAATTTTTAATCAGGTTACTGATTTGTGGGCTGTTGGAAAGTCGCAGCCCAATGAGTGTGATGCGCTTTTTTCTCAGTGGCGGAAAAAAGGCTACATGAAAGAAGAAACCGTATGGCAACGCGTTACACTCGCAGCGCAAGGCGGTACGCAAAGCTTATTACCTTATTTAAAAACACTATTGCCTAAAAATGAACGCTATTTAGCTGATTTATATTTAAAAGTACGCCGCGATCCAAGCGCAGCGGCTGGTTTATATCGTTATAAAAATAAATCGGCTAAAGAAGGCGAAATAGCCCTTTATGGGGTTAAGCGTTTAATTTGGCGCGACAAAGAGCTTGCATTAAAAGCATGGGAAAAGTTAGAAAAAATATTTAACTACAGCGAAGCTTCTAAGGCTGATGTGTATTACACCTTTGCGCTATCGCTTGCATCAAGCGGGCACAAACAAGCTAGCTTTTGGTTAAATAAAGTACCTAAAGACCGACAAGATAAAAAGTTAATACAATGGCAGCTGGGTAATATGCTCAAAACCCAAGATTGGGAAGGTATAGCTGCATTTTTTACAGGCAAAGAAGATTTAAGCTTAGGCCAACAATATTGGTTAGCGTATAGCTACGCTAAACGAGGCGAGCAACAAAAAGCGGATGATATTTGGAAAAAAGTGGCTGCTAATCGCGATTATTACGGCTTTTTAGCTGCTGCGCGTTTAGGGCTGCCTATTGATTTAAATAACCACCCTTTAGCGGTTGATCAAAAGTTGGTAGATAAAGTGAGTAATGCACCAGGGTTTAAACGTGCAAAGGCGCTTTACGATATAGAACGATTTACCTCAGCGCGTCGTGAGTGGAATTACTTAACGGATACCTCTAGTGCTGACGAAAAGTTAGCTGCATCAATACTCTCTACCGATTTAGGTTGGCACGACAGCACTATTTTTACACTTGCTAAAATAAAAGCGTGGGATAATGTAGAGCAGCGTTTTCCGTTTGCGTATCAAGATGTATTTGAGCGTTACAGCAAACGTAGCAAAATAGATCCAGCCTGGAGTATTGCAATTGCAAGGCGTGAGAGCTCGTTTGCACCCGATGCTCGCTCGCATGCTAATGCGCGTGGGTTAATGCAATTATTGCCAAGTACTGCTGAGTACGTAAATAAAGGAAGTGTATCGAGTAATCGTTTGTATCAGCCTAAAACTAATATTAGATTAGGTACAAGTTACTTACAGTATTTAAAAAAGAAAAACCACGGCAACGAAGTACTAGCAACAGCTTCTTATAATGCGGGGTATCATCGTATAAAACGTTGGTTACCCGATGAAGCAATTCCGGCTGAGTTATGGGTAGAGCTTATTCCGTATCGTGAGACCCGCGACTATGTAAAAAATGTATTTGCATATAGGCAGGTGTATCACACTCGAATGGGCAGAGAAGGTAATATACTTGCGCCGCTGCTTGAAATGAAAATGGGTGGTTGAATATATAATACCCACCGAGTAATAACTTAACACGATTGGTATAAGCATTAAGAAGGGGATATTTACATGTTAAATATCCCCCTTTTTTGAGCGCTCAGCCTTTAAGTGGTAGACTCAAAGCAAGTTAAATTTAACAGATGGATTAACAATGGATAAATTAGCCGTTTTATACGCCGAACATATTGCAACACTGCAACAGCGTACTCGTACAATTTGTGACCGTGAAGGGTTAGAGGGATTAGTTATTCACTCAGGCCAAGCTAAGCGCCAGTTTTTAGACGACATGTATTACCCATTTAAAGTTAATCCACAATTTAAAGCTTGGTTGCCTGTAATAGATAATCCACATTGCTGGATTGTGGTTAATGGTAGCGATAAGCCAAAGCTTATTTTTTATCGTCCAGTTGATTTTTGGCATAAAGTACCTGACGAGCCCCGTGATTTTTGGGCTGATTACTTTGACATAGAGCTATTACTACAGCCTGATCAAGTTGAAAAGCTACTCCCATACGATAAAGCTAAATATGCATACATGGGCGAGTACATTGAAGTAGCACAAGCACTTGGTTTTAGTTTAATGAACCCTGAGCCTGTATTAAATTACTTTCATTTTCATCGTGCATACAAAACGCAGTACGAGCTTGAATGTTTACGTAACGCCAACCGCATTGCAGTAGATGGGCATAAAGCCGCACGCGATACATTTTATAACGGTGGTAGCGAGTTTGATATTCAACAAGCGTATTTAATCGCTACACGCCAAAGCGAAAACGAAATGCCATACGGTAACATTGTTGCGCTTAACGAAAACTGCGCAATTTTGCATTACACACATTTTGACCCTAAAGCGCCGCATACTCACAATTCGTTTTTAATTGATGCAGGTGCAAATTTTAACGGTTACGCTGCTGATATTACCCGCACATACGACTTTAAAAAGCAGGGTGAGTTTGCTGAGCTTGTTAATACTATGACGGCTACGCAAATTGAGTTAGGCAAAGGTTTAAAACCAGGCATGCTATATGGCGATTTGCACGTTGATTGCCATAACCGCATTGCGCAAATTCTTAGCGACTTCAAAATTGTAAACTTACCAGCGACAGAAATTGTTGAGCGTAAAATTACCTCTACTTTCTTCCCGCATGGACTCGGGCATCATTTAGGGTTACAAGTTCATGATATGGGCGGATTTATGAGCGATGAAAAAGGAGGCCATCAACCATCGCCAGAAGGGCACCCGTTCTTGCGTTGTACTCGTAAAATTGAGAAAAACCAAGTATTCACTATAGAGCCGGGTTTATATTTCATTGACTCACTGTTAGGTGATTTAGCACAAACCGACAACAAGCAGTTTATTAACTGGGACAAAGTTGAGGCGTTTAAGCCCTATGGCGGTATTCGTATTGAAGACAATATTATTGTTCACGATGATAGTTTAGAAAATATGACTCGTGATTTAGCGTTAGACTAAATCCTTATAAAGACGAGTTAGCTAATTCGCGCTAAAATACGCGAATACAAAGGGGCCTTTTGGCCCCATTTTTAATTGAGCTTTAATTATGTCTGAATATAAATACCCTGCCGATAATGTGTTTCACCAAGAAGAAATTAAAAAAAGCACTTTTATTGTTCACATAGCTCATACACCCGATTTAAATGCAGCTAAAGCGTTTATTAAAAGCATTGAAGAAAAATACGCAGATGCTCGCCATAACTGTTGGGCCCATGTAGCGGGTAACCCTGGTGGCAGCCATGTTTATGGTTTTTCTGATGATGGCGAGCCAAACGGCACAGCAGGTAAGCCTATGTTAAATGTTCTCGTGGGGTCTGGGCTGGGTGAAATTACTGCAGTGGTTACACGTTATTTTGGGGGGGTTAAGTTAGGCACCGGCGGCTTAGTGCGTGCTTATGGCGGCTCGCTTAATAATGCACTTACCCAACTTAAAACTGTCACTAAAGTACCTAGTGTAGAAATTTTTGGCCAAAGCGAATACAGCATGCAAGGCGCAATAGAGCAGTTGTTAAAAACGAATTATCAGGTACTTAATATTGATAAGCAATTTACTGCTAATATTGAATGGGTGATCACAATAGATAGCCGACAAGCCCCGCAAGCAATAAAAGATATTTTTGATTTAAGCCACGGCGCAGTTGAGTTAACTATTAAAGAGTAATAACCTACACAAATTGCATTTAATGCATACCTGTTCAATTTGATCTGATTGAAGTTACTCAATCTCAGTTTACTAATAATAAAAGCGATAAGCTAAATGCAATTTCGTACCATCATTAAAATTCTTGGCCAACTTGTTGCGCTGTTTAGTATTACCATGGTGCCACCGGCACTGGTGTCTTTAATTTATAAAGACGGTGGTGGTGTACCGTTTGTTTTAGCATTTATATTCAGCGTAGTTATTGGCATGATGGCCTATTACCCAAACCGCCATGAAAACGGCGATTTAAAAGCACGCGAAGGCTTTTTAATTGTTGTTTTGTTTTGGTTGGTACTTGGGTCCTTTGCATCATTACCGCTTATATTTTTACAAGAGCCAAACTTATCATTAGCTGATGCCGTATTTGAGGCGTTTTCAGGTCTTACAACCACTGGTGCTACCGTACTAACGGGTATTGAATACTTACCAAAATCAGTCTTGTTTTATCGCCAGCAACTCCAGTGGTTTGGCGGTATGGGTATAATCGTACTTGCTGTCGCTATACTACCCATGCTTGGTGTGGGTGGCATGCAGCTATATAGAGCTGAAATACCTGGACCAGTTAAAGATTCTAAAATGACCCCGCGCATAGCCGATACAGCGAAACACCTTTGGTATATTTATGTATCGTTAACTATTACTTGTATGTTTGCTTATTGGGCGGCGGGAATGGAGTGGTTTGATGCTATATGCCATGCGTTTTCTACGGTGGCGATAGGTGGTTTCTCTACTTATGATGCATCTATGGGTCATTTTGATAGCCCAATAATAAACTTTATTTGTGTGTTCTTTTTAATTATTGCTGCGGTCAACTTCTCCCTGCATTACGCCGCAGTGGCGAGCAGAAACATACAAGTGTATATACGTGACCCTGAGTTTAAGGTGTTTTTGTGTATTCAATTAGCGCTGGTGGTAATTTGTTTTACGGTGCTTTCATCTAACGAAATATTTGCTAATGGCGACGAAACCCTCGACCAGGCTTTATTTCAGGCGGTGTCTATGAGCACAACGGCAGGCTTTGCTACCGATAACTTTTCTACTTGGCCGCTATTTTTACCTATTCTACTTATATTTTCGAGCTTTATTGGTGGCTGTGCAGGCTCTACCGGTGGCGGTATGAAGGTAGTAAGGGTCTTTTTACTTTACTTACAGGGCGTACGTGAGCTTAATAGGCTTGTACACCCGCGTGCCATATATTCTATTAAGCTTGGCCGCAAGGCTTTACCAGATAAAGTTGTAGAGGCTGTATGGGGTTTCTTCTCGGCATATGCACTTGTGTTCATAATCATCATGCTGGCGCTGATGGGTACCGGCATGGATAATATTACGGCGTTTTCTGCTACCGCTGCGTGTTTAAACAACTTAGGCCCAGGTTTAGGTGATGTAGCCTCGCACTATGGTGCAATTACCGATGGCGCAAAATGGTTGCTAACTATTGCTATGGTATTTGGTCGGTTAGAAATATTTACGTTATTAGTCTTATTTACGCCTACCTTTTGGCGTGGCTAAACGTTACTAAACTAAGCCAGAGGTAGAGTATGTCAGCATCAAATTTAAATAAATTACACCAGCTTACTACCAGTGGCTTGGTTGATTTAGAAATTCTAACCCCCACCAACAGCAAGCGCATTAAAACCGAGTTTGTAGGGTTGCTCGAAAATAAATTTGTTATTTTAAATTACCCTAATTCAAAACGTCTACCGGCTAGGAGTGACTATTTACGCGACGGTGTAACGGTTATCGTCAGAGCATTAATAGAAGGCAATGGTGGGCAGGTTATTGCGTTTCGCCAGCAAATTATGTCGGTGGCTTCTCATCCTGCTAGTCTGATTTTTATTAACTATCCTAAACAAGTACAGCTTTATGATTTGCGTTCTCAAGCACGCATTCCTACTTTATTACCAGCTAAACTAAAACTGAACGATAACAGAGTACTGGAGGGCATTATTAAAGATATATCACTCACTGGCGTTATGTTTGATGTTAGGGGCGGTCAACAGGATAAAAACCTAAAAAATAGGCAATGCACTGTCATACTCGATACCAATAATAAGGATTTTCAGGGTGAGATTTGCAGTGTTAAAGAACACTCATCGGGTGTTAATTGCGGAATTAGGTTATTAGCCAGTGAAGATGAAATGAAAGCATTTATGAAAGAGCATTTTATCGACCCCTCGGTACTTGGAATGGCTGTAGAGTAGTCACGTTTCGCCTTTTTGCAACAAAAAGGTATTTTGCGTCAAAATATTAAAAATATTTCTTCATTTAATTTAAAAACTAATATAATTCCTCTATATAACAGACAGTTGAGTTAGGTAAAAATAAAGTGATTATTTTCACTGCAAATCTGCTTTGTTTAAATTTTACTTAAATAATTTAGGTAAACCCTCGCCTCTCTATTAAATACTCAAAACTGTAGCTTTTTTACTTAATTGTAACTAACTGTTTTGACTGTAATTAATGAGCGCTACATAAATTGCGTTGCTAAACAGCAACAAAAAATCGTGGCTAAAATCTTCAAAATCACAAAGTAACCATTTAATACCTTGATATATAATGTTTTTTAAAGGTTGGCATTTAAGTTGTAATAGTTCGGCTGTACTGAACAAAAACATGATTTAAAGCAAAAGACTTAATCGCACACATAAATTTGAAGGACACATATTATGAAAAGCATTAATAAAACGTTAGCACTAATCGCTATTGCATCTTCGTCAGCTGCTTTTGCAGCATCAGATTTTGACACGTTAGATGTAGATGGTAATGGCGCAATCAGCCAGGCAGAAGCATCAGTAGATGCAAAGCTAATGAGTATGTTTTCACAGCTTGATACCGACCAAAATGGTGAGTTATCAAAAGAAGAGTTTTCAAAAGCGTAACCTAAACAGATTTATCCTGAGTAGCCAAAGACAACCTAAGTAGGCAAGGGAGCTTACGAAAGAGGATAACAAGGAAGTGATTATGACTTTAATTTTAGGCAAACTAATTTTTTGATAGGACATTGAATATGAAGGATCACGCTATGAAACATTTAAGTAAAGCATTTGCTCTTATTGCTATCGCCTCTTCTACAACTGCATTTGCAGCGTCAGATTTCGATAGTTTTGACATTGACGGTAGTGGCACAATCAGCCCAAGCGAAGCGGCAGTAGATACAGATTTGATGGCTGAGTTTATTGAGCTAGATACGGACGGTAGTGGTGAGCTTTCTAAAGAAGAGTTCTCAAATTACTAATTAACCTATAAAGGTTAAGCATTTTCACAGTTAGGGATCTTTGAAAAGGACTTCCCATCTTACTAGGAATATTATTATGAAAACATTAAATACAACACTTGCAGTTTTAGTTTTAGCATCTTCATCAGCAGCTTACGCAGCAGTAGACTTTGCCTCATTTGATGCCGATGGTGATGGTGCAATCACTAAGCAAGAAGCGCAAGTAAATGCACAATTAGTAAAGATTTTTGATGATTTAGATGCAGATGGAAACGGCGAGCTTTCAAAAGAAGAGTTTGCAAAAGTACAGTAAGCACACGCTTCATACTCCACTAAAGCCGCCTTAGTCAGCGGCTTTTTTGCGTTTATGCTAAGTGATTATAAGAATATAGCACTTACTTGGAATAGCTTTTCTACAACGGTAATGTGTTTTTTGTCGATTAAAAACATTATTACATGGTCGCCCGACATGATAATTGTATCGTCGTGGGCTATAAGTACATCGTCGTTACGTACTATTGCGCCAATAGTAGTACCAGCAGGAAGTTTAATATCGGCAATGGCACGGCCAACAACTTTTGAAGTGTTTTCGTCGCCATGAGCGACGGCTTCAATTGCTTCTGCTGCACCTTTACGTAATGAGTAAACATTAACAATATCACCACGGCGTACATGAGTAAGCAATGCCGATATAGTGGCCTGTTGCGGCGATATGGCTATATCTATTTCCCCACCTTGTACTAAATCAACGTATGCACCACGCTGAATAAGTACCATGGTTTTTTGTGCACCCATTCGTTTTGCAAGCATAGCCGACATAATATTTGCTTCATCGTCGTTAGTTACGGCAATAAATACGTCAACTTGCTCTATATGCTCTTCAGATAGCAGTTCCTGATCTGATGCATCACCACAAAATACCACTGTGTTGTCGAGCATTTCAGATAGTTGCTCAGCGCGCTCTTTACTGCGCTCAATTAATTTAACACTGTGGTTTTTTTCAAGCGAGCGGGCAAGGCCGGCACCAATGTTACCGCCACCAGCAATCATAATTTTTTTGTAAGAGCGTTCTAGCTTTTGTAGCTCGTTCATAACCGCGCGAATATGCTTGGTTGCGGCTATAAAAAAGACTTCATCGTCGGCTTCAATTACTGTAGTACCCAAGGGTTTAATGGCTTTACCTTGGCGGTAAATAGCCGCAACGCGAGTTTCTACATTAGGAATGTGTTCTTTTAAAGCAGAAAGCGCATAACCCACTAATAAGCCACCGTAATAAGCTTTAACAGCCACTAAAGAGAGCATACCATCGGCAAATTGTAATACTTGTAATGCACCAGGGTAGTCTATTAAGCGGCGAATATATTTGGTAACGAGTGCTTCTGGGGCAATATAATGGTCGATTGGTAAATCGTCATTTTGGAAAAGTTTTTCGCGGTATTTTAAATATTGCTCTGAACGTATTCGAGCAATTTTAGTGGGGGTATTAAAAATACTGTACGCTACTTGGCAAGCAACCATGTTCACTTCATCTGAACTGGTTACCGCTATAATCATATCGGCATCTTCAGCGCCAGCACGGCGTAATACATCAGGGTGCGCGCTGTGGCCCATAACCCCTTGTAGGTCGTACTTATCTTGAAGCTCACGCAAACGGTTGCCGTCTATATCTACAACCGTAATTTCGTTTTGTTCGCCAACTAAGTTTTCAGCAAGCGTAGCGCCAACTTGCCCAGCTCCGAGTATGATTATTTTCATTATTTACCCGTATTAGTAATCAACCTAAAAAGAGATTAATTACCGTTTAATTAAAAAAATAGCCATTTAATATCTCATAAATGGCTAACTATTTAGTGTACGGTTATTAGGCTTTTTTAACTAGCTTAGCGTAATAAAATCCATCACTTTCGCCCGGTAGTAATTGCAAACCCGGGTTAGTAACAGTGTCGTTCTCGTGCAATGGAATATGTACTACATCGTCATTATTAGCTAAAAACTTAGCAACTTGTTGCTGGTTTTCTTGTGGGAGTACCGAACACGTAGCGTATACCAGTGTGCCACCTGGTTTTAGTAGTGGCCAAATGCTATCGATTATATCACTTTGCAGTTTAGCTAGATCTTCGATGTCTGATGCGCGGCGTAACCATTTTATATCTGGGTGACGGCGTATAACACCAGTTGCAGAACATGGCACATCTAATAATATACGATCAAACTGTTGCTCATCCCACCAAGTATGAGGCTGTGAAGCGTCACCACATTGTAAATCGGCACCTAAGCCAATACGCGTAAGGTTTTGCTTAACACGCTCAAGGCGAGTTGAGTCGCTATCTAGGGCTAATACTTCAGCATCAGCAAGCTCTAATATGTGACATGTTTTTCCACCAGGCGCTGCACAGGCATCTAAAATGTATTCATCAGCTTTAGGTTCTAAAAAGCGTGCTGCAAGTTGTGCTGCTGCATCTTGCACCGAACATGCACCTACATCAAATTCTGGCAGCGAGAATACATCACGCGGCTTAGCTAGCTTAATACCGTCAACAAACTCTGGGTTTAATGTGTGTTCAATATCGTTAGCCGTTAACATTTCGCTGTATTCTTGCGTGCTGTATTGAGCTTGATTTACACGCAGCCACATAGGGGCTTGTTGCTGATTTTCTTCAAGCAATGCTTCCCAGCTATTTGGGTATGCAGCTTGCACTTGTTTAATAAACCAATTTGGATGGTTGTATAAACACACCGGTATTTGCTTCGCTTTTTCTTCAAGCTCGCTCTGTTGGCGTTGAAAGCTACGTAAAATAGCATTTATTAGGCCTTTTAAACCCAGTGCGCGCATTTGAGCGAGTGCATTTACGGTTTCTGATATTGCGGCATGCGGTGGCACGCGCATGTGCTGTAGCTGGTATATGCCTACATATAACAAAAACTGAAATATTCTACGCTTACCTTTTAACGGCTGCTCTACTAAGTGTTGGCAATAGTTTTCAAGGCTTGGTAAGTATCGTAATACGCCATAACAAATTTGCTGCAGTAAAGCTTTGTCTTTTGGGGGTAAGCCTTGGCTCGCAAAAGGAAGCTCTTGATTAAGCGATGCGCCTTTATCAACGACGTTATATAAAGTTTCTGCGGCAAGCGCGCGTACATTTGGAACATTACTCATTATTTTCGCCTAATACTGTACCCGGGGTTACCCAATCACTACGACCATTTAAAAAGTCACTAATTGCCATTGGCTTTTTGCCTTGCGGCTGTAATTGCGTAATGCAAATAGCATGTTTGCCACACGCTACAACCACACCCGTTTTATCGCTTGATAAAACTTGGCCTGCACTACCTGTTTGATCAACTACTTGCGCTTGGTAAATTTTTACCGTTTGCTCACCCATTTGTGTAAAGCACACAGGCCAAGGGTTGAAAGAGCGAATATTTCGCTCTATTTGAGCTGCATCCATAGACCAATCGATATTTGCTTCGTCTTTAGATAGCTTTTTAGCGTAGTTAGCCAGCTCATCGTTTTGAGGTTCAGCTTTAAGCTCGCCTTTTGCTAATTTATTAACGGTTTCGATAAGGGCATCAGGGCCAAGCTCGGCCAGTTTAGTGTATAAACTGGCACTGGTTTCATCAGCATTAATTGCACAGCGACTAATATGAAGCATGTCGCCGGTATCCAGCCCTTCATCCATTTGCATAATAGTTACACCGGTTTGCTCATCACCCGCCCAAATTGCACGTTGAATAGGTGCTGCACCACGCCAGCGCGGTAATATAGAACCATGCACATTTAGACAACCTAAACGTGGAGCTTCTAATATTGCTTTTGGTAAAATTAGCCCGTAAGCCACCACAATCATAATGTCGGCATTTAAGCTTTTAAGCTCTGCTAATGCGTCACCATCTTTTAACGACTGTGGCTGAAAAACCGGTAAGTTATGCTCAAGCGCTAGCGCTTTAACTTCACTGGCTTTTAATTTTTTACCTCGACCAGCAGGGCGGTCAGGTTGGCTGTATACACCAACTATTTGGTGCTCGCTTTGTATAAGCGCTTGTAAATGACGTGCGGCAAAATCCGGCGTACCGGCAAATATAATGCGTAATGGTTGGGTCACTGAGTTTTCCTAAGGTGCTTATTACTGTGCTGCAAATTTAGCTTCTTTTTCAAGCTTTTTACGAATACGTTGGCGTTTTAGTGGTGATAAGTAATCAATAAATAGCTTACCTTGTAAGTGATCAAGCTCGTGTTGAATACAGATAGCCAGTAATTCGTCTGCATCTAATACAAACTCTTCACCGTTTTCGTTAAGCGCTGCAACAGTTACTGTTTCTGCACGGTCTACTTTTGCGTACGAGTTAGGTACTGATAAACAGCCTTCTTCGCTTACGGTAGAGCCGTCTTTTTTGATAATTTGTGGGTTAATAAGTACTAAAGGCTCATCGCGCTCTTCAGATACATCAATTACCACGATGCGTTGATGAATATCTACTTGCGAGGCTGCTAAGCCAATACCATTTTCATCATACATAGTTTCTAGCATGTCTTTAACAATTTGGCGTACTGTATCGTCAACTTGTTCAACGTCTTTTGCTACTGTACGTAAACGCTCATCTGGGAATCTTAAAACTTCTAACCTAGCCATAGTTACCTTTTTACACTTGTGCTTAATTTAGGGTATTGTATGCTCTTATTTTAGCCATTAGCGTTCCCCTTTAACAGGTTTTGGACAATAATAATGAAAAAACAATACAAGGAAGCTCAATGAAATCTCCATTACTTGCAATCATGCTTGCGTTAAGTGCTGCTTTTCCGGCAGTTGCTGATGTACTTAAAATAAAAAAAGATGCACCAAAACAGTATGTTGTAAAAAAAGGCGATACACTTTGGGATATTTCAGGCATTTATTTAGATGAGCCATGGCTGTGGCCTGAACTTTGGCAAATGAATCCACAAATTGATAACCCTCACCTTATTTACCCAGGTGATGCGCTCGCTTTAATATATGACGCTGATGGAAATCCACGTTTGGTGATTAATAAAGCGTATAGAAAACTATCTCCTCAAGGGCGCATTACACCAAAAGGCACTAATGCAATAACTACTTTACCACTTGAAATGATCAAACCTTACATCAGTTACGAGCAGGCAATTGATAGTGACGATATAAAAGATATGCCTTATGTTTTAGGTGCAAACGAAAATACTAAAACACAAACTTTAGGCCATATTTTGTATGTTAAAGGTGACTTAAAAGTACACAAAGCGTATGCCATTTATCATGAAGGCGAACCTTATACCGACTTAGAAACCGGTGAAGTACTCGCAACGCGTGCCTCTTATGTGGGTATGGCGCGTGCATTTAGAACGGGCGATGAGCAAAATGGAGTACCTTCATCATTACGTGTTGAGTCTGTTAAACGTGAAATTCAGCAAGGTGATTTTTTAATGCCAGCAATGCAAGGGCAATTACTTCCTGCATACTTTAATATTCACCGCCCAGACAATGCAGTATCGGGTCATGTTATTGCATCTCCGCGCCAAGTAAGAGAATTCAGCACAATGGATGTTGTAGTGCTAAACTTAGGTCGCGACCAACTAATAGAGCCAGGGCATGTGCTTGATTTAGAACGTCAGTCTCCGACAGTTATTGATGGCCCTCGTGGTCCTCGTTATCCTGAGGATTCGAGTAAATTCGAAAAATTACTATCTGACGCTAGTCAGTTATTTGGTGATGAGTCTGATGAAGAAAATACTACGTGGACAATGCCTAAAGAAAAAGTTGGAGAGCTTATTGTTTTCAAAGTGTATGACAAAGTAAGTTATGCATTAATAACTAAAAATCAGCACCCAATTCGCATTGGAGATATTGCAGTTATTCATTAAGAAGTAGCGAGTCGGTGCTCTAGGAGAGAGCATGGATCAATCATCTGGCAAGCTAGCCCACTGGCTTGCCTTTTATATGTGTAAAGGGTTGGGCATTAAAACCCTTTTGGCACTATCTCAAACACATTCCCTTGCCTCGTTATTTGATTTGTCGAGTAATGAGCTTCAGCAACTTGGCTTAACGGCAAATCAGGCCAGTAATTTACTTGGTACTAATTGGCAGCAAGTTGATTATTACCAGCAACAAATAATGCAAAACAATATAACTGTTATATGCTTTTTTGATGCGCTTTACCCCACCGATTTAAAGCAAATAGCCAGTGCTCCATTACTTTTGTTTTGCAAAGGCGACACATCATTACTTTCCAGTCCGCAAATAGCGATTGTCGGTAGTAGAAATGCCACACCGACAGGGCTTGAAATAGCGTCAGAATTTGCATATCAACTTACTCTTGCGGGTATAACGGTAACCTCTGGTATGGCGCGAGGAATAGATGGTGCAGCACACAAAGGAGCCTTAGCCGGAAGTGGAAAAACAATTGCAGTGTTAGGTACTGGGGTTGATATTTACTACCCAAAGCGGCATAAATTATTAACAGACCAAGTGTTAGAGCATGGTTTGCTGATCAGTGAATTTTTACCAGGTAAGGCTGCTAATGCGCATAACTTTCCTCGCCGTAACCGTATTATTTCAGGGCTATCGTTAGGGGTTTTAATAGTAGAGGCTGAAATTAAAAGTGGCTCGTTAATTACTGTACGTTATGCACTTGAGCAAAATAAAGAGGTGTTTGCAGTACCGGGTTCTATTAAAAACCCGCTTGCGCAAGCAAGTCACTTTTTAATAAAGCAGGGTGCAAAACTAGTTGAAAACGTAACGGATATATTAGATGAAGTGAGCTTTTCTTATCAAAGCGGTCTATATAATAAAGACGAACCTGTTAACGAAGAGTCAGACTGTGAGGTATTAAATAGTATTGGTTTTGAGGTAACCAGCGTTGACGATATTGTACGCCGCGCTCAGTGGCCTATAGATAAAGTATTGGCTAGGTTGCTTGATCTAGAGTTAGACGATCAGATTGAGCGAGTGTTAGATGGCTACATAAAGTTAAGTACCCGGGGGTAATATGTTTGATATTCTTATGTATCTTTTTGAAAACTACATCCATAACGAGGCCGATATTTATGTTGAGCAAAATCAGCTAACGGATGAATTACTTCGTGCTGGTTTCAATAAACCTGAAATATTTAAAGCGTTAGATTGGTTAGAGCAACTTGCAGATTTACAGTACAGCGACGAGTCGCCTTACTTAATTACTAAGCCTCAACATGCCATAAGGGTGTTTACCGACAGTGAATGCCAAATGCTTAATGTTGAATGCCGTGGTTTTTTAATGTTTGTTGAGCAAATAGGCGTTATTAATAGTGTAACCCGAGAAATGGTTATGGACCGCCTATCAGCACTAGATAAACCATATATAGGATTAGACGATTTAAAGTGGGTAGTGCTCATGGTGCTCTTTAATGTACCAGGCTCTGAAGAAGCATATGGACAAATGGAAGATTTAATTTTTGACGAACCCAGCGAGCTTTTACATTAAAAGCTCGCTCAAACTACTTAAAGGCATATGCACAGCTTGTATCTTTAAGTGGTTTGGGTATATTAGGCGAAAATTCATTAACCTTTAGGATCAGCATGAGTAAAATCGACCATTCGCTTTTCTCAGCGGATAAGCACGCCTTAGAAAAAGAATACGAAATATGCCCACAGTGCGGTTCTGAACTGGTTATACGTAATAGTAAGTCGGGTCCATTTTTAGGCTGTGCTAGCTATCCTAAATGCGATTTTATTCGCCCTCTTGCTCATCACGACAGCAATGAAATTAAAATACTTGAAGATTCGGCTTGCCCACAATGCACTAAACCGCTAGTGGTTAAGAATGGCCGTTATGGTATGTTTATTGGTTGTACGGGGTATCCCGAGTGTCATTACATTGCTAACGAAGATGATGAAAAGCAAAACGAAGAGGCGTTACCTCCTTGCCCTAAATGCAAAAAGGGGCACTTAGTTGCGCGAAGTAATAAGTTTGGAAAAACGTTTTACTCCTGCGATAGCTACCCTAGTTGTAAGTACACATTAAATAATAAACCTATAGCAATACCATGCCCAGAATGTGATTGGCCACTCGTAATCGAGAAAAAAATGTCCAATGGCACTGTGCTACAATGCCCGCAAAAAAGTTGCATGCACAAGCTTGCCCCAACTAAATAACGTTTAATCAATTTTGGAGAGTATTTTGTCAAACCCCTCTAATACGCCTACGGCTGTTTCGTGTTTAGAACAAGGTGGCGTTATTTTATATCCAACCGAAGCTGTTTTTGGTTTAGGTTGCGATCCAGATAACCAACAAGCTGTAGAGCAGTTATTGGTTATTAAACAGCGACCAGTAGAAAAAGGTCTTATTTTAATCGCTGATAATTACGGTCAGTTATTAAAGTATGTTGACGATGCTAAATTACCAATGGATAAGCGCGCTGATATATTCTCTAGTTGGCCTGCACCTATTACTTGGGTTATGCCAGCAGCTAAAAGCACACCTAAATGGCTAACTGGCCAATTTGATACCATCGCTGTGCGCGTTAGCAACCACCCAACAGTAAAACGTTTATGCCAGGAGTTTGGTAAGCCACTCGTTTCAACAAGTGCAAACTTAACGGGTCAAGAAACCGTAACAAGCATTGCACAAGCCCAGCTGCAATTTGCAGAGCAAGTAGGCTTTTATGTTGACGAGCCGTTAGGCGGTAACACGCAACCAAGTACAATTAAAGATGCCATGACCGGCAAAGTGTTTAGAGGTTAATATGCAAAGCGAATTATTAGAACAAGTAAAAGCCTACTTTATGGCTTTGCAAGACACTATTTGCCAAGGCTTAGAAAGGGCTGATGGCAGTGCAAAGTTTGTAGAAGACAGTTGGCAGCGCGCCGAAGGTGGCGGTGGTCGTACCCGAGTAACCACTAATGGTAACGTAATTGAACAGGGCGGCGTTAATTACTCTCATGTATTTGGCGCATCCATGCCAGGCTCTGCTACTGCGCATAGGCCAGAGCTTGCTGGGCGTAGCTTTCATGCTTGTGGTGTGTCGTTAGTTATTCATCCTAAAAACCCACATGTACCTACAAGTCACGCCAATGTACGCTTTTTTATTGCTGAAAAAGAAGGTGAAGAGCCTATTTGGTGGTTTGGTGGTGGATTTGATTTAACCCCTTTTTACCCTGTATTTGAAGACGTACAGCATTGGCATCAAGTAGCACACGATATTTGCGCACCGTTTGGCAGCGACGTTTATCCAAAATACAAAACCTGGTGCGATGAATATTTTTACTTAAAACACCGCGACGAAACACGTGGTGTGGGTGGGCTATTTTTTGATGATTTGAACGAGCTAGGGTTTGAGCAGAGCTTTGCATTTATGCAATCTGTGGGCAATGGCTTTTTAGATGCTTACTTACCTATTATCGAACGTCGCAAAAATGATGAATACACAGAGCAACAACGTGATTTTCAGCTTTATCGTCGCGGACGCTACGTTGAATTTAATCTAGTGTGGGACAGAGGTACGTTGTTTGGGTTGCAAAGTGGCGGGCGCACAGAATCTATATTAATGTCTATGCCACCACTTGCACGCTGGGAATACAATTATAAACCAACTGCAGAGAGTGCTGAGGCTGACTTATATCAATACTATTTACGCCCTCAAGACTGGCTAACAACTCAACCAAATGATTTGATAGCCCGGGAGTGGCAGTTGTAAATAAGCGCTAAATGTTTAAATACATTTTAGGATAAGACAAATCCACTTACTAAATAGGCGCCTAACAGCGCTTTTTTGCTATTTAGGGCTCATTAATCATATGTGTGGCAAGTTGACCAAACGATTGCTTCAAGCCTTCACGCAGTAGTGGGTTATCCACTTCTATATCGAGGGTTTTATTCATGCAATACATCCATTGATCACGTAGGTCTTTATTTATTGAAAAAGGCATATGGCGTTTACGCAGCATAGGTTGGCCATGTTTTTCAGTAAATAGGCTAGGTCCGCCTAACCAACCAGATAAAAATTCAAAAAATACTTGGCGAATTCGATCTAATGGCAGAGGATGCATATCATATAATGGTTTAGCGTATTCATCTGACTCCATTATGTCGTAGAATCTATTAGCAATAGCACGGGCACCGGTTTCTCCACCAATTATTTCGTACGGTGTTTTTTCAGGAGTAGGGGCTTGTTGCTCAGGAGTTGGCTTAGATTTAGAAAAAAGTCGTTTAATCATATTACTTATCATCGTTAATAGGCAGTGTTATAGCTGCAAAGAGGTTGCTTTAAAATGGACAAATATGCGGTTTTTGGAAATCCAATCAAACACTCAAAATCCCCCGCGATACATAAACAATTTGCTATCTCACTGGGTGAGCAAATCGACTACCGCGCAATATTAGCACCTATAGATAACTTTGAAAAAACAGTATCGTCTTTTTTTGAGCAAGGTGGTAAAGGTGCCAATGTAACAATGCCATTTAAAGAGCAAGCTTTTGCTATGGCTGATGAACTAACTCCTCTTGCAAAAATAGTGGGCGCGGTTAATACACTCAAAAAAAGAGATGATGGTACATTATTAGGAGATAACACCGACGGTGTCGGCTTTGTAAATGATCTACTTGCAAATGAAGTAGTGATTGCTGATAAGCGTATTTTAATAATTGGTGCGGGCGGTGCTGCAAGGGGAGTTATATTACCTTTGCTTGAACAAAAACCCGCAGAAATCATTATTGTTAATCGCACAGCTCAAAAAGCACAGGACCTTGCTCAATTATTTTCTGAATATGGAACTGTTTCTGGCTTTGGTTTTAATGACTTGCCAGTAAGTGATTACTCACTAATTGTTAACTCCACCTCTAGCAGTATGAATAACGAGTTACCCGCACTCAATAAAAAGTACTTGAAAGGCTGTGATGTTGCATATGATATGTTTTATTCGCAGACAAACACTATTTTTATGAGCTGGGTTGAAGAGCATAATAACAATACTAAGCTTTTAGATGGCAGTGGTATGTTAGTAGGGCAGGCAGCACAAGCATATTATGTATGGCATAACAAAATGCCCGAAATCCTCCCTGTAGTTAAAGCGCTTAAACAAGGCTCATTAAAATGAACCAAGCTATACAGTTTATAGATAGACTCGAATTTAGAGAGCCTGATCACCAGTTGGTGTTTTTTGCTCAAGTGAGTGGGATGCTGGTGGAGTGTGTTATTGCAGTCAAAACACTAAAACTAACTGATGAAAGTCATGCTACAGATTATTTTGAAAAATATCGTTTTGAATACGAAGAACGTGCCGAGCAACTAATAGAAGAAGAAAGTTATAACTCGGCAGGACAAATAGAGGTGGGCTTAGTAAGCCTCAACTAAATATTCATCTTTTAGTTGCACATAGTTATCTGCAGATATTTTTAAAAAGGCGAGTTCCTGCTCAGTCAATGGGCGGGCTTGCTTTACAGGGCTTCCTACATACAGGTAGCCTGATTCCAAGCGCTTATTTGGTGGTACTAATGAACCCCCACCAATAATAACATCATCTTCTACAGTTACATTATCCATAACAATAGCACCCATACCCACGAGTACACGGTTTCCAAGTACACACCCATGCAGCATCACCTTGTGACCAACCGTTACATCATCGCCTATTATAAGGGGGTAACCGTCTGGATTACTTTTAGTTGCACGCGATAAATGTAATACACTGCCATCTTGAATGTTAGAGCGCTCACCAATACGTATATAGTTAACATCGCCACGGGCAGCAACTAAAGGCCATACGCTACTATTATCACCCAGTTTAATATCGCCAACCAAAACTGATGACTCATCAACGTATACAGATGAATTAAACGAAGGCATTACACCTTTATAAGAACGGATTGCCATAGTTAGTACCTTTTTAGATAATAGTTATTAGCTCTGAGTGTATCAGTAAGGTTATTTCTGTACCACACAGGGTTCTTTTTGATTACAAAAGTATCAGTTTTAGGGGAGGTAGTTCAGATACTGACCGAACAGACTGTTTTTTTAGTTTTTCTTTAAAAAAGTACTTGCGTAAAAATCTGTTCTCCCTATAATGCGACCCCACTGAGACGGGAAACGCCGATGCATAGCAAGGCAGCAGCGGCTCAGAGAGTTAAATAAAACTTCGGTTTTGAATATTCTAAAAAGAAAGTTTAAAACAAAGTGTTGACTCGAAAAATAAAGGGTGTATTATTCGCATCCCTTGAGACGCTAAGGCGACTCAAAACGTTCTTTAACAATATAAAGCAATCATCTGTGTGGGCACTCGTGCAGATTGAGTTCTAACAGCCAACCTACTTCGGTAGCGAGGCAAACAAATTAGAGTCTCAATTGAAACTGAGTGACCAACAGCAATAACTACTTCGGTAGGAATTGCAGCACAGTCAATTCAATATCGAAAGATATTAAATAAATTCAGAATTCATTGAGCTGTCGAAAGACATAAAACTTTTTAATTGAAGAGTTTGATCATGGCTCAGATTGAACGCTGGCGGCAGGCCTA
>Ga0207878_100154_pt1 | contig 58477 bp, 54 predicted proteins | sample LinPmetageLP41_FD_184053 | JGI IMG/M metagenome (GOLD analysis project Ga0207878, IMG submission 184053) | Marine viral communities from the Pacific Ocean - LP-41 (SPAdes) | ecosystem: Environmental > Aquatic > Marine > Oceanic | place: Pacific Ocean | collected 2010-08-27 | reverse complement strand
TGACATTAAGGAGTTCCTGCCCTCGTGTATCCAGCAGCATCAAGGTGGTATATCGACCCGAATGTGTCAGCAGCGTGTCGAACAGCAATGACAGCCGTTCGGCAGTCCGTTGCTGGGTCGTGGTGGGAACGGGCGATGGCCTGACCTCGATACTATCGAGATAGTCTTTGAGCAACGACATTCTGGCGGTTGCCACAATGTCGTTGAAGCATTCATTCAGCCTTCTGCGTAGAGCATCACGTCCACTCTCCAGCATGGCCTGGGCACCGACTTCAGTTCCATCGACACGTGCCTTGAGATACACCTGGGATAACGGATAGAGCAGAACCGTCATCAACAGCACGGGGATAACGATCGCCAGAATGAGTCGTGAGAAAAGCGCTTTCACTTCCACGGATGAGTCTCTAGAAATGCCGCAAGGGTAGTAGGCCACGGCAGTTGATGAAGATTTCTGCATCCGGCTGTGAGTGGATCGAAGACTTGGGAGCGTCCGATCAGATCAACGGCATTTATCTTTTCATTCGCTGAGGGGGAGTGCGTCAGGTAATAGCTGGAGGTCTTTCCACGGCATCGGCCGGGCGAAATAAAAGCCTTGGAGGTAGTCACAGTGACGTTGACACAGGTCCTCCTGTTGAGTGCGTTGCTCGACGCCCTCGGCCACTACGGTAAGATCCATATGATGTGCCATGGTAATGGCGCCTTCGACGATGGCGGCGTTGTGGTGGGAGCTCAGAATATCCCCGATGAAGGAACGGTCCAGCTTGATCTTGTGGATCGGCAGGTCGCGGAGATAACTCAGGCTGGAGAAGCCGGTGCCGAAATCATCGATGGCGATGGTAATCCCCATCGCGCGCAACGCCTTGACCAGACCGATGACCTTTTCGGGATCCTTCAACAGAATGCTCTCGGTCATTTCCAGTTCGAGCAGTTCGGGCGGAAGCCCGGTTTCGTCGAGAATGCGTTCGATAGTCTCGAGGAAACCGTCGCGATGGAACTGCAATGGAGAGATATTGACCGCGACCGGGAAGACGCGCTCTCCACGAGCCCGGCTATCGACCAGCGTCTGGCAAGTCTGTCGCAGCACCCAACGGCCGACATCGATGATCTGTCCGGTTTGTTCACTGACCGGTATGAAGTCGCCGGGTGAAATCATCCCGTGGAGCGGATGGTGCCAGCGAATCAAGGCTTCGACACTGCGAATTTTGCCGCTGGCCGCTTCGACGATCGGTTGATAGAACAGCTCGAACTGGCTTTCACGCAACGCCATCTGCATATCGTGGCGCATCAATACGTAATCGCTCGTGCTCTTTTGGCCACTACCGTGATACCACTGCCAGGTATTGCGTCCCTGACGTTTCGCATCCTCCATGGCCAGGTCAGCATATTGCAATAGTTCTTGCGGACACTGGGTGTCTGCGCCACTGCGGGCGACCCCGATGCTGGTACTGATATGCAGCATCCTTCCCTCAATATCGAAGGGCCTCTCGAAGGCTTCGAGAATGCTATCCGCGACTTTGGCGGCCGCCTCACGATGAACCATGCCTCGCATCAGGAAGATGAATTCGTCAGCGCCGACGCGGGCCAGCATATCCCCGGGCGCCAGACACTGCCGAAGACGCTCGGCGATGGCGACGAGCATGCGATTACCCACTGGATGCCCTAAACCCTCATTGATGGTCTTGAAGCCGTCCAGGTCCAGATACATTACGGTTAGCGGGGCCTTACGCTGATAGCCTCGACGAAACTCTCGTTCCAGCTCGGTGTCCAGCGCAGCTCTGTTGGGCAAGCCGGTAAGCAGATCATGGGTGGCTTGATAGGCAATCCGTGCTTCCTGGTCTCGGTGCTGAGTGGTGTCTTCCTGAGTCCCGATGAAATGGGTGCAGCGACCCGATTCGTCCGTCACCGGGCTGATGGTCAGACGGTTCCAGAATGTCGAGCCATTCTGTCTATAGTTGAGCAGCGTGACCTGAACCTCCGAGTTTGTCTCGAGGGCATTGCGGATGGTCTGGATAGCCGATGGATCGGTATTCTTTCCTTGCAGAAAACGACAGTTTCGGCCGAGAACCTGGTCCCGCGGATAGCCCGTCAGCCGACAGAAGGCCTCATTGGCGTAGACAGTAGGTGCCCCGCTCAAAATGGCATCGACCATGACCATGCCGACGGGGCTGGCTTCGATACCCCGTTGCAGGAGCCGAAGGTCGGCTTCCCGACGTTTGCGTTGAGTAATGTCATGGCAAATGCCATAAACACCTACGATTTCCCCTTCGATGATTACCGGGAAGTTGCTGATCTCCAGGGGATAGTTCTGACCACCGGCGTGAGTGCCAGCTGTCTCGTACTGGCGGGGCGTGCCAGCTCTGGCGGCATCGAAGGCCGCTTGCGTCGACTTCCGGTAAGCCGGAGCAACGAATTCGTTGAAGTGATGGCCGACCAGTTGGCGTTCAGCGAAACCGGTGATCCGTTCCAGGGCCGCATTGCAGCGCTGGAAGCGCCCCTCCAGATCGAATTCGTAGACGCCGTCTGGATGATTGTCGAACAGGGAGCGGTGCCACTCGGCGAGAGCTCGGTGCCGATGGCCATCTCGATCGCGGATAAATGCCAGCGTAGCCAGGGCCGCTGCCTGCCGTAGTCGTTTCAGGCAGCTCTCCTTCGCAGGCATGCAGTCCCGGAAGTAGGTCTCGAGCGTACCCAGTAGTTCACCCTGTGAGGTGATGAGGGGGCTGGACCAACAAGCCCTGAGGCCCTCGGTGGTCGCTTCTTCGGACCAGATTCGCCAGCGAGGATCAGCCTGAATATCCGCCGTGATCACGACCTGACGCCCCGAAGCCGCAGCACCAAAGGAAGCCTGGTCGGGACGGGCCGGAACGTTTTGCAGTCGGTCTAAATAGTGACCGGAAAATCGGGAGTTCGGAAGCAGACTGAGCGTTTGTTGTTCGGAATCAAAGCGCATGAAAGCGACCACTGACCCGGGCAGTAGATCTCCTGCCCAATTGGCAAGGGTTTCCAGAATGCGTTCTAAAGGCGCCTGGTTGGCGATCATGTCATGGATATTCTGCTGCGCATCCATGAGCGTGAAGCTGGCGTTCATCATCCCGTTTACGCGGTTCAATATTCCTCCCTCGCATGGTCGTCTAGTCATTGTTAGCTGGCAGGAGGTTTGCGCAAGCGCTTGCGGATCATGTTCAAGGAAAGGGAGCCTTAAGGATGTCTCTGCTCATCTATTTGGCTTCTTTCAGATATACTTTTTCAGGAATATCTTCATGATTTTAACATAAGTCAACATTTTAATTCGGAAAGTTTTAAAACAACGAAGCTTAGCGTCATGGCAAGGGGGTAGTGAATTCTTCGTCGGGCGAACCAGCCTCGGCCGGTGACTTCAGGTTTCAGACCGTCGGACCTCAACTATCCGGGGCGGCAGTGGATTGAAGCGGGTGGCGAAAAGCCCATGGCGATTGCCATGGGCTTTTTGTTTCCAACTCACCAATCGCTAATCAGTACACGCTCAAGCTTCATCCAGCTTCTGCTTGAGCACGCCATTGACCTGCTGCGGGTTGGCGGTGCCGCGAGAGGCTTTCATGACCTGGCCGACAAAATAACCGATCATCTTGCCGCGCTTTTCCGGTTCGGCGTCACGATACTGGGCGACTTGGACCGGGCTGTCGGCGATTACCTGGTCGATCATCGCTTCGATGGCGCCGGTGTCCGTGACCTGCTTGAGTCCGCGGGTGTCGATGATCTCGTCGGCGCTGGCACCTTCGTTGTTCCATAGTGCGGCGAAAACCTGCTTGGCGGCCTTGCCGTTAATGGTGTCGTCAAGCACGCGGCTTATCAAGCCACCGAGCTGTTCCGGCGTCACTGGACTGTTGCTGATTTCAATGTTTTCGCGGTTGAGATGTCCGGAGAGTTCGCCTTGAACCCAGTTGGCGGCTTGCTTTGCATCACCGCAGACAGCCAGCACGGCTTCGAAATACTCGGCCATCGGGCGCGTCGATGACAGCACCCCGGCATCGTAGACGGAGAGTCCCAGCGCACTTTCGAAGCGGTGGCGCTTCTCTGTGGGCAATTCGGGCAAGGTCGTGCGCTGGTGTTCGATATAGGCGCTATCGAGCATTACCGGTAGCAGGTCGGGGCAAGGGAAGTAACGGTAATCGTTGGCTTCTTCCTTGGTCCGCATGCTGCGGGTTTCATCCCGATCCGGATCATAGAGGCGGGTTTCCTGAACCACCTTGCCGCCATCTTCGATCAGTTCGATCTGACGTTCGACCTCGAATTCGATCGCCCGCTCGACGAAACGGAACGAGTTGACGTTCTTGATCTCGGCGCGGGTACCCAGCGTTTCCTGTCCCTTGGGGCGTACGGAGACATTGACGTCGCAGCGCATCGAACCCTCGGCCATATTGCCGTCGGAGATGCCCAGATAAGTGACGATGGCATGAATCGCGCGAATATAGGCCACCGCTTCCTTGGCCGAGCGCATGTCGGGTTCGGAGACGATCTCCAGCAGCGGCGTACCGGCCCGGTTGAGGTCGATACCGGTCATGTCGCGGCCCATGCCGTTGGAGAAAGTCTCGTGCAGCGACTTGCCGGCGTCCTCTTCCAGATGAGCGTGATGGATGCGTACGCGCTTGCGGATGTCGTCATCCAGCACGAGCTCGACTTCACCCTTGCCGACAATGGGCTGGGCCATCTGACTGGTCTGGTAGCCTTTGGGTAGATCGGGGTAGAAGTAGTTCTTGCGCTCGAACAGCGAGGTCTCGGGGATATCGGCATCGATCGCCAGGCCGAACTGGACGGCCATTGCCACGGCAGCTTCGTTCAGAACCGGCAGCACGCCCGGCATGCCCAGATCGATGGCGCAAGCCTGGGTGTTGGGCTCGGCGCCGAACGCAGTAGAGGCGCCGGAAAAGATCTTGGACTGGGTCGCGAGCTGGACGTGGACTTCCAACCCGATAACGGTTTCCCACTGCATTAGGTTGTCTCCTGGTCGCTCGAATGCCGACGGTGCCAGTCCGTCGCTTGCTGGAATTGATGCGCTACGTTGAGCAATTGGCCTTCGGCAAAGTGCTGGCCGAGAATCTGGAGGCCGATCGGGCGTTTGCCGGCAAAGCCGGCGGGCACACTGATGCCCGGAATACCGGCGAGATTGGTGGCGATGGTGTAGATGTCCTGCAAATACATCGTGACCGGGTCCATCTTGGCGCCCAGATCGAATGCGGGTGTCGGGGCAGCCGGGCTCATCAGTACATCGACCTTCTCGAAGGCATCCAGGAAGTCCTGACGGATCAGACGACGAACCTGTTGCGCCTTGCGGTAATAGGCGTCGAAGAAGCCCTCCGACAGGGTATGGGTGCCGATCAGGATGCGGCGTTTGACCTCGTCGCCGAAGCCCTCAGCGCGGCTGCGCTTGTAAAGGTCTTCGAGATCGACCGGGCTGTCGCAGCGGTGGCCGAAGCGTACGCCATCGTAACGGGACAGATTCGAGGATGCTTCCGCCGGCGCGATGACGTAATACGCCGGCACCGCCAGATGAGTATGCGGCAGGCTGACTTCGCACACATTGGCACCGAGGGATTCGTAGACGCGAATCGCTTCACGGATGGCGCCTTCGACTTCGGCGTCTAGGCCGTCACTGAAGTACTCCTTGGGCAGGCCGATCTTGAGCCCAGCCAGTGGCGTGCCGAGCTCGGCGAGGTAGTCCGGCACCACGCGGGCGACACTAGTGGAATCGCGCAGGTCATGCCCGGCGATGACGCCGAGCAGATGCGCGCAATCCTCCGCGCTTTGCCCCATCGGGCCGGCTTGATCGAGGCTCGAGGCGAACGCGATCATGCCGTAGCGAGAAACCCGGCCGTAGGTCGGCTTGAGCCCGGTAATGCCGCAGAATGCCGCCGGCTGGCGAATCGAGCCGCCGGTGTCGGTGCCCAGCGCGGCAGGCGCAAAACCAGCGGCGACAGCTGCAGCGCTGCCGCCCGAAGACCCACCCGGTACGGCGGTACGATCCCAGGGATTCTTGACCGGGCCATAGAAGCTCGACTCGTTCGACGAGCCCATGGCGAACTCGTCCATGTTGGTCTTGCCGAGGCTGATCATACCGGCTGCCTGGAGTTTCTCGACCACCGTCGCGTTATAGGGCGCCTGGAAGTTGTCGAGCATCTTCGAACCACAGCTGGTACGAATGCCTTGGGTACAGAAGATGTCCTTGAGCGCCAACGGCAGGCCGGCGAGTGGGCGGGCGTCCCCGTTGGCGCGAGCCTGATCGGCCGCGTCAGCCGCGTTCAGCGCCTGGTCACGGGTAACGGTAACGAAGCTGTTGATGTCGCCATCCAGGCGCTCGATGCGATCGAGCAGGCTGGTGGTCAGCTCTCGGCTGGAAAAGTCGCCGGCCTTGAGGCCCTGGGCGAGTTCCGTGAGCGTCATGTGATGCATGGAGTCAATATTCCCTGAGTCGGATCGCTACGCAGGATAAGGCGACAAGTGGCGTCGGCCTCACCGGGGAAACGGCTTCAATCGTTCGCGGCGCCGAATTGATTCGGCTTTTCATGAGAGTCGAACTTATTCGACTTTTCATGAGCGTCGAACTTATTCGACGACGCGCGGTACTAGATAAAGACCATCGGCGGTTTCCGGGGCGCAAGCCTGGAAAGTGTCGCGCTGATTGGTTTCGGTGACTTCGTCGGGGCGCAGGCGTTGAGTGGCGTCGAGCGGGTGTGACAGAGGCATCACGCCGGCGGTGTCCACGGACTGCAGGCGGTCGACCATCTCCAGGATCTGGGTCAGGTCGTCGACATAGCCGACAGCTTCGGCATCGCTGTTGAGACCCAGGCGTGCCAGATGCGCCGCGCGCAACACGTCTGCATGTTCGATTGCCATGTGTTGAAGGTCCTCTCGTTCGTTGTGGACAGCTTGCGTTAGGGAGATCATGCCTGGAATGTCTTAGACGCTGCGTTATTGGAGGATTCGCCCCCGCAATACTCGTCGCTGATTGGCGTCATTGATCATTTCGTTTGTTACAATTACTAACAATTCGATTCGTTGCAAATTCGACAGACCCGAAAAAATAGAGGAGAGATTATCATATTCACGCCCCATCTGGCAGGCTTGCGCTTGCTGCTTAACCCCCACGGTGATACCGTTTGCGTCCGCACAGGGTTCCGGTCTGGACTAGGTAAAAGTTTCCATGTTTAAACGTTTACGGGGGCTGTTCTCGAGCGATCTATCGATCGATCTGGGAACCGCCAACACGCTGATTTACGTCCGCGGTCGCGGTATCGTCCTGGACGAACCCTCCGTTGTGGCGATTCGTCAATCCGGTAATATGCGCAGCGTTGCGGCCGTGGGTGTCGACGCCAAGAGAATGTTGGGGCGCACGCCGGGTAACATCACCGCCATCCGCCCGATGAAGGATGGTGTGATTGCTGACTTCACCGTTACCGAGCAGATGCTGCAGCATTTTATCCGCAAAGTTCATCAAAGCACTTTCCTGACACCCAGCCCGCGCGTATTGGTCTGCGTTCCCTGCATGTCGACGCAGGTCGAGCGCCGCGCGATCAAGGAGTCCGCTGAGGGCGCTGGGGCGCGCGAGGTCTACCTGATGGAGGAGCCGATGGCTGCGGCGATCGGCGCAGGGCTACCGGTCGACGAGCCTCAGGGCTCTATGGTCGTCGATATCGGCGGCGGCACCACCGAGATCGCGATCATCTCGCTCAATGGAGTCGTCTACTCTGAATCCGTTCGCGTGGGTGGCGACCGCTTCGACGAAGCGATCACCTCTTACGTGCGCCGCCATTATGGCAGCTTGATCGGTGAAGCCACGGCGGAGCGGATCAAGGAAGAAGTGGGTTGTGCTTATCCGGGTGGGGAGCTGCGCGAAATCGACGTGCGTGGACGCAATCTGGCCGAAGGCATTCCGCGTAGCTTCACGCTCAACTCTCACGAAATCCTCGATGCGCTTCAGGAACCGCTGGCCGCCATCGTCACTGCGGTCAAGAGTGCGCTGGAACAGTCTCCTCCGGAACTCGCCTCCGATATCGCCGAACGTGGCCTGGTGTTGACTGGCGGTGGTGCGCTGCTGCGCGACATCGACAAGTTGATTGCCGAGGAAACGGGCCTGCCGGTCATCATCGCCGAGGATCCGCTGACCTGCGTGGCACGCGGTGGCGGCAAGGCGCTCGAGATGATTGATCAGCATACTTTTGAATTGCTCTCCAGCGATTGAGGCCAGCCGCGACGGATGAGGCTGCTGCGTGGCATTGTCCGTCCTCGGTAGGTGGGGGTGAGGCCTATCAAACCGCTGTTTTCCTACGGTCCGATACCTACGTACCGCATGTTGTTGTGTGCGGTGCTGGCGTTCGGGTTGATGTTTGCCGAACACCGCTTCAGCGCGGTGGAAACGGCGCGTTCTCACTTGACCACGGTGGTGGCCCCGATCCAGTGGTTGGTCGCGCTGCCCAGCGAAGGCATGCGTTGGAGTGCCATGGCAGTCTCCGACCAGCAGACGCTGATCGATGAGAACGGTCGCTTGCGCGAGCAGTTGCTGACGCTTTCCAACCGGGTGCAGAGGATGGCGAGCCTGACCGCCGAGAATATCCATCTGCGCGAGCTGCTCAACGCCCCCAATCCTGCCGATGTGCCCTATATCACTGCGGAACTGCTGTCGCTGGATTCCGATCCTTTTACCCAGCAGATGGTGATCAATCGCGGCCGTCGCGATAGCGTCTACCTTGGCCAGCCGGTGATGGATGCGTCGGGACTGATCGGCCAGGTGATCTCGGTATCTGCCTATACCAGTCGCGTGCTGATGGTGGCGGATGCCAATCACGCCGTGCCGGTGGAGATCAACCGTAACGGGCTGCGTTTCATCGCCCAGGGTACTGGCCAACTGGACGCGCTCAATATTCCCAGCGTGCCGGCCACAGCGGATATTCGTGAAGGTGATCTGCTGGTGACCTCCGGATTGGGTGGCCGCTTCCCACAGGGGTATCCGGTGGCGCGGGTCACCAGCGTCAAGCGCGAGTCGAGCCAGACGTTCATGGAAGTGGCGGCTGAGCCGATTTCCCAGCCGGAGCGCTCGCGCTACTTTCTATTGTTGTTTCCACCCGAAACGCCTGATGAAGCCCTGAGCGGGCCTGAGCGCATGGCCCGTCAGGTGATCTGGCCGGGGGACCCGGGCCACCCGGATGTCAATCGCATCAGTGAAGACGCGTTGACCGCGGCGCTGACGCTGCAGTCCGCGGAACAGGAGTAGGCATGGGCCCCTTCGGTTATCTCTTCGTCTGGTTCACGCTGTTGCTGGCGCTCTGCCTGCAAGTCATGCCGTTGCCGGATGCCTGGCTGATATGGCGGCCTGACTGGCTGGGCGTGCTGCTGGCCTACTGGTGTGTGGTGACTCCACAGCGCGTGGGCGTTATTCATGGCTTCGTGCTGGGATTGATGCTCGATCTGATCGAGGGTGCGCCGCTGGGACAGAATGCACTGGTACTGTCGCTGCTCGCGTATCTCTTCCTGCTGCTGTACCAGCGCTTCCGGGTCTACTCGATCTGGCAGCAGGCGGTACTGGTCTTCATTTTGCTGGGTATTGCGCAACTGGTCGAGCAGTGGTTGCGCACGATTTCCGGCCCCGTCTCCCTGAATCTCGAATTCCTGCTACCGGCGTTGATCGGCTCGCTGCTGTGGCCATGGCTCTACACCATGATGCAGGTAGTCAGGCGTCGTCTGGGCATCGGCTAGCGCTCTGCTCGAACGGCCGCAAACTTTCGAATGAACCTGACGTCTCGAGCTGCGACAAGGAAGCGCTTTTTATGAGTGAGGCTGCGGCTGTGCCATAATCTTCGTTGCCCCGCTCGCCCGACACGCGTGTTGCCGGCGCTCGAACCACTCGCCACAAGGATGCCTGCATGAGCGGTGAGGTACTGATCAATCTGACGCCGATGGAGACGCGAGTCGCCGTGGTCGAAAACGGCGTGTTGCAAGAGGCCTTCATCGAGCGCAGCCGGCGCCGCGGCATCGTCGGCAATATCTACAAGGGCAAGGTCGTACGCGTGTTGCCAGGGATGCAGGCTGCGTTCATCGATATCGGGCTCGAGCGGGCGGCATTCATTCACGTCAACGAAGTGTTGCCAGCCGAGGCATCGAATGAAGAGCCGGCATCGATCAGTCAGCTGTTGCACGCCGGTCAGCCATTGGTAGTGCAGGTCACCAAGGATCCAATCGGGTCCAAGGGTGCCCGGCTGACCACTCATCTCTCCATTCCCTCTCGCTATCTCGTTTATATGCCGGATTCTCCTCATGTCGGTGTATCCCAACGGATCGAGGATGACGCCGAGCGTGAGCGGCTCAGGTCGCTGATCGAAAGCGGCAAGGCCGAGTTGCCGCAGAAGGAGAGCGGGGGATTCATCATCCGCACGGCGGCGGAGGGCGTCAGCCGGGAAGAACTGTTCGCCGATATGGTCTTTCTGCAACGGCTGTGGCAGAAAGTCTCCGAGCGCCGAATCTCCGCGCCGATAACGACGCCGATCTACGATGACCTGCCGCTATTCATCCGTACTCTGCGCGACGTGATGCGCGATCAGATCGAGACAGTACGCATCGATTCCCGCGAGAACTATTTCAAGCTCAAGGAGTTCGCGCGGGAGTTCATGCCGGCCATGGAGTCGCGCATCGAGTATTATCCCGGTGAACGCCCGATCTTCGATCTCTACAGTGTCGAGGACGAGATCCAGAAGGCGCTGGGACGCAAGGTACAGCTCAAGTCCGGTGGCTACCTGGTCATCGACCAGACTGAGGCGATGACCACAATCGACGTCAATACCGGCGGCTACGTCGGGCATCGCAATCTCGAAGAGACTATCTTCAAGACCAACCTCGAGGCTGCCACGGCCATCGCCCGACAGCTGCGGCTTCGCAATCTTGGCGGCATCATCATCATCGACTTCATCGACATGGAAGAGCTGGAGCATCAACGCCAGGTGCTGCGCGTGCTCGAGAAGTCGCTGGAGCGGGATCACGCCAAGAACAAGCTGACCGGTGTTACCGAACTGGGCCTGGTACAACTAACCCGCAAGCGCACGCGGGAGAGCCTCGAGCAGACGCTGTGCGAGGCTTGCCCCACCTGCATGGGACGCGGCTCGCTGAAAACGCCGGAAACGATCTGCTATGAAATCTTCCGCGAGATTCTGCGCGAAGAGCGAGCCTATTCACCGGAGACCTATCGGGTGCTGGCATCGCAATCGGTGGTTGATCGCCTGCTCGACGAAGAGTCTGCTGCTGTGGCCGATCTCGAGTCTTTCATCGGCAAGACGATTCGGTTCCAGGTCGAGGCCCACTATTCCCAGGAACAGTACGATATCGTACTGATGTGAGCCGATGAGTCGTTTGCCGATCACTCGCTTACATATGACGGTGCGCTGGCTGCTGACGCTGGTCGCCCTCGTTGCCATCGTCCTCGCCGTGCTATCGAGCGGGGTGCGGCTCGCCGCGTGGCAGATCGACCGGCTGAGCCCGTGGCTGACGTCGATGCTGGAGGACCAGCTCGAAGCGCGTGCCAAGCTCGGTCATCTGGCCCTCGAGGTGAACCGCGGCAATCCTCGTTTGGTGCTGGACGACTTCCGACTCGATAGCCGCGGTGGCCAGCCGTTGCTTCGACTCGATCACGCCGCCGGGCGCCTCGAGACACTGGCAAGCTGGCGGCTCGGCGCCCCCGTGGTTCGCGGCGGTGAAGTCGACGGTTTGACGCTGCATCTTTATCAGACTGCCGATGGCCGCTGGGGTTGGCCTGACGGCGCCGGAAGCCGTTGGTTTGGTGGTTTCGGCGATCAGAACTCGTCATCATTTTCCCCCGATATTGATGCCTGGCTGCGAACGCTGATGCGCCAGCAGGCACAACTCGAGAACGTCACGCTGATCCTGCACGGCAACCAGGGTCAGGCGGAGGTCTCTCTGGCGCAACTGACACTGGCCAGCCGAGACGGCCAGGCCTCGCTCCAGGCGACGCTGGCGGTCGGCAACGAGCAGGCGGGCCGGCTGCATCTGACGATCGAGAACGACAGTCACGACAGGAGTGCTCAGGCTGATACCGGCAGCGGCGGCCGTCATCCCGAGGCCCACGTTGCCGCTGAGCTCGATCTGGCAGCCCTGTCGCCGTCGCTGGCGGTGTTGAGTTCGGGCCTTCCCAAGGCGCTGGGCCAGATCAATGGACAGATATCAGTGGCAGGAGAATGGCAAAACGGCGGCCTCAGCAAGGGTCGGTTGTCCGTCGACGTGCCGCGTATTCGGGTGATCGATAGTCGCAATGAAATTTCCGAGACGCTGACGCAACTTGGCTTCGACGCCCGCCTCGAGCAGGATGGTGATGGTCAGTGGCAGGCTTGGCTGGACAAGCTGCGGCTGTCTCACGCCGGCCTGGCGGCGGTCGACTGGCCGCAGCAACTGCAAGCGCATTCCACCAAGGACGGCTGGTGGCTGCGTAGTGCGCCTTTCGACCTGACCGGGCTGACCGATTATCTGCGCTACCTGCCACTGCCGTTCGAGCTTTCCCAGACGCTGATTCAGCTCGACCCACAAGGCCACGTGGCTGGCCTGGAGGTGGGGCAGGATCAAGGGCAGTGGTATGCCCAGAGCGCCCTGGAAAATCTCTCGGTGACGGCGTGGAACGAGATCCCCGGGGGTGGCCCGGCCGATGCCTGGATCGTTTACCAGGGACGCGGAGGGTCGGTCTCGTTCGTTGGCGGCGCAGGGGCGCGTTTCTCGCTTCCTACGGTTTACGCCGATCCGCTGGACCTCTCTCACGCCAGTGGCGAGATCGACTTCGAACTGACCCAGCAGGGCGCGGTAATCAGCGGTAAAAATCTCGAAGCGGGGTGGCGCGGCGCCAGTGCCGAGGGCCGGTTCGGCCTGACGCTTTACGATGCCCAGGACAAGCCCGGCACCTTCATGCTCGATCTCTCGTTCGCCAATGCCGATGCACGGAACTCGCGCGTGTTGTCTTGGTTGCCGATCCGGGTGATCGATGATGAAAAGCTGCGCGAATGGTTTGGCGGGGACATCGGCGGGATCGTCGAGCAGGGTCGATTGGGGCTGTCGATCACGCTGAGTGACAAAAAGGCGCCAGAAGGCGAGATGTTCGTCAATCCGGACGACTACTTCCATCTGTCGCTGGATGTAGCCGATGGACGTCTACAGTACGATCCGGACTGGCCGGCGCTGGAGCGTGTCTATGGTCATCTGCAGATGGACAACATGAATCTGGATGCCAGGATCGCCCATGCCACCAGCCATGGCCTGACGACACGAGACGCGACGGTCAAGCTGGCTGACAAGCAATTGACCGTCGATGGTGAGGTCGACGGTAGCACCGCCGGTGTACTCGACTTTCTCGCCAATGCGCCGTTGGGTTCGATGAGCGATACATTCGGTCTCTGGAAGAGTGATGGCAAGGTCGGCGCCAAGCTGCATATCGCGATGCCGATGGACGAAGACAGCAACATCGAGACTGACATGGCGGTCGATGTCCAGGGTCAAGTCGATGCTCGGTCGCTGACGTTTCCCGAGCTCCCGCTGACTCTCGATGGTATCAACGGCGATTTGCGCTACCGACGCGAGCAGGGCGAAGACTACGTCACGGGCGACCTGGCAGCGCATATCTTCGACGGGCCGGCGTCGGCTCACTTCAATATCGGTGGCCATCAGCCGGGTGCCAACGGTATCGCTATCGAAGGGCGCGTATTGGGGCGTGGGCTGCTGGAATGGGCCGGTGTGCCGCGCGTCGGCGGTCTGTTGAGCGGCTCCTTTCCCTATCAGGCCAGCATCGACTTCGACCCTCAGGACAACATCAGTCTGACCTTGCGTAGCGATCTGCAGGGCTTGGACATATCGCTGCCGCCGCCCTTCGGCAAGACGCCGAACGCCAAGGAACCGCTGGCGATCGATGCCGATATTGCCGATGGCACGGGTACGGTAACGCTGGATAGTTGGGGCCACGTGCGCTGGCGTACGATCGAGGAGCAGGTACAGGGCCAGGTCTGGCTGGAAGGGTGGCCGGGTGCGCAGGCCGCCTGGCCCAGCAAGCCGGGTTGGTATGTATTGTGGCGTCCGAATCGGGTGGATACGCAGCGCTGGGTGCAGGCGCTGAGCGAGCTCAAGTCGAGCGATACGGGCGATACGACATCGGCGTCCCAGCGCAGCCGCCGTGTCGAAGCGACACTCGAAGACGACGTCGGGAATCGGGATGCGTTGCCGTTGCCGGCGAAAGATGGCGGTGGGCTCAAGCGGGTGGCACTCTCGACGCCCTGCATTCTGGTCGAAGGGCGCTGTCTGGGCGGATTGCAGGCTGATGCCGCACCGCTATCGAGCGGTTGGCGACTCTCCCTAGATGGCGAAATTGCCGCTGGTAAGGCGAGCTGGCAGCCGGAGTTGGCCAAGCCTATTGACGTCGATCTGCAGCGTTTGAATCTCGATGCATTGACGCCCAAGGCAGAGGGCAAGGGTACTGACATGGCCACCAATCTGATGGACGAGATCGCCATCGCGCCACGTCCCGTGGCAATACCAGAAAGCTTGGCGATGGTACCGGCAGGACATATTCGGGTGGACGAGTTGGAGCGCCAGGGCCAGCAGTTTGGCCCTCTGGAAGCCACCTGGCAGGCTGATGATCGACGTCTGACGCTCGATCCGTTGGCACTCTCTCTCGGAGAGCTCGATCTATCGGGGTCACTCGCCTGGGAAGCGGCCGGCGATGCGAGTATCACCCGCGCCCGGTTGAAGGCCACCGGGGGAGATGTTGGCTCGGCCTTCCGGGTAATGAATCAGCAGGTTCCGATTACCAGCAAGAACGCCGAGGCCGATCTGCAGCTGACGTGGCCGGGGTCGCCATGGCAGTTCGCGCTGCCGTTATCGACCGGGCGAGTGCAGGTCGCGATCGGTAACGGTCGGCTGCGCCAGATTCACTCATCGGGGGCCAAGTTGATCGGATTGCTCAATCTGGACAACATACTACGGCGTTTGCAGCTCGATTTTTCCGATGTGACCAGCAGTGGGACCGCTTTCAATAGCATCAGGGGTAGCGCTACGCTGTATAACGGCAGGCTGCAGACCGAAGGGCCGTTGGCCATCGACGGCACCGCGACGCAGTTTACGCTGGCCGGCAGCGTCGACCTCAATCGCCAGACGATGGATCAACGCCTCGGGATTACCGTCCCGGTGAGTCAGAATCTGCCACTGGTGGCGGTCATGGTCGGCGCGCCGCAGGTCGGTATCGGTCTGTTCGTGCTTGACCAGCTATTCGGCCGCTGGCTGAATCGCGCCACCCAGATTTACTATCGCATCGAGGGCCCCTGGTCCTCGCCGAACATCAACCTGGAAAGTGCCCAATGACACTGAGTCCGATGAGACAAACGAGTAGTGATGCTCTCACGCAGGCATCGACCCTGCTGCTGGCTCCGGGCGGGCTGGACGTGGAATCGCTGAATATCGGTCTGGGCCACGCCATGGGCGTCGGTATCGATTACGCGGATCTCTTTTTTCAGCGTACCTGGCAGGAAATGTGGGTGCTGGAAGATGGCGATGTCAAGGATGCCAGTTACGACATCGATGGAGGTGTCGGCGTGCGCTCGCTGTCCGGTGAAAAGACGGGGTTCGCCTACTCCAGTCAGATCAGTCAGGATGCGTTGCAGGATACCGGTCGTACGGCTTCCGGCATTGCGCGCAATGGGGAACGACACAAACCGCAACCGATTCAGATCGCGACGGCGACGTCTCGCTATCAGGGTATCGATCCGCTCAGTGGTCTGAGCGCCGAAGACAAGATCGCCATGCTCAAGCAGGCAGATCGCGTAGCACGGGCGGCGGATCCCTCGGTGACCCAGGTTAGCGCGTCGCTGACCGGGGTCCATGAAGTAGTGCTGGTGTGTGCCAGCGACGGTACGCTCGCGGCCGATATTCGTCCGCTGGTACGGTTCAACGTCAACGTGATCGTGGCGAAAGCGGGGCGACGCGAGCGTGGCAGTGCCGGTGGCGGTGGTCGTTATTCGATGGAGCGGCTACGTGACGAGAACGTTGCCGATACCTATGCCAGGGAAGCCGTGCGTCAGGCGCTGGTGAATCTGGAGGCAGTAGCCGCTCCGGCCGGCCAGATGCCCGTAGTTCTGGCCAATGGCTGGCCCGGCATCTTGTTGCATGAGGCGGTGGGGCATGGATTGGAAGGGGACTTCAATCGCAAAGGGAGCTCCTCTTTTGCCGGGCGTCTGGGCGAACGAGTCGCCGCCAAGGGCGTCACTGTCGTCGATGATGCCACGCTTCCCGATTGCCGCGGGTCGCTCAGTGTCGACGATGAAGGTACGCCGGGCCAGTACACGCCGCTGATCGAGGACGGTATGCTCACCGGCTACATGCAGGACAAGCTCAATGCGCGACTGATGGGCATGAAGCCCACTGGTAACGCACGGCGCGAATCCTATGCTCACGTCACCATGCCACGCATGACCAACACTTATATGCTGGCAGGCAAGGATGACCCAGAAGAGATTGTCAGGAGTGTCAAGAAAGGCATCTATGCGGTCAGTTTTGGCGGTGGCCAGGTAGACATCACATCAGGTCAGTTCGTTTTCTCGGCTTCGGAAGCGTATTTGATCGAAGACGGCAGGATCACGGCGCCGGTCAAGGGCGCCACGTTGATCGGCAATGGACCCGAGGCGATGTCGCACGTGTCAATGATCGGTAATGACATGGCATTGGACAGCGGTATCGGGGTCTGCGGGAAGGAGGGGCAGGGCGTGCCGGTCGGCGTGGGCCAACCGACATTGAAACTTGACGAGATCACGGTCGGTGGCACGGCATCCTGAGTGGCTCGCGGCTTACCGTTCACAGCCCTGCGGTATCGCGGATCAGCTGGAATAATTTGCGTGCGCTGGCGGGCGGTTTGCCTCGCTTTGTTTCGCTACGGGCGTTGCGAATCAGCTGGCGCAGCAGTTGGCGATCGATGCTGGGGTGGGCTTCGATGAACGGTTCCAGCGCTTCGTCGTCATCGATCAGTCGGTCGCGCTCTTGTTCGAGTCGATGGAAGGCGGCGTTGCGTTGGACGTGTTCATTGTCGATCTCTTCGAAAGCGGCCCGGATCGCTTCTCGGTCCTCTTTGCGCATGACCTTGCCGACATACTGCATGTGACGGCGGCGGCCTTCATGGGAGCGAACGCGTCCGGTCTCTTCGACGGCCTCTCGCATGTCGTCGGAAAGCGGCAGCCGGGCGCGGACGGCAGGGTCGAGTGCGATGATGCGTTCGCCCAGGGCCTGCAGCTGCAGCATTTCCCGTTTGAGCTGGCTTCGGCTGGGAGGTGCGTCGTCCTCGAAAGTCGTGTCGTTATCCGATTTTTTACCCATGTTTTTTATCCATGTTTTTGACCCAAGCGACGAGTGAGGCCCGCAGTATATCAGTGCGATCCGCCTCGCCAACGCCTCTTGTCCATGAATCAGGAGTTTGAGATGAGCCAAGCCTTCAATGCCCAGGCACAGCAGTCGCGTCTCGAGGAGTGCGCGAGCATGGCGCTTGACCTCGCCAGACAGATGGGCGCGGAAGCCTGCGAAGTCGGCGCCAGCGTCGATCAAGGCCTGGGCGTAAGCGTCCGTCTGGGCGAGATCGAAACCGTCGAACTGTCCCGCGATCAAGGTATCGGGATCACTGTGTACGTGGGTAACCGCAAGGGCAATGCGTCGTCGTCGGACGCCAGCGATGCATCCATCCGAGCGGTGGTCGAAAAGGCCGTGTCGATCGCGCGTTACACTGGCGAAGACTCCGCTTCGGGGCTTGCGGATGCCGGTCTGATGGCGACCGATTTACCGGATCTGGATCTGCATCATCCTTGGGCGCTGAGCGCCGACGAGGCGATCGAGCTGGCACTGCGTTGCGAGAACGCCGGTCGAGAGCAAGCGGGCATCACCAATTCGGAAGGAGCGAGTCTATCCTCCTCCGAAGTGGTCACGGTGTATGCCAATAGCCATGGGTTTCTGGGTAGCAAACGTGGCTCGCGACACTCGCTCTCCTGCCTGCTGATTGCCGGCAGTGGCGATGGCATGCAGCGCGATCATGACTTCACCACCGCGCGCAAGTCCGGCGATCTGGCAAGCCCGGAATCGGTGGGCATCAGCGCGGCCGAACGTACCCTGCGCCGCCTGGGCGGCCAGCGGCCGAAGACCGGACGGCTGCCGGTACTGCTGGCGCCGGATATGGCGCGAGGTCTGGTCGGCAATCTGCTCAACAGCATCGCCGGCGGCGCGCTCTACCGCGAGTCTTCGTTTCTCTGCGATCAACTGGGCGAGACGTTATTTCCCGAATGGTTTTCGCTGGGTGAGCACCCGCGGGAGATAGGCGGCATGGCGAGTGCGGCATTCGATGGCGATGGCGTGGCGACCCGCGATAACGTGTTCATCGACCGCGGTAAGCTGGCAAGCTATATGCTGGCAGCCTATAGCGCTCGCCGATTGGGGCTAGAGACCACCGGCAACGCCGGCGGTGCGCGTAACGTACGCATCCAGGCACCGATGGCGTCGCTGGAGAGCCTGATGCAGCAGATGGGTACCGGTATTCTGGTGACCGAGATGATGGGCCAGGGGCTGAACCCGGTGACGGGTGACTACTCACGCGGCGCTGCGGGGTTCTGGGTCGAAAACGGCCGTATCTCCCACCCGGTCGAGGAGTTCACCGTGGCGGGGAATCTGCGCGACATGTTTGCCGGCCTGCAGGGAGTCGGGGACGATATCGATCGCCGCGGCAGCATTCAGACCGGTAGCTGGCTGCTCGATTCGATGACCATCGCGGGGCAGTAGACTCGAGCTACGAGAGCTACGAGAGCTACGAGAGCTACGAGCTACGAGCTACGAGCCGCGTTAGCGCCGTCGAGCCGGTCCTTGATATAGGTGATTTCGGTGCAGCCATGCGGCACCGGAGTCCCCTCTTCGCCAAGATTGACGAAGACCATCCTGTCGATCGTCAGAATGCTGTTGCGCGTGATCTTGTTGCGAACGTGGCACTCCAGCGTGATCGAGGTGGTGCCGAAATGCGTGGCAGTGATGCCGAGTTCGATGATGTCGCCCTGGCGAGCGCTGGAGACGAAGTTGATCTCGGAGATGTACTTGGTTACCACCCGGGTGTTACCTAGCTGAATGATGGCGTAGATCGCAGCCTCTTCGTCGATCCAGCGCAACAGACTACCGCCGAACAGCGACCCGTTGGGGTTGAGATCCTCGGGCTTGATCCATTTGCGAGTGTGGAAGTTCATTAGTGTTTCCTTTTCTGAGAGGAGGTGCGAGGCTCACCAAGCGCACGACCTGACCAGGCTTCGCTTCCCGACCGCTACAGGTCCGTTGGCTACAGATAGAACACGGTTGCCAGCCCTAAGAAGGCGACGAAGCCCACGACATCGGTGATGGTGGTCAACAACACGCCGCCGGAAAGTGCCGGATCGATCTTGAACTTCTTGAGCAGCACCGGAATCAACGTGCCGGCGAGGGTCGCGATGGTCAGATTGATCACTATCGCCATGGCGATGATCTCGCCCAGCCGAAGGTCGTCGAAGCGGAGCACCGACATCGTCCCCACGACCACTGCCCAGATCAGTCCATTGGTCATGCCCACGAGCAGCTCGCGCACCAACAGCCAACGAACGTTGGCGGCGGAGACGTGGCCGAGCGCGATGCCGCGAATTAACACGGTCAGGGTCTGGGAGCCGGCGATACCGCCCATGCTGGAGACGATCGGCATCAACACGGCGAGCGCGGCGATCTGCTGAATCGTATCTTCGAAGAACCCGATGGCGATGGATACGATGGTCGCGGCGAGCAGATTGATACCCAGCCAGACCGCGCGTCGGCGGCTGGTTCTGAGCGCGGGTGCGAAGGTGTCCTCGTCTTCATCCAGACCCGCCATGCTCATGACCTGATGCTCGGCATCCTCGCGAATGACGTCGACCACGTCATCGATGGTGATTCGGCCGAGCAGTTTGCCGTCGATGCCGACGACTGGCGCCGAAATCAGATCGTGCTTCTGGAACAGGGTGGCAACGTCGGTATCCGAGGCGATGGCCTGGATCGCGTGGAAATTGGTCTCCATGACTTCGCGCACCAGCACCGAAACATCCGATACCAGCAGCCGATTGAGCGATAGAATACCGATCAGCTCGTCGCGACGCGTAACCACCAGCAGCGTATCCGTGGCATCGGGCAGGCGTTCATGGCGGCGCAGATAGCGCAGCACCACGTCCAACGTGATGTCCGGGCGAATGGTGATCGCGTCGGGGTTCATCAAGCCGCCGGCGGTATCCTTGGGATAGGAGAGGACGGCTTCGACCCGTTGGCGTTCTTGCGCCTCCATCGATTGGAGGACTTCCTGGATAACGGTATTGGGAAGCTGCTGCAGCAGGTCGGCAAGGTCGTCGACGTCCAGACCTTCGGTGGCTGTCAGTAGCTGTTCCGCATCCATGCGGTTGAGGAATTCGATCTGGACGTCGTCGCCCAGATACTGCAGTACATCGCCGTGGATATCCGGATCCAGCAAGCCCCAGAGAATCTCGCGTTCCTTGGGCGGTGTCGATTCGAGCAGGTGCGCAACGTCTACCGGCGCCAGACCGCGATTGAGCATGCGCCGCGCTTGATCCAGCGCGCCACTCTCGAGGGCCTCGTTGAGCTTGGCCAGCCGTGGCTGCAGTTTTTCGGGATTGTTGCTCATCCTGAACGGTCATCCTTGAGCGACTGGCGGTAGGATGAGCATTCTATCATCGTCGAGGAAAATGACGAGGATGGAAAACGCTGTTCACGAACAAGGCTGACGCTGATGAGTGCTACTCGTCCTCGTGAAAGCGCGCTTCGAACAGCTCGGTGATCGCTTCCATGGCAGCGTCTGCGTCGTCGCCATCGGTGACCACGATCAGGTCGGTACCACAGGGGGCAGCGAGCATCAGCAAGGACATGATATTGGCAGCATCCGCCCGACGCTCACCATGATGAACGGCGACGCGAACCGCGAAGGGCTGGCAGCATTGCACCAGCTTGGTAGCGGCACGGGCATGCAGCCCGCGGCGATTGATCAGGCGAAGTTCACGTGTCGGCATCGTGCTTGGGTGATCCTGCCTCTTTTGACGGTGTATCCAGCGATGCAGATGCTGATTCTGGCAACAGCTCGGTGTGAATGCCGAGCTCGCGATGTCGAAGTCGAATATCGACGGATTCATGGCGGAAGTGGCGGGCCAGTCGCTCGATCAGGTAGACCGAACGGTGCTGGCCTCCGGTACAGCCGATGGCCAGCGTCAGATAGCTTCGATGACTGGCCAGATAGGCCGGTAGCCAGCGATCGAGCCAGGCATGAATGTCGCCGGCCATGTCATGGACATCGGTGTAGGACTCCAGAAATTCGACCACCGGGCTGTCGCGACCGTCGTAGGTACGCAAACCCGGATCCCAGAACGGGTTGGGCAGGCAGCGTGCGTCGAACACCATGTCGGCATCCAGTGGCACGCCGCGTTTGAAACCGAAGGATTCGAAGGTCAGCGTTAGCCTGCCGCCGCTATGCCTGGCGACCTGTTCGCCGATCCGCGCCCGCAGGTCGTGCACCGACAGGCCGCGAGTGTCTATCACCAGATCGGCCATGCGACGAATCGGCGCGAGATATTCCTGCTCGTGATCGATCGCCTCGGCCAGCGTCATGTCGTTGCCGCGGGTCAGCGGGTGGCGTCGACGGGTGGCGGAGTAGCGCTCGAGCAGAATCCGGGCATCGGCAGTCAGGTAGACGACCTGGGTGTCGATGCCGCGCGCACGTACCGCGTCCAGCAGTGCAGGAAAACGCTCGAGCGACTCCGGCAGGTTGCGGGCATCGATACTGACAGCGACGTTGGATCGAGAGGGTGCACCGCCACGCAATTCGTCGATCAGCGGCGCCAGCAAGTTGGCGGGGAGATTGTCGATGGCGTAGTAGCCAAGATCTTCCAGCGCCTGCAGGGCGATCGATTTTCCTGATCCCGAGCGGCCAGTGATGATGACGAGCTGCATGATTTGTTTGTCCTGATTCAGCCGTCGTCGCTGTCATGATGGCGGATGGCATCGACCAGCGCTTCGTATAGCGCTACCTGCGTCTCGACCTGACGCAGCCGCTGGCGGACGCTGTTCTGGTTCATGACGCCGGCGACTTCTGCCAACAACGACAGATGGGTGTCATCAGCCTCTTCCGGCACCAGTAGCACGAATACCAGATCCACTGGTTCACCGTCGATCGCATCGAAGTCGATGGCGTCCTCGAGGCGCATGAAACCGGCTACCGGAACCTTGCAGTGAGGGCTGCGCGCGTGCGGAATGGCAACACCGTTACCGATACCCGTGCTGCCCAGTCGCTCGCGGCCGATCAGGCGGCTGAAAACTTCCTGGCTATCCAGGCTGGGTGTGTCTTGGGCGATGAAGGTGCTGAAGAATTCCAGCAGACGTTTTTTGCTGCCCCCCGTGACCCCGTAAAGGGTACGTTCGGGGGACAGGATGCTTTCCAGTGTCATCATCAGGCGTTAACGGGCGCCAGCGCCTTGGGCGCGGGCTTGTGCCTTCTCTTTGTGTTTGACCAGTTGACGGTCGAGTTTGTCTGCCAGCGAATCGATGGCGGCGTACATGTCGGTTTCGCTAGCCTCGGCGTGTAGATCGGCGCCAGCGGCATGCAGGGTACAGGTGGCCTGTTGACGTTCCTTTTCGACACTCAGGGTGACCTGAATATTGGTGATGTTGTCGTAGTGACGCTCCAAACGAACGAGCTTCTCTCCGATATAGTCTCGTAGGGCGTCGGTAAGCTCGACATGATGGCCGGTGACGTTCACTTGCATGGCACGCTCCTGTTGCGGCAGATAGCACTGCTGGATGACATACTGATTGTAACCCTTTTCAGCGCACTGCAAAGTCATCGTGTTCGATCTGGCGTGGATTAGCGAGTGTGGCTCTGTCCAGTCTCCCGACTCAAGCCAGACGTTTACGTTCACTGGACGAGGGAATGCCCATGGCTTCGCGGTATTTGGCCACGGTGCGCCTGGCGACGCAGATTTCGGACTGAGCCAGCAATTCGACCAATTTGCTGTCCGAGAGCGGTTTTCGCGGCGATTCTTCGCCGATCAACTTCTTCAGGCGCGCGCGGATCGCGGTACTTGAATAGCTGTCGCCCTCGCCTCGCTGGCCGCCGACCTGGCTCGAGAAGAAGTACTTCAGCTCGAAAACGCCGCGCGGCGTGTGAATGTATTTCTGTGTGGTAACGCGGGAAATCGTCGATTCATGCATCTCGACGCGGCCAGCGATGTCGGCCAGGATCAGCGGCTTCATGGCTTCCTCGCCGTGCTCGAGGAAATCGACCTGACGTGACATGATCTCGCTGCCGACCCGCAGCAGCGTATCGTTGCGGCTAGAGAGACTTTTCAGCAGCCAGCGGGCCTCTTGAAGGTGCTGGCGCAGGAAGGTGTTGTCATCGCTTTTATCGGCCCGCTTGATCAGCGCTGCGTAGTCCGGCTGGATGCGCAGGCGCGGTAGCACTTCGGCATTGAGCTCGATGCGCCATCCTTCGGAGGAAGGGCTGGCGATGAGGTCGGGAATCACGTAGCTGTCGCGGCGGGTATCGAAGCGTTGCCCTGGGCGCGGATCGAGCGTGCGGATCAGTGCGATGACGCGATCGAGTTCGTCTTCCTCGAGGCTCAGACGGCGCTTTAGCAAGCGCCGATCGTTGCCGGCCAGCGCTTCCAGAAACTGGCGAACCAGGCGCTTGGCCTGGGGTAGCAGCGGCGTTTCGCTTTCCAGCGTTCCCAGCTGAAGCAGCAGACATTCGCGCAGGTCGCGAGCGCCGACCCCTGTCGGGTCGAACTGCTGCACGCGTATCAGTAGTTGCTCGAGATCGGCCGTGGTGACACTTTCGCTGCGCTGGGCGCGGAGGTCGATCGCTAGCTCGTCGAGCGAGCCTACAAAATAGCCATCATCACTGATCGCGTCGATCAGACACTCGCCCAGATCGCGTTCGCGGTCGTCGAAATCTCCCATCGCCAGCTGCCATGACAGATGGTCGTGCAAGCTGGTGACGGCAGCGTTGCGATCGAAATCCGGCGCGTCTTCGCTACTGCTACTGCTGCTCAGCGAACTCGCACTGGCGTCCTGGTAGGTATCGCTCCAGTCGCTGTCGAGCGGCAGTTGATCAGGAATATCGCTGGCCCAGTCGTCGTCGGGCGCTTCCTGAGAATTTTCCTCGGAATAGGGCTCTTCCAGCTCCAGCATCGGATTGGACTCGAGTGCCTGCTGGATTTCCTGGCGCAGATCGAGTGTCGACAGCTGCAGTAGTTGAATTGCCTGCTGGAGCTGAGGCGTCATGGTCAGCTGCGCGCCGACTCTGAGTTGCAGCGAGGGCTTCATGGGCATGGAGAGACGATTGCCACCATCAACAAGAGGAGAACTACGTTACTGACAGATCTGAAGGTATGCAATGTCCAGGGTGATAAATTAATGCAATATTCATGCCATTATTGGCGTCTCCTGGGCCCGCCATCGTCAAGTGTGAAGGACGCCAGCAGCTAGTGAAACGAGCGAGGGGGATCACAGCCGGAATTCGTGACCTAGATAGACGTCGCGAACGCGCTGATTATCGAGAATGGCATCCGGCCGGCCCTCGGCGATAATCTGACCATCGCCGACGATATAGGCGTTGTCGCAGATATCGAGCGTCTCGCGCACGTTGTGATCGGTGATCAGGACGCCAATCTCGCGGTCTCGGAGTTGGCGGATGATGCGCTTGATATCGCCGACCGAGATCGGATCGACCCCGGCAAAGGGCTCGTCGAGTAGCACGAACGCGGGTTCGGTGGCGAGTGCTCGGGCAATCTCCACGCGCCGACGCTCGCCACCGGACAGGCTCATACCGAGATTGTCCCTTATATGGTCGACATGGAAGTCGTGGAGTAGCTGCTCGAGATGCTTGCGGCGTCCGCCGCGATCCAGATCCTTGCGCGTCTCGAGAATGGCCATGATGTTGTCGGCCACGCTCAGTTTGCGAAAGATCGAGGCTTCCTGTGGCAGGTAACCGAGTCCGGCACGTGCCCGATCGTGCATCGGTGCGCGGCTGAGATCGAGCTCGTCGATATGGACGCTGCCTGCGTCCGCCTTGACCAGGCCGACGATCATGTAGAACGACGTCGTTTTGCCGGCACCATTGGGGCCAAGCAGGCCGACAATGCTGCCCTGGCGTAGTGTCAGACTGAAATCATGGACGACACGGCGGCCCTTGTAGCTTTTGGCCAGATTGGCGGCCGTTAGCGTTTTCATGCATTCGTTCCTTGTTGCGGCGCGGAGTGGGGTAGACCGATTATCGCGGTTTTTGCGATCGTCTGACTTGTTCGTTTTGGTAGCCAGGGCTCGAGCGTAATCCGGTCGCTGTTGACTTGGTTGACTACTGCGAGGCGTCGCGCGGGGTCAACGTCATGCGAACGCGACCGTCACTGTTCCCTTCACTGTCCTGACCGGCACGGGCCTGAACGCGACGGGAGTCGAGATAGTACTCGACGTAGGCGCCGTCGAAAGTGTCACCCGCCTGATGCAGCTCGGCATTACCAATCAGTTCCACACGCCGTTCGGCAGCATGATAGATGACAGTATCGCCCCAGCCTTTGACGAGCTCCTTGTCGGGGCCCGGTTGCTGCTCGAGGTAGGCTCGTTCGCCGCCACCGCCTTTGGCGGTGACCTGGTCGACCTGGCCGTTGCTACCACGCTGGATGTCGACCCGTGCGGCCTTGAGAGTCATGCTACCCTGCTGCATGTCGACGCTGCCGGTGTAGACGGCAGTCCCCTGGCGGTCATCGATGTCGAGCTGGTCTGCAGCAATCTCGATCGGTGCCCCGGCATCGCTTTCCAGTGCGGTTGCGGAGAAGGTTGCGATGCCGAGCGTCGTCAGCACCAGAAGTTGGCCGAGTTCTCGCCTCATGATCCTTGATCCTTGGGTTGCTGTGACTGGGATTGCTGTGACTGGGATTGCTGTGACTGGGATTGCTGTGGCAGGTGTCCCCGCACGTTGTCGGTCAGGCGCATACGGTCTTCGTTGAGCCAGGCATCGAAGCGGTCGCCACGCATGCGTTGGTCATGCTGACGCAACACGGCGGAGGTGTCACTCCAGGCATGGGCTTCTTGGTTATCATAGTGCAGCGTCTGCGTTTCCAGACTCCAGGCCTGCTCCGGTTGTACCAGGCGCGCATTGCCCTCCAGCGTCAGCTGCTCGCCGCTGCGATTCAATACCCCCCTGTCGCCAGTTACCTGCCATTGGCGCTGCTGGTCATCGGTCAGATAGCCGTGGGGCGTCTGAGTGCGAATGACGTCATCGGCCGGCGTATGCACGAGGCGCGGCGTGTCCAACTGCTGATAGGCATGGCCCTGTTCGTCGAAGCGGGTCATGCTGGCCTCTTCGAGATAGTAGTCGGGCTCGCCCATGGTCTTTTCGATGGCGGGCCCGGCATCGCTCTCTCCACGCTGATCCAGATAGGTCAGGCCGCCGCCCAGCACCAGCAACAATAGTAACAGGCCGATGCGCCACCACCAGGGAGACTCAAATCTGGCTGCCTTGGTCATGGGGTCTCCTTGTAGGGGTCGATTTCGTCTTGACCGATTGCGTCTTGACCGGCTTGTCATCATCGATGAGCTGGTCGATATTTCAATGGCTGGTAAGTTCGAAGCGGGCAGCGCGAGCCGTCAGCATAGCGTGGTTTAGAATAGCGTGGTTCAGAATGGCATGGCTCAGATGACGCCGCTTCTCAGCAGGTCGTGCATGTGCAGGGCGCCGATAGGGATGCCATTCTCGACCACGGCCAGCGCAGTGATGCGGTTGTCCTCCATGATGCGGACTGCTTCGGCGGCGAGCATCTCGGGCGTCGCCGTCTTGCCACCGCGGGTCATGACATCGTCGACCCTAAGTAGCGTGAAATCGCCACGCTGATCGAGCGTTCGGCGCAGGTCGCCATCGGTATAGACACCGGCGAGCATGCCGCGTTCATCAACGACGCAGGTGAATCCCATACCCTTGAGCGTCATTTCGAGTAGCGCTTCTCGCAATGGGCTGCCAGCAGGGACGCTTGGCAGGCGGCTACCCTCATGCATGAGGTCGGCGACACGCAGCAGCAGGCGTTTGCCGAGCGTGCCGCCGGGGTGGGAAAGCGCGAAGTCTTCGGCGCTGAAACCCCGGGCCTCGAGCAATGCCAGTGCCAGCGCATCGCTCATTGCCAGGGCGGCGGTCGTAGAAGAGGTTGGCGCGAGATCGTGAGGGCAGGCCTCGCGAGAAACGCCGACATTGATATGAACGTCGCTGTAGCGGGCCAGCGTGGAAGCCGGTCGGCCGGTCAAACTGACCACCGGTGCGCCGAGGCGCTTGAACAGCGGAAGTAGGCCGGTGATCTCCTGGGTCTCGCCCGAATTGGACAGGGCGATGACGACGTCGTCACCGGTAATCATGCCAAGGTCGCCGTGACTGGCTTCGCCGGGATGCACGTAGAAGGCTGGAGAGCCGGTACTGGCCAAGGTCGCCGCCATCTTGCGAGCAATGTGACCTGACTTGCCCATGCCGGTCACGATCAGTCGGCCGCGGCAGCCGAGCAGAAGCCTGCAGGCCGCATCGAAACAGTCGTCGAGCTTGTCGACCAGCTCACCGATAGCCTGCTGTTCCAGCGTCAGCGTACGTCTGGCGCTGGCGCGGAAGTCCAGCCCGGCGGGTTCGCTCGGAGTATTGGCGGAAGCGGTTTGGGGTACGGTCATGGCATGCGTATCGGTTTTGGGATGGAGAGCGTCGTGCTCGGATCGATGCAAAGGGCGATACAGGGATTAAAGAGTATACCTTCGATTGCGCGCGAATTCGTGCCCGGGAATGATCGCGAGCATCAATGGTCGTCGAGTGACGGCTGGTGGCTACCGGCAAGGTTAGGATACAATGTTCGATAATCAATCTCACTGAATTGGTGGATGCTGCATGAATGACCCGATTATGGTCGAGGTCAAGGATCTGCACTTTTCCCGCGGCAACACTGACGTATTTCGCGGTGTCGATCTGCAGATTCCGCTCGGCAAGATAACCGCTATCATGGGGCCCAGCGGGACCGGCAAGACCACCCTGCTGAAGTTGATCGGGGGTCAGCTGGTACCGGATCGAGGGCAGATTCTCATCGACGGGCAGGACGTACACCAACTCCCCCGGCGTTCGCTGTTCACGCTGCGTCGTCGGATGGGGATGCTGTTTCAGAGCGGCGCACTATTTTCCGACCTCGACGTGTTCGAGAATGTCGCGTTTCCACTTCGCGTTCACACTGAACTACCCAATGCCATGATTCGTGACATCGTGCTGATGAAGCTGCAGGCGGTGGGGTTGCGTGGCGCGCGGCATCTGATGCCATCCGAGTTGTCCGGTGGTATGGCCCGGCGCGTAGCGCTGGCGCGAGCGGTAGCGTTGGATCCCGAACTGGTGCTCTACGACGAGCCATTCGCGGGTCAGGATCCGATCTCGATGGGCGTGTTGGTACAGCTGGTCAAGAAGGTCAATCAGGCGCTCGGATTGACCGCCGTGATGGTCTCTCACGACATCAAGGAGACGCTGTCGATCGCAGATTACGTCTATATCATTGCCGACGGTCAGGTCATGGCGCATGGCACGCCCCAGACGCTCAATGTGAATGAGGATGCCCATGTGAAACAGTTCGTGCATGGCGAGCCCGATGGACCGGTGCCGTTTCATTACCCGGCCCCGGATTTCTTCGATGATATTCTGGCGCCGGCGGGGCAATTCTCATGACGGGACATATCGCCGCCCTGGGCCGAGCTACCTTGGACACGTTGAGTTCGATCGGTCGAGCTGGTCTGTTCCTGGTTCAGTCGATTTTTTGTCTGCCGCCCCGCGAGGGCTTTCACCTCTGGCTTCGCCAGATGCATTTCGTTGGCGTGATGTCGGTGGCGATCGTGCTGGTGTCGGGGCTGTTCATCGGGATGGTGCTGGCGCTGCAGGGCTTCACCATTCTGGTCAGTTTTGGTGCGGACGAGGCGCTGGGCCAGATGGTCGCGTTGTCGCTGGTCCGAGAACTGGCGCCGGTGGTCGCTGCGCTGCTGTTCGCCGGCCGCGCGGGCTCGGCGCTGACGGCTGAGATTGGCTTGATGAAGGCCACCGAACAGCTCACCAGCATGGAAATGATCGGTGTCGATCCGCTAAGGCGCATCGTGGCTCCGCGGCTCTGGGCGGGGTTCGTGTCATTGCCGATCTTGACCGTGCTGTTCGGCGTGGTCGGTATCTGGGGTGGTTACCTGGTCGGTGTCGATTGGTTGGGTGTCTACAAGGGTTCCTACTGGAGCAACATGCAGGATAGCGTCAACTTCGTTGACGATGTGCTCAATGGAGTCGTCAAGAGTCTGGTGTTCGGTCTGGTAGTGACCTGGATTGCCGTGTTTCAGGGCTACGACCTGATTCCTACCTCGGAAGGTATTTCGCGCGCGACCACCCGGACGGTGGTATACGCCTCGCTGGCGGTATTGGGCCTCGATTTCGTGCTCACCGCGTTGATGTTTGGAGATCTCGGATGAAGCGCAACAAATTTTTGGAGCTGGGCGTCGGCATTTTCATGCTGGCAGGTATTCTGGGTCTGGTGTTTCTTGGTCTCAGGGTGAGCGGCCTGGGCGTGGGTATGCCCAACGACACCTTCACGCTGAGCGCGAACTTCGCCAATATTGGGGGATTACGCCCCCAGGCCAAGGTCACCATGTCTGGTGTGCGCATCGGCGAGGTGACCGACATCCAGCTCGATCCCAAATGGTTCGATGCCAAGGTCACGATGCAGCTGGATTCGAAGTATGACGGCAAGCTTTCCAACGACACCACGGCGGCGATACTGACCTCGGGATTGCTGGGCGAGCAATACATCGGTCTGACGGTGGGAGGTGCACCTGACATGCTGCGCGACGGCGATGTCATCCACGATACCCAGCAGGCGCTGGTGCTGGAGGAGCTTATCCAGAAGTTCGTGTCCAATATGGCCAAGTGATTCAACAGAAATGTAATGGTAGATAAAACCTGATCGTAGATAGAACGCGATCGTAGAACTAGGAGTCGATGATGAACATGATTTCCGCGCGGTTCCATGCAAGTGCTTCGTCGAAGCCTGTCAACCGAAAGCCTGGTAGACGGTTGTCCGGTACGGGAATGCGTCGCGCCTGGATGGCCGGCCTGACGCTGATCGCGATGTGTCTGGCAAGCGTTGCCGTCACGGCGCAGGCTGCGCAGTCGCCGACTCAGGTGGTTCAGCAGAGCGTCGATTCGCTGATGTCCAAACTGGAGGGCAAGAAGGACTACTACGCCCAGCACGAGGACGAGCTGTCGAAGCTCGTCGATACCAACATGGCGGACGTGGCCGATTTTCGTTACATCGGTGCCAGCGTGATGGGCCGCTATTTCCGCGCCGCCTCGCCGGAGCAGCGCTCGAAATTCGTCAAGGTGTTTCGCAAGACGCTGATCGACACCTACGCCAGAGGCCTGGTGACGTTCGACTACAAGACGCTCCGAGTGAAGGACGAGCAAGAGGCCGGTCGCTACGACGACCAGGCATCGGTGGCGATGGAGATCGTTTCCTCCAGCGGTGAGACTTATCCCGTCAATTTCACGATGCGCCAGAGTGATGACCAGTGGAAGGTAATCAACGTGATCGTCAACGGCATCAACCTTGGCTTGACGTTCCGTAACCAGTTCGATCAGTCGATGCGGGACAATAATCGCGATATCGATGCGGTGATCGACAACTGGGCGCCGAAAGTGGGTGCCGACGAGCTGCAGCAGGGCGGCGACGAGTGAGCGTACTGCTCGAGCGCAAGGACGCCACGTTAGAGGTCGTCGACGATAACGTATTGGCGATTCGCGGCGAGGCGGACTTCGATAGCGCTGGTCCGCTGGCTCAGGCGGGCCGGCATTGGCTGGCGGAGCAACCAGAACAGGCTGAGGTGTCCTTCGATCTGACTGGCGTGAAGGTTCCCAGTAGCGCCGTACTCAGCGTGCTGCTGGTGTGGGTGCGTAGTGTCAATCGGCATTCTCTGACGCTACACCGTGTCTCGCTATCGCCGCCACTTCAGCGGCTGATGGATATCAGCGATCTGTTGCCGTTGCTACCGGCAGCGGAATGCACTTGTGTCGAACCATCGGGCGAACCATCGGGCGAACCATCGGGCGAACCATCGGGCGAACCGTCGGATAGTCGAAGTCCAGAGTAGGCTTTGTCCGCGAAATTCGATTCAAACTGTCGAATCGGAAGGTTATCGGCTATCGGCGAGATCGCCAAGGCGGGGCGATTTCCGCTACCATGTGCCGCTTTCCCTGCGCATTCTGCGCAGCCTCACAAGGGAGCCCGATCGTCATGCAACCCAGCGATGTCAAAAGCCGCCTCGAGAATCAGATCGACGGCTGTGAATTCCATATTCAGGGCGAAGGCTGCAACTTCCAGGTGATCGCCGTGGGCGATGTCTTCGACGGCATGAGCCCGGTCAAGCGTCAGCAACTGATCTACGGTGCGTTATCGGATGAAATCGCCTCCGGTGCGCTGCACGCTATCACCATCAAGACATTCACGCCTGCGCAGTGGCAAACAGCGCCCGAAAACCTAAGCGCTTCGAAAATCTAGGCGCTTGATTCAAAATAGACGCCTGATCCTCGTCCTGGGTCTTTCAGGTCGGTCATCTCTCTCGATTCTATAGCGAACCTTCATGGACAAGCTGATCATCACCGGTAATGGGCCGCTCGACGGCGAAGTCTGGGCCAGCGGTGCGAAGAATTCAGCGCTGCCGATCCTGGCGGCAACGCTGCTCGCCGACGAGCCCGTCACCATCGGCAACCTGCCGCATCTTCAGGACATTACCACGACCCTCGAGCTGCTCGGACGCATGGGCATCGAGCCGGTCATGGGCGAGAAAATGAGCATCCAGATCGACGGTTCCCAAGTGCGTGACTGTCACGCACCTTACGAGCTGGTCAAGAAGATGCGCGCGTCGATACTGGTTCTCGGCCCGCTGCTGGCGCATTTCGGCACCGCCGACGTGTCGTTGCCGGGGGGGTGTGCCATCGGCTCTCGGCCGGTCGATCTGCATATTCGGGGGCTCGAGGCGATGGGCGCCGAGATCACGGTCGAGAGCGGCTACATTCGTGCGCGCGTCGATGGCCGGCTCAAGGGTGCCACGATCTTTTTCGACACCGTCACGGTGACCGGGACCGAGAACCTGCTGATGGCAGCGACGCTGGCCGAGGGGACAACGGTGCTGGAAAATGCCGCCCGCGAGCCGGAAGTCGTCGATCTGGCTGAATGCCTGATCGCCATGGGTGCCGACATTCGTGGGCAGGGCACCGATACCATCACCATCGAAGGTGTGGAGCGGCTCCATGGCTGCCATTATGAAGTGATGCCGGACCGCATCGAGACCGGAACCTTTCTGGTCGCCGCCGCCGCGACCGGCGGTCGCGTTCGCGTACGCAAGACCCGTTCGGACATCCTAGAAGCGGTGCTGGCCAAGCTCGAGGAAGCCGGCGCGGCCATCACCACCGGCGAAGACTGGATCGAGCTCGACATGGGCGGACGTCGACCCAAGGCCGTCAATCTGCGCACGGCGCCCTATCCGGCATTCCCGACCGACATGCAGGCGCAGTTCGTGGCAATGAACGCCGTGGCCGAAGGCACCAGCACCGTGGTCGAGACGATCTTCGAGAACCGCTTCATGCACGTGCAGGAGCTCAACCGCATGGGCGCGCATATCGCGCTCGAGGGCAATACGGCGGTGGTGACCGGTGTCGAGAGGCTGTCCGGCGCGCCGGTCATGGCGACGGATCTGCGCGCGTCGGCGAGTCTGGTCATTGCGGCGATGCTGGCCCAGGGCGAGACGATGGTCGATCGGATCTATCACATCGATCGCGGATACGAGTGCATTGAAGAAAAACTGCAGCTACTGGGTGCGCGTATTCGGCGCGTACCGGGTTAGGCGACGGCAAGAGAGAATATGAGTAACCAACTGATTCTGGCGCTTTCCAAGGGCCGCATCCTCGAAGAGACCTTGCCGCTGCTGGCGGATGCGGGGATTACGCCGGCGGATGACTTCGGCAAGAGCCGTAAACTGCTGTTCGATACCAATCTTCCCGACGTCAAGCTGGTGGTTATCCGTGCTGTGGACGTGCCGACCTACGTCCAGTTGGGGGCAGCCGACCTTGGCGTCTCCGGCAAGGACGTACTGCTGGAGCACGGTGCCGAAGGGCTTTACGAACCCCTCGATTTGGGAATTTCGCGCTGTCGCCTGATGACGGCAGGAATCGTCGGTGCGCAGCCGGCCCGTGCCAGGCGCCGTGTGGCAACCAAGTTCGTCAACGTGGCGCGCCGCTATTATGCGGAGCAGGGGATTCAGGCCGAAGTGATCAAGCTTTACGGGGCGATGGAACTGGCGCCGCTGATGAACCTGGCGGACGAAATCGTCGATATCGTGGACACCGGCAATACGCTACGTGCCAACGGCATGGCACCGCGCGAGCTGATCGCGAACATCAGCACGCGGCTGGTGGTCAACAAGGCCTCGATGACGATGAAGCACGAACGGCTGCGGCCGCTGATAGAGCGTCTTCGCCAAGCGGTCCAGGATCGTCGTTCGAACGTAGAGAGAACCGATAAATGAACCAGACGACAACCATAGCCCGTCTTACCACTCAGGATGTCGACTTCGAGACACGACTCGAGTCTCTGCTGGCGTGGGAAGGGGTTTCCGATCAGGAGATCGGCTCACGGGTGGCCGAGATCATCGCCGCCGTCCGTCAGCGCGGCGACGATGCCGTGATCGAATACACCAATCGCTTCGATCGCCTCTCCGTGACCGACATGTCCGAGTTGACGATCGGGCCGGAACGACTCGAGGCTGCTTTTGCGGCAGTGTCGGATGAGCAGCGTGAAGCACTACGGCACGCTGCGGAACGTATCCGTGCCTATCACCAGCGCCAGAAGCCGGAATCCTGGCAGTACAGCGAACCGGATGGCACCGTGCTGGGCCAGAAGGTTTCACCACTCGACCGGGTTGGCATCTACGTGCCGGGCGGCAAGGCCGCCTATCCGTCGTCCGTGCTGATGAACGCGGTGCCGGCACATGTCGCCGGTGTAGCGGAGATCATCATGGTCGTGCCGACGCCGGACGGTATCGTCAACGAACTGGTGCTGGCCGCTGCGCATCTTGCCGGTGTCGATCGCGTCTTTACCTTGGGCGGTGCTCAGGCGGTGGCGGCGCTGGCTTACGGCACCGAGAGCGTACCAAGGGTCGACAAGATCGTCGGGCCCGGCAATATCTATGTGGCGACCGCCAAGCGGGCGGTATTCGGACAGGTAGGTATTGACATGATCGCGGGCCCCTCCGAGATTCTGGTCGTCTCCGATGGCGAGACCGATCCGGACTGGCTGGCGATGGATCTGTTCTCCCAGGCCGAGCACGACGAGGACGCCCAGGCTATCCTGGTGACGTGGGATGCCGACCATCTTGACGCCGTGCTGGCCTCGATTGAGCGTCTGCTGCCGACGATGGAGCGAGAGGCGATCATTCGCGAGTCGCTGGCGCGACGGGGAGCGTTGATCTTGTGTGAAGGTCAAGCCCAGGCGATCGAGTTGATCAATCGCATCGCGCCAGAGCATCTGGAACTTTCCGTGGCGGCGCCGCAGAAGATGGCGGAAAGCGTGCGTCACGCCGGCGCTATTTTCATGGGTCGGTATACTGCGGAGGTGCTGGGGGACTACTGTGCCGGGCCTAACCACGTGTTGCCGACTTCCGGCACCGCGCGCTTCTCGTCACCATTGGGGGTCTACGACTTCCAGAAGCGCTCGTCGTTGATTCAATGCTCGCCGGAAGGTGCTGACACGCTCGGGCGAACGGCTTCCATTCTGGCCCGGGGCGAATCACTGACTGCCCATGCGCGGTCAGCCGAGAATCGATTCAAGCGCTAGTGTCGGCGCACTTGGCAGTAGTGAGCTGAGTCGTCATCAAGATCGCCGCCCTTCGAGGCGGCGATCTTGTTTTTGGCTGGTCCCTACTGGCTACGGATCGGTGCCAGCGGCGTTATTGCCGTCAGGCTTGGGTGTGCCTGAATTGTCCGAGTCCGGTGCCACGCCGGCTTGCTTTGACGCGCTATCACGGCTTTCAGTGGGCTGGGGACGCTCGCCTACGTTCACTGTAATCTGACGCTTCTTGCCGCCGCGCATGATCGTCAATGGCAGCTGCGTACCAGGTGAGATTTCGGCGATATCCACTTGCGTCTCCCTCGGGTCGAGGATCGGTTTGCCGTCGATCGCCAGCAGGATATCGCCAGGTCGAAGCCCGGCCTTGTCGCTGGGGCCGCCGGGTGCCACATTGGCGACAATAACGCCGCTGAGCGCCTTGAGACCGAACGAAGAAGCCAGATCGGGGGTCATCTGCTGGGCATCCAGGCCTAACCAGCCTCGGATGACGCGGCCCTGGGTCACGATGTCATCCAGGATGCTGCGAGCCAGATTGGCCGGGATTGCGAAGCCGATACCTTGAGAGCCACCGGAGCGCGAAAATATTGCCGTGTTGATGCCGATCAGCGAACCGTTGGCGTCCACCAGGGCCCCGCCGGAATTGCCCGGGTTAATGGCGGCATCGGTCTGGATGAAATCTTCGTAACGGCTCAAGCCAAGATGGTCTCTGCCGGTGGCGCTGATAATGCCCATGGTGACGGTCTGGCCGACCCCAAAGGGGTTGCCGATCGCCAGGGTGACGTCACCGATGGCAATATCTTCGGAGTCACTCAGCTTGATGACCGGCAGATTGTCCATGTCGATCTTGAGTACCGCCAAGTCGCTGTCGGGATCAGTCCCGATCACACGGGCGATGGCTTCTCGGCCATCCCGCAGCGCGACCTGAATCTCATCGGCATCGCTGATGACGTGATTGTTGGTGAGAATATAGCCGTCTTCGCTGACCACGACTCCGGAACCGAGACTCGACAGCATGCGCTGACGCTGCGGCATGTTCTTGCCATAGAACTGGCGGAAGAACGGGTCCGACATCAGTGGACGCTGGCTGGTATCGACTACGCGGGATGAGTAGACGTTGACCACGGCGGGTGCAGCGTGATTGACGGCTCTGGCGTAGCTGACGGGGCCTTCATTACGATTCAGGGTGGGGGCGTCGACCACCCCGGGTGCGGAGCGGTCGCCGGTGGCCGCTGTCTCGGTTTGCTGGCGACCCAGTAGCGATGGAAATGCATAGAGCAAAACGATCGACAGCAGAATGCCACAGAGGGCGGGCCACAGGTAGGTGGCGAGATGGCGACGCATAGGCTGGGTCCTTGGACTCGAGATCGGGATGGTTCGCGGCATCCGATGGCGATGAGGGGCATCCGGTGACGATAAAAAGGATCGTCACGCTGCGGAAGTGGCATGGCAGTCAGTGACATAAGTGTAACATTCAACAATATTTTTCGCTGGGAGGCAGTATGGTTTCACGGCAGATGCTGCAAACGGCTATCGATACTGAATTGCGTGTCGATACCTTCAAGGATTACACGATCAATGGATTGCAGGTCGAGGGTCGTGAGTCGATCGAGCGAATCGTGACCGGCGTTACTGCTTGCCAGGCGTTACTGGATGAGGCAGTCGCCTGGAATGCCGATGCTGTCCTGGTCCATCACGGTTATTTCTGGAAAAACGAGCCGGCCAGCGTGACGGGCATGAAGCGACGCCGCTTCGCGACCTTGCTGCAGAATGATCTCAATCTTCTGGCTTACCATTTGCCTTTGGACGCGCACGCCTCGCTGGGTAACAACGCTTGTCTCGGCCGGCGGCTGGGATTTAGAGCAGAGCGCTGTCTGGATGGCGAGTTGGGCCAGGGGCTGCTGTGGATGGGGGTGCCGGAGGTGGAGCTCGACAGTCAAATGCTGGCGGCTCGGATCAACGAAGCGCTGGGGCGCCAGCCCACATTGATCGAGGGGCATACCGGAGTGATTCGCCGCGTTGCCTGGTGTACCGGCGGGGCGCAGGACATGTTGCCGCTGGCGGCCGAGGCAGGGGTCGATGCGTTCATCTCCGGCGAGATCTCTGAACGTACGACGCATATGGCACGAGAGCTCGGGGTCACCTATCTCGCGGCGGGGCATCATGCCACCGAGCGTGACGGGGTCGAAGCGTTAGGAAAATGGCTAGCTAATCGGTTCGATATCAAGCACCGCTTTATCGATATCGACAACCCGGCATGAATGGCCGTCGCCGCCAGCCTACCGAGACGCGTTCCGGCACTGGAGGGCTGTGGCGTCAATAGCGAGGCGTTTGAGGCGTGTCTTCCGGCTGTTCGGTATGGCGTTGGCGAAGGCCATAATCCTCGGTCAGCGTGCCACCGGTGCCACCGGCATAGTCTCGCGGGATCTGCGGTGCGTCGATCTCTTCGCTTTCTGCGCTCTCTTCCTGTTGACCGTGCAGGCGGCGCTTCAGCTTGAGATCATCGACCAGCTTGTCCGCGCCCTGGACCAGATGCATTTCGAGCTCGTGGCTCTGACGCTGAATGCTGGATGCCAGATCGGCTACCTTGGCAAAATGATCGTTCAATCCGTCCTTGACCTGGTTGAGTTCGAGTTCGGTTTCGGCCAGGCGTTGACGCACTTTCTGATTGCGAGCCACGTTGGCATTCATCAGATGATAACAAAGGGCGCCGATACCGATGCCCGCCAGGAAACAGGCAATCGCCAGAATCCAGTCGATATTGCTTTCGTTCACAGTGAGCTCCTCATCGTCGTGCCCGGCACGACCTGTCCTTTAGATCATTGCTTTAGAACGATGTTTAAAAACATTTCTTTGAAACGTTGCTTTGAAACGTTGCTTTAGATCATCGTGTAAGCTCGATGTGACGCCATTATATCGATCTGCCTGGCTGTCGGGTCAAACCTTGCATGCGCCGGAATACTGTCAAGACTTTCGTCGAAGCGTATAATTGCGCCACTTGTCCCGATGTGAGGTCACGATACCGCCATGAGTTCTCCCCAGTCTGCGACGTCCAATTCGAGCGCCATGACGCCGATGTCCCGCTATCGCGCCGACCTCGAGCGCGATGACTTCAGCTATGACGCCGCACAGGAGAACGCCGTCAAGCATCTGCAGCGTCTCTATGACGACCTCCAGCGCACACCGGCTCCTAAGCCCTCGTTCGCGGCCCCGGGGGGGGCGAAGCTCTCCAAGATGGCGGGGCTGTTCGGCAAGCGCAAGTCATCAGAGCCGGCAGCGAGCGACGAGCCGCGTGTAATGGGGCTTTACTTCTGGGGAGGCGTCGGGCGCGGCAAGACCTATCTGGTCGACGTGTTCTACGAGTCGTTGCCGTTCGATCGCAAGATGCGCACGCACTTCAATCGCTTCATGCAACGGGTGCACCGCGAGCTTGAAATCCACAAGGGCGAAAAAAATCCGCTGACCCAGATTGCCGCCACGTTTGCCAGCGAAGCGCGGGTCATCTGTTTCGACGAGTTCTACGTCAAGGACATCACCGATGCGATGATCCTGGGTAACCTGATGGAGGCGTTGTTTGCGCAAGGCGTGGTGCTGGTGGCGACTTCCAATATCGTCCCGGACGATCTTTACAAGGACGGCCTGCAACGAACGCGGTTTCTTCCCGCAATCGACCTGCTGAAGCGGTGCTGCGAGGTAGTCAATGTCGACTCGGGCGTGGACTATCGCCTCAGAGCGCTCGAGCAGGTCGAGATATTCCACTCGCCACTGGATGCCGAAGCCGAACAGCTGTTGGCGAAAAGCTTCCGTTCGGTGGCCGGCAACGCGGGACGGGAGAATGCCCTGCTGACGATCAACCAGCGTGAGTTGCAGGCCCGCCGCTTGCATGAGGGCGTGGTCTGGTTCGATTTCAAGATGCTTTGCGACGGACCTCGCAGCCAGAACGACTATATCGAGCTATCCCGGGAGTTCCACACCGTGCTGGTGTCCGACGTGCCGCGTATGGGCGCGAGCAGCGATGATCAGGCCAGGCGTTTCATCAGCATGGTCGATGAGTTCTATGACCGGGCGGTCAAGCTGGTGCTTTCCGCCGAGACCGATGTTGAGTCGCTCTACACGGGAGGCAACCTGAACTTCGAATTCGAGCGCACGCTATCGCGTCTTCAGGAGATGCAGTCTCGCGACTATCTGGCGCTGGCGCACAAGCCTTGAAAACCGGCGTAAAGGTCTGCAGTGAACGGTCTGCGGCAAAATCATAGCCTATCTTTCGTCGCCCGTTGGACTTGTGTATAATCTGCGCTCTTCGATCCGTTACCGTCTTGATCGGAAGCTGCTTAAGCATCCGTAGATGAGTAACCCAAGAAAAATAGGGATGGCAGAGAAGCGTTCGCTTCGAAGCCCAAATACGCTTATTTGGTGAAACACTCATGAAGACGTTCAGTGCCAAGTCGCATACCGTGGAGCGCGATTGGTATGTCGTTGATGCATCGGGCAAGACGCTCGGTCGCCTGGCGACAGAAATCGCACGCCGCTTGCGTGGCAAACACAAAGCGGAATACACCCCGCATGTCGATACCGGCGATTATATCGTCGTCGTCAACGCCGAGAAGGTGCATGTCACCGGCAATAAGGCGCAAGGCAAGACTTATTATCGTCACACCGGTTACCCGGGCGGTCTTCGCACCATGTCGTTCGAGAAGATGATCGCTCATGCGCCGGAGCGTGTCATCGAAACCGCCGTCAAGGGCATGCTGCCCAAAGGGCCGCTGGGCCGTGCCATGTACACCAAACTCAAGGTGTATGCCGGTACCGAGCATCCGCACGCCGCGCAGCAGCCGCAAGAACTGAACATCTGAGGGTAATCCGACATGGCACAACAGTATTACGGCACCGGGCGTCGCAAGACTTCTACCGCGCGCGTGTTTCTCAAGCCGGGCACCGGCAAGATCGTTGTCAACGATCGTGAGCTGGGTGAGTTCTTCGGCCGCGTCACCGCGCAGATGGTCGTGCGTCAGCCGATGGAGCTGACCGAAACGACCGGCCAGTTCGACGTCTTCGTCACTGTCAAGGGCGGTGGTAGTTCCTCGCAGGCCGGCGCGATTCGTCACGGCATCACGCGTGCGCTGATGGTATATAACGAAGAGTTGCGTCGTCCGCTACGTGCGGCCGGTTACGTGACCCGCGACGCTCGTGAAGTCGAGCGTAAGAAAGTGGGTCTGCGCAAAGCTCGTCGTCGTCCGCAGTTCTCCAAGCGCTGATCCTGCGGGATCGCGTCTGCGCTCAACGCCCGACTTACTCAGTCGGGCGTTTTGCCGTTGGTACGATGCGTATGGACATTTGTGCTTCCTGTGGTTGCGACGGGAACCCGACCGGGTTAGCCGTCGTGTTACCATTGGCCATTGAATTAATGCGAGGAAAGTTTCATGGGTGTAGTGGCCAAGCGATCGTCGATGATCTTTTACTCCGGCAGTGAGGATCATTTCAGCCATCGCGTCAGAATCGTGTTGGCAGAAAAGGGCGTGGCCGTCGATATCCTGGACGTATCAGCCGACGAGCACAACGCCGAACTGGCGGATATGAATCCGTACAATAGCGTGCCCACGTTACTGGATCGTGACCTGGTGCTCTACGAGTCCAAGGTCATGATGGAGTATCTCGACGAGCGTTTCCCGCATCCACCGCTGTTACCGGTCTATCCGGTGGCGCGTGCGCAGAGTCGCCTCTGGATGCACCGCATCGAGCGTGAGTGGTGCCCGCTGGTCGAGCAGATTCAGCAGGGTTCCAAGAAGGATGCGGAGAAAGCGCGCAAGGAACTGCGCGAGAGTCTGACCGGAATCTCGCCGATCTTCGAAGATATGGCATTCTTCATGAGCGAAGAGTTCACGCTGGTGGACTGCTGTATCGCGCCGATCCTGTGGCGTTTGCCGGCGCTCGGTGTGGAGCTGCCCGAGAAGCAGGTTGCCCCGCTGGTAAGCTATATGGAGCGCGTCTTCGCGCGTGACGCTTTCAAGGTGTCACTATCCGAATCCGAACGTGAAATGCGTAGCTGACGGCCTGTGCCGTAAGCTGTCCGAGAGGAGATGACATGTTGACTAGCCGTCCCTATCTGGCGCGAGCCCTCTATGAGTGGCTGCTGGATAACGAGCAGACACCTTATGTCGTGGTCGACGCCGGAAAGCCTGATGTCAAGGTTCCGCAACAGTTTGTCCAGAATGGACAGATCGTGCTGAACATCGCACCCGCTGCCGTGCGCGATCTGTTCATCGACAATGTAGCGGTCACCTTCGGAGCGCGTTTCAGCGGCCAGCCGATGCAGGTCGTGGTACCGATGGATGCCCTGATCGCTATCTATGCTCGCGAGAACGGCGTCGGTATGGTCTTCGGTCAGGAGCCGGTGATGCCGAACTTTTCCGGTGAGGAAGAGGCAGCGCTGGAAGACGAGGGACGTCCGACACTGGAGAGCGTCGAGAATCGCGTGGAGGACGAAGAACTCGTCACCTCGTCCGAATCTGCCGATGAAAAAGACGATGAATTTTCATCGGATCGTCCCGAAAAAGGCAAACCGTCCTTGCGTATCGTCAAATAGTTTGGTCAAGCAATTTCGTCAAGCAGTTTCGTCTTCGCCTGACATATCATGAAAAGCCGCTGCCGAATTGAATTCGGCAGCGGCTTTTTGCTGGGCGGAACCAGGCCCGGATCAGGCCGAGACCTGGAACCCTGTCGGTCAGTTAAGGTATTCGAATACCTTGACGATACGTTGAACACCGCCCACGCCGGAAGCGGCACCGGTCGCTTCGCTAGCCTGTTGCTGAGTGACCAGGCCCATCAGATAGACCGTCCCATTCTCGGTGATTACGCGAATCAGATTAGCATCCAGATCCTCATTGGCGATGATATTGGCCTTGATGCGCCCGGTGATCCAGGTATCGGTCATGCGCTGACTGATCGGCGTATTGGCCGATACCGTCAACTCATTGTGGACTTTACGCACGCTGCGGACATTACGAGAGATCTCGGTGGCGCGCTGCTTGAGATCGTCACTGGGTACCTGGCCTGTCAGCAGTACGTTGCTGTTGTAGCTATCGACATTGACATGCGCATCGCCATAGCGAGCGTCGGTGGTATTGAGGGCATCGAATATCTTGCTCTGGATGTTGCTGTCTTCGACTTTGGCGCCGGGCGTACGCTCGGCATAATTCTCTTGCTGGCTGCTACTGGTGGCGCACCCGCCCAGTGTCAGCAGGCCAATCAAGTAGGAGGAAACAATCAGGGTTCTATTCATAGGGCTCACTCGTTGCTGCCGAAAAGCTGTTGGTCGATTAGGTCGCACAGACAGTGGATCACCAGCAGGTGCACTTCCTGGACGCGTGCGGTGGACGTCGCGGGAACGCGAATTTCGCAATCTTCCTGGCCGAGCAGGGACGCCATGTCACCTCCGTCGCGCCCGGTCAGGGCGACGACGCTCATCTCTCTATCATGCGCGGCTTGAATGGCCTGAACCACGTTGGCGGAGTTGCCGCTGGTCGAAATGGCCAGCAGGATGTCGCCGGGTTGGCCTAGTGCGCGAATTTGCTTCGAAAATATATCATTATAGCTGTAATCGTTGGCGATCGATGTCAGCGTCGAGGTGTCGGTTGTCAAAGCGAGTGCCGGCAAGCTGGGGCGTTCGCGTTCGAAGCGATTGAGTAGCTCGGAGGAAAAGTGTTGGCTATCGCCAGCGCTCCCTCCATTGCCGCAGGCAAGAATCTTGCCTTCGCTAACCAGGCATTGAACCATCATCTGGCTGGCCACTTCGATGAACGGCGGCAACACCTCGCTGGCGTAGGTCTTGGTATCGATGCTGGCGTTGAACAGGTCGAGAATGCGTGCTTGGAAATCCATGAATTGCCTATCAGGCCCTGGGTCAATATGCGTCGAAGGCGGCGCGAATCCAGTCGAATTCGAGCGCGGGTAAGCTTCCGGTCACGCCAACGACGTCGAAGCGGCAGGGGCATGATAGCCCGTGTGCGTGAAGATAAAAACGCGCCGCCTTGATGATTCTTCGCTGCTTGGCCGCAGTGATCGTTTCGAGCGGGTTGCCGTAGTCGCTGCGTCGACGATGGCGGACCTCGACGAAGACCAGGTCATCCCCATCCTGCATGACCAGGTCGATCTCGCCACCCTTGGCGTGCTGGTTGCTCGCAATCAGTGCCAGGCCATGCTTTTCGAGCCAACGGGCAGCGGCCTGCTCGACCTGCTGGCCTAGCTGGCGACGGCTGTTAGGCCCGGATCGGTCAGTTGGCGTTGTCGTCTTCGGCATTGAGCCCGAACCCGTTGAGATTGCTGGTGGACGATCCCGGCGACTGAGATGTCGATGTGCTGCCAGTGCTGTCGAGGTTAGGGCTTGACGTGGAGTGGCTCGAGATGGAGTGGCTGGATGCGGCCGGGAGAGGCGTCAGCAAAGGCTGCGGGGTCCCCGATTGGAACACGGCCCATGGTAGCGTGCGCTGGATGCGGCCGTCATCACCGGCCTGCAGCATGCCGGTGGCACCGAATATCTGTGTATTCGGTAGCGCCTCAAACAGTGGCAGGCGACGAGAGAGTTCATAGGCATCGACGCCCATGGCATTGAGCTTGAGCAGGCCAGGATCATCTTCCTTGGACAGTTGCTGATACGTGGAAACGAACGGTAACGCATCGACGCCACCGGTGGCGGCATCCGGAATCATCCACGGCATATCGACGAACTGCACGCCATTCAGGTCATGATCGGCGCGTGGTTGGGGCATACCTTCGTAAAGATGCGATGTGGCATATATGGGTAGATCGCCAGCGTAATAGAAGTCCAGCGTCGGCGGCACCTGACGGGCATAGCTGGGCAGGGCCAGCAGAAATAGCATATCCATGCTCGATGGGTCGCTATCCAGCAGACGGCGTACCGCTGTGGCGACTGAACCCGAGGGGTCGTAGCTCACCACCGAGGCGACGTCGCCGCCGTCACGCTTCCAGTCCTTGCGGAATGCGGCCAGTACTCGAGAGCCCCACTCGTTGTCGGGGATCATGATACCGGCACGGGAGTGGCCGTCGAGATAGGCGCGGTTGGCGACCTGACGCGCCTCGTCTTCAGCGGAAAGACCGTACTGAAACAGGTTCGTCGCCTGATTGCGGGCATGTTCACCGTAGTTCAGGGCCAGTGTGGGCAGCGGAACGCTGCTGCGACTCTCCAGTTCGCTGACCTTGTTCTTGTCGAGCGGCCCGATGACCGCCTGTGCGCTGTTCATGGTCGCTTGAGCATAGAGTGCGTCGATATCGCTCTCGCTGGAGTCGATGAAGGTCAATTGCGGGGTGCGTTCTCCCTGTGCTGCGGCATCGCGAGCGCGCGCCTCGAGGCCTTGGCGAATGGCCGAGGCGACGTTGGCCAGCGGGCCGCTGCTGGGCAGGAATACTGCGATCCGGTTGATCTCCTTGCCTTCGACTTCACGTAGCTTGGTCAGATCCTTGGGTAGTCGACGGTTGGCCGGGTGGTCCGGATAGCGGCTGCGCCATTGATCCAGACGATCGAACAGGGCAGAGATGTCACCGCTGCTGGCGCGATAGAGGCGGGCGAGATTCACCCAGCCTTGAGTAATCGGGTCGCTGCCCGTTGCCGCCAGGGCGTCGAGCGCGGTCGGGCTGAGACTCGACAGCGGTTTCCATATTTCGTCGTTCAGCTCGTAGGGAGCATGCTCGCGTTGCAGGTCGATCAACAGGCGGGCGGCCGCTTCCGGTTCGCCGACCATGTTCAGTGCAATGCCGCGCCGGTAGCGCAGCGTCTGGCGATCGTCGTCTGATAGGTTGCTGGTGCTATCGAGGATGTCGGTGGCGCGAATCACGCTGTCGCCGTCCTCCTCGTTCAGAGCGCTGTCGGAGAGTATCAGTGCCCAGCGAATTCGCTGTTCGTCGTCGAGCTGGCCCTCGTTGATCCGGCTGGCGATCTGGAGCGCCTGCGCCGTGTCGCCCTGGCGTGCTAGGATATCCGCCGCTTCGAGACGGGAGGCAGCAGCCTGCCGGCCGCTCTGGCTGTTGGCCTGTTCGAGCAGTTCCTGGGCACTTGGCCCACTGATGCCTGACATCATGCTCTGCCCGGCACAGCCTGCCAGCATCAGCGTTGCCATCAGTGGCATAAGAAGTTGCCGCAGCGCGTAGCGCATAGTGTCTATCCCTTTACATGTTGAGGGTCTTGCGCTGTCGATACTGGTTACCGTTAGTTCGGTCATTGCAGATCCGATCATCGATAATGGTAGCTCGAGGCGCTGACCGGTTCCCGTTCCGTGGGCGGCTTTGGCGTTTTGGTGGCCTTAATGCTGGCTGTCCGTCGCAGCCTCGCGGAAGCTTCCCTGTTGAACTGAAGATCGAGTCTGCCGCTGGCAGTCATCGATATCTGAATGCACGTCAATCCGGATGGTACCGAATGAGCGAGACAAAGGAAGGCGTATTGTACGTGGTCGCCACGCCGATTGGGAATCTCGAAGATATCAGCGCCAGGGCGGGCCGGCTGCTCTCGCAGGTCGATGCGATCGCGGCCGAGGATACTCGGCATACCCAGCGCCTGCTGCGGCATCTGGGGATCGAGCGACCGCTAATTTCACTGCACGAGCATAACGAAGCCGCTCGCGTGGAGCAGCTGCGCCGACGCCTGAGCGAGGGAGAGACGCTGGCGCTGGTGAGCGATGCCGGCACGCCCTTGATTTCCGACCCGGGTTTCCTGTTAGTTCGGGAGCTGCGCCGGGCGGGTTGCCGTGTGGTCCCGGTGCCCGGGCCCTGTGCGCTGATCGCCGCCTTGAGTGTGGCCGGGCTGCCGACGGATCGATTCACCTTCGAAGGGTTTCTGCCCGCCAAGTCGGGCGCGCGCAAGAAGCAGCTGGAAGCCGGGGCGGCGCGCGACGAGACGCGAGTGTTCTACGAATCGCCGCATCGAATTCGCGATCTACTCGCCGATCTTGCCACGGTCGTCGGCGGGCGTCAGGTAGTGCTGGCGCGGGAGTTGACCAAGACATTCGAGACGCTGCTGGAGGGCTCCGCCAACGAGTTGCTGCGCCTGATGGAGGAAGACCCGGATCAGGCGCGAGGAGAGTTCGTGGTGATGCTGGCCGGTGCGCCGCCCAGGGAGACATCAGAAGATGATACCGAAGGTGAGGCGCTGATTCGGGCGATGCTGGCCGAAGGCGTCGGGGTCAAGAGCGCGGCCGCCGTGGCCGTGCGGCTGCTCGGTGGACGGCGCAAGCATTGGTACCAGCTGGCGTTGACGCTGAAATCCGAGTCATGGATCCCGCCGGGCGATTCGCTGCCTGGCGACTAGGGCCATCGTTCGTATCGTGGTTGAAAGTGTCGGCGTCGAGCGACGTTTCTGTGCCAATGGCAGCTGCTTTCGCCGATCGTGGCAATGCCGCCTTGAGAGGGTCTCGGGGGGCTGGTATTCTTGCGCGCTTGGGAGTTGGCCAGACAGTCGCCGCCGGCATTGCCGGGGGAGGAAAGTCCGGGCTCCATAGGGCGAGGTGCCAGGTAACGCCTGGGCGGCGCAAGCCGACGGCTAGTGCAGCAGAGAGTAGACCGCCTAAGCAGCGATTCGCTGCCGGTAAGGGTGAAAGGGTGCGGTAAGAGCGCACCGCGCGCCTGGTAACAGTGCGTGGCAAGGTAAACCCCACCTGGAGCAAGACCAAATAGGGATCCTTTGGCGTGGCCCGCGCTGGATCCGGGTAGGTTGCTCGAGAAACGTGGCGACGCGTTTCCTAGATGAATGACTGTCTTAGACAGAACCCGGCTTATCGGCCGACTCCCTCTCCGATTTTTGCCGTTCGATACCGAGATCCGCATGCAGCACCGCAACAACGCTTTACAAGCACCCGAAGGCGGTACGGCAGATCGCCCCGATTTTCGTCATACCAGCGTTCTGCTAGAGGGTGCCGTGAATGCCTTGGTGCAATCGCCATCCGGTGCTTATCTCGACGGTACCTTTGGTCGCGGCGGCCATTCCCGCGCGATCCTTTCGCGTCTCGATGCTCGTGGTCGATTAATTGCGATCGACCGCGACCCCGCTGCATTGGCGGTAGCCGCCGAGATCGATGACGCTCGCTTGACGGTGTGTCAGGGTGTCTTCGCCGAACTCGATCAGCATGCCGAGGCGTGCGGTGTCCATGGTAGCCTGAGCGGTATTCTCCTCGATGTCGGCGTTTCCTCTCCGCAACTGGACGATCCCGAGCGCGGGTTCAGCTTTCTGCGTGATGGCCCGCTCGACATGCGCATGGACCCGACTTCGGGGATCGGCGCTGCCGAATGGATCGCGCGCACCGGCGACCAGGAGATGGCTCGCGTCTTCAAGGCCTATGGTGAAGAGCGTTTCGCCAAACGCATTGCCCATGCCATCGTCGCTGCGCGGCAACAGGCGCCGATCCTGCGGACCCACCAGCTCGCCGAGATCGTCAAGGCTGCACATCCCGCCTGGGAGAAGGGCAAGCATCCGGCGACGCGAGTGTTCCAGGCGATCCGCATTCACCTGAACGATGAGCTTGGTCAACTGGAGCGTGCATTGGATGTCGCACTGGAATCGCTGCAGCCGGGAGGGCGGTTGGTCGTCATCAGCTTTCATTCGCTCGAAGACCGGCTGGTCAAACGTTTCATCCGTGACCAGGCGCGTGGCGATACGCATCTGCCCCGCGGCATGCCGATCCGTGAAGATCAGCTCAACAAGCGCCTCAAGCCGGTTGGCAAGGCATTGCGCGCCAGCGACAGTGAGATTGATACCAACCCGCGCTCGCGCAGTGCGGTAATGCGCATCGCCGAGAAGTTGGGACCTGCCGTCGAGAAGTCGAGACCTACCGGCGGGAAGTTGAGATAAGGAGCACCATGGCCGTTCAAGGACGACACCGCCTACTGCAAACCGTTGACTGGCCATTCGCTCGGCGCCCGAGCGGTCGTACCCTGCTGCTCGGCGTAGTGATCGTTGCGGTGCTGATCACCGCGGTCGCCATCATCAGTACGTCACATCTGACCCGCGGGCAGTACGCCAGGTTGCAGAAGCTGGAAAACCAGCGCGACTCGCTGCAGACGGAATGGGGGCGGCTGCTGCTCGAGGAGAGCACCTGGTCATCGCCGGCGCGGATCGAGGCGTTGGCGAGCAAGCGCCTGGGCATGCGGGTGCCGAGCGTCGACGAAGTGAAGGTGATTCATCCATGAGCGCGACGCGTCGCAGGCCTCCGGGCAGAGCGCGTCGGCCGGATGCGCCGTTGGGCGCGGGGCGTTACTGGTTCATGCTCTTCGTCATCCTGGTGGCGCTGTCCGCACTGGTCGGGCGTGTCGTCTATCTCCAGGTGATCGATCGCAGCTTTCTTCAGAATCAGGGCGATGCCCGCACCTTGCGGGTAGAGACCATCGGTGCCCATCGCGGGATGATCAGCGATCGCAATGGCGACCCGCTGGCGATCTCGACCCCGGTGGTGACGCTGTGGGCGAACCCGCAGGAACTGCCTCAGGATCCCATTCAGCGAACGTTGCTGGCCAAGGCGCTGAAGGTCGATCCCCGCCAACTCGAAGATCGTATCGAACGCTACTCGGGCTATGAATTCATGTACCTGCGGCGGCAATTGACGCCCACCGCGGCCAAGCCGGTGCTCGACCTGCAGATGCCCGGCGTCTATTCGCGTGACGAATACAAGCGCTATTACCCGGCAGGCGAAGTGGCGGCACAGATCGTCGGAGTGACCAACGTCGACGACAAGGGTCAGGAAGGTCTCGAACTCGCCTACAACCGTTACCTGGCGGGCCAACCGGGCAAGCGTCGCGTGCTCAAGGATCGCAAGGGTAATCTGGTTCGCGACCTTCATCTGATCAAAGAGGCCAAGCCCGGCGGTGATCTCACGCTGTCGATCGATTTGCGCCTGCAGTACATGGCCTATCGGGAGCTGGCCGCGGGAATCCGCAACAACGACGCCGATGGCGGCTCGCTGGTCATGCTCGATGCACGCACTGGCGAAGTGCTGGCGATGGCTAACCTGCCTTCCTACAACCCCAACAACCGCAGCGATGTCGACGTTAGCGGGCTGCGCAACCAAGCGGTTACCGACGCCATCGAGCCCGGCTCGGTGATTAAGCCGCTGGCGATGTCGGCAGCGCTCGCTACCGACCAGTACACCCCGGACACCATCGTCGATACCACGCCGGGCTGGATGATGGTGGACGGCTATACCATCAGCGACTTCCGCAACTACGGCAAGCTAGATCCTGCGGGTATCCTGTTCCACTCCTCCAATGTCGGCATGTCGCATATCGCCTTGTCGCTGCCCCAGGACACCATCTGGAATCGCTACCGCGAGCTGGGGCTGGGCCAGTCGCCCGGGACCGGTTTCCCCGGCGAAAACAGCGGCAGTCTGCCGTCGCTGACCAATCTGCCGCGCAGTGTCCAGGCTGCCATGGCCTATGGTTACGGTATCGCCGTTACGCCGCTGCAACTGGCGAGCGCCTATACAGCCATCGCCAACGATGGCAAGCGCCTGTCGCCGTCGCTGCTCAAGCTCGACGGTAGCCCCGAGAGCCAGCAGGTGATCTCGCCAAAGATCGCTCATGAACTGCTCGGCATGATGGAAAAGATCGTGCAGCCCAACGCCGGTGGTCACCTGGCCATGGTCCCCGGCTATCAGATCGCGGGCAAGACCGGCACCGTGCGCAAGGTCACCAGTTCGGGGTATCAGGAGAAGGAATACCGAGGACTGTTCGCGGGCATCGCCCCGGCCTCCAATCCGCGTATCGTCACCGTGGTGATGATCGACAATCCCAAGAAGGGTGACTATTACGGTGGCCTGGTCGCGGCGCCGGTGTTCAGTCGTGTCGTCGGCCGCGCCCTGCGTCTGCTCGATGTGCCGCCCGACGCGCCGTCCGCCGAGTCGAAGCAGGAGGCGGCCCAATGAAAATCGATGCGATGCGGTTGGCGATGACGCTGGCCGAGCTCTGGCCCGACGTTGCCATAGCATCTCGACTGACCTCATGGTTGCCGGCATCGCCCGATTTGGTACTGCAGCTGGATAGCCGCCAGTTGCAGCGGGGCGATCTGTTTTTGGCAGTGCCCGGCGTCAGTGTCGACGGGCGCCGTTTCATCGAGGCCGCGCTGCAGGCTGGCGCCGTCGGCGTGCTGTGTGAGGCGGATGGGCTGGATTCGGCATCGCTGATGGATGATCGCGTTCTGGCGTTGCCAGGGTTGACGCATCATCTGGCGGCGCTGGGTCGTCGGCTGTTTGCGGTGCCTGAGACGCTGAAACTGATCGGTGTCACCGGCACCAATGGCAAGAGTTCCGTGACTCACTACATCGCCACGTTGCTGGAGGCGCTCGGCACGCCGGCCGGGGTGATCGGTACGCTGGGCTACGGCAGGCCGGATGCCCTTCGTTCCGCGCTGCAGACCACGCCGGGGCCATTGGCGCTGCAGCAGATGCTCGGTGAGATGGCGAGCGAGGGCGTCGAGGTCGTGGCGATGGAAGTTTCGTCCCATGCGCTGACTCAGGAGCGGCTCGGCGACACGCGAGTCGACGCGGCGGTTTTCACCAACCTGAGCCGAGACCACCTCGATTATCATGGCAGCATGGCGGCCTACGCCGCGGCGAAGGCTCGGCTGTTCAAGAGAGAGTCGCTTCAGCTTGCTGTGGTCAACGGGGATGATCCGCTGGCGCGGCTGATGCTGGCCGGCCTGTCGTCCGGTGTCCGGGTGCTGGCGACGGGCAATGGCGACGCAACGACGCTGCGAGTCGTCGATTGCGAAGCGTTACCCAACGGCCTGCGCGCGATCGTCGCCACGCCCGACAACGAAGGCGTGCTCGAACTTCCGCTGATGGGGCGCTTCAATCTCGACAATACGCTGCTGGCCATCACCACCCTTTATGGCATGGGCTACCCGTTGGAATCGCTGTGGCAGGCGGCCGGCAAACTGCAGCCCGTTCCTGGGCGCATGCAGCGTCTGCCGCGTGAAGAGGGTGCGGATGTGCCGGTGGTGGTGGTGGATTACGCCCACACCCCGACTGCGCTGGAAAACGCCCTGGCCGCCCTGCGCACGCACTTGCCCAGCGCGAACGGTGGCGAGCTGTGGTGCGTGTTCGGCTGTGGCGGCGATCGCGACAGTGGGAAACGTTCTCTGATGGCGGCAGCGGCCGAGACGCTGGCGGACCGGCTCGTCGTTACCGACGACAATCCGCGGAGCGAAGATCCGCAGTCGATTCGCGATCAGATCGTCGACGGGCTCTCGGACTCGGCCCGTGCGCGCAGCTGGTCCGTCGCGGGCCGGGGTCAGGCAATCGAGCGTGTCATCGACGCCGCCAGGCCCGACGACATCGTGCTGATCGCCGGCAAGGGTCATGAGGACTATCAGGAAATCGCCGGCGTGCGCCACGACTTCAGCGACGTCGAGGTCGCGACACGAGCCTGTCGGGCGAGGGAGGCAGCTAAATGAACGGCAAACTCGGTGCTATCGCCACGTGTCTGGGCGGCTCTCTGCGAGGGCTAGATGTCGAATTTTCGCGGATCGTCACCGATACGCGCGCGCTTTTGCCTGGCGACCTGCTGGTTGCGCTCGAAGGAGAGCGCTTCGATGCGCATGATTTTCTGGCTCAGGCGCGTGAAAAGGGCGCGGTGGGGGCGGTCGTCTCCCGTCCGGTCGACGATCCGCTGGCACAGATCGAAGTGCCGGATACCCGGCTCGCTCTGGGGCTGCTGGCGCGGTCGCATCGGCTTGCCTGGCGTGGCCAGCTGATCGCCGTGACCGGCAACAGCGGCAAGACGACGGTCAAGGAGATGCTGGCCTCGATCCTGCCGGCCCGAGCGCCGACGCTGGCCACACGGGGTAATTTGAACAATGATATCGGCGCCCCGCTGACCCTGCTCGAACTCAGCGCGGAGCAACGCTATGCAGCGATCGAGCTGGGGGCCAATCATCTGGGAGAAATCGCCTGGACGACGGCACTTGCCAGGCCCCAGGTCGCCATCATCACCAATGTCACCGGTGCTCATGTCGGGGAATTCGGCGGGCTGGGGCAGATCGCCCAGGCCAAGGGCGAGATTCTTGCCGGACTGCCGCTCGATGGCTGTGCCGTGCTCGATCGAGATGAGCGCTACTTTCCCGTGTGGCAGGCGCTGGCGGGGCGTGCCCGGCTGATCGATTTCGGTATCGATACCGAGGCCAGCGTCACCGCCCGCGATCTGGTGTGTGACCCGCTCGGGCGTTATGCTTTCACGCTTCGTTTGCCGGGGGAGGCACCTGTACGAGTCACGCTGTCACTGATGGGCCGGCACAATGTTCGCAACGCGCTGGCGGCCGCGGCCGCGACGCATGCGTTGGGCTTCAGCGGTGCGGAAATTGCCGCTGGGCTCGAGGCGTGTCACAGCATGGCTGGACGGATGCAGATGATCGACGGCATTCGTGGCAGTTGCGTGATCGACGACAGCTACAACGCCAACCCCGGCGCGATGCGAGCAGCGCTCGAAGTATTGGCGTCGCTACCGTCGCCGCGCTGGTGTTTTTTCGGCGCAATGGGCGAAATGGGAGCGGACGCCGAACGCCTGCATGCCGAGGTCGGGCGCGCAGCACGCGATTTTGGTATCGAGTTCCTGGGCACGTACGGCGAACCCGCACGTGCCGCCACCGAGGCCTTCGGCAACGAAGGCCGTCATTTCGATGACTGGGCAACGCTCGAGCGTTTTGCCCAGAATCAGCTTCCTTCCCGGGCCAGCGTGCTGGTCAAGGGTTCACGCAGTGCCGGCATGGAACGACTCGTCGCCGCGCTGCGTGATGATGCCTCAAGGTGAATCTGACTCATGCTGCTTTTTCTGGCTGAACTGCTGACCCACTTTCAAAGTGCTTTCAATGTTTTCGGATACCTGACCCTGCGCGTGATTCTGGGCACGTTGACGGCACTCTTCCTGAGCCTGTGGATGGGACCACAGATGATCCGGCGCCTGGTCGAACGTCAGATCGGCCAGGCCGTCCGTGACGATGGCCCGCAGTCGCATCTGTCCAAGGCCGGTACGCCGACCATGGGCGGTGCGCTGATTCTGGTCTCGATTGCCGTGAGCACGCTGCTGTGGGGCGATCTGACCAACCACTATGTATGGCTGGTGTTGGCGGTGACGCTGGGCTTTGGCGCTATCGGCTGGGTCGACGACTTCCGCAAGGTGGTTGAAAAAAATCCTCGCGGTCTGCCGGCACGCTGGAAATACTTCTGGCAGTCGGTGGTCGGGCTCGGCGCCTCGCTGATTCTCTATTTCACTGCAGCGAGTCCGGTCGAAACCAGCCTGATCGTACCGCTGTTCAAGGACGTCGTGATCCCGCTCGGCGTGTTCTACATCGCGCTGAGCTATCTGGTCATCGTCGGCAGTTCCAATGCGGTCAACCTCACCGATGGCCTCGATGGGCTGGCGATCATGCCCACCGTACTGGTCTCGATGGGACTGGCGGTGTTCGCCTATGCCAGCGGCAACGCCGTGTTCGCCAACTATCTGCACATTCCTGAAGTGCCGGGGGCCGGCGAACTGGCGGTATTCTGCGGTACCATCGCCGGCGCCGGGCTTGGTTTTCTATGGTTCAACACCTATCCCGCCCAGGTCTTCATGGGCGACGTCGGCGCTCTGGCACTGGGTGCGGCGCTGGGCATCGTCGCGGTCATCGTGCGCCAGGAGATCGTGCTGTTCATCATGGGCGGCGTGTTCGTGATGGAAACGGTGTCGGTCATCCTTCAGGTCGGTTCCTACAAGCTTACTGGGCGCCGGATATTCCGGATGGCGCCGTTGCATCACCACTTCGAACTCCAGGGATGGCCCGAGCCGCGGGTGATCGTGCGTTTCTGGATCGTCACCGTGATGCTTGTCCTGCTGGGGCTGGCGACCCTGAAGCTGCGTTGATGTCCTGCGTTGATGCCATGAGCGATCAGTCGACCATTGAACGGATCGTGCCACGTTCGGAAGGTGACAAGGGAAGGGCCGCGATACCCTGGCTGGTGGTGGGGCTGGGAATCTCCGGTCGCGCCATCGCGCGCTTTTTGCATCATCTTGGCGAGCGCTTCGTGGTGGCCGATACGCGGCCAGCGCCTCCCGGCATCGAAGCCTTCCGCGACGCCTATCCGGACGTCGAGATTCATCTCGGTGATCTGGCGGCGCTGGAGATGTCGGCCTTCGCCGAAATCGTCGTTAGTCCGGGGATCGATCTCGACAAGAGCGGTCTGGCCGCAGCACGGGATCGCATCATCGGAGAAATTTCGCTTTTCGCGCGCCACTGCGAGGCGCCGATCGTGGCGATTACCGGATCGAATGCCAAATCCACGGTGACCACGCTGGTCGGAGAGATGGCGCGTGAGGCGGGCAGACGAGTGGCCGTGGGCGGCAACCTGGGCGATGCCGCACTGGATCTGCTGATCGATCAACCGGACGCCGAGCTGTTCGTGCTCGAACTTTCGAGCTTCCAACTGGAGACCCTGGAAGGGTTGGGAGCGAGCTGCGCCGCTTTCTTGAATCTGTCCGCCGATCATCTCGATCGCCATGGCGACATGGAGAGATACCGGCGCGCCAAGGCACGGATTTTCGAGGGCGCGGCGCATGTCGTCGTCAACGCCGACGATCCTGCAACCTGGCCGGACGACGCTTCGCTAGCCTGCGAGCGCTTCACGACTCAGGCGCTAGCGGGCAAAGCCTGGGGTATTGCCAGTCCAGTTAGCGTTACAGCTGAGTCGGGTGATATGGGCGAGTGGCTGTGCCACGGCCAGCAAGCCTTGATGCCGGTCAACGAGTTGCGCCTGGCGGGTCGGCACAACCAGGCCAATGCGTTGGCGGCGATGGCGATCGGGCACGTCATCGGTTTGCCGCTGGCGGTCATGCGCGGCGTTCTGGCCCGGTTTGCGGGATTGCCCCATCGCGGGGAGATCGTCGCCGAGCGTGGCGGCGTGCGCTGGATCAACGACTCCAAAGGCACTAACGTGGGCGCGACCCTGGCCGCGATCGCCGGATTGGGCGAGACCTTGACCGGGCGCTTGATCTGGTTGGGGGGCGGGGTCGGCAAAGGGGCGGACTTCGCCCCGTTGGTAGCGCCGCTCGCCCGGCACGCTCGCGAGGCGATTGTCTTCGGTCAGGATGCGCCGCTGCTTGTCGCGGCGCTCGAGTCGCAGGTCGCGACTTACCGTGTCAATACGCTGCTACAGGCCATGCGCCGGGCGGCGGCAATCGCCGAACCCGGCGACTGCGTGCTGTTGTCACCCGCTTGCGCCAGTCTCGATCAGTTTCCCAACTATCTGGCACGTGGCGAATCGTTCCGCGCCATTCTTGATCAAGGGCAGCTCGACCAAGGGCAGGAAACCACATGTTGAAAGCCATGTTGAGGACATCGCAGGAGCGACTCACCACGCGACATCACGCCTTCGATGGCTGGCTTTTGCTGGCCACGCTTTCGCTGATGCTGATCGGCTGGGTGATGGTGACCTCCGCTTCGACCGAGATCGCCGCCAATCTGACCGGCAACCCTTATTACTTCAGCATTCGGCATGGCATTTTCGTGCTGGCGGCGATCGGGGCCGGCCTGGTCGCGGTGTGTCTGCCGCTGGACTGGTGGCGTCAGAAAGGGCCACTGATGCTGATCGGTGCACTGTTGCTGCTGTTCATCGTGCTGATCGTGGGACGCGAGATCAACGGTAGCCGCCGCTGGATCCCGCTGGGGATCATCAATATCCAGGCGTCGGAAGTCGCCAAACTCTGCTTGATCGTCTACGTCGCCGGCTACCTGGAACGTTATCTGCCGGAGGTGCGCCGAAGCTGGAGCGCGTTCATGCGCCCGCTGGCGGTGATGGCGTTGATCGGCTTTCTGCTGATTCTCGAACCCGACTACGGTGCGGTCGTGGTGCTGACCGGCTGTATCATGGGAATGTTGCTGCTCTCCGGTGCCCCGTTATGGCGATTTCTGCTGATCCTGGCCATCGTCGGTTCGGGTGCCGTGATGCTGGCGGTGGCGGAGCCGTATCGTCTTCAGCGCATCACCAGCTTTGCCAACCCCTGGGCGGATCAGTACAACACCGGCTATCAGCTGACTCAGGCATTGATTGCCTTCGGCCGCGGCCATTGGTTCGGCCTGGGGTTGGGCAACAGCATACAGAAACTGTTCTACCTACCCGAGGCGCATACCGACTTCGTGTTTGCCATACTGGCGGAGGAGCTCGGCTTGTTCGGCGCCGTGGCGGTGATTCTGCTGTTTGCGCTACTGGTGTTCCGCGCCTTCCGGATTGGACGCAAGGCCGAGCTGGCGGGGATCCCGTTCGCGGCCTATCTCTGCTACGGCATTGCGCTGGTCATCGGCGCCCAGGCATTCATCAATATTTCTGTCAGCGCCGGGATGCTGCCGACCAAGGGCTTGACGCTGCCGCTGCTGAGTTACGGCGGCTCGAGTCTGATCGTCAGTGGCGTCATGATGGCCATTCTTTTCCGGGTCGATGCCGAAGTGCGACGAATGGGGCGGCAGCTGCCGCCCGATGTCGAATCTGGTTCCAATTTGAATTCCGGCCCTGATTTGAATGCCAGTTCTGAGGCCGAAATCAGGCCCGGCGTGCGACCTGCACATGGCAGGGTGGAGCCCGATCATGAGTGAATTGCGACGCGTCCTGATCATGGCCGGCGGCACCGGCGGTCATGTGGTGCCGGCGCTGTCGCTGGCAGCGGCTCTGGGTGAACGCGGAGTGACGGTAGAGTGGCTGGGCAGCCCGCGAGGCATTGAAAATCGTCTCGTTCCCGCCGCCGGCATTGCGCTGAATCAGATCGATGTGGCCGGGCTGCGGGGTAATGGGCTGGCTGGCTGGCTGGCGATTCCGTGGCGCCTGACGCGTGCCATCTGGCAGTCGCGCCAAGTGATCCAGCGCTTCGATCCGCAACTGGTGGTCGGCCTGGGCGGGTTTGCCAGCGGCCCTGGCGGGCTGGCGGCGCGATTGAGCGGCAAGCCGTTGATCGTGCATGAACAGAATGCCGTTGCCGGGCTGACCAACCGCTCATTGGCGCGGCTGGCGACGCGCGTTTACGCCGCATTTCCTGGTGCGTTTCCCGGTGACAAGGCCGAAGTAGTGGGCAATCCGGTGCGCGCCGATATCGCCGCACTGGGTGAACGGCCCCGAACCGTCGAGCAGATGAACGAACGGGCGCTGCGCTTGCTGGTGCTGGGTGGCTCGCTGGGAGCGCAGTCGCTCAATCAGAAACTGCCGGAAGCGCTGGCGGCGTTGACGACGTCGCGACGCCCCGAGGTTCGTCATCAGGCCGGACGCGACAAGGACGACGTCACGCGAGAAGCCTACCGCGCGGCCGGTGTCGAGGCCGAGGTCAGTGTTTTCATCGACGATATGGCCGAGTCCTATGATTGGGCGGATATCATCGTGTGTCGCGCCGGTGCGCTGACCATCGCCGAGCTCACGGCGGCGGGCAAGCCGTCATTGCTGGTGCCGTTTCCTCACGCGGTCGACGATCACCAGACCCATAATGCGCGCCACCTGGTCGAGGCCGGTGGTGCCGAGTTGATACAGCAGGCCGAGCTGACCCCTGAACGTCTCCAGGCGGCGCTCGAGTCACTTTTGCACCCCGACGTGCTGGCGCGCATGGCGGTTCAAGCACGGCGGGTAGCCCACCTCGATGCCGTCGAACGTCTGGTCGACGGCTGCATGGAGATCAATTTTGAGCGATAGCATTCAGACGCGCCCGACGCGGTCGCATCTCGGCATGCGGCGCATCCGTGGCATTCATTTCGTCGGGATCGGCGGGGCCGGCATGTGTGGTATCGCCGAAGTCCTGGTCAACGAAGGGTATGAGGTCAGCGGCAGCGACCTGCGTGAATCCGCGGTGACGCAGCATCTGCGTCAGTGCGGCATTCGCGTGGCCATCGGCCACGCGGCAGTCAACGCCGAGGGTGCCGATGTCGTCGTGGTATCGACCGCGGTCGATCCGACCAATCCCGAGATCCAGTGGGCGCGCGAGCACCGCATTCCGGTCGTGCGGCGAGCTGAGATGCTGGCCGAATTGATGCGCTTTCGCCATGGCATTGCCGTTGCCGGTACCCATGGCAAGACCACGACCACGAGTCTGTTATCGACGCTATTCGCCGAAGCCGGACTCGATCCGACCTTCGTCATCGGTGGAAAATTGACCAGCGCCGGAACCAACGCGCGGTTGGGCGCCGGTGATTTTTTGGTCGCCGAGGCCGACGAATCCGATGCGTCTTTTCTCCATCTCCAGCCGATGACATCGATCGTCACCAACATCGATGCCGACCACATGGCGACCTATGATGGCGATTTCTCGCGGTTGAAGACGACGTTTATCGAGTTTCTCCACAATTTGCCGTTCTACGGTCGTGCCGTGCTGTGTCTCGACGATGACAACGTGCGGGAGTTGCTGTCCCAGGTTCAACGCCAGTTCGTGACTTACGGCTTCAGCGAGGAGGCCGATTATCGGGTGAAGAACTTTCAGCAGACGGCCGA
>Ga0207878_100153_pt1 | contig 58955 bp, 71 predicted proteins | sample LinPmetageLP41_FD_184053 | JGI IMG/M metagenome (GOLD analysis project Ga0207878, IMG submission 184053) | Marine viral communities from the Pacific Ocean - LP-41 (SPAdes) | ecosystem: Environmental > Aquatic > Marine > Oceanic | place: Pacific Ocean | collected 2010-08-27 | reverse complement strand
ACGACAGAAGAGCAGCATTTGGGCATTACCCAGCAGGCCTTCACGGCGTAGATACCGATCCTGATGAGAGAAGCCAACGGCCAGCCACTTCAGGTCGTCCGATCAGAGCTCTCGTGAATGAGGCGGGATATAGCGAGGACTATAGTCGAGAATGGCGCCCACCTTCACTCTGACCTTGGTCTAGCGCGCTCATCATCGCCAGAGCCGGGCGGAGTCAATCAGCTATCTTTGAAACCGCTTATCTCAATAACACGCATGAAACCCCGAGATTCCCCCGAAACGGTTGGAAGGACCGACTTGATTCAGGATAATTGGGAAACTTCCCGCGGATACGTCAGACTGAGTGCTCTCCTCGACAGGCTGATCGCTCGCTGGCACCACGCCCGAACGACGCAAGGGAGCGCAAGGGGATCGTCGCCATTCGCCACGCGAGTGCGACTTTGAATAGACTCATCAAAGAATGGAGACGGCTAGTGGCTCAAGACACTAATAATCAGCCGGATGCGCCACAGGAAGGCGTGCCGGCACCGGAGGGTCCCGCCAATCTCATCGATACCGATTATGTGATTGGCCAGGACAATATCCAGACCAACAGATTTGGTTTCAATGTCGATCTACATGGCAAGGTCTTCTCGATCTCGTCACTGCTGATCCTGTTTTTCGTCATCATCACGCTGGCATTGCCGGATCAGATGGGGCCGATATTCAACGGGGCGAAAAGCTTTCTGACCGACAATCTGAGCTGGCTGTTCCTGTTTGCCGCCAATATTTTCGTGGTGGTTGCCGTGGCGCTGATCTTCACGCCATTGGCGAAGGTGCGGCTCGGCGGCCAGCATGCCAAACCGGACTTCAGCTATGCCGGCTGGTTTGCCATGCTGTTCGCAGCGGGCATGGGCATCGGGCTGATGTTCTACGGCGTCTCCGAACCCATCACGCACTTTGGCACGTCTGTTACGGGTGACTCCTGGGCACCGCTGGGCGGCGCCGAAGGCAACCCGGCTGCCTCTCAATCGCTGGCCATGGCCGCCACGATTTTCCACTGGGGCCTGCATCCGTGGGCTATTTACGCCATCGTTGCCCTGTCGTTAGCACTGTTCTCCTTCAACAAGGGTCTGCCGCTGACCATGCGCTCGATTTTCTACCCGATTCTGGGTGAGCGCATCTGGGGTTGGCCGGGCCATGTCATCGATATTCTGGCGGTGTTCGCGACGCTGTTCGGTCTGGCGACGTCCTTGGGTCTCGGCGCCTCGCAAGCATCCGCCGGCCTCAATTATCTGTTCGGCATACCCAACAACAACGTCACCATGGTATTGCTGATCATCGGCATCACGTTGATTGCGCTGACTTCGGTCATGCTGGGTGTCGACAAGGGTGTACAGCGTCTGTCGCAGATCAACATGGCCCTCGCGTTCTTGCTGCTGTTGTTCGTGATCATCGTCGGTCCGACCTTGCTGATCGCCACCGGTTTCGTCGAGAACATGGGCTCCTATCTCAAGCATCTCCCGGCGCTTTCCAATCCGTTCGGTCGCGAAGACGCCAACTTCGTGCATGGCTGGACGGCCTTCTACTGGGCCTGGTGGATCTCCTGGTCCCCGTTCGTCGGCATGTTCATCGCCCGCGTCAGCCGCGGTCGTACGGTGCGTGAGTTCCTGATTGCGGTACTGCTGGTACCGACCATCGTATCCGTGCTGTGGATGACCGCCTTCGGCGATACCGCAATCAATCAGTTGGTCAACGAGGGCTTCGAGGGCGTAAAGGAAGCCGCTCTTCCGTTGCAGCTATTCACCATGCTGGGCCAACTGCCGTTGACTTCGATCACGTCGTTCGTCGGCATCATTCTGGTGATGGTGTTCTTCATCACCTCGTCCGACTCCGGCTCGCTGGTCATCGACTCGATCACTGCTGGCGGCAAGGTCGATGCGCCGACCCCGCAGCGCGTGTTCTGGGCACTGATCGAAGGCGCTATCGCCATCGCGCTGCTGCTGGGCGGCGGACTGACAGCACTGCAGGCGGCAGTCATCACCACTGGCCTGCCGTTCACGGTCGTGCTGCTGGCGGCATGCTATGCCATTATCCAGGGGCTACGTTCCGAGCCTCGCGGATAAGCGGCATCCTCGATGGCACAACGAGAAACGGGCGGCCCAGTGGGCCGCCCGTTTTGCGTTGAAAGACCCGACATCGCCTTTCTCTGACTCCTACTGTCTTAGCGCCATAGCGCGCTGACCGGCGTCTGCCAATCGTAATGATAGAGAATCTGCGCCTGCAGTAGCTCTGCCGTGGCCAGTGAATCGACCAGAGCGTGGTGACCGGAATACGCGGGGAGATGATAGCGCTGGCGACTTTCGTGAAGCCTGATCGACGCCATCGGCCGCCCCGCCCAGCGACGCAGTCTCGCCCACCAGGACTGGCGGTGAATCCGCGCCTCCAGCGACATGGTGTCGACCATCGGCATCAGCAGCCCCTCGCCCAGACGCTCGCGAATGGCGGCGTCGAGAAAGGTACGCTCCAACTGGCGGTAATGCACGACGACCAATCGCCCGGCGAGCAGCGTCAACAGATCGTCGATGATGGTGGCGAAGTCAGGGGCGTCCGCTACCTCTGCGTGGGTAATGTGATGAAAGGCGACCGATTCATCACTGAGCTGACGCCGCGGCGCCAGCACCCAGTAACGCCCGTCGGCGGGCCGAATTCGGGATAGCGTAAACGGCATGACCCCGACGCTGACGATGTCATGACGATTACCATCCAGACCCGTCGTCTCGAAGTCCATCGCCACCAACGGCGCCTCACCGATCGGCGTGTCGGGATCCAGCGTCCCCCGAGCATAGAAACCGGCCAGCCGCGGCTCGCGCACCCGTTCCGCTCGGGATGCCAGATAGTCCGGCCAGTTCGGCTGTGTCTTCTCTTTGCCCTTCCAGCGCCGGTTCATCGATTGCCCCGACGCGACGCCTTGCCTGCCAACGTTCCAGCTCGGTCGGACGCGGCCCCTGGCGAGCCCTGACGACTGGGCATGATGTAGCGAAACGAGAGGAATTTCTGGGCGTTGCTGATCGCCTCGAAGGCATCCTTGAGGTGACGGCGCTCGCTGCTACCGATGTTTTCCGGGTCGACGCTGTTATCGGGATCGGCACCCTGCTCGATCGCGTCCGCCTGATGACGGATTCTCACCATCGACATGAATTCGAAGGCATAGCGGAGGCGTTCGGTGACACCATCCGCCAACAGTTTGGTCTGGGCGATGTCGTCGAGGCGAGTAAAGCTGTTCTGCGCTTTCGAACCGCAAGCCAGCGCGTGTACGCGAACGAGATCCGTCAGTGGCGCGGTGCCACGGCGTTTGAGATTGATCGATTTGCGATGCTCGCCATCCTGATCCATGACGAACTGGCGAAAAAATCCCAGCGGCGGCGTGCGGCTTTTGGCGTTGCGCGCCAGCGCTGCCAGAAAAACGGGGCGCTGCGGTGCCAGTTCAGCAATCAGATCCTGCAGCGCTTCAACCAAGGGGGCTTCACCATGCATGGGCGCCAGATCGAAAAAGATGGAGCTGTGCAGCAGTCGTTCGCCGTTGGGCTCGTCCATCCACTCGGTGAAATAACGCTTCCAGACCTGTAACGGCTGCCGCCAGCGCGGATTGGTGGCCATCACGTCGCCTTTGCAATAGGGATAACCGCAGGCGGCAAGACCGTCACAGACGAACCTGGACAGGGCTTCGAAATACTCCCCGTGCCGTGCCGGATCGTAACGGTCATCGAGCACCAGCGCGTTGTCCTGGTCGGCATTGATGGTGGGCTCTTCGCGTGCCATCGAGCCCAGCACCATGAAGCAGTAAGGTACTGGCGCCGGCCCCAGCTCGGCTTCCGCCAATTCGAGCAGACGTTGCGTGAAAGCGCGACCGATCGTCGCCAGCGCCTGGCAGACCATTTGCGAATTGGCGCCATCGGCGACCATGCGCACGAACCCCGTGCGCACCTCGGGTGACAATCGTGCGAGCTGCTCCGGCGTGTTCTGAACGAAGATATTATTGACCAGAAACAGGCTGCTGTGGGTCTCGTGACGGACGATATCCGAGAGATGCAGCACGCCTACCGGTTGGCGCCGATGCAGTACCGGCAGGTGGTGGACCTGGTTGCGCAGCATGCTCAACATGGCCTCGTAGACCGACTCGTCGGACTGCGTGACGATGAGCCTTCGGGACATGACATCGCCCACTGGCGTCTGCGGTGACTTGCCCTCTGCCAGCACTCGGGTACAGAAGTCGCGATCGGTCAGAATGCCATCGAGTTGCCAGTGACGGCCGTCGGGGCCAGTGAACGTATAGGCGGACTGCGTCTCGGTGACATCGACCACCAGCACGCAGGTGGCATTGGCGTCGCGCATCTGCTGTGCGGCCTGCTGCAAGGTGGCATTGGCCTCCACCATCTGTGGCTGCCGATTGATCAGCTTGCGCACCCGCGTCGTCATCAGTCCGCTATCGTCGCGCTGCTGCTCGACCGTCACCTTGAGTCTTTGCCCGCCGGTCTCCACGAACTCGGCAAAGTCATCATCTTCCTCGCACACCGTCTCGAAGACATCGCCGGGAATGAAGTAGATCAGCGTGTCCTCGATCGCACTGACCGGATAGCGTACCCGTCGATTACTACGCAGCAAGTCCGAATAGCCAAAGATGTCACCTTCGCTCAGACGGTTGAAAAGCCTGCCGCTGCGTTGGTACATCTCCACCGCGCCGCTGCGGATATACCAGAGAGAATCGATCGGTTGGTCTTTGACCAGCAGCTCGGTACCCGCCTGGAAGTAGCGAATTTCGACTTCACCAGCGATGCGATCGAGCAACACATCGGGGAGATTATCGAACGGCGCGAACTGCGCCATGTGTCCTCGGATATCCAGCTGTTCAACGTTCATGCGGCCCTCCCCGTCGCGAACTTTCATTGTCGAAGGGCACAGGCACGGCGTCAACGACGGCTCTCTCGCTATCCCTTTCACGCTCTCCGCTTGATCCCGAAAGGGAAGCGGCAGGAACGCCGTCAAAATGGAAGAGCGTGAAGCGAAAGACGAGACCGACTCACGACCCGCGCGATAGCGCTTCGATCTGCTTGCCGGCGACTTCGAAAAGGGTCTGAATCGGAATCTAGATCACGCCGCCGATAGACATACCCAGCCGGGGAACCGCTGGGAATGGACTCGAGTCACGCCGATGGGGTCGAGCGACTCAAGGCCGTTATCGGCGCTTTGTCAGGCGCTATCGGCCTGCGAAAGCGGCGTGGGATGCTTGCCGTCGACCCAGCCCAGGCTGCCGCTGTCGGCCGGCTGGAACCAGTCGAGGCGCGACGCCAGTTCGACCACGCTGCCGACGACGATCAACGTCGGCGGGCGGGGTTGATGCGCGGCCAGGCTATCGGGCAGACGGGAAAGCGTACCGAGGTGCACGCGTTGATTGGCAGTGGTGCCCTGCTCGATCAATGCCAGCGGCGTGGCGGCGTCCAGCCCGTGTGCCACCAGGCGCTCGCGAATCAGGTCCAGCGCGCCCAGGCCCATGTAGAAGACTAGAGTCTGGCCGCCACGTGCCAACGCTGGCCAGTCGAGATCGCAGCTGCCGTTCTTGAGATGGCCGGTGACGAAGCGCACCGACTGGGCATGATCACGATGGGTCAACGGGATTCCCGCGTAGGCCGCGCAACCCGACGCCGCGGTAATCCCCGGCACCACATCGAAATCGACGCCGGCCACGACCAACGCCTCGAGCTCTTCACCACCGCGACCGAAGATGAACGGGTCGCCGCCTTTGAGACGCACGACCCGATTGCCCGCCCTGGCCCAATCGACCAGCGCCTGGTTGATCCCCTCCTGGGGTACGCTATGTTGAGAGCGGGCTTTGCCGACATAGAAGCGCTTGGCCTCGGGATTGGCCAGCGCCAGGATTTCCTGACTGACCAGCCGATCGTGAATCACCACATCCGCGCGCTGCAGCTGCTTGAGCGCTTTCAACGTCAGCAGTTCCGGGTCACCCGGACCGGCACCAACCAGCGAGACATGGCCACGCTGCCAATGGTCACCAGCGGGTTCCGCAGTATCCTGAACGGTCACTCGTGGTGGCAATCGCACGCTACATAGCGCGGGATGAACCGGAACATGAACGGCGATACCCGCTCGTCGAGCCACGTTGGCGACCTGACGATCGTGTTCGTCGTCGCCGCTGGCAATCAACCACAGCTGACCCGCCGCAGGCATTGGCTCACCGTCATGCACCGCCCACTCTTGCGTCCGACATAACGCCGCCAAGGCGGGCATCAGCGACGCTGCGTGCACGCTGACACGAGGCATCAGTCCGGCAATCCGCCGTGCCAGCGTCAATGCTTCGCTACCGCCACCGATCAGATGCACGTCGAGGCAAGCGGGGTCGTGTTGCAGGATGAGCGAATCGGTCACGGGTCGGCTGCCAGGTTAAAAAGAGTCACGAGCCATCGTGCGCACGGTAAACGATACCGCTTCCACGATACTCAGCGGTAAAGTCTAATGCCGCGAAGCCCGGACGACAAAGTAACGCTTTTTTGTAGAGTTATAACCAAACACTCCTTCATGCCATTTGGCTATGAAGGAGTGTTCATCAACTATGGTTACCCATAAGGGCTATCAGCAAGCGATAACCATCGGCATCAGGCGACGTTCAGATGTGACAGACCCCCCATATAAGGGGCCAGCGCCGCCGGCACATCCACGCTGCCATCGGCATTTTGGTAGTTTTCCATCACCGCCAGCAGACAGCGCCCCACCGCCAGGCCGGAGCCGTTCAAGGTGTGGACCAGCTGCGGTTTCTTCTGTTCGGGGCTACGGAAGCGGGCCTGCATGCGCCGCGCCTGGAAATCCTCGCAGTTGGAGACTGAGGAGATCTCACGGTATGTCTCCTGGCTCGGTAGCCAGACTTCCAGGTCGTAGGTCTTGGTCGCGCTGGCGCCCATGTCACCGGTGCACAGCGTCACCACACGATAAGGCAGTTCCAGCGCCTGCAGAATCGCCTCGGCGTGACCGCGCATCGCCTCCAGCACGTCATAACTGGTCGCCGGATCGACGATCTGCACCATCTCGACCTTGTCGAACTGATGCTGGCGAATCATGCCACGGGTATCGCGACCGTAGGCCCCGGCCTCGCTACGAAAGCACGGCGTGTGAGCGGTCAACTTCAACGGCAACTGAGCGTGGTCGAGAATCTCGTCACGCACGAAATTGGTCAGCGGCACTTCGGCGGTGGGGATCAGGTAGTAGTCGCTGTCGGCAAGCTTGAACAGATCCTCGCCAAACTTGGGTAGCTGGCCGGTGCCGGTCAGCGTCTCGGCGTTGACCATGTAAGGCACATAGCACTCTTCGTAGCCGTGCTCCTCGGTCTGCTTGTCGAGCATGAACTGCGCCAAGGCACGATGCAGACGCGCGATCGGCCCGCGCATCACGGCGAAGCGCGAGCCGGTCAGCTTGGTCGCCATCTCGAAGTCGAGGTAGCCAAACCGGGCGCCGAGATCGACATGATCGCGCACGTCGAAATCGAACTCGCGCGGCGCGCCCCAGCGATGTAGCTCGACGTTATCGCTCTCGTCCGCGCCTTCGGGAACGCCCTCGTGGGGCAGATTGGGCAGCCCGGCGACCAGATCGTCCCAGGCTTGCTGCACTTCGCCCAGCTCGCGCTTGGCGTTGTCGAGATCGTCGCCGAGCTGACCGACCTCGGCCAGCAGCGGCTGGATGTCTTCGCCCGCCGCCTTGGCCTTGCCGATCGACTTGGAACGCACGTTGCGCTCGTTCTGCAGCTGCTCGGTCCGGGTCTGCAGCTCACGACGCCGGGACTCGAGCGACTCGAGCTGCGCGGTATCGAGAGTGAAGCCCCGCAGGGCCAGGCGTTGGGCGACGAACTGCGGATCGCTACGCAACAGCTTGGGATCGAGCATGACGAAATTCCGTTAGTTAAAAGGCGAAAACGCTGGGTCGAGAGGCGAGTACGAAACGTGGGACAGTCGAACACTGTGGCAAAATAACTAAGTGCTTACTTATTGCCATCTCGAACAGTAAGTCAGCATTTATTGTATGGAAAATCCTCTGCCGGCACCATGCGCCACCGGGGATTCGTGCCACAACGCTATCTGGCACGCTAAACTGTTCGCCCTTGAGCGCCGAAAGCGCTGCGAACCGACAACCTGCCAGGTGAAATCCACCCGGCGACGGCCGCCTGACCGGCCCGACGTGATGGCTTGACGCATGACGATAATGACACGCCTCGATCCGGCCGATGCCGATCTCACGCTCCCCGAGCGCTATCGCCAGTTCCTCACCGAGCTGGCCGCTGCCGGCTTTCGCGGCGACATCGGCGACGATGCCGCCAACCGCACCGTGCTGGCCACCGACAATTCGATCTATCAGCGCCTGCCGATGGCGGTGCTCTATCCGCGCGATGCCGCGGATCTCGAACTGATCGCCCGGCAGCTCGGCCGCAAGACGTATCGCGAGATCGTGATCGCCCCGCGCGGCGGCGGCACCGGCACCAACGGCCAGTCGTTGACCGATGGCCTGGTGGTGGATGTCTCCCGCCACATGAACCGGATTGTCGAGATCGACGTCGACAACCGTCGCGTGCGCGTGCAGGCCGGCGTGGTCAAGGATCAGTTGAACGCTGCGCTCAGGCCCCACGGCCTGTTCTTCGCCCCGGAGCTTTCCACCTCCAACCGCGCCACGATCGGCGGCATGATCTCCACCGACGCCAGCGGCCAGGGCAGCTGCGAGTACGGCAAGACGCGCAACCACGTGCTGGCGCTGGATGTGGTGCTGCCCGGCGGCGAACGACTCGAGAGCGAACCGCTGGACGACGCGGCACTGGCCGGGGCCTGCAGCGGCGACGATCGTCGCGGCGAGATCTACCGGACGATCCGCGACATCGCGATCACGGAGCGCGAACGTATCGCGGCGACGTTTCCGCCGCTCAACCGCTGTCTGACCGGCTACGATCTGGCCCATCTCGTCGACGACCGGGGGCGTTTCGATCTCAACAGCGTGCTGTGCGGTTCGGAAGGCTCGTTGGCGCTGCTCAATGAAGCCACGCTCAACGTGCTGCCGTTGCCCCGGCATTCGACGCTGGTCAACGTGCGCTATGCCGGTTTCATGGAGGCGCTGCGCGACGCCAAGGCGCTGATGGCCGTGGGCAATCCGACCTCGATCGAGACGATCGACGATCGCGTGTTGCAGCTGGCCATGGAGGATTTCGTCTGGGACAGCGTGGCGGAATTCTTTCCAAACGAGAATTCGCAGACATCGATTCGCGGCATCAATCTGGTCGAGTTCAACGACGACGATCCGCAACGCTTGGCCGAACGGATCAGCGCCTTTACCGATCACCTGGGTACCGACGCCAGCGTCGAGCGGCTCGGCTATACCCTGGCCGAAGGGCGTCCTCAGATCGGCCGCGTCTACGCCATGCGCAAGCGCGCGGTGGGACTGCTGGGTAATGCCAGGGTCGATGCCAAGGGCGAGAAACGCCCGATCCCGTTCGTCGAGGACACGGCGGTACCGCCGGAGCGGTTGGCGGACTATATCGCCGAGTTTCGCCAGTTGCTGGATGCTCGCGGGCTCGAGTACGGCATGTTCGGCCATGTCGATGCCGGCGTGCTCCATGTGCGCCCGGCCATCGACATGAAGGATCCCGACCAGGCACGCCTGATCCGTGAGATATCCGATGAGGTCGCGGCGCTGACCCAGCGCTATGGTGGTCTGCTATGGGGCGAGCACGGCAAAGGCGTGCGTTCCGAGTACAGCCCTCGCTTCTTCGGCGAGCTCTATCCGGCGCTACAGCGCGTCAAGGCGGCCTTCGACCCGTTCAACCAGTTCAATCCGGGCAAGATCGCGACGCCTCTTTTTATCCCGCCCGCGCTTTCTATCCCACCCAAAGCCGTGGGAAAGACATCTCTCTCTGCCCGGCCGCTCTCCAGCCCGCCCGAAGACGCGGGCAGCGCGGAAGAGACCGCCGCGCAGTCCGCAGCGTCGAGAGCTTGGTCAGCCGAGATCGGGATCGTCAACGGGTACGATCCCGGGCTGCTGGCGATCGATGGGGTAACGACACGCGGCGAGCTCGACCGTCAGATCGATGAGCGGGTGTGGCAGGAGAACGCCAGCGCGGTCTACTGCAACGGCAATGGCGCCTGCTACAACTACGATCCGGCGGATGCGATGTGCCCATCGTGGAAAGCGACTCGCGAGCGGGTGCATTCCCCCAAGGGCCGCGCCAGCCTGATGCGCGAGTGGCTACGTCGTCAGGGCAATGCCGGCGTCGACGTGCTCGAGGTGGCTCAGAAACAGCGGTCGGGCGGCATCCGTCATTGGCTAGGCGCGCAACCCGGCAAAATCCAACGCGCGATTGCCCGACGCCGTGGCGAAGCCGATTTCTCGCATGAGGTCTACGACGCCATGGCCGGTTGCCTGGCGTGCAAGTCCTGCGCCGGCCAGTGTCCGATCAAGGTCGACGTGCCGGATTTTCGTTCGCGTTTTCTCGAGAGCTATCACAGCCGCTACGGCCGACCGCTGCGGGACTATCTGATCGGCGGGCTGGAGTTCGTGATTCCACATCTGCAGCCGGCTGCACCGCTCTACAACGCGTTGCTGGAGACGCGATTGGTGGATCGGATATTGGCGCGCTGGATCGGCATGGTCGATAGCCCGCGCCTCTCCCGCGCCAGCCTCAAGAAGCAGCTGCGCGCCTGGGGCATCGCCGAGGCCACGCCGCTGACGCTGGGCCAACTGACCGACACCCAGAAAAGCCGCAGCGTGGTGCTGGTACAGGACGCCTTCACCAGCCACTTCGAGTCGCGCCTGGTGATGGATGTGGTCGAACTGCTGTCGCGCCTGGATATCCGGATCTTCGTCGCGCCCTTCCAGCCCAACGGCAAGCCGCTTCACGTGCAGGGGTTTCTGGGTCGGTTCGAGCGCGTCGCCACGCAACAGGCGGCCACGCTCAGGTCGCTCGCCCGCTTCGGCGTGCCGCTGGTGGGCATCGACCCGGCAATGACCCTCACCTACCGTCAGGAGTACGTCAAAACGCTGGGGCCGCGAGCGGTCCCGCAAGTGCTGTTGCTGCAGGAGTGGCTGCTGTCGCTGGGCCGATCGATCTTGCCACCGGGCTGGAATGCCGAGGCTGTCGAACCGGCCGATCCGGGCTATCGCCTGATGAGCCACTGCACCGAGAAGACCAATGCGCCGGGCAGCCCCAAGGGCTGGCAGCAGCTGTTCGAGCGCTTCGGACTTCAGCTCGACCTGGTCGATACCGGCTGCTGCGGCATGTCCGGTACCTACGGCCACGAGGCACGCAACCGCCGGACGTCCGAGACGATCTACGATCTCTCCTGGCGCGCGCCGGTGGAGGACGACGCCAACGCGGGCCGTCTGCTGGCCACCGGCTATTCCTGCCGCAGCCAGGTCAAGCGGCTCTCAGATCAGGCGCTGCCGCACCCGCTGCAGGCGCTGCTGAAGCGCGTCAAGATCGTTGGCACCTCGCCTGGAGAACGGGGCGCGGCGGATAAGCCATCGGCGAACGTCACTGCCCGAGTCGTGCCATACTAGCGCCATGCTTCGCCGACCTCATGTCCCAATAGCTCCATCCTGGATAGGAGCGCGTTTCATGTCGAGCGACTGGATTCTGGTCAATTTCATCGCCATCTGGACACTGGCCGCCGTCACGCCGGGGCCTAACTTCTTTCTGACACTGCAGACGGGGATCGTGCACGGGCGTCGGGCGGCGATGATCGCCGTGGCCGGGCTCGCCACCGGTACACTCGCCTGGGGGGTGTTCGGCTATTTCGGTATTGCACTGCTGTTTGCGCTGGCGCCGTGGCTCTACCTTACGCTCAAACTGGTCGGCGGTGCCTATCTGCTGTTTCTCGGCGGACGACTGATTCTCCACAGTTTTCGCGGCGCAGGCGATAATGCTATCAACGCGCATCCCGGGCTATCCCGTGGTCAGGTCTATCGCCGAGGTCTGCTCACCGGCGCCTCGAACCCGAAGACGGCGCTGTTCGTGAGCAGCCTGTTCGCCTCGACGCTGCCGGCCCATGCTCCACTGTGGATGGGCATCGCCTGTATCGCCGCGATGCTGACGGTTTCCGTCTCCTGGTACAGCTTGATCGCGCTTGCCTCCACCACGCCGCGCCTCCGCGCTCTGTATCGGCACACGCGCCACTGGATCGAACGCTGCGCTGGCACCGTGTTCATCGGCTACGGCGGCCGATTAATCACGCTGCGTTGAAGTTGCGACATGAAGGCGCGACACGAAGGCTGTCGACCGCCGTTTCGATATCAATCCGAATCGCAGACCACAAGACCGTCTGAAGCAGTATCCCGAAACCGCATGACTCGACGGCCCTGACCATCCGCGCAACCTCCCTCATCTTCATCTATGCTCGGCGGCAACCCTTTCATTCGGAGCTCGTCACATCATGTCCGACACGCTGCACGTCGTCTGCCCCCACTGTAATGCGGTCAATCGCGTCATCAGTTCCCGTCTGACGGACAACCCCAACTGCGGGCAGTGTCACAACGCGCTGTTCCACAGCGAGCCGCTGGCGTTGGATTCAGTCAACTTCGATCGCCACGTCTCGCGCAGCGACCTGCCGATCCTGGTCGATTTCTGGGCCGACTGGTGCGGTCCGTGCAAGGCCATGGCGCCGGGCTTCACCAAGGCCGCCGGCGACCTCGAGCCCCATGTCCGACTGGGCAAGCTCGACACCGAGGCGGCGACTGACGTGGCCTCGCGTTTCGGCATCCGCAGCATTCCGACGCTGATCCTGTTCCATGACGGCCGCGAGATCGCGCGCCAAGCCGGCGCCATGGGTCAGGCCGATATCGTCGACTGGACCCGGCAACAACTTGCCGCATCCTGAAAACCCGACGCCCTCCGGGCGCGGCATTGCATCGCCACGGCCAGCAAACCCCTCTAACGAACGCGGGCGATACCCTGATCAGCCTGATTTTCCCGGATTCGCCGGAGTTCTGATTTTCCGAGCAGGCTAACTCCCCAGCGATCGACACAATGACGAACGCCGCGACCCGAAAACAACTCGGGCCGCGGCGTTTGTCATTACCGGCGTTCTTCTTCCGGGACTGGACTGTTAGAAGAACACGCGGCTAGAAGAACATCCGACGTAGCGCACTACCGGGTTCTTCCTCGCGCATGAACGCCTCCCCCACCAGGAAGGCGTTGACGTCGAATTCACGCATGCGCTCGACGTCGTCACGGTTATGAATCCCGGATTCGGTGACGACCGTCACGCCCTGGGGAATTCGCTTGAGCAGCTCGAAGGTGGTATCGAGCGAGGTCTCGAACGTGCGTAGATCGCGATTGTTGATGCCTACCAAAGGAAGATCCAGCGTCAGCGCCCGCTCGAGCTCGAAGATATCATGCACTTCGACCAGCACATCCATGCCCAACGCGGTCGCCTGCTGATAGAGATCCTTGAGCCGCTCGTCGCTCAGCGCCGCCACGATCAGCAGAATGCAGTCCGCGCCGATGCCTCTGGCTTCCGCGATCTGATAGCCGTCGATGATGAAATCCTTGCGAATCACCGGCAGCTCACACGCGGCGCGTACGGCGATCAAGTCATCCTCGTGCCCCTGGAAGTAGTCGGCGTCGGTCAATACCGAGAGACAGCTGGCGCCGGCAGCGGCATAGTCGACCGCGATCTCGGCCGGGCGAAAATCTTCCCGAATGACGCCCTTGGACGGTGACGCTTTCTTGATCTCGGCGATGACCGCGGGGTCGCCGCCATCGATACAGCCATTGAGTGCCGAGACGAATCCTCGCGGTGCACTCTGCGCCTTCGCCCGTTCGAGCCAGGCCTGCTCGCTGACGGCCGAACGCCGTTCGACGATCTCCTCACGCTTGCGCGCCAGGATCTTGGCCAGAATGGTCGGCAGTTCACTATCGGCGGCATCGGTCATCTTGAATTCCTGTTGAGCTTATTCAGCGAACACGCTTGTTCGACGAGAACACTTAGTCGGCAAAGACGCGGGTAAAATCGGAAAGCTCCTTGAGCTTTTCCAGCGGCAGCTTGGAAGCCTGCGCGTCCTGGGCCATCAGCACGCCCTCCTTGAGCGAGTCGGCAATACCAGCAGCAAATAGCGCCGCACCGGCGTTGAGCGCAACGATATCCCCCGCCACCCCTTTGCCGACCAACGACTCCTTGACCAGCTTGAGACTGTCTTCGGCGGTCACGACTTTCAACGGCTCGAGCGATTGCCGCTCGATACCCAGCGCTTCGGGAGTGATCGTGTACTCCCGGATCTCGCCATTGCAGAGTTCGGCGACCCGCGTCGGCGCCGCCACGGAAATTTCATCGAGCCCATCCTCGGCGTGAACCACCAGCACGTGCTGGCTACCCAGTTTGCGCAGCGATTGTGCCACCAGCGGTACCAGGTGAGGCGCGTAGACACCCAACAGCTGATTGGGTGCCCCCGCTGGATTGGTCAGCGGGCCGAGAATATTGAAAACCGTGCGCACCCCCATTTCCCGCCGCGGGCCGATGGCATGACGCATCGCCTGGTGGTGGCGCGGAGCAAACATGAACCCCACGCCGACCTGTTCGATGCAACGCGCGATCGTCGCCGCGTCGAGGTCGAGATAGATACCGGCTACGTCGAACAGATCCGCACTGCCGGCGGAAGAGGAGACGCCCCGATTACCATGTTTGGCCACATGGCCGCCAGCAGCAGCGACGACGAAACTCGATGCCGTGGAAACATTGAAAAGATTGGCACCATCGCCGCCGGTGCCAACGATATCGACGACGTTGTCACAATCGATCGATACCGGGTGCATCAGTTCGCGCATGACCTGCGCTGCCGCCGTGATCTCGTCGGCGGTCTCCCCCTTCATCGCCAGCCCGATCAGAAAGCCGCCGATCTGCGCCTCGGTCGCCTCCCCCGTCATGATCGCCTGCATGACGGCATGGGTATCGTCGAAACTGAGATCCTGACGGCGCATGACCGCGCCAATGGCATCCCGCATTTGCATGTTGGCTCCTCGCCGGTTCCGGCTAGCTATGTCAGATCAGGCGCGCCGTTTCAGGAAATTCGCCAGCAGTTCATGCCCCTGGCGAGAGAGTATCGATTCGGGATGAAACTGCACCCCTTCGATATCCAGCGTCTTGTGCTTCAACCCCATGATCAGCCCCGGCGTCGGGTCGTCGTCATCGACCCAGGACGTGACTTCGAGACAGTCAGGCAAGCTGTCAGCATCGACTACCAGCGAATGGTAACGGGTGACCTCGAGCGGATCCTCGAGGCCTTCGAAAACCCCTTCACCGCGGTGGCGAATGTGGGACGTCTTGCCATGCATTACCTGCGGCGCACGGATCACCTCGCCCCCATAGACCTGGCCGATGGCCTGATGACCGAGGCATACACCGAGTATGGGTATCTTGCCGGCAAAGTGACGAATCGCCTCCATCGAGATACCCGCTTCGTTGGGTGTACATGGCCCGGGCGAGACGACCAGGTGAGTCGGCTCGTAACGTTCGAGATCGGCAAGATCGACTTCGTCGTTGCGCACGGTGACGACATCTGCCCCCAATTCGCCCAGATACTGGACGATGTTGAAGGTGAAGCTGTCATAATTGTCGATCATGAGCACCGGCATCAATATAACCTCTTGTCTTCGTTCAATTTCTCTATTCGAATCCGACTTTGACCAGAATATTGTCCAAGTCGGTATCCGTACCCATGCCGGCCTCACGGAGCGAATCGACCACAAAAAATGCCGCCCCGTAGGCGGCATTTTCTTCAAACGTCGGCGTGCCGCCCTCGCATCAAAGGCGCCACCACCACTGGTTCGGTCTGTGTGATTGGTTCGTCATCATGGCCGTATAGTGCCGCGTGGTCACTCGGCGTGTCAACGAACCTTGGCGGGTTATCAATTCAAGTGATCACCAACAGCGTTTGGCAGCCGATATCGGACCCTTCGCCCGCTCTTCCATTTGCAATAAAAGACTAGCGAGTTATGTCATAGGGTCCCGTGTCATCGTCATAGCCAACTTGACTCGTACTTTCTCATGTGAAGATAGAGAGGGTCGAAATCGCCCTCTTCTTTCAATCTTTTTTCATCAAGAATGACCACTTTTCCCCTTTTCGTTTCAATCAAACCCTCTGCGCGAAGCGCCTGGAAAACGCGGTTCATGTGTACCGGAGTGATACCTATCGCGTCCGCCAGTTGGGCCTGGGTGATTGGCAAGCGAAAAGAACGCCCTTCGGCAAACCCTACTGCCTTCATGCGCACGAAGATCTCGCAAAGGAGATGCGCCGCTCGCGAGGAAGCGCCACGCTGTCCGACGTTGAGAATCCATTCCCGGTAAATCGAAGCGTCTATTAGCGTCGCTCGCCAAAGGGCCGAGGTGAGACAAGGGTACCGCGCGCAAGCGCGCCACAAATCTTCATGCTGAATGAACCCGACCACACTGGACCTGATCGAAGCGATGCTGAAGTCCATGACTTCGAGGTGCAAACTTTGCAGGTCCGGCATGTCACCGGGAATATGCACCGCCATGAGTTGGCGCTTACCATCGGCAGTCAGCTTGTAGGCACAAGTGAAGCCCTCCAGCAGTAGGCAGCTTCGCGAAGCGTGCTCACCGATACGGATGATATCCTGCTCCGACTTGAGCGATTCGACCTGCACCGGCAATTCCTGCAGCGCCTGCTTTTCTGCGTCGGAAAGGCTGACGATGCTTTCCAGCTTTCGAATCATCATGCCATTGGGCGAGCGACTATTGAGAGAGTGAGTACCCGACGCCATGCTTCCGCTCCTTGCTTATCACAGGAATGAAGCTTTCGGCCCCAGGGTCTCTGATCGTTTGATATGAACGCTTTTCCTATCTTGCTCATGAAGTATGGTTCACGCCCCAGGGCTTGGCTAATCTTCGACACCACTCTCGAGACGTATCAACAGTTCGTCGATATCCGGGAAAATGGGTTCGATGGCCAGTTGGCCGGACCTCAGGGGGCCAAGGCGAACACAGAGAAACTGCCAGAAAACCAGACCATAGCGGCTCATGTAGTGACCGACTCGAGATTGCCGAGGAACGCCCTCGCCTCTCGCGAGCCGCTGAGCCAGAAAAGGAATGACCAGATTCTGAAGCCGTTCGAAGGCCTCCATATCGGTCGGGGCCTCTGCCGTCAGGCCGGGCAAGGCAGGCACCAACGCCTCCCAGCTTTGGCGAGATGAACCTGACGGTCTGATGACGACATCCAAAAAGAACTCTCGCATACGACACGCCCTCGAAACGCCTGTGACAAGATCAACCGTCATTCATCGCGGCGGATCACCGCATTGTGCGAGACGTTTCGACGTGGCAAATAGATAAAGATCTATAGATAGGTAGGCTAATTCATTTCCGCAGTCGGCCGATCTTACATGGCGTCAGGCAAAAGCGCCGATGTCCGCTCGGGCTGGCTCCAACCGAATGAGCCGAATCGATGAAATGACTGCCAGACACCCATTTTAGATACGAAAAAGCCGCTTGGCATATTAAGCACCAAACGGCCAATTCGAAAGATATTCTGGTGGAGCCTAGCGGGATCGAACCGCTGACCTCAACACTGCCAGTGTTGCGCTCTCCCAGCTGAGCTAAGGCCCCAAACAACCGCTGCCCCAATGGACGCGAGGCACTATAAGGGCCCGGTAAGCCGAGGTCAACCCCGGGCCGGCCTCATAGCTACGACAACTCACTCATAGTCATGGCAGATCGACAATTCCGACGAGCCAGTTTTGCCGAGCGCAAATTCGGCCACCAAAGCTGGAGTATTTGGTACAAGAACATGTCACACTGCTTAACAAAGTCAACGTGCTAACAGATCCAATATGGAACTTCCAGCGACAAACGAGCAAGTTTCAATATTATCGATAGCACTCACGCTTTCGCAAAGACACTAATAACAGCGCGCAACCAACCGATAAAAAGCTCCAAGCGTTCCACGGCGCTGACTGCGGGCATATCGGCCGCGGGCAGAGTTTTCAAGGGCAGCAGGAATCCAGGAGTTATCTTGATCAGGGTATTAGTAGCCGACGATCACCATCTGGTGCGCATGAGCATCGCTCGCGTATTGGACAGCGAGTCTGACATCGAGGTCGTTGCCGAAGCCGACAGCGGAGAGAGCGCGCTGCAAGGCTGTCGGGACCACGAGCCGGATATTGCGATGATCGATATCCGTATGCCGGGAATCGGCGGCCTCGAAACGATTTTGAAGCTACTCAAGACGCAACCCGCCATCCGAATCGTCGTGCTCACCGGCCAGGTCGAGGAAGGCACTGCACAACGACTGATCGACGCCGGCGTGACCGGGTTCATCAGCAAGGGCACCGAACTGGACCTGATGCTTGGCGCAGTGCGTCGAGTGGCCGGTGGAGAGCGCTTCATCAGCCCCGATATTGCACAACGCGTCGTTCTGGCTCGCAGCGAAGGTCGCCATAGCCCATTCGACCAGCTCTCGCACCGCGAACTGCAGATCGCTACGATGATCATTCACTGCCACAAGGTAAGTCGCATCTCGGAGCAACTCTTTCTTAGCCCCAAGACAGTGAATACCTACCGTTACCGGATATTCGACAAGCTGCAGGTACAGTCCGATGTCGAGCTGACCCACCTCGGCCTGCGGCACGGTTTGCTGGACGGCTTTCAACCTCAGGCATAGACACGCTGAGTCCAACGGGAATGTGCAATCCTCGCAGTGCGCGTGCAGGATTTTGATATACTGCGAAGATGAGTGAAACCTCGATCGATACCCCATCACGCTTCGACGCCAAGCACTTTCTGAAGTCGGTCTCGGAGTCGCCGGGCGTGTACCGCATGCTCGACGAGCATGGCAACGTTCTCTACGTCGGCAAGGCCAAACGACTCAAGCCGCGACTCGCGAGCTATTTTCGAGGTGCCTTGAATACCAAGACGCAGGCACTGGTCGCGCGAATTCAGGACATCCAGGTCACGATTACCCGCAGCGAGACCGAGGCACTGCTTCTCGAGCAGACCTTGATCAAGGACATTCGTCCGCCGTACAACATCTTGCTGCGCGACGATAAATCCTATCCGTACGTTTTCGTCACCGACCGCCACCCCTATCCCGCACTCGAATTCAAACGCGTTCGGCAAAAGCGACGTGACGGTCGTTACCTCGGCCCCTATCCCAGCTCCACCGCGGTTCGTGAGAGCCTTTCGCTGATGCAGAAGATCTTTCGCATCCGCAACTGCGAGGATAGCGTGTTCGCGCATCGTCATCGCCCGTGCCTGCAGTATCAGATCAAGCGCTGCAGTGCACCCTGCGTCGACTACATCAGCGAGGCCGATTACCGTCAGGACATCGAGCACGCCGTGATGTGTCTGGAGGGGCGTAGCGAGCAGGTCACGCAGCAGCTGACCGCCAGTATGGAGCGCGCCAGCGATTCGCTCGACTTCGAGGAAGCCGCCCGCCTGCGAGACCAAGTTCAGCAGTTGCGCCGGTTGCAGGAGAAGCAGTTCGTCGATAATGCCGATGGCGACGCCGATATCTTCGCCTTGGCCGAACAGCCTGGCGGGCTGTGCATCAGCGTGCTCGCCATTCGTCAGGGCCGCATGCTCGGCGCTCGTCATCACCAGCCCGATAATGGCCTGGATCTCGGCGCGGCCGAGCTGCTCAGTGAATTCGTCAGCCAGTTCTATCTGGGGCAGTCCAAGGAAATTCCGCTCGAGATCATCACCTCGCATCCGCTGACGGACAGCGAACTGCTGCAGGCCGCGTTGAGCGAACATGCCGGCCGCCGAATTCGCGTCGCCTCGCAGGTACGAGGACATCGTGCGCAGTGGCGCAAACTGGCCATTACCAACGCCGAGCAGCATTTGGCGACCCAGCTCGCCAATCGCAGCCAGTTGGGCAAGCGTTTCGAATCGCTGCGCGAGGCGCTGGACATGCCGACGCTCCCCGCCCGACTCGAGTGTTTCGACATCAGTCACAGTCATGGCGAAGCGACGGTCGCCTCCTGCGTGGTGTTCGATCAGAACGGGCCGGCCAAATCCGATTATCGTCGTTTCAACATCGAAGGCGTGGCCGCCGGTGACGACTACGCAGCGATGCGCCAGGCGTTGACACGACGCTTCAAGCGCTTGCAGAAAGGCGAAGGCAAACTGCCCGACATCCTGATCGTCGATGGTGGCAAGGGCCAGTTGAACATGGCACGGGAAGTCCTCGTCGAACTGGAAGTCGTCGATGTCGCGCTGATCGGCGTCGCCAAAGGCACCACGCGGAAAGCTGGCCTGGAAACCCTGTTCATCGAGACCGTGGATCGCACTCTCAATCTCGATACTAGTTCGCCGGCGCTACATCTCATTCAGCACATACGCGACGAAGCCCACCGCTTCGCGATTACCGGCCATCGCCAGCGCCGCGACAAGCAGCGCCGAACTTCGACACTCCAGGATATTCCTGGCGTCGGACCGAAACGTCGCCGAGAACTGTTACGCTTCTTCGGTGGACTGCAGGGCGTGCGTAAGGCCACCAGGGACGATCTTTCGCGCGTTCCCGGGATCAATGAACAGATGGCAGCTACCATTCACCAGGCGCTCCATGGATGAGCACACGCATCAGGCGTAAAATGCCCGACTCTCACCTCCCAGTAAGGATGCTAGTGGCACGATGAACATCCCCAATATGCTCACCCTGGCAAGAATCGTGTTCATCCCGCTCATGGTGGTGCTGTTCTATCTTCCCTACAGTTGGAGCCTACTGGTAACGGCGGCGCTGTTCGGGCTTGCCGCGATCACCGATTGGCTGGATGGCTATCTGGCCAGGCGTTGGAATCAGAGCACACCATTCGGCGCCTTCCTCGACCCCGTAGCCGACAAGGTCATGGTTGCGGTGGCGCTCGCGCTGCTGATCGAGCGTTACGAGGCCTGGTGGCTGACGCTTCCTGCACTGGTGATCATCGGCCGCGAGATCGTGATCTCGGCCCTGCGCGAATGGATGGCGGAAATCGGTCAGCGCAAGCAGGTCGCCGTATCCTGGATCGGCAAATCGAAAACGACGTTGCAGATGATTTCTCTGTTGCTGCTGTTGGGTTTCCCCCCGACCTCCTCGATCGCCAATCTCGGCATCGTGCTGCTCTATGCAGCGGCCGGTCTGACGCTCTGGTCGATGATTCAGTATCTCAAGGCTGCGTGGCCGGAGCTGACCCGTTCGCTCTGACCAGAAAGTGGCATAAGCGTTTGACACTTACGAACTTATCCTTATAATGCGTCGGCGTGTTCAGCGGGAATAGCTCAGTGGTAGAGCATCGCCTTGCCAAGGCGAGGGTCGGGAGTTCGAATCTCCTTTCCCGCTCCAAACACGAAGTGTGAAGAAACGGTCAGCGAGGGTCGTGAGCTGGAACGCCAGCCCGGTCGATCTCCTTTCCCGCTCCAAACACGAAGTGTGAAGAAACGGTCAGCGAGGGTCGGGAGCTGGAACGCCAGCCCGGTCGATCTCCTTTCCCGCTCCAGAACACGGATTTCGATCCTACTGAATTAGCGCAGAGTGCACTGGCAAAACCAGTTCGAGCGACAGCTACTTAGTAAATCGATGAAAGGCTGGATGGCAGAGTGGTTATGCAGCGGACTGCAACTCCGTGTACGCCGGTTCGATTCCGACTCCAGCCTCCACTTCTTCGCAGCATCGAATCTACGTGATTCGATCGCTTCCTTGATCACCGGTGCTTTGCCCGTCAGAAAGGTTACGGGTAGATCGATCGGCTGTCGTCAGCCCGGATGGCGAAATCGGTAGACGCAAGGGATTTAAAATCCCTCGACCTTTAGGTCGTGTCGGTTCAAGTCCGACTCCGGGCACCATTTCTGTCTTCTAACGTATCCAGCTTCTAATATCTGTCAACGTGGACCGCTAGTTCAGGCCGAACGCCAGTTCGACGTCCGTGGTGATCGCCCTGTTCGTCTTTTCGCCTGATATCTCTTCTGAACAGCTCACTCCAGGCAATCCACCTCGACGGGAATGTTGTGGAAACGCACGGCAAAAATGTGGCTGTCGAAGTCATCCCAGTGAGAAACACGATGCGCGCAACCCATGAGAAAAAGCGACCCGGCCGCACATGAAGATAGCCGCCATATACACCGGGTCGAAGCCGTCGCAGGGAAGCGACACAAAGCGATAGTGGACTCGGCTCATCAATAACCGCCAAGTACCTGTCAGGTTATCGGCGCTGACCGCATACGCAGACCGTCTGGTGACTGTTCTATCGGCAGGCGGTCAAATGACTTGAGCTTGAGCCGCGCGCTTGGCGCGTACCTGCAGAACATCCAAAAATATGCGACACTTCCGCGCCCTGTTGCTCGCCGAATCTGCTATCTCGTGCTGTCTGACATTCGGATTTAGCGGCCAAAGATCCTGCCAACATGACCTCGACGCCATGACTGACCGCCAAACCCACACCACAGCATCAATGCTCGATCGCACCTTTTCCGTTGCGCCGATGATGGATGGGACCACGCAGCCCATGGAATAAGGCTCTGCGGCCAAGGTGGTACAGTAGCGGTACATTGCGGCGGAAGAATCATCTGGAATCACGGCCGGAACGCTCGATTGCGAGCGCTCCGGCCTTTTTCGTTGTACCACTGCGAAACCCAGTCGTGAGTAACTCCCATAAACGCAGAAATCCGCATAAAAAATCGCACCCTTATAACCCCCACCGCGCCCAGCGCTGGCGCGGCTTCCGCCCTCCTGCAGAGGTGCGTAATTTTCTACCCATTTAGCGCGCGGGCGGGGCGGGGTGCTTATCGCGCGGCTTGGGTGCGCGCAGCGGATAGCAGCAGGGGCAGGCGCAACGCGTGCGGGCTGATCGGGCATTGAGATGGAGGCGGGGATAGGCGAAGCGTGGCGGCGCTCTGGTGGCCGCGTTGGTGGCTCTGCGTCGATTGATACGAATCGAAAAGCTAATGCGTCTCGATTCGAAAAGGCTTCGAACAGGCAAAAAAATGCCGCCCAGGTGGGCGGCGAACTACTACTAGGACCTGAAGTTTACAGCGCGCTTGAGCTGGGGTCGACTGGCTTCGGGGCCTCAAGCGAGTAGGGATCGAACCGCACCACCTCTTCGCCGACGCGGTCGTTTATTTCGAGCATGGTCTGTTGTAGTGGCTCGAGTTCGTTGGCCACGAATACCCGAGCGGCCTTCTCGACGTCACCGAACCCGCCCGTGTTGCTCGGGATGATACCCATCAGCTGCGGCGGGATCCGGTGGCCGGCGAGCTGATCGTCGCGAGTGATATTCTTGATGTTCCAGAACTCATCCTTTGCGGCCACCTCCGATACCGGGATGATCTGGACGCCGTCCTTCTTGCCCTTCGGCGCGTACATGAACAGGTTCTTGAAGTTGCCGACGCCCTTCGACTCCTTGAGCGCTGTGCGCATGGCGTCGATGTCTTTCTTATCGTGCGCCTCGTCGTTCACGTACATGATGAACCCGGCGTGACTACCGTTCAGGTAATACCGGCGGCGAAACAGCGTCGCGCTCTCGTTGAGCCATGCCGACTGCAGCGAGCCCAGATAGTCGGGCAGTCCATAGACCTCCTGGTCGATGTCAGGCTCCATCAGATGAATGGTTCGCCCTGCCGGCAGCTCGGTCTTGTTCAGCCAGTCCGGTACCCAGAAATAGCGATGTGTCTGCGCGCCGCGCCGCATGTACTTCGCCGGGCGCCGCTGCAGCTCGAGCAGCCGACCCAAGCGCCCCCGAATCTCTTCCAGGTAGCAGTTGCCGAACACCAGGTGATCGAGAGCCAGCGCGCTGAACGTCTGTCGATTGAGCAACGGGTGAGGCTTGAACGTGCGCAGTAGGATGTTGCGCTTCACCTGCAACGCTGAGCCGTGGTGAGCGGTCGCGCGGTAGCTCTTCGAGAGAATGTCGAACGGTACCGGCGGCTCGTACCACTCGTTCGGCGAGAGCCACACGCCCTCATAGAACACATCGCGCATGGTGGTGACCGGCTCCGGATCGCCAAAGGCGAACGCCTCGGCCCGGCCGGGCTCGCTGGATTGGCCCATGATCGCAGGAACGCGCACGCGCGGCTTGTCGGCGACTGGTTCGCTCATTCGTAGATCTCCATGATGGATTCGCTCGTCTCGCCGGCGGGGCCGTCGATCGGTTCAAAGTGCAGGGCGTGCATCGTCGCCCACGCGAGATCCGCGTGGCCGGTTTGGCTGTTGCGCCCCGATACGTAGGTGAATTGGCGGCCGCTGGCCGTGAGCTGTTTCTTGATCGCCATGAACGACTGGGCGAGATCCACCCAGCCGGCGTCGAATTCGAGCCTGTCTTTGCGGATGATCTGCTGGGCCTGCAGCACCATCTGGGTCTTGAGCTCGACGGTGTAGTGATAGCGGGTGACGAGCGGGAACCAGCGCTCGACGTGCTCGGCCACGGCCGCGCCGATCCCGGTGGTATCGATACCGATGTGCTCGATGTTGTATTTTTCCTCGAACGTCCGGATAAACGCCGCCTGGTCTTCATAGTCCTGCCCCTTGAGCCTGTGCCGCTCGAGGATCCGGTGCTTCTCCCCTGCCGCTTGCGCTGGCAGCACGATGACCAGCCCCGCGCCGTCGCCCTCTTCGTTGCGTCCGGTCGGGTCGTAGCCGATCCAGACGCCGCGGTCGCCGACCGGGCGCGGTGCATAGGGCCGGTAGAGGTGTTCCCACTCTTCCCAGGCATCGACCATGCAGCCATGCATGACGCCCAGCGGGAACGCCGACTGGCTGTCGTCGACGAACTCGCACTCGAAGAGGTTCGCGAACTCATCCAAGCTGTACTCGAATTGCAGATCCTCGATGTCGAAGAGGTTGCAGCCGCCGGCTTGGGCATCGTGAACCGTCACGATCTGCTTCCACTGCCGGTCCCCGCATAGCGCCCCGTCTTTCAGCGCCGCGTGACTGGTGTCGACCTCGACCCGGTCGGCCTTCTTGCGCCGCTTGTTGATCCGGTCGCCGGTCCAGAAGGTGTAGGCCTCATGCGCGATCGATGATGGCGTCGAGAAATACGTCTGGCGCCACTGCTTGTGCGTGGCCATCGCCGACGCGACCTTCCGAAACTGCTCGAAACCATGGATCCAGAAATACTCATCAAGATAGACATCGCCGTGATAACCCTGGGCGGTCTTCGAGTTGGTGCCGAGGAAGTGGAGCTCGGCGCCATTGTCGAGAATGATCGGATCGCCTTTCAGCTCGACGTCACAGGTTTCTTTGACGAACTGGATGATGTAGTTCTTGAAGATGTGAGCCTGAGCCTTCGAGGCGCTGAGGAAGATTTTGTTCTTCCCGGTGCGGAACGCGTCGACGATGGCCTCGCGGGCGAAGTAGAACGTCGCGCCGATCTGTCGCGATTTCAGAATGTTGCGGATCCGGTGTTTCTCGCCGGCACGTAGCCATTGGCGCTGGTACTCGAACAGCGACTCCAGGAACGCCATCTCCAACGCCTCGAACTGCTCTTCCGTCAGCGCGTTGCGTTTCGTCGACTTGCGCTTCTCGCCCGCATTGCGCGCGGCGATGTTCGGATTGAGATCCCCTTCCTTCCCCGTTTCCTGATACCGGTGCACCCGCGCCAGGCGCTCGATCTGCCGCCCGAGCGCGTCGATTTCCTTGTAGTCCCCGTTCCCCTTCCGCTCCTTCCCGATCAGCTGGACGAGCCGCGCCTCGAGTGCGCCCTCGACGCGCTGGGTCGGCGATGCCGATTCCCACTCGTCGCGGTCTTTCCAGCTGTGAACGGTGGCCGCTTTCACGTCGATGAATTCGGCAATACGCGCGACGCGCCAGCCCTGCCAGTACAGGTGGCGGGCCGTGAGTCGCGGGGAGTCGAGGGTATCGGGGGCTGTCGTCGTCATGCGTGCCAGCGTACCCGCGCGACTTCGACGACCAGCGGGGCGCGCGTTGTAGATCGCGAATCTACAACGCGCGTCAGTTGAGCTCATGAAGGGCGGCGCGGAACCTGACCGCACTTTGCACCGAAACCGACTCCGCCCCGCTCACCCGCTGAGGAAACCCCATGCCCTGGCACGCTATCGCCACCGCTGGCGCCACTATCGACACCCGGCAGATTCCCGCCGACTGGCTCGAGAAGATGGCCGCGAATTTCGATCCCAAGACCTACGGATGCCGCCTCAACCTCGAGCACATCAAAGGCATCCTGCCGGATGGCCCGTTCAAGGCTTACGGCGACGTGACCGCGCTCAAGGCCGAAAAGAACGACGCCGGCAAGTTGCAGTTGTTCGCCGAAATCGACCCGACCGACGAACTCAAGGCGCTGAACAAGGCGCGTCAGAAAATGTACACGTCGATGGAAGTCGATCCGGACTTCGCCGGCACGGGTGAACCGTACCTCGTGGGGCTCGCCGTCACAGACAACCCGGCGTCATTAGGTACTTCGATGCTGCAGTTCAGTGCCGGCGCAGGTGACGAGTCACCGCTCAAAGGGCGCAAGACCCGTCCGGAAAACCTGTTTTCCGCTGCCGTCGAGACCGAGCTCGATTTCAGCGAGCAGCCCCCGAAGGACGAAGGCCCCTCACTGCTCGATAGCGTGAAAGCCCTGTTCAAGCGCCACGACGCGAAGACGGAAAAAGGCTTCTCCGCGTTCCGCACCGACCTCGAGCAGACCCTCGGGCTCTTCGTCGAGAAGCACGCCGCGCTCGAAACCGAGCTGGGCAAGCGCCCCACGGCCGATGCCTTCGCCGAGCTGAAAACCGCGCACGAAGAGACGCGCACAAAGCTCGACAAGCTGTTCAGCACACTCGACAACACACCCGACCAACCGCTCCGCTCGCCCGCTCTCGGCGGCAACGGCGGTACCGAACTGACCGACTGCTAAGGATCGCCACAACATGCGCAACGATACTCGCGTCGCCTTCAACCGCCTGACTGCCCATCTGGCCCAGCTGTCCGGCGTCACTTCCGCGACGGAATCCTTCGCGGTCGAGCCCAGCGTCCAGCAGACGCTGGAAACCCGCATCCAGGAGTCCAGCGAATTCCTCGGCCTGATCAATGTGATCGGTGTCGACGAACTCAAGGGCGAAAAGCTCGGCCTCGGCGTGACTGGCCCCATTGCCGGGCGTACCGACGTCTCGGCCAAGGACCGCACGCCGCGCGATGTGACGTCGCTGACCGCGAACACTTACGAGTGCGTCTCCACCGAATTCGACACCGCTATTCCGTGGAGCAAGCTCGACGCCTGGTCGCGTTTCCCCGATTTCCAGACCCGAGTGCGTAACGTGATCCTTCGCCAGCAGGCGCTGGACCGCATCATGATCGCGTTCAACGGTACGAAAGCAGCCATCGAGACCGACCGCGCCACAAACCCGATGCTGCAGGACGTCAACAAAGGCTGGTTGCAGCAGTATCGCGATCATGCGTCGGCCCGGGTCATGACCGCCGGTGCCACCGCCGGAAAGGTCCTGATCGGCGCCGGTGGAGATTACGCCAACCTCGACGCCCTGGTCATGGATGCAGTTAACGAGATGGTCGAGCCGTGGTTCCGTGAGTCCACCGACCTGGTGGCAATCATGGGCCGCAAGATGCTCGCCGATAAATACTTCCCGCTGGTCAATCAGGATCAGGCACCGACCGAACAGCGCGCGCTGGATATGATCATCAGCCAGAAACGCGTCGGTGGCTTGCAAGCCGTGCGCGCCCCGTTCGTGCCGGATGGCAAGATCTTCATTACCTCGCTGAGCAACCTCTCGCTCTACTGGCAAAACGGCAGTCGCCGTCGCTACCTGCGCGACAAGCCGGAGCGCAAGCGCGTCGAGAACTACGAGAGCTCGAACGATGCCTACGTCGTCGAAGACTACGGCTTCGGCTGCCTCGTCGAGAACGTCGAATTCGCGACGGCCGGATAAGGGGAAGCCATGACCAGCCCAGCCCGCCGGCACTTCCAACGCGCCACCGCCGCCCAGGCGGCCGGTGGCGCCGAGGCCGGCAAGCCGCAGAGCGGTGAGCAATACGAACTGATGATGGCCGCGCTCTACGACGCTCGCATGTCGCTGAAAAAGGTGAAGTCCACCGAGGCCAAAGTCGCGATGAAACGCGAGCTGCTACCGCAGTTCGAAGCCTACATTGCGGGCGTTCTTGAGGCCGGCAACGGCGCGCGAGACGAGGTCGTGACCACCATCATGATTTGGCGTCTCGATATCGGCGATCTGGAGGGCGCGCTGGCGATCGCTCGCTACGCCATCGAGCACGATCTCGACACACCGGACCGGTTCGAGCGCGACACGCCGAGCCTGATCACCGAGCAACTGGCCGAAGAGGTATTGAGCCAGATCGAGAGCGTCGACGATGCCGAGCGTCAGGCACTCGGAACACGCCTCGCGGCGATCATGTCCGGCGCCCGCGATCTCATCGACGGCGTCGACATGCACGATCAGATCACGGCCAAGTTCCATAAATCCTACGGCTACGCGTTGCGTGACGCCGGTTGCCCAGGCGCCGCGCTCGAGCAGTTGAAGCGCGCCCTGGAACTCAACGACCGCGCCGGCGTAAAGCGAGACATCGAGAACCTCGAACGTCAGATCAAAAAGAACGCGAGCGATCAGCCGAGCGGCTGACGCTGCAACCGAGTCGCACCCGACGGCCGGGAGGCATCGGGGGGAGATCCGGGCATCACGCCCATATCGTCGATCCCCGATCCACCTCCCTTTTTTAAACGGATCGCGCCATGTCTCTAGTCGCTCACGGCGGCAGCAATACCCAGCCCGCCGAAGCTCAACCGATTACGAATAACGGATTCTGGCCCGATATCGAGCCCGATGCCTTTCGTGACCGTCATCGTATCGATTCGACGATCACCGCCGGACGCGTCAGCCAGTCGCTGGGCGTGGCCATGCGAGATATCAATCGCCAGCTTGCCGACTTCCAGACGCAACAGCGAGACGCCGGCATCTACGCATCCGACGCGGTACCGACCGAGCATTGGCAGATCCCCGGCCACGCGACCGAGCTCTACTACCAAGCGGTTTTCTCCGAAGCCCACGCGCGGATACTCGAAAGCTACCGGGATTACAGCGCGACACGCGACGGTGACGAACGCGGCGAGACCAAAGATGAAGCCGCAGAAGATTACCGGCGCGATGCCCGCTGGGCGGTTTCCGAAATCATCGGCGAGCCACACACCACGGTCGAGCTGATATGAACGACGTCCCTGTCGTTCACCCTACGGGCCAGCGCTACGCGCTGTTCCAATCCTCTCCCGGAGGATGGGTCTGATGCCTCGCATCGTGCGGGCTCACCAGGGCGACACCGTCGACGCGATCTGCCAGCGCATCTACGGCCGAACCGCGGGCGTGACCGAGCAGCTGCTCGAGCTGAACCCGGGGCTCGCCGATCTGGGGCCGATTCTGCCCCAGGGCACGGCAATCACGCTGCCGGAAGTCGTACAGCAGCCCCAGCACTCGACCGTCGTTCAGCTCTGGGACTGATGCCATGACCGCGCGAACTCGTCATCCCCGAAAGCAGCCCGATCCCATGGTCGTGCTGATCACCCTTCTGATAGCCCACGCAGGAACGGCCATGGCCCAGCAACTGAACATTACGACCGAAGCCATCAAGTCGACGCCGCCGGCGATCGTCACGCTCCTGCACGCCGGCGGCATGACGCCAAGCGACTGGATCACCGTCCTGACGCTCGCATACCTGGCGCTGCAGATCGGCCTGATCGTGCCCAAGTACATCGAGAAGCTGCGCGGCTGGCTAGACCGGGGGAAATCATGAAGAACTTGAGCCGCTGGCTTGGCGGTGGCGCAGTGGGCGGCGCGTGTGGCATCGCGCTGTCGATCGCGATCGGTGTCGTCAAACACTACGAGGGAACCGAACTTGAGTCGTATCCCGACCCGGTAGGCATCCCGACGATCTGCACCGGCCACACGGGACCGACAGTCGAGTTACACCAAACCAAAACGACGCAAGAATGCGATGATCTTCTAGCCGGCGACCTCGGTACCGCGTTCGATGCCATCGACCGTCGTGTTACCCCCGAGATCAACGCGACGATGCCTCCCGCGCGTCGTGCCGCGCTGGCGTCTTTCATCTTCAACGTCGGCGAGGGTGCGTTTCGTCGCTCGACCCTGCTTGAGCTGCTCAATGCCGGCCAGACCCGCGCCGCCTGTGACCAGCTCAAGCGCTGGGTCTATGCCGGCGGCCACAAACTCGCCGGCCTGGTGAAGCGCCGCGCCACTGAACGCGAGCTGTGCCTCCTGGGACTCGAATGAAGGCCCGGATTCTCGCCGGACTGTTCGTCGTCGCTATCGCAGCGGCAGTCTCCACCGGCTGGCTCGCGCGTGGCTGGTTCGAGGATTCCCGGCGCCTGACCGAAGCGCGCGCCGCACAGCTGGTCGCCGATGCCGCAATGACACGCGAGGCGAATATCGCCGGCGTCGTCGAGGACCGGCTCGCCGAGCTCGACGCGAACGAACGCATCATCGACCGGGGAATCATCCGTGAGATCCAGAAACCGATTTATCGCCGCGTCTGCCTTGGCGCTGATGCTATCCGCCTGCTCAACGACGCCGCCGCCGGGCGAGCCCCCGAATCAGCAAAACCTCAAACGCAAGTGCCCGACGACGCTGCCACCGCTGACTGACGGCACCGGCAGCGACGTCGTGCTGACCATGCAAGCGTGGGCCGGCCAGTATCACGGCTGCGCCACACGTCACAACGGACTCGTGGACGCCCTCGATGCGCAAACTCACTAGCCTACGCCAACACCTGCTGGCCAGCGTGCCCGGCCTCGCTCACGATCCCGACCGGCTGCGCACCTACGTGCCGGATGGCAATATCGCGTTCAGCCGGGGCAAGCACCTGACGCATGAATATCGCGTCACCGCCGAGATCATCATCATCGGCTGCGGCGGCGAACTCGATCCCGTCGTCCTACCGCTGCTGCAGTGGCTCGCACGCTACCAGCCCGACACACCTCCCGAGCAAGCCCTACGTTTTTCGCTCGAGATACATTCGAATGATGACATCGACGCCATTTTCAGCGTTGAGCTGACCGAGCGCGTCGTCGCCCTGGTCGACTGTAGTACCGGCCAGATCCGCAGCGAGCACCGCATGCCCGAGTATTCCCTCGACGACTGCCCCGCCGAAAACTGGCAGCTGCTCGTTCGCAACGATCCGAACGCGGATTACGAGCTCGCCGCCGAGTGGGGCGACGCGTGACGCAAGACGATCTCGAGATTCTCGAAGACTGGGTCGAGCCACTGATCGCCAAGCTCGAACCCGCTCAACGTAAAGCGCTTGCCCGCGAGATCGGTACCGCACTGCGCAAGAGCCAGCAACAGCGCATCCGCAAACAGAAGAATCCGGATGGCTCCGCCTACGCGTCCCGTGTCGGCAAGAAAAAGCGCCGCCGCGCGCGTAAGCGTTTGCGCTTCATCTACGAGAAGCCCGGCCATGAGCCGGAAGAGCGCGAGATCCTCAATTGGTTCTCCACGCCCGAGACGTATTTCGGCTTCGATCAGAAGCACGCCGGCGAGCTGCGCACGTTCAAGAAACGCCGCGTCGTTCGTGTCATCGAGCGCGACCTGACACCCGTCGTCGACCCGCGCGCCAAAAGCAACCGGGGCAAACAGAACGACGCGATGTTCGAGAAGCTGCGCACGGCTCGCTACATGAAGATGAAGGCAACCGCTAACCAGGTCTCGATCGGCTACGAAGGCCGAATTGCCCGCATCGCCAAGATTCACCAGCTCGGCAAGACCGCACCGGTCAACAGTCACGTCCGCTATGACTACCCCGAGCGCGAGCTACTCGGCGCCACGCCCGACGATATCGAGATGGTCCACGACATGATCATTCGCCACCTCGGCAGCGACCTGCAGGGATAACCCTCGTTGTAGATTCGCGATCTACAACGCGCGTCGCTAGAGCTCAGCGAACCAGCGCGCAACCATCGCGGCATGAATAACGCCGCCGAACTACGCCGCCTGATCCACAACCTGGTCCGCCTGGGTACCATCGCCAAGGTCGACCACGCGGCTGCGCGCGTGCGCGTCCAGTCTGGCGACATGCTGACCGACTGGCTGCCATGGATCGAAGACCGGGCGGGAACGACCCGCAACTGGAACCCGCCCACCATCGGCGAACAGGTCGTCGTGTTCTCGCCCGGCGGCGATCCGGCCTCCGGCTTCGTCATGACCGGACTCTATCGCCAGGCACACCCCGCCCCCTCGAGCGCCCCGAACGTCATCGGGCGTTGGTACCCGGACGGCACGCGCGTCGAGTACGACCACGAGGCCCACCGGCTGCTGATCAAGTGCGTTGGCGATATCAACCTCGAGGTCGACGGTAACGTGACCGCGACCGTGGGCGGCGACATGAAAGCCACCGTCGCCGGCGTCGCCACGGTCGACGCCAAGTCGATTCACCACAACCAGGGCAACCCGGTCGTCACAACCGGCCATATCTGCCACTTCACCGGCAACCCGCACGGCGACGGCAGCAGCACCGTGACGGCAGGGAAATAACGCCATGGCACTCAGCAAAACCCAGCTTCGAGACCGGATCGTCCAAGAAATGCGCGCCCAGGGCGCGACATCGAGCGGCGAGTACAGCTGGGTCAATCGCATGGCCACCGCGATCGCCAATGCCGTCGTCGATGAGATCCAGACGAACGCCCAAGTGCCTGTCACCGGCGGCTCGAGCTCCGGCACGTACAAGGTGAAATGACATGCCAGGCATGAACCGATCCACCGGCCAATCCCTCGACGGGCTCGAGCACATTCGGCAGTCGATCGCCGACATCCTTACGACGCCGATCGGCTCCCGTGTCATGCGTCGCGAGTATGGGTCGCTGATTCCGTCGTTAATCGATCAGCCGCTCAACGATGCGTTGATGCTTCAGGTCTACAGCGCCGCCGTCATGGCGATCATTCGCTGGGAGCCGCGCGTCACGATCCAGTCGATCCGCCGTAGCGTCAGCACGACGCAACCCGGTACCGCAACGCTCGCCATTGAAGCGACGACCGCAGACGACGAAAGCGTCACGATCGAGGCCCCGCTCCAATGACCACCGCGATCGATCTCTCCCAGCTACCCGCCCCCGACTTCATCGCGCAGCAGAGCTACGAAGCGTTGCTCGCCGACATGCGCGCCGAGCTATTGGCCGCGTTGCCGGCGTCGCAGCAGGAGTCAGCAGCGCAGATCTTGGCCCTGGAGTCAGAGCCGCTGACCAAGCTGCTCGAGATGTCTGCATATCGGATCATGACCGAACGCCAGGCATTCAACGATCGTTCCGCCCGGCTGATGCTTGCCTACGCGACCGAGGACTATCTCGATCACATCGGCGTCACCTACTACCAGACCCCGCGCCTGACGACATCGGCCGGCGCGGCAGAGAACGATGACGCTTACCGTAGACGACTGCTGCTCGCCTTCGACGGCTACAGCACCGCCGGCGCTCGCGCGGCCTACATCTATCACGCGCTATCGGCCTCCGGTGATGTCCTCGACGCCGAGGTCATCGGTGCTCGCGCAGGCGTCGTGGAACTCGCCATTTTGTCAGCGAAAGGCACAGGCATCGCAGAAGACGCGCTACTCGACACCGTCAGAGCGGCGCTAAGCGCCGAGAGGGTGCGCCCACTCAATGATCAGGTCGATGTTCGCTCTGCAGATGTTGATGACTACGCGATCCGCGCCACGCTCACTATCCGTGAGGGCCCTGCAAAAAGCCTCGTCACCGCCGCCGCACGCGAGGCCGCCGCAGCGTATGCAGACAGTCGCTACCGGCTAGGGCGCCGCGTCGTGCGGGACGCGGTGCTCGCATCGCTGTGGGTCGATAACGTCGAGCATGTTGATCTGATCTCACCCGCCGCCGACATTGACCGCGCCGATGATCAGGCTGCCCGCTGCGCCGCCGTTGAGGTGGACTATGTCGAATAGCCGCTCACTGCTGCCGCCCAACGCATCAGCGCTAGAGCGCGCGTTTGAGATAACGTCGGACCGGCTGCGAGCGCCGGCCGTGCATACCCTATGGGATCCGTGGGAATGCCCATTGCGCCTACTGCCCTGGCTTGCCTACGCGGTCGCCGTCGGGGAGTGGTCAGACGACTGGAGTGAGCAAACGAAGCGCCAGACGATCGCCAGTGCGGCGGGAATCGCCCGCCGTCGCGGCACGGTCTGGGCCGTGCGCGAGGCGCTGCGCGCTGCCGGTTACGCCGATGCCGAGGTTGAAGAGGGCCTGCCGGTACTGCGTCACGATGGCACTCAGCTGCGCGATGGCTACGAAACCTACGGGAGCGGTAACCGCTGGGCGATGTTCCGCCTGCTCGTTGATCTCGGCGAGGAAAAAGGCGTCGGCGGGGCCGAGCAGGCTCGGCTGTTGCGCCTGATTGATGCCGCCAAGCCGGCGCGCTCGCAGCTACGCGAGATTGTCTATCGGGCCGGTGTGACAGACACAGTCGACATCGACGAGGACCAACGCACCACGGTCGAGCCCTGCTTCACTGATGTGCGCCCCGCCGGCCGCCGGCGTGATGGCAGTCTCTCCCGCGATAACGCCATTCGTCTCGACCCCGAACCGACGCAACGCAACAGCCAGTGGGCGCGTGATGGCGAGATCCAGCGTATTGGCCTGTCGCCCTACGCCGGCTGGGAGATTATCGGCGAGACGCGCGCCAACGACTGGGACCGGCAGCAGACCGACATCAGTGCAACGGTCAGTGAGCAGGCCGTCGTCATCGATCCGCGCCGCACCGGTGCAGCGCACCGCGACGGCGCATTTGTGCGCGGCGAGGGCCTGCCCAGCGCCTACGACGATGGGACGCTGAGCGTGCACCCCCGCCTGGCCGACACGATCGCCGTCGAGGAGCAGCACCACACCACGGTCGAGCCCTGCTTCACTGATATGCGCCCCGCCGGCCGCCGGCGTGATGGCAGCCTCTCCCGCGATAACGCCATTCGTCTCGACCCCGAACCGACGCAACGCAACAGCCAGTGGGCGCGTGATGGCGAGATCCAGCGTATTGGCCTGTCGCCCTACGCCGGCTGGGAGATTACCGGCGAGACGCGCGCCAACGATTGGGAGGGCTTCGGTATCACTGCCAACAGCCAGGTCGCCGAACGTGCCGAAGCCCGTCGACCAACCCGCAATGGCCTGCCGCGCCGCGACGGCGCCCAGTCGCGCGGCGCTTCCATGCCCAGCGCCTTCGACGCTGCGACGCTGCAGATTCGCATCCGGCAGCGGCGCAATGCCCGCATCGCCAGGAATGGCTCTATTCGCCACGTCGCTGTCGCGGCGAGCACATTAACCCTGTGAGGAAACGCATGAACATCACCGAGCTGCAGTCCGTGAAAGGTGTTCTCGAAATCGAGGTGAGGCGACGCGACCAGGTCATCGAGACCTGGCGCGACGCCAACCTGATCGTCAGCGGCGCCCGCGATATTCAGGCGCGCCTGATCGCCGGCGACGGCGCGGGACGCCACATCAAGCGCATCGCCTTCGGCACCGGCGCGAGCCCGGCCAGCCCCGACGACACCGCGCTGACCAGCGCCTACGTGCGTGACCTGACCGGCCATGACTACCCCGAGACCGGCCAGGTGCGCTTCTCATTCGACCTGGCCAACAGCGAGGCCAATGGCAAGGCGATCCGCGAGTTCGGCCTGATCACCGCCGACGGCACGCTGTTCTCGCGCAAGGTTCGCGGCGTCATCGAGAAAAACGACGACATCAGCCTGTCCGGCACCTGGACGATCATCTACTAAGGAGACCGCCCCATGGCGACACTACCCGAATCGGAAAACTGGGAAGCCGGGGTCTATCAGTTCGAAACCACCGACCCCGTGCAGGGCGGCCCCGACGGCATCGACAACCTGCCCAACAAGCAACTGGCCAACCGTACCGCCTATCTCAAGGCACACCTCGAGGATCTGCGCACCTCGGTCGAGGCCGTAGGAGTCGAAGGCCAGAACGCGCTATGGATTGCCGTCGAGCAGGCGCTGGCATTCGCCGGCCTGCTCGAGCAAGAACTGCAGCGCAATCAGACCGTGCGCCATCAGGAAGGCGTCATCACGCTGCAGAATCGCGGCATCATCCGTGGCTGCGGTCTGAGCGCATCCACCACTGCCAACCGCAACCTCAACATCGCCCCCGGCGCAGTATTCATGCGCGGCCGCGAGTGGGGGAGCGGCGCCGAAGAGAATGCCGCATCCGTGCCCAGCAACTCGGGCGACGAGACCGGCAGCGCTCAGGCCTACCTGGTCGAGATCGGCGGCACGCTGCGCTTGGCAGTCACCGGGCTCAACGAAGACGCGCCTACCGACGCGCTGGTGATCGCCACGCTGACCATCCCGGCCGGCAGCACCGGTTCGAGCGACCCCAACCTGGGCAACGTCAACGTCACCACCACCGCCCGTACCGAGCCCGACTGGCCCTGGGTGCAGTCCAGCCCGGTCTATGCCCAGCAGGATTTCGCCAACGTCATGGGCGGCAGCGACTATCACCTCGATTTCGACGTGATCGGCTATGACGGCGGCCAGCCGCCTACGTTGGTGGTCGCCGAAGAGGATCGTGCTGCCAACACCTTCCGCGCCTACCTCACGGGCACCGCCGACAACGTGCGCTGCCGCTACGTCGCGCACCTGATGAATCAGTAACACAGAATCAGCAACCCAAGGAGATCGCCATGCAAGTTCGCACCGTAGGCCCCGGCCCGCACCCTGATTTCGGCATCAGTGCCGGCATCGTCACCGTCGCCGGCGTCACGATCGACACCGCCGCGCGTCAGGCCGACGCCCAGCAGGTCATCGATATTCGCACCGCCGCCGGCATCGCCCAGGAGGGCGGCAGCGGTTATCAGCTCGCCAGCATCCAGATCCCCCCGCGCCGCTACGTCGTCACCGAAGATGCTGCCGCTGACGAGGAGGAGGCGGACGGCGGCAGCCGCGAGGCCACGCCGCTCGACACCCAGCAAGTCAAAGTCACCATCTGGTCCGCCGTTTAAGGAGCCGCCGACATGTCAGTCATCATCGCCTCACCCGATACCCTGCGCACCCAGGTCGAGGCCGCCACCGGCGGCAAGGTCACCGTGCTCTACGACGACAAGGGCTTTCCCAGCTTGATGCACGTCGTTCCCAAGTTCCGCTATGAGGATCTCGGCCTCGACGCTACCTTCGGCACCGGTGTGGCCACTGCCTTCATAAAAGGCAATACCGAGCTGCCCGAGATCTTCATCGGCCAGTACCAGGCTCAGGTATATGAAGGTCGCGCGGTCAGCATGCCCGGCCGCGACCCGCGCACCTCTATCAACTATGACGACGCCCGCGACGCCTGCACCGCCAAGGGCGCCGGCTGGCACTTGATGACCATGCACGAATGGGCGGCCGTCGCGCTGTGGTGCCACGCCAGCGGCTTCATCCCGCGCGGCAATACCGATTACGGCCGCGCCCACGACGCCCATCACGAATTGGGCCGCCGCCAGGATGGTGGTACCGCCGGCAACGGCGAAGGCGCGGCACGCATCCTCACTGGATCCGGGCCGGCCTCCTGGCGCCACGACAACGCCATGGGCGGCATCGCCGACCTGGTCGGCAACGTCTGGGAATGGCAGCACGGCTTCAAGCTCGTCGATGGACAGATCCATCTGATCGAGGACAACAGCTTCGATCTGCCGGAAGCCGACTGGACCGCGCTGAGCCATTACCTCAGCAATGAAGATGGCGCGCCCACGCTGAAGAACAGCGACCCGGTGGTCGAAGACAGCAGCATTAGCGTCGATTGGAATGCTACGGCCAAGGCGGCCGGGTATAGCGAGTCCGAGCTGCTGCAGCGGCTGCTGGTCAGCCCGGCTGACGTGGCCATGCAGGGCCGTCTATACGTCAACACCGCCGGCGAGCGGATCCCGTATCGCGGCGGCTACTGGAACAACGCTGGCGGTGCCGGCCTGGCTGCTCTGCTTCTGTACAACTCGCGTTCGGACACGAACAGCGGTCGGGGGTTCCGCCCCGCTTTTGCACTCTGAAATCTGACACCTGACCTCTGGAAGACCCCGCGATAGCGGGGTCTATAGGAAATGACGCCATGAACCGAACGCATCTCGAGCACGCCCTGATCGCACTGGGCGTGCAGCTGATTCTCTGGCCGATGCTGGGGATCGTCGCCACCGGCATCGTCGCCTGCGCCGTGTTTTTCGGCCGCGAGGTCGCCCAGCACGAGTACAAGCTCGGCATGGATCGCGGCTGGGTCTGGGGCGAAACACTGCCAGTCAAATGGTGGGAGGGAATCGCGAAAGGCTGGTCGCGGGATTCCGTCCTCGATGTCGTCACCCCGGCGCTGCTCTGCGCACTACTGGCCGTGGTGATCACGGCGCTGGGCGTAGCCTGATGGCGGACGATTTGAAGATCCGTCGCCGTACCGAAGACATGATCGCCTATGCCTACGTGGCGGTGCGCCAGTTTCCCAAGGCCGAGCGACACGTGCTGAGCGCCGAAGTGCGCGAGAGCTGCTGGCGTCTGCTGCGCCTGATCGTGGTGTGCAACAAGCGTTACCACAAAAAGACCACGCTGCAGGATCTCGACGCCGAACTCGACCTGCTGCGCTCCCTGGTTCGCATGTCGCATGAACTGGGCTTTCTCGCCTTCGCCAAGTACGAAACCTGGTCACGCCAAATCGACGAGATCGGACGCATGACCGGCGGCTGGATCAAGGCCATGAGCATGAAGTGACACGTAGTAGGGGCTGGGAGTTGAAAGCGGATCCCGTATCGCGGCGGCAACTGGAACAACGCTGGCAATGCCGGCCTGGCTGCTCTGAATCTGAACAACTCGCGTTCGAACACGAACAGCAATCGGGGGTTCCGCCCCGCTCTTGAGATGAACCGGCCCGAAGCCGGGCGCTTACGGGCGCTCGGACAGCGCCATTCAAAAGGACTGCCAGCCCTCGGCACTTGCCGAAAAACGCCATCGGCGCGGTGATGAGTATTTAGGAAAGTCGCCGCGCCCACTCCTACCGACGTCAGGGATTCCGATGAAGCGGCATTTTGACCTGTTCGAGCAATTCACTACCTTCGAATCACTCCACCGCGCTCACCTGCTTGCACGCCGCGGCAAGCGCGACCGCGCGGAGGTACTGCGTTTCACCCAGCACCTGGAAGAAAACCTGCTCATGCTGCAGCGCGAGCTGCTCGAAGGCACCTATCGCACCGGCGACTATCGCTATTTCAAGGTCTACGAGCCCAAGGAGCGCGTTGTCGCGTCGCTGCCGTATCGTGACCGCGTGGTGCAGCACGCCCTGATCAGCGCCGTCGAGCCGCTGTTCGAGCGTACCTTCCACCATGACAGCTACGCCTGCCGCCCCGGCAAGGGCATGCACGCCGGCGCCGACCGCGCCCAGCAGTTTCTGCGCCAGGTCGAGCGCAGCCACGGCCAGGTGTACGTGCTCAAGGCGGACATCAGCAAGTATTTCAATTCCATCGATCACGGCGTGCTCAAACGCCTGTTGCGCCGGCGGATCGGCTGCGAGCGAACGCTCGCCGTGCTCGAAGGGATCATCGACTCGAACGCCGTTATTGGCGACCTGACCCCCAAGGGCCTGCCGATCGGCAACCTGACCAGCCAGCTCGCCGCCAATATCTACCTGCACGAGCTCGACGACTTCGTGAAGCACGGCCTGCGCGAACGCCGCTACCTGCGCTACATGGACGATTTCTGTGTCGTTCATCACGACAAGGCCCAGCTGCACCGGCTGCGCCATGACGTCGAGGCCTTTCTGTGGGATCAGCTGCGCCTGACCACCAACCACAAGACCCAGGTCTTCCCGATTAGCAGCCACCGGGGGGCGCGGCCTCGACTTCCTCGGCTACAAGATCTGGCCGCACCGCCGCCGGGTCCGCAAAGACTGCGTGCTGCGCATGCGCAAAAAGATGAAGCGCCTGCAGCGCCACTACGCCGAGGGTCGCATCGAGCTCGACGAGGTGCGCCCCGTCGTCGCCAGCTGGGTCGGCCACGTCTCACACGCCGACAGCGAGCGCCTGCGCGAAGAGTTGCTCAGCCGGTATAGGTTCAGTCGCGTGGGAGGCGCGGGAGACCAATAGACAGCGCTCGCCAAAGCCCGCCAAGCGCGGGCTTTTCTGTCTCTGCGTTGTAGATCGAGAATCTACAACGCCCGGTGCTAGAGCCTGAGCGCCGCGCGGGAAACCATGAGCCCCTGCATGCATTGCATATCCGCTTACCTGCGCAGGAGCCCGCCACATGGCGACCGATTACAACCACGGCGTTCGCGTCGTCGAAATCAACGAAGGCACGCGGACCATCCGCGTCGTCTCGACTGCCGTCATCGGCTTGGTCGCGACTGCCGCCGATGCCGACGAGGCAACCTTTCCGCTCAATACCCCGGTGCTGATCTCGAACGGCACCGCCGCACTGGGTAAAGCCGGCACGTCTGGCACGCTAGCCCGCTCGCTCGATGCGATCTTCGATCAGACAACCCCAGTCATGGTCGTGGTGCGTGTCGCCGAAGGCGAGACGGCCGACGAGACCAAGGCCAACGTCATCGGCGGCGTCGATGAGAATGGTCGAAAGACCGGCATCCAAGCGCTGCTCGCCGCCCAAGCGCGGTTCGGCGTCAAACCGCGCATTCTCGGCGCGCCCGAGCTCGACGACGAAGACGTCGGCGCCGAGCTGATCAGCGTGGCGCAGAAGCTACGCGCCTTCGCCTACCTCTCCGCCTACGAGTGCAAGAACGTCGAAGAAGCGGTGATGTATCGCCAGACCTACGGCGCCCGCGAAGCGATGGTGATCTGGCCGGAATTCACCGGATTCGATACCGCATCCGAAACCACGCGCAACCTCTCCGCCGTCGCCCGCGCGATGGGCCTGCGCGCGAAAATTGACGAAGAGACCGGCTGGCACAAGACCCTTTCCAATGTCGCCGTCAACGGCGTGACGGGTATCAGCGCGGACGTCTACTGGGATCTCCAGGATCCGGACACCGATGCCGGCGTACTCAACGCCGCCGACGTCACCACGTTGATCAACCGCGACGGCTTCCGCTTCTGGGGCTCACGTACCTGCACCGATGATCCGCTGTTCGCGTTCGAGTCATACACCCGCACCGCGCAGGTGCTCGCTGACACGATGGCAGAGGCGCATCTCTGGGCGGTCGACAAGCCCATGAGCCCCAGCCTCGCGCGGGACATCATCGAAGGCATCAACCGCAAGTTCCGCGAACTGACGCGCCAGGGTTACCTCCTCGGTGGCAATGCCTGGTTCGACGCCGAAGTGAACACGGTCGACGTTCTCAAGAGCGGCAAGCTCTACATCGACTACGACTACACCCCGGTTCCCCCGCTCGAAAACCTCATGCTGCAGCAACGCATCGTCGATCAGTACCTGGTCGATTTCGCGTCGCGCGTCGCCGCCTGATAGGAGATATACCGAATGGCACTTCCCAGCATCCTCAAGGACTTCAACGCCTTTGGCGACGGCAACAACTGGCAAGGGCTGATCCCCTCGCTGACGATGCCCGAGATGGCCCGGCGCATGGTCGAGTACGAAGCCGGCGGCATGGACGGTCCCATCGAAGTCGACCAGGGCCAGGAACTGATGACAATGGAATGGACCGCCGGCGGCATGATCGTCGACGGACTGTACGACTCGTTCGGCTCTCCGGTTCACGACGCCGCCATGCTGCGCATGACCGGCAGCTACGAAAGCGACGAGACCGGCGAAGTCATCCCCGTCGAGATCGTCGTGCGCGGCCGTCACAAGACGATCGGCATGGGCGAAGCGACCAAAGGCGACAACAACACCATCTCCGTCACCACGACGCTGAGTTACTACAAGCTCACCGTTGATGGCGAGGAAGTGATCGAGCGCGACGTCCCCGGCTACGTGTTCAAAGTGCGCGGCGAGGATCGACTCGCCGACCGCCGAGCGGCCCTCGGCCTGTAATTCAAACAGCCCAACTCACCCGATGCCCGGCCGGTTGCCGGGCCTCTTTTCCTGATTCTGGAGCGACACCATGACCGAACAGACCGCAGCCGTCGAAAGCACCGAAGCCACCACCGTCGACTCGGCAAAGTCCGATAACGAAACCATCGTCACCCTGGACTACCCGCTAAAGCGCGGCAGCAAGAGCATCAGTGAAATCACCGTGCGGAAACCGCGTTCCGGCGCCCTGCGTGGCGTCTCGCTAACCGAAGTGCTACAGATGGAAGTGACGGCATTGACCAAGGTGCTGCCGCGTATCACCGAGCCCTCGCTCTCCGAAGCCGAGCTGCGTGACATCGATCCCGCTGACCTATTCCAGCTGGGCGGTGCCCTCACGGGTTTTTTGCTCCCCCGGAAGTTCCGCGAAACGAACGACTGACGCTACCCAACCACGTCGACGACGCCATGGCGGACATCGCCATGGTGTTTCACTGGACCCCGAACGACATGGATGACATGTCGCTCGAGGAACTGACGGAGTGGCGCGAGCGCGCCCGCGTCCGTCACGAGCCTCCCAAGAAAACCCCGCAACCGTAGGACGTCATCGATGGCCGGAGATCTCAAACTCGACGTTATGCTCCGCGCCATCGACAAGGCGACCGGACCTCTTAAAAAGATCATGAAGGGCAGCGGTGAAACATCCGAAGCCCTAAAAGCCAATCGCGATCAGCTCAAACAGCTGGAACGCGCGCAGAAAGACATGCGCGGGTTTCGCCAGCTAAAGGAACAGTCGCGGGATAGCGCTCGCGCACTACAGCAGCAACAGGACGAGATCCGCGACCTGTCGCGCCGAATGAACGAAGCCGGCGCGGACACTCAGGCGCTGGGCCGCAAACGCAAGGACGCGATAAAGCAGGCGCGCAAGCTCACCGAGCGATACGAGGACGAGCAACGTAAGCTCCACGATCTGCGCTCGAGCATGACTCGCGTGGAAGGCGTGACCGGCAGTTACGCCGATCGGCAGCGCGAACTACAGCGCCGGATCCGCAGCACCAACGAACAGATCGAACAACAGCAGCACGGGTTGCGCGAAGTCGCGCGCCGCCAGAAAGCCGCCGCGGATGCCGCCAAGAAATATCACCGTACAATCGGCCGCGCCAACAACATGACCGGCGCGGGGATGACCGGGCTCGCCGCCGGTGGCGCCGGCCTTTACGCCGGTGCCCGTGTGCTAGCCCCAGGCGTCGAATACGGCGAGACCATGAGCCGCGTGCAGGCACTGACGAGGCTCGACAAGGAAGATCCACGCCTCACCGCACTCAAGAAACAGTCTCGCGATCTGGGCGCCAGTACTGCGTTCAGCGCCTCCGATGTCGGCCGTGGTCAGGCATTTCTCGCCATGGCCGGGTTTACCCCGGAATCTGTTGGCAAGGCGATTCCGGACATGCTCAATCTGGCGTTAGCCAACGGTATGGATTTAGGGCGAACGTCCGATATTAGCTCCAACCTGCTGAGCAGTTTCGGACTTGCTCCCGACCAGATGGGTCGCCTTGCCGATGTACTCACCGCAACGACCACCCGCGCCAACGTCGATCTTGAAATGCTTGGCGACTCGATGAAGTACGTCGCGCCGCAGGCCCGAGCAATGGGCGTATCGCTAGAGCAGGCAGCCGCAATGGCCGGTTTGCTGGGTAACGTGGGGATCCAGGGCAGCCAAGCCGGTACCACGCTGCGCGCGATGTTGACTCGTCTCGCCGCCCCCACTGGCGCCGCCGCCGGCGCACTCAAGGAACTCGGCGTCAACGCCAAGGATACTCAAGGCGATCTGCGTGACGTGCCCCGCATTCTCTCGGATGTGGCCAAGGCTACCGAGAACATGGGCAATGCCGACCGCGCCATGTATCTCAAACAGATCTTCGGCGAGGAACCCGGCGCCGGCATGGCCGAACTGATAGCGCAGCAAGGTGCGGCCGGAATCGAGAAGTTCACCGAGATACTCACCCAAGCAGGCGGCGAAAATGCCCGCGTTGCCAAAATAATGACCGACAACATCGGCGGCGATCTCAAAGGGCTCCGCTCGGCATGGGAAGAGGTCGGTATCTCGATCACCGATACCAACGAAGGCGCGCTGCGTGACCTGATCCAGAACATCACAGCAGCGACGCGTGCGGTCGGCGACTGGATCAAGGCCAACCCGGAACTCGCCGGCACCATCGCCAAAGTCGCCGCCGCGCTGGCTGTCATCGTCGCGGCCGGTGGATCGTTGCTTATTCTGTTGTCGTCCATCGTCGGCCCCATCGCGCTAGTCAATCTGGCACTGGGCTTCCTGGCCGCTAATCCCGTAGTGCTGACGATCATGGCTATCGTCGCCGCCGTGGCCCTGCTCGCCGGCGCCGCGTACCTCATCTACAAGAACTGGGACAGCATCGCCGGCTGGTTCGGCGATCGTTGGGAAGACATCAAGGCCGCTTTCAGTGGCGGGCTCGGCAGCATCATGACACTGCTGCTCGACTGGAATCCCATTGGCCTAATCTATAAAGGCATCGTCGCCGGCCTCGAAATGCTCGGCATCGATGTGCCGGAGAAATTCAGCACGCTGGGCAGCGCCGTTGTCGATGGTCTTATCGGTGGTATCACCGGTGGGCTCGGCGCGCTTTGGGATACCATCACCGGCATGGGCGGAAGCATCATGGATTGGTTCGGGGAGAAGCTGGGCATCCACTCCCCGTCCCGGGTCTTCGCCGGCTTCGGCGCCAACCTGCTCGAGGGGCTGATCAACGGCATCGACGAAAAGTGGCAGATGCTCAAGGACAAGATCAGTAACGTCGCCGGCGGCGTGATGAGCTGGTTCAAGGACAAGCTCGGCATCCATTCCCCGTCGCGCGTCTTCGCCCAGTTTGGCGGCTATACCATCGACGGCTTCAATCAGGGCCTCGATCGCCAGCGCGACGAACCGGCCCGACGCGTCGCCGAGATCGCCAAGCGCCTGCGTAAAGCCGGCGCGGGGCTCGCTCTCGGCGCGACCATGTCGCTCCCCGCCGCCGCCATGCCGGTGGAGCCGAGCGTAGCAAACGTGCCGGACCTTCCCGCGCAGCGCCTCGAGATTCAGACGAGCGCGCTGCCGGACCTGGGCGAGCTCAACGCGCCACGCATCCAGCTCCCCAAGATGCCGACCCTGGGCGCGTTGGCAGCGCCGAAGATCGAGACGCCGGAACTACCGGAGCTGCCCGCGCTGCGTCTCGAGATTCAGAAACTCGATCTGCCTGAGCTGCCGGAGATCGGGGACGCGCGCTCGGTACCGATCGACTCGCGACCGCCGCTTGCCACGCCGGAACGAAGCATCACCGTCGAAGGGGACACCATCACGCTGAACGTCTACCCCAGCGAAGGCATGGACGAGCGGGCGCTGGCGCAGCTGGTCGGCCAGATGCTCGAAGAGCGCGAACGCCAGAAGGCGGCCCGCACGCGCCGCAATCTCTACGATAACGACTAAGGATCCAGCCGATGATGATGGTTTACGGCATGTTCGTGTTCTCGCTGGGCACCGCCGCCTACCAAGACTTCAAACGCCAAACCCAATGGCGCCAGTCGAGCCTGTCGCGCATCGGCAAGCGCCCCGCCGTTCAGTTCCTCGGCCCGGGTAGCGATACCATCACGCTGACCGGCGAGCTATACCCCGAGTTCACCGGTGGCCAGTCGAATCTCGACCAGCTGCGCGCGATGGGCGACCAGGGCGCGGCGTGGCCGCTGATCGAGGGAACCGGCCGCATGTATGGGCTCTACACCATCGACTCGATGGACGAAGGCAGCGACCGCCATTTCCGCGACGGTGCTGCCCAGCACATCACCTTTTCGCTGTCGCTCTCGCGCATCGACGATGACCGCCGCGAGCTGCTCGGCACCATCAGCGAGACCGCACTCCGCGCCGTGACGCAGGCGCTGGCATGAGCAGCGTCGGCAGACCGGCACGCTCGCCGGACTACCGTCTCGCGATCAACGGCCAGCAGATCACCCCGCGCGTTCGCGGCCGCCTGCAGCGACTCACGCTGACGGATCGGCGCGGCCTCGAGGCGGATCAACTGGATCTGATACTGACTGATGATGACGGACAACTTGCCCTGCCCCGCCGCGGCGTCGAGATCCACGTCGCCATCGGCTGGAGCGGCGAGCCGCTGACCCAGCGCGGGACTTTTATCGTCGACGAGGTCGAGCACTCGGGCGCACCGGATACGCTATCGATCCGTGCCTCGAGCGCCAACCTTCGCGGCCAGTTCCCGGTGAAGCGCACGCAGAGCTGGCACCGCACCACCATCGGCGACATCGTCACCACCATCGCCAAACGCCACGACCTCAACCCCAGCGTTGGCCAGCAGCTGCGCATCGTCGGCGTCGCGCATATCGACCAGACCGACGAGAGCGATATCAACTTCCTCACCCGCCTGGCCGAGCGCTACGACGCCGTCACCACCGTAAAGGCGGGCAACCTGCTGTTCATCCCCGCCGGACAGGCCACCACCGCCAATGGGCTCGAGATTCCCCCGATCATCATTCGCCGGCAGGATGGCGACCAGCACCGCTACAGCGTGACCGACCGCGACAGTTACTCGGGCGTCATCGCCGCCTGGCACGATACCGACGGCGCCCAGCGCCGCGACGTTGTCGCCGGTACCGACGACAACGCCAAGCGGCTGCGGCCTATCTACGCCAACGAAGCCGATGCGCTCGCCGCTGCCCAGGGTGAATGGCAGCGGCTGCAACGCGGCCTTGCAGAATTCAGCCTCACGCTGGCCGAAGGCCGACCGGACATCTACCCCGAAACGCCCGCGCGTTGCTACGGCTGGAAGCGAGAGATCTCGGAAACCGAGTGGCTACTGGTCGAGGTACGCCACGACATCAACGACAGCGGCTACACCAACAGCCTGCAGTTCGAGACGAGGCCCCTCTAAGTGGTAAACGCCAGTCAATAATGTGTTGACCCGTGTTTACCGGGGGTTATAATAACCCCAACATAAAGCAGCAAGGGGCAGGAGGTGGATAGCAGAGCGCTGATCAAGGAACTGAAGCGGGATGGTTGGGAGCTGGTCAGAGTCAACGGCAGCCATCACCACTTCAGACATCCCGCCAAACCCGGCACCGTCACGGTGCCTCATCCCAAAAAGGATCTGAAAACGGGTTTGGTGCGGGGAATCAGAAAAAGCGCCGGTCTCCTTTGAGGCCGGAACCTGCTGCCCCCGACAGGAGGAATCGAACCATGTTATTTCCCATTGCGATCGAACGCGGCGATGAAGACCACGCCTACGGCGTCATCGTTCCCGATCTGCCTGGATGCTTCTCGGCTGGCGATACATTCGAGGAAGCGCTGGCCAACGTCCACGAAGCTATCGAGGGTTGGCTCGAGGTCCAGGTCGAGCATGACGAACCGATCCCCGAGGCCAAGACCATCGAGCATCACGTCGATAAACCGGACTTCGAAGGTTGGATCTGGGCGGTCGTCGATATCGACTTGACGCCATATCTCGGCAAAAGCCATAAAATCAATGTCACCCTGCCGGATTTGCTGGTGAAACAGATCGACGACTACGTGGCCGGCAATCCGAGCGACAAGACTCGCTCCGGCTTCCTCTCGCGTGTTGCCATGCAAGAGCTCGCTCGGACGCGGAAGAGCGCTTGAGCCATGGGCCTAACCAGCCACACCGAACCCGACCTGATCCCCAATGAAGTCGTCGGCATGGTCGTGAACGAAGACACCACCATGGTCGCGGCATGGCGGCGATACCTGGGGCTGACGCAAGCCCAGGTTGCCGAACGCATCGGCATTTCCCAGTCGGCTTATGCGCAGCAAGAAGCCGCACGGAAACCGCGCCAGACGACGCTTCACAAAATCGCCACGGCGCTTGGCATCACGGTGGAGCAACTGTCGGAAGATTGACGGTACAAGCTCGCCGCCCAACGCAAAACGCCAGCCCGAAGGCTGGCGTTTGTCATGGGGTGCAAGACGGTTAAGCGGGTTAGGAAAACTTCACGATGGCTGAAAAGATCCCGGTCATTACCGCCATTGAGGCGATCAGCGCGGTGATCATCTTCCAGGTCTGAGCATTGAGAGCTTGATGCAGCTCACTACTGGTCGCCATCGTCTCCTTGATGATCGCCATATCGGTTTCCAGGTGCCGTAGGCTGTCGTTCATGCTATGCACCCGTAGTGAACCGCATGATGCCGAAAATCAGGCCAGCGACAGCAATGACCGTGCCCACACTCCACATCGTCTGCTGACGCAGAAGCGAATGCATCTCAGAGCGCAGAGCGCCAAACTCGCGATGCATATCGGAGCGAATCGAACCGGTTTCACCAAGAAACTCTTCACGCTTGACCATCGTCTCCTTAATGATGGCCACATCCTGCTCCAGATGCCGCAAGCGCTGTTCCATGTCCGGTGGCTCCCCGCTGCCGTCGATTGATCGCAGTTTGCGAACGTCACTCGGCATGATTGTCGCCCTCTTCTTCCAGGAATGCCAACACCTCCATATCACGGAAGTAACGTAGATAGCCGCAGTGCAGGCACGCCTGCACGAACTGGCCGTACCCAAGGCGAGGATTGCTCGCCAATACCTGGTTGATCAGGATCGCCGGGGCGTTGCCATCGCTGTCACGCTCATAGTCGTTGACAGCAATACTCATCGAATCGACGGTCGAGCAGGCGGGGCAGTCGCCGCCCACGCCCTGGCTATCGAGAAAGCGCTTGAGATCTGCCCCCGTGACGAGGCGGTTATCGCTCATGCCGGGAGCTCTCCGGTCGCCAGCATCGCCTGAAATTCGTCTTCGGTCAGAATGGTGCAGCCTTGCGCCCTCGCCTGGGAGAGCTTTGTTGCCCCGGCTCTTGGCCCGGCGCAAACGAAGGTGAGCTTCTTGGTGACCGTCTTTCTCACCAACAGGCCATGATCCTCGGCATCGGATTCCAAATCATCACGCTCCTCTGAAGAGAAACCGGTGAAAAGGATCTCCATGGCTCGTTCAGAAGACTTCGGGGCTTTCGCGGTTCTCTCTTCTGTCGGTTTAGCTGGGCCGAGTAATTCCTCTCCCAGTAGAAACTCAACAATTCTGTCACGCCGGAAAGTGCGTATATCTTCGACCTCATGGCAAAAGCCCTCGATATATACGCCATCTTCCATCCAGTCGGAGACTTCCCGAGTGGTGACATTGCCCCGAGTGTCTCGATAAGTAAAAATCAGTCGTTCTTCAAGTTCTGCCGAATCCAGCCGGTCACGCTCTTCAATTACCTCGCTGATAATCCCTGTCAGGGCCGATTTAATCCGCGTTACTCGAGCCTTCCGACTGGCTTTGAGTGACACATAAAGTGCAATGCCAAGCGGCCCAACCAGCAGCATTCCGGCGATGATGCCGGTAGCACCCAGCGACTCTGTCTCGCCAAGGGCGAAGCCCATGCCGTCGAGCATCAGCAACAAGCCGCCAAGCGCGAACCAGCCCAATGTAAGTCCGGCTAGATGGCGTGCCCACCATGGGCGGCCATTGATCCGCATGGATTTCGCTAGCGCGCGCCAACCGTAGATCGCGCCACCAAACGACAACAAAACAGCAACCAGGTCCATCCCCTTCCCCTTACGTCCCCTGCCGCTGAGCGGCTATTCGTTATCGTCGATTCCGCAACCGCATCCCTAGCCGGCGCACCGCTCGTCTTGTCACTGTCGGTCGCCGCCCGGTAGTCCTCGACTAGCTCGCTTTCTTTCTGTTTCAGCGCCTGCTGGCCGGTTAGCACGAACAGGAGGTCGATCCCCACTGTGGCTAGCCTGCCCAGTTCCATGGCATCAGGCCCAGCCTCATCCTCTCCGTTCTCAAGCTGGTCGATTCGGCTGGGTGGTATACCTGCTGCGTCGCCCAGCTCATTGATCGTCAGCGCCAGGCGTGCTCGCTCCTGGCGCAGCCGCTGCGCTATCTCGTGTGCCAATCCCGTCAAGCATGCTCCGCGCTCCTGGTGTGTTCTTCCTGCCGCACCGGTTTTCTCATCCCGGATGACCACCAATAGCCACGAATGTTGAAACACCCTATGCCGAGAAAATTAAGCCGGTACCGCGCAGGCATGTCTTAGCAAAACCGCACCAGCACTGAGCTAGAGCGGTACAAGCGTCGCTCATAAGAGACGCTAAAAAACGCGAAGTTACCGAGCTTAACGATACCCAACACAAAACACGAGCAAACACCTAAAAAGACTCATTCACCCCCCGCTTTTTCTCCCTTCTCCCGCTTGGACTTGGCGGCAAGGAGGCGGCTCATCATCTTCAAGCTCTCTTGCTCTTCGCCAGAAACTTGGCGGTAGTGATCCACTATCGCCGCCTCGTCGGGCGCCAGGCTGTCCTCAGTGATGCCTCTCACACCAGTCAATACGTACTGCACATCCACGCCCGCCGCCGCCATGGCGGACAGATAGCGCGCATCGGGTACGCGTTTGCCCGTTTCGTAGTTCGATTGAGCAATTTTTTTCACGCCTCCGATCTCGCCGAAAGCCTCTTGGGACAAGCCCAAACGCTGACGCTCTTCTCGAAGGCGCAGCCCAAAGTTATCCAAATCGATAATTCCCTATTGACTGTTATCCAACTAGATAACAGAATCGCCATTACACAGACACTCGCAGACACGAACACGACTATGCACAAGCTCCTGACGCGCGAGCAAGCCCGCGAAGCACTCAATGAGAGAGGCGTCACCATCGCCGAGTTCTGCCGCGTTCACGGCTTGAACCGGCAAATGGTCAGCGACCTGCTCGGTGGTAGGAAGAAAGGACTACGCGGCGAAGCCCACCGCGCCGCAGTCCTGCTCGGCCTCAAGAAAGGCGTGATCATCGATCACACCGCCCGCACCACGCGTCTTCAATCTCCGCCCAAGAGGCGCGTTCCGGAACGCCGCGTCTCCCAAGACGTTCGCGGTACCAGCGTCATCGAAGACGACGAGACCTTCGCGGCACTCAAGGCAGCGGTGATCAATCCCCGGCAAAAGTTCAATGAGCCGCTGACGGGTTTCATGGTCATCCCGATCGGTGCAGGCCCCGAGTACACGAAACGCGAGAACCGCGAACTGCTCGCCAGCCCCATCATCCTGACCACGATGCGCCACGAGCCTCGTTGATCGACCCAAAGAATCCCGACCCCCGGCTAACCAGATGAGGAATACCCCATGAATCAACAACGCAGAGACCCCACCGCGCCCATCGTGGTGCTCGATATTGCCAGCACGGGGCTGCCGGCCCGCCATCCGAGCGTGGGCGAGCAGCAATCGCGCGGTTATCTCTCCAAGGCTGCCACCAAGCTCAAGTCCACCGGCGACCTGCTGCACGTCGCCGAGGACATATTCAGCTGCGGCTGGCCCGATGTGACCATCAGCTTTCGGCGGGCGGGTGCATCAGCCAGTGATATCCATTCCTGGACCCTTCGAGCTCCCCAACCTGGTTGCGCAGTCCCAGGTCGTGAAGATGGCTATGCAGGGTAAAGCCCTCGTTCAGGCTCACGCCGAACACCCTGTAGATCTGACCGTCGCGGTTCTCGATGCCTATCCGGTAATCGTCAAGGCCACCCGACAACCAGTTCTCAGGGCCGTCATTGTCGGGAAACGTGGTTTCGAGCAGGGCCGTGATGGCCTCGTCGTAGTCGGGGATTTCAATGCCGGTGATGTAGCGGTTATCCATTGAATAGCTCCAGTTAACGAAAAAAGAATCAGTGATTGGCGGCGCCGCTGTCACGACGCCGCACCAAGAATACGGGAAACGGGAAGCCGCCATGAAACGCCGCCGCGCGCTTTACCCCATTAAAGGAGGTCCTCGGTGAGGATTTGTTGTCCGCACTGTTCCGAGCCGGCGATCACCCGGACCAGCCGACGCCCGTCGCCGGTGTTCTACGAAATCTACGCCCAGTGCACCAACCCGCGCTGCGGCTGGGGCGGAAAGATCTACGTCGAATTTGCGCTGACGCTGGCACCCAGCCGCGAGCCGAATCCCGACATTCGTATTCCCATGGAGCCCGGCCGCCGCCGCGCCTACATGGACCAACTGGCCGCCATGCCCGGCTGATCGAGCAGCACCACGACCACAGGCTCCTGAGAGAGCCGACCACTACTAGGAAACCAGAACCATGCAAACCGCTACCGCTATCGCTGCCCCCTTCGACGCCACTCCGGCTCGCGTTCTGCAACTGGACCCGAGCAATGCCGCCATTGGCTGGATGTTCCGCCACGGCCTGCATCAGGACCGCGTCACCGCGATCGAGGAACTGACGCTCTACCTGATGGACGAGTGCGCCATGACCGAGCGCGCCGCCGAAATCGCCGCGATTCAGGCTTACGCCGAGACCACCTGCATCGGGCAAGTCGGCCGCATCGATGTCGAGGCATGCACCCCGCATGTCGTGGTGCTGAGGACGATGGGCGGCCGCGCCGTCGCCTTCACCGCGGATGATCTGGTGCACGTTCTCGAGCGCGCTCGCGACGAAGGCAAGGCTCGCGTCGTCAACAGCGATACCCGCACGCCCGTCGTCATCACGCAGTAACGCCAGGGCGCCGCCCCGGGGCGGCGCTTTCCATCGAGGATCGAGGACACCGCCATGCTGCCCAGTCAACGCGCGGCCACCACCGCGACGCCTGCAAACCACCTGCACCTCGTCCAATCAGACGGCCGGGCCGGTTTCGGCGCCCTGCGTGCCGAGCTGCACGCCCGTTGTGAAGACGAGGACCTCGCCACCCTGTGGCGCGAGTTGATGACCAACGAGCGCAAGACGCTGTTGGCCAGTGCGCAAATGGAACCCCGCGATGCGCTGCGCAGCATCGGCGAGATGAGCAAGGTCGAGCGCAACGCGATTCGCGCCGCGATTGGCCGCATGAGCCAGTACGCTTTGCGCCTGAGGGACCGTCTCGAAACTGCCGAGCGCCCGTCTCGCCAGATGGCACGACAGGCACGCCAGGCGCTGATCGACGGAGATCGTCAGGCCGCATTGCACTGGCTCAACCTGATCGAGCAAGGGGCGCAGTGATGAGAAACCCGACCACCAACGACATCGCCCAGGCAGTCTCCCGCGAGGTGGAAAACCATTTCTGGCTGCTCCTCGAGGCGCTGTTTTCGCAGATCAAGCAACTCGCCGGCCAGCACGCCAAGGTCGAAGCGCTCAAGGCGCCGCAGAAGTCGCGAAACCGGTGCTGGCAATCGCTGGACCGACGGGCGGCCAGTCTCGAACACCAGGTCAGCGGATTGGTCGAGGCGATTTGCACGGTGGACAAAGCGCATCGTAAGGCCGTGGGTGGGGAGTCGTGATGGATTTCTTCGATCCCGAAACCACCACCGCTGCCAAGGCTAACGCCGCCGACTTTCTGGCGCGGATCTTTGCCCAGTTCGAGTACGGCGGGCCGCTGGTCGATTTCGGCATGGTGTTTCTCCTGATCAACACCGATCTCGGCGAGTGCGCCGTCGGCTGCTATCCGGTTGAAGGCGTCATTACGCGGGTCTCGGTCACGGCTCCTCGGTCAGGGACTCGGCACATGACAACGGCAGACGCCATCCAATTTCTGCGCGCCAACGGCGCCAAGAGTGATTGGGTGAAACGATGACCACGACAGCGCTGGAGCGTCAAAAAGCCTACGGTGGCCCGGGCTCCGGTTACGGCGACAACAGAAAGCTCAGCTGTGCCGAATGGCGCCAGAAGTCTTTCTTCACACCATTCCCCTCGCTGGCCGAAGATCTGGCCGCCGGTTTCCTTCACGTCGCCAAGCAACACGGCAACGCCGCCGGTAACCGCTGGCTGGTCCGCCGTACCGAGGGCCTGGTCGAGCCTGAAAAGATCTACCGTCGCTTTCCGGTGATCGCCAACGATCTGAGGCGTGCGTTCATCGCCCAGCGCAACAGCCAGCCGACCACCATCGAGGGCATCACGGCGGGCTGTCAGTGGCTCGCCGATGTGGAGAAGCGCCTCACCATCGGCTCGTTCAACTCAGCTCATGACGATGACGCCCTGGTCAACTACGCCCAGGGGCAGGCCCGCGCCGTCGAAGATGAGCGCAACGTGCTGATCAGTAATATCGCCAAGCACAACCGACTGTTGCGTCTGGGGCTACTGCCACCGCCCCGCCGCCTGTCCCGCGTGAAGGGTGCAACGACCTCGGCGCGAGCGCGCCATGTGGCGCAAATGATCGCCGAGTCACGCAACCCGCTGACGCCGCCGAGTATCGGCGTGCCACTGCTCGCAGTTTTCACCTGGGAGCGCGCGCCGGTCATGAGCTTGGCCGTGGCCGACGAGATGGCCGCGGCCTCGGCACGCAAGCGCGCCACGCTCCACGGCATCGTACCCCCGCCGGTCAAGAGCAAGGCAAGCGTGCAGCTCGCCCGCTTGAGCTGCGCGCGATGGTGGCGCCGAAAGCTGCGCCGCATGGCGGGCCGGCGTCTCGAGCAGGTCCAGCGGGAGGCCCACCGCGTTCATGCTCAATCGGGCATCTACTGCAGCGACATGACCATCGAGCGCCGGCGTAGCCAGAAGGTCCGCAACCGCGCGCTGTTGGAAAACCTCGAAGCGGTCAATCAGGAAGGCCAGGTCTACACCCTTGCCGAACTGGCCGAGCTGGGGCTCTCCAACCCGGACCATCGACGCGCCGAACTGATGCTGCGCATTCGTGATACCGAAGTCGAAGCCCGCCGCAACGGCCACGTTGGGCTGTTTTTCACGATCACCGCGCCCAGCCGTTTTCATCCGGTTAACGCCAACCGCTACGTAGACCGCAAGGGTCGAGAGCGCTACCGGTGCCGACGAAACCCGAAATACGACGGGTCGACCCCGCGTGAAGCGCAACAGCATATCCAGCAGGTATGGGCCAAGGCTCGCGCCAAGCTCGCCCGTGATGAGCGGGCGATCTATGGCATCCGCGTCGTCGAGCCACACCACGACGGCACGCCGCATTGGCACCTGCTGGTGTGGATGGCCGCCGAAGATCAGGAGGCCGTCACCGACACGCTGCGCGGCTACGCGGAGGAAGAGTCGCCCCAAGAGCTGTTCAACCGTTTGGGCAAGACCACCGCGCGCTTCGATGCCAAGCGCATCGACTACAGCAAAGGCACCGCCGCCGGTTACGTCGCGAAGTACATCTCGAAGAACATCAACGGCGAACAGTTCACCCGTGCCGGTATCGACGGTGACGAGCTGGATAGCTACGGCCACGACCTCAACAGCGTCGCGCCGCGCATAGAGGCGTGGGCGGCGTGCTGGGGCATTCGTCAGTTCCAGTTCGTGGGTCTTCCGAGCGTCACAGTCTGGCGCGAGATCCGGCGTCTGACCGAGAAGCAGGAAGACGAACTTCGCAAGTGGGAAGAGGCGACCCAGCCGCACCCTCGTGCCGCCGCCGTCTTCCATCAGATCCGGGAAGCTGCCAATGCCGGCCAATGGGACCAGTTCCTTCGCCTGATGGGTGGCCCCAATACGCCCCGCAAACTCCAGCCCATCAAGCCGTGGTCAATCCCGGCGTTCCGCACTGGCAAAGGCGAGGACGATTTCAGCCACGCCACCGGCGAAGAGAACCGGAGCTTCATCGAGCGCGGCCGCTATGGCGATGAAATCGAAGTGCCGAAAGGCCTATCGGTGAAGGACGGCAAGGGCCGCGAATCCGAGTATCTGACACGCCTGTATCGCTGGAACGTTCGGCCCAAGCACGCCGCTTCGGGTTTGGGGGTTTCCGATCTCGGCGAAGCCGGATCGGCTTGGACTTGTGTCACTAACTGTACGGTGCCGGGTTTCAGCGACGGACAGAGCCTCATTCCTCGGGGGCTTTTAACCCCGAAAGAACTCACCCAGGAGGAGCTCGACGAGCAACTCCAGCGGTATCGAGAGTGGCGCGCCAGCGAAGAGGTCCGCCAAGAGATGGAATCCCTCGAGCTCGAGGAACGCATGGTGCGCGCCATGGCTCGCCGACACGCCAAACCCGAAGCGCTGCCCGAGTGGCAGGGCGTCGAAGAGTACTTCCCCGAAGGGATCTAAACACCACAACAACCGCGCCACGCAGGGCGCCGAGAAGAAGGAACCAGCCAATGGCTGATCGTGCCGACATTGCTGACGAGATCATCCAGAACCGCATCGAGGGCCACCTCGCCGCGCACCGCCTGCCGACCGCGATCCGCGGCGCCATGGACATCGATTGCGAGGACTGCGGATGCGAGATCCCCGCGCCTCGTCGTGCCGCCGCACCCTGGGCGACGACGTGCATCGAGTGCCAGTCGATCCGAGAGGAGAAACGCCGCCATGTCCGATAAAGCCCACATGACAGGCACCGTCGACGCCGTCTATCTCGCCTGGCGAATCAGCTACCAATCGTCGGAACAGGCCGCGAGAGCCGCGTATCGAGCAGCGCAGGAGCGAGCGATCGAGAACTACCGACTCCAGCAGGAAAACGAACGTCTGCGCCGAGGTGATGCATGAACAAAACACACGACGAGCTGTGCCAGGAAGTTGCCACCTTGCGCGAGAAGAACCGCGCCCAACAGGCCGAGCTCAAAGAGCGCGGGCTCCCCGCCTTGCTGCGCCTGGTCGATGTAGCCGAGCAGCACAGCGGCCAGAGCCACCATTGCCGACGGATCTTGCTCGCCATCTACAACGGCTACGAGTGGCCGCTCGAGCTGCTTCGCCTGCGCAACCTAGACGAGGACCTTCAGCGCGCCGCGCTCACCGTCATCGAGTGGGGCGCCTACACCGACCGCGAGCTGCATGGCTTTCTGCCGGACGGCGACGGCACGATGCAGCTCTTCTGGAAGATCGAGCGGGAGGGCGACCAGTGAACAAGACACATGACGAGCTGTGCCAGGAGCTCGCCACCTTGCGCGACCAGCTGGAAGACGCGAATCAGGTGGTAGCGATGGCTCGCGATCAGGGCAAACGCCTCGAGGCACAGTTACGCGATAACCAGGCGATGCTCGGGGAAGCGCTGGCACTGGGAGAGGAAGCGTCGAACCGGTACCAGGAGCTGAAAGCGAGCCGCCCGGTCGAGATCCAGCAAGCCGTAATGCGCGCCCGCCGCGAATGGGCGGCGCAGGCCGATCCCGAACATCTGCGCGAGCGCGATGCGCGAGTGGCGGCCGAGGCGTTAGAAGAGGCGGCAAAAGATACGGTGCCCGCAATGCATCAAATGACCCATTGGCTCAAAGAAAGAGCTGAAGGGCTGCGCCGCGAAGCTGAGCGAGGTGCCGGGGCATGAGCCAGCACCACGCCCGCGCCGCGGGCATTCTCTGCCGTGACCCGGCGTTCAGGCTCTACCTCGACCGCCGCGCCCGCGCAAAATTCAGCGCGGACGTGCCAGATGGAACGCATAGTGAAGAAGACGCCGGCGATTGGCTGCGTAAAGCGTGCCAGGTCAGCAGCCGATCGGAACTCGACACCAATCCCCAGGCCGGGGCCACGTTTAGACTGATCCGGAATCGGTTCAACCGTTGGCGCGCCAAGAACCGAAACACCACAGCGAGGGAAACCACATGAAGACCGAGTTCATGTTGCTGGCCATCTACGAGAAGCCTTTGTTGCCGCTGGAAGTGTTCGCCAACGACATCATGGGCATCGCGCTGCAGACCGCGCGAAACCGGATCGCCGCGGGAACGTTCCCGGTACCGCTGACACGAACCGCGAACCAGCCGATGATCCACGTCTCTGACGCGGCAAAGTACATCGACGACAATCGCGAGGCGCCTAAGAGCTAGGCGCCGCGCTCACGCTTGACCAGCTCCCCCGGTTTTAGATTGACGTAACGCTTCAGGCTCTTCCAATCTTTGTGACCCGAAACCATCGCCACTTCCTGGATCTGATAGCCGCGCTCGAACAGGCGGCTGATTCCCTCATGACGAAGGTCGTGATAGTGCAGATTCTCGATCTTGAGGTACTGGCAGATTCGGCGAAACCCGTTCGATACTGACTCAGTATTGAACGGAAAAATCAGCTCCCCTTCGCGCGGCTGCTTCTGGATGATCGCTAAGCTATCCCCCATCAGCGGCACCACTTCGTCGGTTTTCTTCGTTGGATGCTTTCGCAACCTGACGATGATGGTCCCTTTCGCCTCTTCGAGGTCAGCCCACCGCAGAGTGCATATCTCGTCCAGCCGCATGCAAGATGCCACGGCGAACTGAATCATGGCGTGGTATCCGATTCGCCGAAGCGCGCGATTATGGCGCGTATGTGCCAGCAGTTCCTCGAGCTCTTCATTGGTTGGTCGCCTGTCCCGGTCTTCGGGGTTGCCTATCAGACCCGAACGCTGCAGACCCGTGCGCCAATTGCTCATGCTGACCTGAACCGTAACCGGCAATACCTGCTCGACGACGCATGTCGTGATCGCGCCGGATAGATGCATGATGTCGGTTTTAACCGTGGACGGCGCCACCTTGTCGACGGCCAGCCGCGTCTCGCAAAACGTGGAGAGGTGAGAGTACTGCAGCTGAGAGATGAGCATCTCGGTGTCGATGCCTTTCCGCAGGTTATTGGCTGCAGTCTTGTTCTTGCGGCCACGCGAGGAGATACGCTCGAGGTGGGCAGCGTGCCGAGTAAGCGCGTCCTCGATCGTGAGCCCGGGCAGGATCCCGGCGGCGCGATCCTCGATTTCCCCTTCGACCTGCTTCGCCCACGCCTGGGCGCGAGCCTTAGTGCTGAAAGTCCGGCTCTGTGACGGATGCCCTTTCTTCCGTACAATGGCGCGCCATCGCGTGCCGCGCTTCTGAAACGTCGCCATGGTGTACCACCCACTCTTGAAATTCGGCCAGCGCCAAAAATTTGGTGCACTGATGGTACACCAAAGGCGGTTTTGAACGGTATTAGACGGTAACGAACGGGATATACGAGCAACGCCCGGAGACGATAAGTGACTGATAAATCGCACAACATACCGATTTCAGAGGCCCGCCGGTTTTCTGTCGCGCCCATGATGGAATGGACGACGAGAGATTATCGCGCCCTCGCCCGTTGCCTGACGCGGCATGCGCTGCTGTATACCGAAATGGTCACGACCGGCGCGATTCTGCACGGCTCGCCGCGCGAGCGCTTCCTGG
>Ga0207878_100152_pt1 | contig 59372 bp, 41 predicted proteins | sample LinPmetageLP41_FD_184053 | JGI IMG/M metagenome (GOLD analysis project Ga0207878, IMG submission 184053) | Marine viral communities from the Pacific Ocean - LP-41 (SPAdes) | ecosystem: Environmental > Aquatic > Marine > Oceanic | place: Pacific Ocean | collected 2010-08-27 | reverse complement strand
GAGCCTTGACCGTCCAGTTGTCGATAGCCGAGCCGTTGTAATAGCGTTTCCAGCTCTTGCCACGTGAAGATAGCCCGCTCGTTCAGCAGCTTGGCAATGAGTTTTTCCGTTTTAGACATGCCGGCCCTTTGTAGCGACTAAATATAGTTGCATTATTGCAATATTGCAAGCACAGAACCCCACGCGAAGATTGAGTGTTTTACTCGCCCAGAAACGCAAAAAGCAACCCGAAGGTTGCTTTGGCTGAAACGGTTGAAATCAAGGTCTGGCTGAAACCAGTACCCATGCCCCGACAAGCCTAGAGGCGATTCTGCTCGATTACATGCCAGGATGACTGTCCGCCTTTGGCGGCGGCCCTGGCGTCTTCCTGCCGGCGCATACGCTGAAGCACGCGGTACTGCAGCCTGTTGAAGTAATCGAAACCCAACCCCGGCAATGGCAGGAACGGATTGGTTCGGCTCATGCCCCATAGCGCCAGGCGAGAACTTCCCGGCTCGGCGTTCCCCCGAGCGTGCACGCCAAAGGTATTAGCGATCAGCAACGTATTGGCCTTGACACGGAACGGCCGTGGCCCGCCCTCGCCCAACCTCTCGGCCTCTTCCTGACTCACCCGGAACGAGCCGCGCGCCGTATAACGGTCCGCATGTTCCTTGGCGCGCAAGCTCATCTGGTATTCCCATTTCAGCCGCTCGCGATGCGGATGATTGGAGCCAGGCACGAACACGAATGGGCCGTTCTCATCGGTCACGTCTTCGAGATAGAGCCAGAACTTCATGGTGGGCTGGAACGTATCGACATGCAGATTCTTCTGCGGATCGCGCTCCGTGACACTATTACGGCTACCGTTGTGCACGTTCTCGATATGACAGATCGGCAAGCGAGCATGCCCAGCACAGTATCGGAACAGGCGCTTCAACGCCGAATCTTCCAGCACCGCCTTGATCGTCGGTAGCTGGTCGACGACTTCCGGCGCCAGCAGAATCCGGTGGGTGTTGGTATCGCCCTGACAACACTCTCGAACCTCGCCTTCATAGGCATCGATTTCTTGGATCAACGCCTGAAACCGCTGATCGGAAAGATAGTTCTCCTTGAGAACATAGCCGTAACGCTGAAACTGTGTGCGATCGGCCTTGGGCACCCCGGGCGCCAGCATCGCCATGCGCAGCCGAGACATCCAATACGCCGCCCACACGCGAGCCGCATGCAGGCCGTAGCGATTTAGCCGCTCGCTGCCCAGCAGCGGGTTGGCCTTGAAGGACTTGGCACCGGTGAAGAGTTCACCGAACCAGAGGGGATATCGAGTCCATGATTTCATTCAATGTAGCCTCTCGCTGTCTGAAGCTGTGACCACCACGCTAACTTTTGGTCCTTTGCCACCAAAAATCTCGAGCCTTCTCTGCATCTCCGATATCGATAGCCGTCTTGCCGGCCGCTTTCGCCATGCGCTCAGAGTCTTGGGGATAACGAAGCAAGCGTTCCAGCGCTTCCTGCCAGGCCAGCGGATCATCCTCGACCAACAAGCCATCGTCTCCGTCGGTCACCACGTCAGTATAGGGACGCCGCGCGCTATAGATACCCACGCCGCCCATGACGGCGATATCCAATACCTTGATCCAGGATTTTCCGCGGTTGAAGGCGGAGGGCCATAGCGGCGCGAGTCCGATATTCAATCGCCGTCCTCGCTGGTAATCGAGGAATTCGGCCCATTTGAGCGCTGCAGGACAATTCACCCGAGCGAGCGCCTGGAGTGGCTCAGGAGTATTTTCCCCCAGCATGATCTCGAAATCGGTCTGGGGATAGTGTTCATGTGTCGCCTGGATGGCCGGTGCGATCGCTTCCAGATCGCCGATATGGGCACGCGTACCGTGGAAACCGATATCGCACCGCTCGCGCCGATGATGCTTGTAGTCCGGCAACGGCGAAATCAGTGCCGGCGCCAGGATAGAGATCCGGGAATGATGATGGCGCGTCACCCTGGCCAGCTCCGCGCTACAGACGACGACCTCATCCGCCAGCGCAAAAAGCCGCGGCTGAATATTGCAGACCAGATTCTGCATGCGAAGACGATACTCTTCGGGTACGGAAAGATCCCGAGCGGCAGCCAGCAGATCGTCATCGAGCAGATAATAGATTTCGCCGAACCTGTCGCGATGCCGCTCCAGCCAGCCCAGCCACGGCTCCTTGAGCGAGCGCGTGATCAGCACGTTCGCTCGGCGCCAGGCATAACCTTGCCAAGGCCAATAGCGCCACGGTGAGATTTCACGGGTATCGACGTAGGCGCTTCGATGGCCACGAGAGGACAACCACTTAGCGACATGACTGAAGTAGATGTCCTCTGTGGGATGCGCGCCATCACTGAGCACGAGCCAATCGCAAGGCCGAAGCGGGGTCAATTCACGCTCTCGCCGATCACAGCAAACGGTCGACCGCTAGCGCAACGAAAAATCTTCATAGCTCATCGTCAGGTTGGGATTGTAAGCCGGGTCCTGCTGTAACGCTTCCCGCCAATGCCGACGCATGTAATCCACTTCCCGTTTAGCTCGAGCCTGCTTGACCGGATTGTCGTCGATGCCCCGAGATATCGATTCGTGGTGATAGAGCTCGGCGAACGGCGTCCACAGATTGCGGTAACCCTTCTCACGGACTTTCAGACAAAAATCGACGTCGTTGTAGGCGACCGTGAGATCGCGTTCGTTGAGCCCATCCACTTCATCGTAAACCTCACGCCGAACCAGCAGGCAAGCCGCTGTCACTGCCGACAGATTCTGAACCAGGCTCAGACGGTTCTGATAACCCGCGTGCGCTCTGGGGAAAAATCGATGGGCGTGGCCCGCGACCCCCCCCAAGCCCAGAATCACACCGCCGTGCTGCACGCTGTCATTGGGGTAGTAGAGCTTGGCGCCCACACAGCCGATGTCAGGGCGGCAAGCATGGCCGACCATCTCGGTTAGCCAATCGGGGTTGATCGGCTCGATGTCATTGTTAACCAGACCGATAATCGAGCCGCGGGCATTCTGAACGCCGTAGTTATTGATTGCCGAGTAGTTGAACGGCGCATTCCACCGGAGCACGCGAACCCGCGCATCCTGCTCGATCGCTTCCATGTAGGTAAGCGTTTCGGGGCAGGTAGAACCGTTATCGAGAATGATCACCTCATAGTTGGGGTAGCGAGTCACGGCCAGCAACGTATCCACGCACGGCTTGAGTATCTCGACCCGATCCCGCGTCGGCACCAGCAGGCTAACCAGCGGCGCGGGGTCGGGAACCGACCACGTGATCCGGCAACCCTTGTCTTCGGCGAGCCTGACTATCGCGTTGGGGTCGGCCCTCTCGACGTAGGCCGAGACAGCCCTGAGGCTTTCGTTTGCGCTTTGCGCCGGCGGGGCCATATTGGCGAGAGCGTTGTGGTAAATCACGAACGGCACGTGATGAATACGAGACGGTTCCAGCTCGGTTGCCAATTCCAGCAACAATCGATGAAGGTCAACGCGGCTGTCCTCCGAGAGCACCGCAAGGCGCGACTCGAGCTGAGCCTTGGCAAAGGCAACCGCATGCCCGATATAATTCGTCGCCAACAGATAATCGAGATTCCAATGCGGCTTGAAATTGGGGATCGTTCTTTCTCCGCTCGCGTCGATGACATCGTCGTCACCGTAGATGAGCGCCGCGTCAGGTGTAATCTGGCAGTGGTTGGCGATATGGAAGAGAGCGCTCAATCCCAAGCGATCGCCTACGCGGACCAACATGACATAGTCACGCGGCTTATCGCTCGCCGCGCACGCCGCTTTTAAAGACTCTCCCAGATCGCCGGTGACGAGGTGGATCCTCTCGCCCCTTCCCCCGTTACGTTCGCCCCATTCGCGACTGCCGTGCTCGTCGAGCAAAGACTGCGAGATATAAAGGCGCCAATGGGGGTAGCGCTGCTCGGTTATCGAGCGAACCGACTCGAGCAGTCGATGATGGGCATCCGCCAGCTCGGCCCCGCTTTCGCCGGGGACCAGGATAATCGCAAGCTCGACCGGATCATCAAACTGCGCCTGTTGGCGAGCGACCTTGTTTTCCGAAGGTTCTCGCAGGATCTCGATGTGTTCCTGCCAATATTCGTAACTGGTTTCCGGCGCGCAATGAATGAAAGTCGCTTCGTAGTAGGCACCCATCAGCTTCTTCCAGCTGATGCCCTCTTCCTTGCCTTCCTGCTTGAGCGAGCGGGCGATCGCCTTCTCGTCGACTTCCTGGAAGCGCTTATCGGCGTAGCCCAAACGGTTGATCATGCGGCCGTAGGCGAACCGTGGCGTTAGCCAAACGAAGTTGAAGTGATCGATCCGGAACTGGCCTTGCTGCCCGATGAGAGGCTCGAGTCGGATGCGCTTGGTGCCATAAGGCACGAAGCAGACACGCTTGGAGACCTTGCCGCGGCGAATGACCAGGAAGAGACTGTGGCGCCGTTCGAAGCCGCGCCCCAGGTCGAACGTGAGACAAGCGGCGGCCGACCTCTGATCGTGGGTGATCCCCAGTTCGATCATGTTCCAGCCCGCGGTCGGCCGATCCCCAAGCAGAATGAAATTGCCCTCGCCCTCGCCGATGCACCAATCGTAATCAGTGCTCTCGGTCGAGTCCTTGTCGGAAACCGGTCTGATCTGACCCATGGGCATCAGCCCGGGTTGGGTTCTGAAGCGCGGATAACGCAGGCGGAACTGGCGCGAACGGATAGCCTTACGACGATCGGGTTTCATGGGGCATCACCTTCGTGCCGATTGCTTTGAGCATGGCACTCGGCAACATAGCGTTGATAGAGGTTGTCCCAGCGTTCCCAAGGCGGATTGGCCGTCGTGGTCGTATCTTCGACGACACGTTTCTTTTCGATCTTTTCCAGATCTTTCGAGCTTAACGACGCGACTTTCTGTCTCAACGACGCCTCAAAAGAGAAATCCGTGGTCGGCGGCCGGATCGCAAATCTGGCCGTCGTTTGCATGACGAGAACGTCCGGATTGAATTCTTCGATCAGTGAGACATCCAGATTACCGGCGGTATGCACAAAGATCACCCGAGCGAATATCCGCGAAAGATAATTGAACAAAGCCGCACTGGATGACGCTCCACATAGCAGCAGAACACCATCGTCGAGCGGTTTAACGTTTTCGAAAATAGCGAGACGGCCAAAGTTTGGGATAGCGTTGTCATAGACCTTGAGGCGAGTATTCGAAAACGATTTGAGGATCTCGACCGGCCGCAGCACGGGTGGATCCAGCTTGCCGCCAAGATCCCCTTTGTGAGAAACCTCCCGATAGCGATCTTTTTCAAACAGCTTTTCGAGCGTCTTGCGATCGATACCCAGCGATACCGCCAGCTCGACCGTGGTCTTCATCGCTGCCTTGTGGGTCCAATGAGTATCGGTGCGATAGAAGCTTTCATCACCGAGCGCCTTCAACACGTCGACCGGATAGAGCGTTTCGGTCGAAGTCAGTTGCAGGATCTGATCGACCGTCGTATGGCTTGCGCGCGGCGTCCCGTACGCTTTTTCCAACACTGTCTCTTTCGAGGGCGTGATGAGCACCCGGCACTTGGCCTCGTTGGCCTTGGCAATGCTATCCACCGCGCGGAAATAGGCTTTCCATTTACCCAGGCCATCCGGCGTCAGCAGCAAATTGCCGCGATGCTGCTCCAGGCTCAAGTTCGTATCTGCACGCAGGAATAGCCAATCCTCCTTGCCGACCAGTACCTTCTCCGCTTCCTGTGGTGTCTGCGTTTCAGTCTGGATTCCCAACGTCTGCAACGGCCAGCGCTGCTGACCCAATTCGAGTTCCAGCTCACAACGGCTGACGCCCAAAGGCAGGAAGAACTGAAAGCCACAATGTAGCTGCGAGTGATCTTCAGGGTTTTCAAATCCGAAATGGGCCACGACGTCGGCACGCTTTTTCGAGAGCGGCTGCTTCAATTCGAATTCGGGCACCCAGCGCGCGACCAGACGCGCAGCCGGATTCAGATCGGCAAATTCGTCGGTCAGAAATAGCCAGCCCTGTACCAGGGTTTGTCCGCCTTCGATGCGGGACACCCCTTCTTCCTGCGGGTAATCCACGACCAGCCGTCGAACCGGTGACAACGGTTCGGCGCGCTTCCGCTGAAAGAACGACCGATCTCTTTTGGGCTCGGTATGCGTATCTTTACTCGTTAACCGTCGATCGACCTCGACGATCGTTTCCAAACGACGTAGTTCTTCGTACACCCGCGGCGCCAATGCAGCGGCAACACCACACTTCTCGTCGTTCTTGTCATGACGTTCGAAATAGACGGCGGTCTTGGTGTATCCCACCGTTGCTGCACTACCCCGACGCGCTTTCTTGAGCACGAACTCCTCGACCGACTTCACCAGATAATGGTTGAGTCGAACCTCGTCCCATACGATTTCTTCCGAGAGCCCACGACGCAACACTCCCTCCCGAGATAGACGATATTCGAACGACTGACCTTTGGCGTTACGAATGTCGCCAGAAATCAGTCCGGGATGGTGGGGATTTTGCATCCGCTCGAGCGCCGTACGGCGCACGATGGATTTGTAGTGATGGTTGGGACCGAACCCCTGCTTGGCGCGCTTCTGGAATCGCTCGATCACCAGCCCGTCTTTTTTGAACCGATGGCCAGATGAACCGAAACAGGCCCAATTTAGCGTGATCGCGCTCACGCCCGGGTCTCCAAAGCGCGTTTCCAGCCACGCATGCATTCTCGCGCGCGGATCGGAAGTCTCTTCGCCCGCAGGGGGTACCGGCAGAATGTACTCATCGGCATCGATAAAAGCGATGAGATCCACATCCTCCGGACAAAGTGCCGTGAGCTCCCGGTAAGCGACAAGCTGAGGCGCTCTGTCTGGCGGCGTGGCAACGCTAATGGTCTGCAACCAATTCCCGCCGCTCAATGATTCGAGGTATTCCTTCGTACCATCCTTGCTGCCGTTATCGGCGATCAGGAAATAGTCAGCACCGATGACTCGGTGAAAGGCAATCCATTCGGCCAGCGAATCGATTTCATCTTTGACAATTGCAGCGATAGCCAGCTTCACCAATGACTCCAATCACTTCTATCAAGCCCCCGCTTTGAGGGAACTTTCGAATAGGCTTCTTCCAGTGAAGCCACGAACGACTTCCATCCAAATTGCGAAACCGCACGCTGTCGGCCACTTTGCCCCATCGCGGCGATTCGAGACGGCGATGCCTTCAAGCCGGCCAGCGTCTCCGCGATTGTCCGCACTTCCCCGAACGGCACCAGAACCCCGGCTTCCTCTCCCACGACCTCGGGTAACGCGCCCCGATGATACCCGATGAATGGCCTCCCGGCCGCCATTGCCTCCAGCGCCGTGCGACCAAAAGATTCCTGAAAATGGGCGAGGCTCAGTACCAGTTGAACGCGAGACAAGGCCGCAGCAGGCGAGTCGACGTAGCCGGCGAGCTCGATCCTGGCGCTGGCGTTTTCGGCGTGGCGCTGGCTCAACGCCTCCAGGGCGGGCGTGACGGGCCCAAACACGATGATCCGTACGGCCAGCTCGCGCGCCTCGAGCGAGGCCAACAATGGCTCGAGGTCGGTAAGCCCCTTGTTCGCGTGGCTGCTGGAGAGAATACCGACCACCAGCTCTTCGACCTCGGTCGTCTCGGGAAAAGGCAGCTCCAGCAACGGCTGCATCTCGATCGTGTTGGCCACGGTCGCTAGCCGGATGTCTCCTCCTCCATCCGCCACGAACTGCGACGCCGTGAAACGAGAGTTGGCGATCAGCAGATCGGCGCGCGCGCGCACGGCATCGACGATCCACTGCGCTTCGGCATTGAGTGTGTCGCAAAGCGCCGCGTCCTGTCGGGGTAGCTCTCGCAGATGAACGGCGGCCGGCAAGCCACATCGCTTGGCCGCTACCAGAGGCTCGTCCAGGACCAGACTGTTAACGGAGACCAGGTCCACCGCAAACGTTTCGATCAAGCGCTCGAAGTGCGCGACAGTCGTGGGCTCTGGTGCACGCCCCTTCTGCCACCAGCCAAAGGGCAATATCGCAATCGCACTGCAACTTTGGCAAAGCGCTTCGATGTAGGACGCGTTGGTGGCCGAAGGCAGAACGATAACGACACGATACCCTAGCTCGTCCAGCCCCTTGGCGACATCGATCAGGCTGCGCTCGGCGCCATAGAGCTGGATGCCCACCTGGTGCCCACACAGCAGCACCGTTTTGGCTTGCGGACGAGCAGTTTGGCGCCCTTCGATGCAAGGCAACGGGTCGATGCCGGTCGACTCCCCGCCGCGCAGAACATGCACCAATGCATCTTCCGGCGCCGCCGCTTCGCCCAGTTGGCGAGCGTAGCCGGACTGGCTGAAGTCTGGACCCGGGTCGTGACCGGTAAAACGGCCTTCGCGCCAGTAATGATCGAGCGCTTCGACTCGGGTGTCCTGCAGTTGCGGATAGCGACGCAGATACCAACCGGCGTCGAAATACCCCGAGGCCTCGATGAGATCCCTGTCGTCGCGACTCGCCACCGCCCGCTCGCCTCGCAGAAACCCCAGCGGCGCCGGGAACGGCCGAATTTCGGCGGCCGCAGCCAAATAGAAATCGCCGCTCGCCTTGGCGCGTTCATGCCAGCGCCGGGCGGCGGACATGTATCGAGCGCGAACACCCTCGAACTGCGTACTCAGATGCGTATCGCCACTCTGACTCAGAGAGAGCTCGGACGTCCGGCCGAATGCCAGAGGGAGATCCGGCTCCACTTCCTGCACCGCAGACGACCCATAGGCCGCCTCGATTCTGGCCAGATACTCGGAGTCGGCGTTGACGCGAACCTCGTCCCAGAAGCCGAGACGCTCGACGACCTCGCGCTGAAACATCAACGAAGAGAGATTGCGGTGCACCCAGCCTTCGTCCTCGAGACGCCAGCGGTGAAAAATCAATTCCGGCGTCGCCCGCGACCAGAAACTGATACACGCCGGGGCAGCGCCCCGCTCGAGCGCGGCCACCTGAAGCGCCAGCTTGTCGGGGTGAGACCAGTCATCGCTATCATGGGTCGTGATCAGCTCGCCTTGCGCCACCGCCAGGCCTGCGTTGCGGGCGGCATAGGCGCCGCCGTTCTCGGCCTGCGCCAAGACTCTGATAGAAAGATCCGCCGGGCAACTCGCTTCCAACCTGGAGAGCACCGCCAGGGTGTCATCGGTGCTGGCATCATCCACCACGATGATCTCGAGCCGCCGCCAAGTCTGATCGAACAAACTACGGATGGCGGTGGATACGGTTTCCGCCGCGTTGTAGACCGGCACAATAACGCTGACCAGCGGCGCATCCGCTCGCGTTGCCAACGGCTTCCGGCCGGGCATCGGTTTGATGCGATCCAGCAACGGCGAGTTGCCCGCCTCAAGCTCGATCGTCGTCAGGTCACGTTGCCGCCAAGGCGCATTGATGAATGCCAGCCTCTCGTTCAACGCTGCTCCTGCCCAGGCAGTCGCGTTGGCGTGCGCCAAGAGCGTATTGGCGCTTTCGGGCCAGCGGTCATCTAGCACCGCAAGCGGGATACGAGCCTGCCCCAGATCAGCGCCGGACCGATGAAGACATTCTAGAGCGAGCAAGGCCGGCGCCGGGTTGCGGGGCCAGGCGATCAGCTCGCCATCCCGAATCAGATAATCCACGGCCCTGTTCGGCTCGCCCTGCCAGGCGCACCATCGCGCTAGCGCCCAACGGGCGTAGTGCCGCTCTTCTTCCGAGGCATCGTCGGCGTCGACCAGGCGCTGCAGCCGCTCGACCATGACGGAACCCGCGCTACGCCACAGATGAAAATCCCGCGCGAGTGCACGGTTACGACGCGGCAGACGACCTTCGAACTGGCCGAATTTCAGGAAGTGGACCAACGGGTTGAGGTTGGCGTTCGCGACGTCCGGATAAGCGTTCAAATACCATTCACCGTCGAAGTCCGGTCCCGGAGAGAGCCTCTCTCGGGCCCCTTCGCGCAGGTAATGCTGAACGGGGTCGGTCGAGTCACTCAAACTATCTACTGAGTTGATTCGATACCACTCGGCATCGAACCAACTCGAGTTAGCGATCAGAGGATAGTCGGGGTCAGGGCGCGCAATGGGAATGCCAAGCCACCGTTTGAGACGTTCGATCATTGACAAGGTCACGGCCGCGGGGAACGCCCCTCCTTGATACCGTCACGAATGAAGTGAAGCAGCGGATTGATCTCTGTCATCGCGACATCCGGGTAGGCTTCCAGATAGCCTGCGCTATCGAAATACGGGGAAGGATCGCGCCCCTCGAAGCCACCAAACTTTAGATAGTGCAGTGCGGGGTTGGTGCTGTATCTCGTATTGCTGGCGATATCGGGATACTGCTTGAGATACCACAGTGAATCGAACCATTCGCTCGCTTCAAGCTCCGCCAACGCCTCCTTCTGCTTACGCCTCTTCCGTTCCTGGTCCTTACGGTTAGTCGTTTTCAGCCTGATGCCATGTGGCCTTGCACCAAAGAACTTGGACGCCCTTACGACTTGGGATGAACCCTCGTCTTTCAGATCGGCGAGTTCACGCTCCCTTTCTTCTAATACGGCGGTTAGCGAGCCCAATTCATCGAAGCGATCCGCCAAGGATTTGTCGCGCTTCTCAAGCTCCTGCTCAAGCTTTTCGATTTTTGCCTTGAAAGACGAAGCCTCTTCGGAACGCGTATCGAGTTCTCGCTGCAATTTGGCATACGTTCTCCGAAACTGCTTCAACTCCGCTTTCTTGTCTTCATTTCTTTGATTATACGTTTCGGCTTTTCGTTTGAAATAGTCTTGTTGCCGGTCCGCCTCTTCAGCGATATTGGTCATGGTCGCTAATTCTTGAAAGCGAGTCTGTATATTGGCGTCTTTCTCGGCAATAAGGGCATCGCGCTCGATCATGGTTGTTTCGAGCTCACGGCATCGCTGCTCAGCTTTCTGGCAGGCACTGTCCTTCTCGGCCAGTTCTGCCCTTAACTGCCCCAACTCGACCTGAAGAGTCTGGATCGTGCGCTGTGAATCCGCATTTTCCTCAGCCAAATGAAGTTTGTCCGATTCGAGCGAAGCCAGATCTTCATCACGCTCCTTAATCTGGGTCTGTAACTGTGCCAACAATGCAACACGATCCAGACGCTCCTGCTCGACTGTCTCTAGCCTCTCCTTCACGCTATGCAGCCGAGCCGTTTGCGCATCGGCCAAGGCCTGATCGACACAAGCACGCCCCAGTCGCGCAAATACCTCTCGTACGGTTCGTGCCGCTGCGGGCACATTCCAGCGAGAGGCAAGCGTCTCCAACAGCTCGGGGAGCTGCTCCCCCACCAATAGAACTCCGAGACCGTCCCCCTGGTGGAATGTCAAAGAACGATAGGCAGCCTGCAGTTTTGTAAAATGATCATGAGCGACACAACCCGGCTCCCGACGATTAATGCCAGGGATCAAGACCACGCCGCGCTCGGATACACGCGAAAGCCATCGCTCGATCACATCTTCCAAGTCTTCATCGTCGGGAGCCATATCCACCGCCAGGATATCGATGCTGCCCCGCTCCAGTTGCCTGAAGCCGCGCAACGGTTCGACATTGAGGCGACTAGCCAGATCAGCATAGCGGCGATCGGCCATGGCGTGGATTTCGGCACCACCTTCGTTCTCTCGAGCGACCAATAGACACTCAACATCCAATCCCAAGCGACCCACACCTTGGCAGAACGCGAGATGAGGACTCCCCTTTCTCGCACCAAGCGTTACGCAGCGCTGAGGCACCAATGCCTCCAGTAGCCAGAAAACCCATGGAAGGTGGTCCAACCACGGAGATTGTTCAACATGGTCAGGGCGCCAAAACATGGAGCCTTGTGCCAAAGATTGGAGCGATGCACTGCTGGGAGGAGTACTACTTTGCTTACTCAATTTCATCACGCAAACAAACCTATGCCGTCATTTATACAAGACCATTCAGAAAATTTTAACAGATCTAAAACGCTGCCTTAACTCTTCATATTCCAAGCCTGAAAGCTCTTTCATTTTCGTCTTGTCGCGCAACCTTCCTGAAGCGATGAGATCGCTCCCCTCATGTTCTGATCGAATAAACATGATCTTACTTGAATCATTGACCGTTGGATATCTATCATCGATTGACGTATGGTTTCCTGCACCAAACACGGTCAATGGACTCTCTCCTGCAAGAGCTTGAGTGCGAGTACAGATCAAAGCCAAACCCTGAGCATTGTTGGCTTTTTTATAATGATAAAAAGATCTATATTGATTTCCATCATAAACGGCGAATATGCCCTTTGGAAAAGTAACACCCATTCCAGAAAACTCAGGTTTTAAATATTTGGTCAACTCTACCCCAAAGTCTGGAGCCAAAGCATCGTCATCATCTAGTCTCACCGTAGCATAACAGACATCTTCTTCATTTTGACGTAGTTTTTCTTCAACTTTCCTGTCAATTTGTGTATTTAGTGCTTTGTCACTTTTTGTAGTGACTACTTCGAGCCATGCGTAATCAGCTTCTGCGTTCAACAGATTAGATTTAAACGGCTCAGGAAGCTCTTCCGAAATAAAGATCAATGCAGTTATTTTACTGGTAGAGCTTATTTCTTTCAGCGAAGGTAAGGTAACATCGAAAAAGAGCTTCTCATGAAGCAACAGCCGTGACTCTGAAAACAAGGTATTCCTATATTTGTCAGAGGATACATTTTTTCCTATTTGCCACCAACCTTGGTTTCGAGTATATACACTATACCTGATCATGAAATATATATGGGTATTCACTCCACCTCCAAATCATAAAATATTATGCACCACCAACGCATTCGTCGCAAAGCGCAAAAAAACAACCAATTACTTATACGCAAACATTATTAAGTGATCAAAGCATCAACAACACCACATGTAATAACATGCGAAGCTTGCCTAGTACGACTCGAGGTTTTTCCTTTACCATCGAGTTCCTTGGCAATTGAATCTAACTGTTTCTTACTAAATAATTCATTGACCAGAGCCGATTCCCTGGAATAGGTTTTCAGATCTTGACTCATCAGCTCTAGGCAACCTTTTGATACTTCATGCACATTTGTGTCATCGGCTTTCTCTGGTGCATTCAACTTATCTGAAAATACCGTGTAACGCTGGGTGGACGTCCCGGAATTCAGCGTCAGGCCTTGGGAGCGCCAAAATGGGGACTCTTCTATCTCACTGGGGGTGAATGTTTTTGCAGAGCTATCGAATGGGTGAAGCGCTAGCACAGGATCCAGCGCCATCAGGATATCTAAGGATAATTTTCCTCCATCTAGCTGCTCTCTGGGAAGCTTTAACGATGCAGCAACCATTTTCGGATTGATCAACGGAGAAATAATCGGAAAAACGAGGGAAGTATACGAAGCTCGCCCATAATGATATCTGCCACGAAACCCCAGATAGTACCAGTCCATTGCATGAGGATGAGAGGGATCTATCTCCAGATCATCAAAAGCACTCAAAAACTCTCTTTTCACCCATTGGTAATTGTCCGGGCAGTCATAGACTGATTCTAAACTTTTCACAAAATCATGAGCACTCTGCTCAGCAAACTGCTTCGCGAGTATCATTCCGCCATTAGCTTTGAACTGACTATAAGAAGGCATCCCGGTCGAGGGCAGATAGGCTGGGAGATAAGCGCCGATATTCCCCGCTTTCCATCGGTCATAAGCCGTTTCGGCATTCACCGTAACTGCCTTCGCCGAGTTACGATGAAGACGACTCCCGTAACGTGCCGCCAACGAGGTTGCGACCTCATAGTCATCCGTTTTGCGGGGGTTAGAAATGAGCCTAACATCGCTGAGGTTGCCCAAAGCCCGCAAAATCATGCCTGAGCAAGCGCGAGAGTCATATCCGCCGGTTAAATCCGAGCTGAGGCTGACGCCATGCTCTTTCAAAGCGCGGATTCGACTTATTCCCTCATTTAACGACATCGAAATAAGTTCCTCGTAGGAGAGATCCGAAAACGACTTGGTTATCGAGGAAACATTATCTTCAAGACGTGATTGACCGTTTGCCTTGTCCACGACAAATGCCTTGCCGACAGGCAACATATTAATTTCTGCGAACACCGACCGATTCGATATCGGCTGCGCTCCAATTCCACTGCCCTTGCCAATGAAAAATGACAGCAAGGCGGGTCGATAAGCAGTCAATTTGACTTTGCCGTAAAGAAATTCGGCCAATCCTAGCAAGGAGTTCGAAACAGCCCAGTTATTTCCGCTCCGAAAGTAGAACAACGTGTCTTGAGAGAGTGGGTCCGAAAAGGCTCTATATTGGTTCTCCAACTCCAGAAACACGAGAAATCGGCCATCCACGACCGAACCGCAGAAGGTATCGACGCCGTGGGCTTGAAGATAATGCGTTAGGCCTTCCTCGCCGACAATGATCGAGTCAAGCGTATAAGCGACACCCGAAAAGTGGGTACGATTATCATGACTGAAAGAACTCGCTACAAAGACCGGTGACTGTTCAGATAAGGACATTTTGCCTCTCAGCATCTAACCCTTTTGGGCCTTCAAACGCTGTTTATGAATGAGGTATCCGAAGCGATCCAGTACGTATTGCTTTGCGATCCGCACTTGGCGTTCATACTCGTCAGGGGCCTGCACAAGCGAGAGAATGGTTGCGTTGACCTCCCTTGCCTCCGCATAAATAGCCGCCGGGCCAAACAACGGCTTGTACTTCGGATCGATGATGACTGGCACGCCGACCGCCATCGCTTCGAACATGACCCGGCCGAAGGCTTCGATCCAGTCTGAATGGGTGTAATAGACGTAAAAATCGAGATCCTTGAGGAAGTCGGCAGGATGAACCGACCCAAATTCATGTACGATCCAGTTGTCCGGCAGATGCCCCAGCACCTCAGCAGGAGCTTTTGCACCACCCAAGACATGAATACTGAAACGCTCATCCGCCGGATATAGCCGCTGAAGCACCTCGGCCGACTCGGGCCATTTGACGTACTGGTCGCGGGAATGACGACCGATACGAATAGGGCCGTCACCGGGCGTATAAGGTCCGCGCTGCCATTCTTCGACATTGATGATATTGACCCAATCTTCATCGTCCAAGGTGATATTCGCCAACTCATCCGCATGGTGGTCGAACAGCGAGGCTCGTACGAGCGGGCCAATCGGATACCACCGAGCATTGGCACCAAAGGCCTTGACGATATTTCCATGGCAGGTAGGAATATCGTAGAGCGTTGCGCCGGTCTCGCTATACTCTCGTTTTGGAGGCTGGTTGACGATAACCGAGACACGCTTGGCATGCACTTGAGGGATTCGATCTTGCAAATGCTGCACGACTGGTGGATGACGAATCACCAAGTGGTCACAGGTGACCGACTCGCCCTGCACGATAAACGATACCGTCTCCCCGTCCACGAGATCGCGGATATTCTCGTTGACCTTACGCCCTGGATTCAGATCGTACCGTGGCAGGTTGAGGAGCCCGGTCTTCAAACCGAAATAGCGCTGCGCCTTGATCTCTTCGAGATTGGAATGGCTGGTTCCACCGGGGAGGCGGAAATCGGAAGCAATAATGACGTCATAATGTGTACGACTGGCACCCTTGTCCGGCAACATTGGGCTTGGCCTGGCAAAACGCGTTGCCGCCCCCTCCGCATCGTAGCGAAGGGAAAGATTCCGCTTACGCGCATACATGGCCGACTCGTCATACTCTTTCCTCGCTCCGGTCTTGAAGCCTAGATAGCCGAATGCACTGTCTGCCGTAAGCGACCCCGCAGCCTGTCGCTGGAAGCAAAGCGGTGGTCCTTCGAGTATTTTCACCGCCTCCGTACCGAAAGCCTCACGCAGCCGCGCCAGAAACTCGGAATCTGCCGCGAAGCGAACCTTATCCCAATATCCGAGGTGCTCGGCCACGATTTCCCGACGAAACATCAGAGAGGAGAGGTTCATCAGGATGAAGGTTCGTGATTTAGGCCGGAGATAGATACGACCATCTTCTTCCAGACGGATTTGACGCGAGCAGTTGGCCACGATGTCCGGATTGGCATCCAAGTGCGAGACCTGTATTTCGAGCTTGCGCGGATGAGACCAGTCGTCGGCATCATGAGTGGTCACGTAATCACCGGAGCAATGATCCAGCGCGTGATTACGAGCTGCATAGGGGCCCTGATTGGTCTCGCTTCGCAATATTCGCACGCGGGCGTCTTTCTCCGCATACTGCTCGGCGACCCTCACTGTCTCGTCGGTACTCGCATCGTCGCTGACGATGATTTCCAGCGCACGATGGGACTGTGCCAGCAGCGATTCGATCGCCGTCGGCAGAGTCTGAGCTGCGTTATAGGCGGGGATGATGACACTCACCAGCGTTCCCGATGAATCGGCAGTATCAGCTCGGGCCTGAACACGCTCGTAGAAGCCAGCCGCCATATTCTCCGAAAGGTGGGCCGGCTCCAGCCCATGACTTTCATACAGCGCGTTGACGATAGCCAGCCGAGCCGGAAGATCGCGCTCGATGTTGATATGGCAAAGACGCCAATCATCGTCTCTCAAATGGCTTGGCACTTCTGCCAATACTGCAAGCGCTTCTGCCGGGCGGTCAGACTTGGCATGAACCTGAGAGAGCAGTTTTCTAGCCAACGCCTGCGACGCTTCTTCTTTGGTAGAGTCGATAAAAGCTTCGAAAAAGGCGCTCGCTTTGTTCAAACTTTCCTGACTAGCCTGCGAGGAATACCAAAGGCCGAGCTCCCATAGAGCCAACTGCCGTGAAAACCCCATCTCGTTGCGAACGATGGCTTCAAGCTTAGGCACTGCGACGTTCGAAAACTCGAGATCATAGATACGCGTAACGATATCCTTGATACGCTGAACTTGCTTCCTCTTCGAGCGCCGGCTTTGCTGTTGAGCCGCCTCTACAGATTGCAGCGACATCTTGCGAGCGGGGCGACGACCTTCTCGCATGCCATGCATCAAGTAGTGCAGAAGCGGTCCGGCAACCGAGGATTGTACGTCCCGGTAAGTCTCCAAATAGTAAACGGGATCGAAGAAGCGCGAGGGCCGGCGCCCCCAGGTTTCGCCGTATTTCAGGTAGTGGAAGACTGGATCGAGGCCAGATTTCTCTACATCGGGGTATTGCTTGGTATACCAGCTCTCATCGAAGAACCCTGAACTCCTGACGAACTCGATCGTTTTTAAATACACGAAGGCTTTTCCCTGTTGCCCGATTTCATGAATCGAAGAATGGTGGCAATACCCGCAAAGCGACTTGTCGGCTGACGCCCACTATTACTCATTAGCGGACGATGAGTTCACACCAAAGCCAGGCGCAGCCAGATCCTTGGGCGAAAGCTCAGGGCCACCACTCCACGACCATGCTTCTCGTTGCCAGTCGATCGCCAGCTCGGGGTCATCCCACCGAACGGCGCGCTCGCACTCCGGCACGTAATAGCCAGTCGCCTTATAGACGACCTCCGCCACCTCGCTGAGCACCAGAAAACCGTGAGCAAAGCCTGGCGGCACCCATAGCTGCTGGCCTTTCTCGGCATTCAAGCGTGCGCTGACCCAGCGGCCGTAGGTGTCAGACTGCTCACGCAGATCGACCGCGACATCCAGGATCTCGCCAACGACAGCGCGAACCAGCTTTCCCTGGGGCTGGCAAATCTGATAGTGCAGCCCACGCAGCACGCCCTGCATCGAGCGTGAATGGTTATCCTGCACGAAGGTGTAGGGACCGCACTGCTCCTCGAACGTCTGCTGGCGAAACGTTTCCATGAAAAAGCCCCGCTCGTCTTCAAAACGGCGTGGCGTGAGCAACTTGACTTCCGGTATTGCCAGAGACTCGTAACGCATAAACCCTCTAGTCCACTGATTCGATAGCTATCCGCCGCGGGCCGGACACGATCGCTGTCATGACCCAATTAACCGTCTCCGTCGGGGAGTCACGCATGTCGCTCGGTAAAACCGTGCTGTTGCTGAACGACCAGACGCTCCAGGTAATTGCCATATCCCGTTTTCGCAAACCTTACGGCTCGGGCCAGCAGTGCCTCGTCATCGATCCAGCCACTGTTCCAGGCGATCTCTTCCAGGCAGGCAATCTTCAGCCCCTGGCAGTGCTCGACGCTCTGGACATACTGGCTGGCCTCCATCAGGCTCTCCGGCGTGCCGGTATCCAACCAGGCGAAACCGCGCCCCAGCCGCTCGACATACAGATCGCCACGTGACAAGTAGGCGTTATTGACGGAGGTGATTTCCAGCTCGCCGCGAGCGGACGGCTTCACCTGACGGGCAATGTCGACGACATCCGCGTCGTAGAAGTACAGGCCCGTGACCGCGTAGGGAGAACGCGGTCTGGCGGGTTTCTCTTCGATCCCGATGACTTGCCCCGTTTCATCGAACGCCACCACGCCGAATCGCTCCGGGTCCTTGACCCATTGGCCGAAGACTGTCGCCCCTCGAGGGCGCTCAGCCGCACCACGCAACTGCTCGGAAAAGTGCTGCCCGTGGAATACGTTGTCGCCAAGCACCAGGCAGACCGGGTCGTTGCCGATGAACCGCTCGCCGATCAGAAACGCCTGAGCCAGCCCTTCCGGCGATGCCTGCTCGGCATATTCGAAGGTGACGCCAAACTGCTCGCCAGTACCCAGCAAGTGTCGATACTGCGGCAGAGCATCAGGAGTCGAGATGATCAATATCTGGCGAATGCCCGCCAGCATGAGCACCGAAATCGGATAATAGATCATCGGTTTGTCGTAGACCGGGAGCAACTGCTTGGAGGCCCCCAATGTCATGGGGTAGAGCCGAGACCCGGTTCCCCCGGCGAGTACGATTCCTTTACGTGTCATCCTGAACTGCCTTTCCTTTAAGAGGATCGTCACTGATCAAGTTGCCCTGACGCCGGTCTTGCAGCGTCAACGCCAGTTGGGAGTGCCAATCCGGCAGCGTCACTTTCAGCGCGTTTTCCAGTTTATCCAACGCCAGACGCGAGTTGAGTGGACGCGCGGCGGGCGTCGGATAGTCGCTGGTAGGGATTCCCGCCACGGCCTCGGGGTCGATTCGCAATGGTACGCCTGCCCCGGCGGCCAAACGAAAGATCTCCTGGGCGAAACCGTGCCAGGACGTGGCCCCACGCGCCGCGAGATGATACACGCCATCCGCCAGGGCTCCTTCCTCCCATGGCCGAATCATCAGTGCCGTCACCGTTGCGATCAGTCGCGCCGGTGTCGGCGCACCGATCTGATCGTTGACGACGCCGAGACGGTCACGCTCGCACCCGAGCCGAAGCATCGTGTTCATGAAATTACGCCCGCGTGCGCCGTAGACCCAACTCGTACGCAGGATCAGATATTGCGCACCACTTTTCTGAATGGCCTCATCGCCCGCTAGTTTGGTGCGCCCATAGACGGAAAGCGGTTCTGTCGGGCCGGTTTCACGCCACGGTTCGTGACCGCTGCCCGAGTAGACATAATCGCTGGAGTAATGGACGAGCTTCGCCCCGTGACGACTGGCATAGCCAGCCAGCTGTGCGGGTAATTGGTGATTCAACCGTTCGGCCAACTCGCATTCTTTTTCCGCGGCGTCGACCGCCGTATACGCCGCCGCGTTGACGATCAATGCAGGTTGATGTGCCTGCAAAAACACATTCACCTGATCGGCGTTGACGAGATCGAGCGTTCGCCGATCGGGGGCGATGATGTGGCCCAACGGCGAAAGCCTCCGAACGAGCTCATACCCCACCTGCCCCGTGCCACCCGTAACGAGAATCTTCATTTATGACTGGCTTCTTGGCTGTTCAATCCCAAGCGCTCGCCGCGATAACGACCGCTCTGGATACGCTTCCACCAATCGTCGTTATAGAGATACCACTGGACCGTCTTGCGCAGGCCGCTTTCGAACGTCTCCTGAGGCGCCCATTCGAGCTCGCTTTCGATCTTGGAGGCATCAATGGCATAGCGGCTATCATGCCCTGGGCGATCGGTCACGAACGTGATCAGATCCGCATAACGCTCGAGACCTTCGGGTTTGTCCGGCTTCAGGGATTCCAGCAGTTCGCAGATCCCCTGCACGACGGCGATATTTTCCATCTCGTTATGGCCGCCAATGTTGTAGGTCTCCCCGACCTTGCCTGTCAGCGCCACATGTACCAGTGCCCGCGCGTGATCTTCCACGTAAAGCCAATCTCGAATCTGGCGGCCATCCCCATAGACCGGCAACGGCTTTCCCTCGATGGCGTTGAGAATCACCAGGGGGATCAACTTCTCCGGAAAATGGTAAGGGCCATAATTGTTCGAGCAGTTGGTGACGAGCGTCGGCAGCCCGTAGGTACGCCGCCACGCCCGCACCAAGTGGTCGGCACTCGCCTTGCTGGCCGCATAGGGAGAGCTTGGCGCATAGGCATGGGTTTCACTGAAAGCCGGTTCTTCCGGCTCCAGGTCTCCATACACCTCGTCAGTCGACACATGATGAAAGCGAAAGCGCCGGGCGCGAGAAGCGTCCAGCTCGGCCAGTGCCTGCCAATAGCCTCGCACCGACTCCAGCAGTTGATACGTGCCAACAATGTTGGTTTCGATGAAGGCCGACGGCCCATCGATAGAGCGGTCGACATGACTCTCCGCCGCCAGGTGCATGACGATATCCGGCTGCGTTTCATCAAGAATGCGAGCCATTGTCTGCCGGTCGCCGATATCGGCGCGATAGAAGCGATACCGCTCGCTATCCGTCACGAACGAAGGCAACGACTCCAGATTGCCCGCATAGGTGAGCTTATCGACATTGATCACGCGATGGTCGGTTTTGCCGATCAACTCACGAACGACGGCGGAACCGATGAAGCCCGCGCCGCCGGTCACTAGGAAGGTAAGACTCATGTAAAGATCATCGACCCTGGCCTGCTGGCGCCGGGTTTAAAGTAGTAGAGTTATCGAACGGGATCGCCAGATGCGCTAGCGCTCGTATCGGTATCCGGAACAGCTGCACGCTGGAACGTAAACACCCCAAGCCCCTTTTCCATGGGCACCGACTCGAAGGTGCAATCGAAAACCTCGGCCCAGCGCTCACAGATCTGCTTTTCTTCGCCACGGGCCGCATCGTCCAACCAGATTGTCGCTTGTGGTGAAAGCTTATCGATCATGGCCGGCAACGCCGGGTAACGAGCAAACTCGCATGTTTTGGCCGGCGGGCCGTCGATCAGGATGAAATCGACATCCTGCAGATCTTCGATCAACGCCACCGGATACCAGCTGACTTCCTGATCGTCGCGCGTATTGAGATGCTCACCCGCCCAAGGCTCCAGTTCGCCGATGCGCAAGTTGACCCATCCGCTCAACCCTTCTCTTTCAAGGTTGGCCTGGGTCTGACGGCCAAAATGCGCAGAGTGCTCGATAGAGACGAGCCGGCCCGAGCCAACCTGCGCCAAGGCATCAGCAATGACGAGCGTAGAGGCACCGCTACCGAACTCGACGATCAACGATGGTCGCGTCGCCATTACCCACTCGTGCAGTTCCAGCAGTACGTCCGGCGAAAGGGGCCAGCCGCGCAGTGGTGGTAAACGTCCTTGAATCTTGAGCCGCCGGGTGAGCCAGTGAAAGGCTTCGAACTGCCGGTAAAGATGCCGATCCATCTCCTGCTGCTTGGACAGCATGGCGGACTGCATCTTTTTCAAGCGAGTATCCAACGCTTTGTTGAAAGCATTGAGCCGCGCTTCTTCCAGCGCCTCTGCAGGCGAAGCCTTGGCGGCCATTTTATCGGTATTGTCTTGGCTCATTCGGATCATCCCAGCATCGGCTATGAGACAAGATGCTAATCGAATCAGTCCTGACCATACAGGTCGCGTGTATAAACCTTGTCTCGCACATCGGAGATTTCATCGGTCAGGCGGTTCGCCAGGATGACATCGCAACGCTGCTTGAAGCCCTGAAGATCCCTCATGACCTCAGAGCCGAAGAACGCTTCATCTTCCAATACCGGCTCGTACACTACCACCTCGACACCCTTGGCCTTGATCCGCTTCATCACGCCCTGAACGGCGCTGGCGCGAAAGTTATCGGAGCCGGATTTCATGACGAGACGATAAATTCCAACGATTTTGGGCTTACGCCGCAAGATCGATTCCGCGATGAAATCCTTGCGGGTACGGTTCGCCTCGACGATGGCACCGATCAGGTTGTTGGGCACGTCTTCGTAGTTGGCAAGCAACTGCTTGGTATCTTTGGGCAGGCAGTACCCACCATAACCGAAGCTCGGGTTGTGGTAGTGCATGCCGATGCGCGGGTCCAGCCCGACCCCTTCGATGATCTGCCGAGTATTCAAGCCATGGGTTTCGGCATAGGTATCCAGTTCGTTGAAGTAGGCCACACGCATGGCGAGATACGTATTGGCAAAAAGCTTGATTGCCTCTGCCTCGGTACTATCCACAAACAGCGTGGGGATGTCCTGCTTGATGGCGCCTTCCTGCAACAACGACGCAAAACGCTCGGCGCGTTCGGAGCGCTCCCCCACCACGATCCGGGACGGGTACAGATTGTCATAAAGCGCCTTGCCCTCACGCAGGAACTCCGGCGAGAAGATCAGGTTATTCGTACCAAAGCGTTCGCAGGCTTCCTTCGTATACCCAACCGGCACCGTAGACTTGATCGCCATGACGGCATTCGGGTTGATACGCATCACATCCTGAATCACCGATTCGACACTGGAGGTATCGAAATAGTTGGTGACCGGGTCGTAGTTCGTGGGCGTGGCGATAATCACGAAATCCGCATTGTCATACGCGAATTCTTTTTTCAGTGTCGCCTGCAGGTTCAGCGACTTCTCCCGGAAGAACGTCTCGATCTCGGCGTCTTCGATCGGAGACTGCTGGTTATTGATCAGCGTGACTTTTTCAGCGACGACATCGACCGCGACCACTTCCTGATATTGCGCCAACAAGACAGCATTCGATAACCCCACATACCCGGTGCCAGCAACGGCGATTTTCATGCTCAATATCCTTATCGGTACTTACCACCATGCATCCGCTACCTGATTCATCCGTAGCGCTGGCATCGAATCAAGCCGCCTAACCTACGGACTGGCGAATCTGCCCTGCAATTTTCGAGGCTGCCGCTTCGGCGGTCTCGGTGTTGGTCGCTTCGACCATGACGCGAATGAGCGGTTCGGTGCCAGATTTGCGCAATAGTACCCTGCCGTCCTGTCCGAGCTCTTCTTTCACGGCATCGACCGTCTCCTGGACAGGCTCGCTGGATAACGGATCGGTGCCCTGGTCAGCACAATAACGGACGTTGATCAGCGTCTGCGGCAGTTTGCTCAAGCCCTGCTTCGCTTCGAACAAGCTCTGCTGCTGCGTGATCAGGCACGCTAGAACCTGCATCGAGGCGATAATGGCATCTCCGGTCGGTGCGTAATCGAGATTGATCAGATGACCGGAAGTTTCGCCGCCAATTCGCCAGCCTTTTTCTTCCAGCTGTTCCATGACATAGCGATCACCAACCTTGGCGCGAAGAAACGGAACACCCAAGGAATCAAGCGCCTGTTCCAGCCCCAGGTTGCTCATCAGCGTACCTACGACGCCGCCTTCATATCCTGCTGTCTTGGCCTGCCGCGCCAGCAAGTAGAGAAGTTCGTCACCGTCCACCACCGTGCCGGTGTGATCGACCATCATCAGGCGGTCGGCGTCTCCATCCAGCGCAATGCCGAAATCCGCGTCATGTGAGACGACAGCATCACACAGGCTGTCTAGCGAAGTAGCGCCACACTGCTCATTGATATTGAAGCCGTCCGGCGTTGCATGAATGGCAATGACCTTTGCCCCGAGCTCCCGATAGACGGCAGGCGCGACCCTGTAAGCCGCGCCATTGGCGCAGTCGACCACGATCTTGAGCCCATCGAGACTCAGATGGCCCGGCAACGCCGCCTTGCAATATTCCGTATATCGCCCCGCTGCATCATCGATACGCCGTGCCTTGCCAAGGGTCTCGGTGCCGACACACGTCATGCCACCGTCGATCGCGACCTGAAGATAGCGCTCTATCTCCAGCTCCTGCTGGTCATTGAGCTTGAAACCACCACGGCCGAAGATCTTGATGCCGTTATCGTAGAACGGGTTATGAGATGCACTGATGACGACGCCGGCATCTGCACGGAAAGTGGAGGTAAGATAGGCAACAGCGGGCGTCGGCAGCGGCCCCACGAGGGCGACATTGACACCCGCGGAGGAAAAGCCCGCCTCGAGAGCGGATTCCAGCAGGTAGCCGCTGGCTCGCGTATCCTTGCCGATCAGCACTTCTCTTACGCCTTCCGCACCCAATACTTGCCCAGCCGCCCAGCCCAGCTTCATGGCAAAGTCCGGCGTCATGGGGAACACACCTACGCGGCCACGCACCCCATCAGTTCCAAAATATTTACGTACCATACCTGTTTCTCTGCCTTTTCTATCCAAGCCAATCAAGAGGTCGCGGCTCACTCTACAGTCACACTCTTGGCCAAGTTGCGCGGCTTATCGACATCCGTACCCTTTACAAGCGCTACGTGATAGGACAACAACTGAAGTGCCACTACATGCAGCACGGGAGATAGCAAGCCGTAGTGCTCCGGCATTTCCATGACATGAACGTTCTCGGCCGCTTTCAGGCCGCTTCCGCCATCGGCAAACACATAGAGCTGCCCCCCACGGGCACTCACTTCCTGCATGTTTGATTTGAGCTTCTCGAGCAACTCATCATTCGGCGCCACGACCACAACGGGCATATCGGCATCGACGAGCGCCAAGGGACCGTGCTTGAGTTCCCCGGCGGGATACGCCTCGGCGTGAATGTAGGAAATCTCCTTCAGCTTCAAAGCCCCTTCAAGTGCAATGGGATAATGCCGACCACGCCCCAGGAACAAGGCATGGTGTCTGCCAGCAAACTGCTGAGCCCATTCACTGATACCTGGCTCTAAAGCCAGAACCTTTTCCACCGCGATGGGCAAGTGGCGCAATTCGTTCAGATAGCCTTTCTCTTGCGTCTCGCTCAAGCGATCATTGGCCTTGGCCAATAGCAAGGCGAGCAGAAACAGCGCGCTGAGCTGCGTGGTAAACGCCTTGGTGGAGGCCACACCGATCTCCGGCCCGGCGCGGGTGATGAAGCGCAATGTGGCTTCTCGCACGATGGCGGATTCCGGCACGTTGCAGATCGCCAGGGTGTGTTCATGACCCAGCGACTTGGCGTACTGTAGCGCGGCAAGCGTATCGGCGGTTTCTCCCGACTGAGAAATGACGACGACCAACTGTTTCGGGTTCGGCACACTCAAGCGATAACGGTATTCGCTGGCGATCTCGACCTGACAGGGAATGCAGGCCACCTGTTCGATCCAGTATTTGGCGGTCATCCCGGCATAGCTGGATGTGCCGCAGGCGAGAATCAGCACTGAGTCGGCCCGAGAGAAAACATCAGCGGCCTCTGCACCAAAAATACCGGGTTGCAACTGCCCCACCCCGCTGATGACTTCCAGCGTGTTGGCAAGCGCCTGAGGCTGCTCGAAAATTTCCTTCTGCATGAAGTGCTGGTAATCGCCCAGCTCTACCGCATTGGCATCCAGGCGTGACGTGATGATCTTCCGTTCGATCGGCTGGCCGAGGCGATCTACCAGCACGATCGAATCACGGCTGACGCGCGCGACGTCGCCGTTTTCAAGGTACATCATGCGTCTAGTGACCGAGAGCAGCGCAGAAGCATCCGAAGCGGCGTAATGCCCGTCTTCGGCGATGCCTAGCATCAGCGGCGAGCCTTCACGCGCCACGATCATGCAGTCCGGTTCGGCTTCGCTGATAACAGCCAGCGCAAATGCACCTTCCAGATAACGCGCCGCGCATTGCACGGCAGAAAACAGATTTTCTGCCGGCTCGCCGATCTGCCCCTTCAGGCATGCCTGAATGAGATGCGCGATAGTTTCGGTGTCGGTATCAGACGTGAAACGGTAACCCAGCTCTTCTAGCTGGCTACGTAATGACTCGTAATTCTCGATGATGCCGTTATGAACCACGGCAAGGCCGTCCGAAATATGCGGGTGCGCATTGCGCTCCGCCGGCACGCCATGGGTCGCCCAGCGGGTATGCGCGATGCCGACATTGCCATTAAGTGCCTGCTCCGCCACCCGAGACTCCAGCTCCGAGACACGCCCCTTGGCGCGGGCACGCACCAGTTCGCCGGAGGCATTCAGCAGTGCCAGCCCGGCGGAGTCGTAACCGCGATATTCCAGGGTGGTCAGGCCAGAGAGAAGAAAGGGGGTGCATTCTATAGCGCCGATGGCGCCGACGATTCCGCACATAACAGATCCGGTGAATAGTGAGGGGTAATGTAGGAAAGTGTAAAAAATTAGCGGGAGGAAACAGGACTATGGAGTGAGGAGTCACCGGCATAGCCTGCATGCTCCGTGGCTAGCCGATGTTGCCCCCCCCCCCAAAATTGGGGCTCTCAAGTTCACTGATTGCTCCACCGATGGGAAAGCGCGATTTCCACGTCAGTATCGCCTTTAGGAACGAGTGAGCCGGCCCAGCCCCTTCTCAAGCGGGTAATATACCAACTCAAAACCATGATCCGCCGCCCAGCGCTCACAGATATCCTTCTCTTCCTGGCGGATGGTGTCATCCATCCACACCTCGGCATTGGGTGAGAGTTTATCGGACAGTGCCGGCAGGGCCGGATAGCGGCTGAATAGACAGGTCGCCCCGGGTGGGCCATCCACCCATAGCAGATCGACGTTCTCGACACCTTCCAGCAGCGAGAGCGGGTACCAGCGTGACGGCTTCTCGGCATCCTCAGGGTTCAGGTGCTCGCCTTCCCAGGGTTCCAGCTCCCCAATCCGCAGATCGACCCAGCCTTGCAGGGATTCCGCCTGCAGTGTGCCAAGGGTCTGAGCCCCGTAGTGGTCGCTATGCTCGATGGAGATCAGCTTGCCCACGCCGTTCTGGCGCAGGGCATCGGCAATCACCAAGGTAGAAGCGCCGCTGCCGAACTCCACAATGACCCGAGGGCGAGTGGCCATAATGTGCGCATGCAGGCGCAATAGGACGTCAGGGGACGTTGCCCAGCCCCGCAGCGGAGGCAGCTGGCCCTTGATCTTCAACCGGCGCTGCAACCAGGAGAGGCTTTCCAGCTGCGCATAGAGGCGGTTCTGGACAACGAGCAGGTCACGGGTGAACTTGCCCACGTTATCCTTGCTCGCCTGTAACAGCGTCTTCTCCAGCGCTTTCAGTTCGTTCGAAAGAGTTTCCACGGTGTTCTCATTATTGGTCTCGGGCATAGCAGGCGTTGGCTCCGGCAGGGGGTCGGTATTCAAGGAAAGGCTGGCCGCAGAGAGCTTCTGCCTGGGCGCTTCGGCTGCACGCACGAAGCCGCGTATCTGTACGGGCCTACCCGCCTCTTCCGGGGTCAGGATAAAGGTGTGAGTAGGAGAGCCCTCGTACCAGCGCACCTGGGTCTTCTGGCCCTCAACCAGCAGGTAGAAGGCGTACTCCACCGCCCCTTCCATCACACCTGGCATCAAGACACAGCGCCCGGTGACCTGGTCGGCGTCCACCTCAGCGTACACGCGCAGCGGCACACTGCAGATGGCGGCCTTCTCATTCGCGGTGAGAGTGTGCTCGATAATCTCTGCTGCGGCTGTCTCAGTTTTCGACGGCCTTGCCGTTATCAACACAGTGTCGTCCGTCGTGATCGCCGGGATCGGCAGCACCCACTGACGCCCTGATAAGCTGAGGGCATGGGCTATCTTGCCGCTGATGCTCAGGCTCAGGTGCCAACCACTATCCATGGCCGGTGCCAGGAGCTCATCGCCTCGGCACAGGGCCACCTGCAGATAGTCACGATGAACGGTGACTTCAAGCCCTGGAGTTGGCAGCTCCTTGGGCAGCAGGTCTGCCAGGCTCAGGCGTATGTTGCCGAGCGTCGCTTCTCCCCCAGATGCATGAAGCGCGGGCGGGGTATCGGTAAAGCTGAAGCTCCACCAGTGATGGGTGACAGCAGCAGGCTGTGAGACCTGCAAGGTACACTGCCCACGGGAGCCCCGCAGACGATGCTGCTGGGACAGGCTCAGGGACTGCTGGCCCGACTGAACCCACAGGGTGCGATGGCTCGATGGCAGGTAGAGCGACACCGCGCCTGATTGCTCGCCCCAATAGGCGTCCGCATTGCCGTGCCAGTGGTAGGCCACGGTTGAATCCGGCGCGGACACTACTGTATCGCAGACCACGACATGGTCACGGCCCAGCCGCCACAGCGTGCGGGTGACGGTTTCCGCCTGGGCGTCCCCGGGGTAGCAGGCGGTCAGATCAACCACCGCATAGGCACCCTCAGCCTCTGACGTGAGATGACACGCACCTGAATAGAGCAGCCTACCGGCCTTATGAGCCTGGCCATGGCCGTTAATCACTGGGGTGTTGTGCGCCTCCGGGCCCAAGGTAAAGTGCCGCTCCGAGGTCTTGAGGTACTGCTGATAGCCGGGGTCGGTGATCCACCAATGGCCAGCATGCCCGATCAACAGGGTGCCGCTATCCGCCTGGATATGGTTCATCGGTGAGCAGCAGAACGACATCACCACGCTCAGATCGTCTGCACCCAGCCCGGTGGCCAGCGTCACCGCCGCGGTGCTTTGCTGGACAACCTTCAATGACGTTGACAGAGTGGTATCTTCCCGAGCCGCCTGCTGATCAGCTTGCTGAGCGCGAACCCAGAGCGCATCGGCCCGCAGCCATTCTGCGGGAACCGCGTCCAGCAGGGTTTCACGGGCGTCGCTGAACGCCCACTGCTGTAGCCGTGCCAGGGCCGACCACACAAACGGCATCTCCAACGGCTCCACGTCACCAATCTCGGCCGACTGGGCAACCTTACCGGGGCAGGCCAGCCCACGGGCCTGGTCCTCCAGGTCTTTCATCGCCGGGTGATGGGCAATGCCCTCGATAACAGCGCTGGACTGGGTGCTCAGCCAACCCAAAGCAAAATTGTAGAGGTAGCCGTCGTAGGAGATCCCCTCGGTCAGCCCCTGGTGGTAGAGCGCCAAACGTGCCTGAAAGAGGTGCAGGAAGCGGGAAGAAAACCGCTCACGCTCGGGGTGATCAATCACCTCGGCGGCACTGGCCAGCGCCGCCTGCGCAATCAGGGGGATATTGTGCAGGTGCTGGTGAGGTGACGGCTTAGCCAGCAGTTCCTCTGCCGAGGCCAGCGCCTGTACCGCAGGTGGCACCAGGGGCATGCCCTCCTCAACGGCATGCTGCAGGGCACGCCGCAGCGCCTGCTGAGTTGTCTCTGGCAACCAGTTCCAGTCGCGTAGTGCCATGGCCATCAGCTGCACCGCATGGCCATAGGGAAGATCCAGCTTGTTGGCTACCGTATAGTGCGGCCACTGGGCCAGCGCTTCGATGTCTTCGATACAGCGCTCACGGGCCGACTGATCATCCAGAAACGAGCCTGCCCCGCTCAGGGCATAAAGGCGCTCTTCGAGCGCCCATAAGCACCAGATTTGCCAAGGATAAGGCTGGGCAAAGCCCCTGACCTGCGTGTCCAGCTCAGGCAGTGACGTCACCGGCAAGGGAAGCGACCAGCGCCTGCGGATGCGATAGCAGGTGAAGGTGAGCTGACAAGAATTAATGCCAGACCTCGCCCTATCGAATAATTGGCTTTCCAAAGGACTCCCCAGCTCGTTACTACAAATTGTCTAGTACTTCAGCTACTAGCTCTTCGGCGCGCTCGTCACTCACCGACTCCACATAGCACCGCAGCTCCGGCGCATTCCCCGAGGGCCGCAAATGAACGATCTCACCGTTCTCCAGGGTAACGCGCAGGCCGTCAGTGGTATCCGCCTCGACGATGGCATGCTCCAGGCCCAGCGCCTGCTGCATGGCGGGAAGGTCTGATTGCCAGCGGGCCAGCAGCGCCTGGCTTTGCTCGCTCGGGAAGTTCTTGAGGCGATCGCTGGCGGTATAGCGCTCCGGCAACCCCGCCACCAGAGCCGATAGCGGCTTGCCCGCTCGGGCGGCAGCCACCATCAGGGTAAGGGCCGGCAGCAGGGCATCCCGCGTTGGCAGTGCCGCCAGGTGCTTCTCGCCTTTTTGAATTGAGCTCCCAAGCAGGAAACCACCGTTGGCCTCGAACCCAGCCACGCGTTCATGCTTGTTTGCCAGCTGCTCCATGGCCGCCAACACATAGGGCGAGCCGATGCGGGTCCGCTCGACGCGATCAAAGGCCCCACAGGCTTCGATGGCCGTGTTACAGCTCACCGGAACGGCAAGCGCCTGAATACCCAGCTCACGCGCACAGAGCAGGCCCACAATATCGCCACGCAGCCAGTGCCCTTGCTCATCCGCCACCAGCGGGCGGTCGCCGTCACCGTCAGTCGTCAGCAGCGCGTCCAGATGATACTGCCTTGCCCAGTCTCTGCCCTTGGCACGGTCCTCGTCACTGACGGCTTCCGTGTCCACCGGCACAAACTGCTCGCTGCGCCCAAGCACCACGACGTCGGCACCCAGCGCTTCCAGCACCTGATGGTTGAGATCCCGCCCCGCAGCGGAGTGCTGATAGAGCCCGATACGCTGGCCGGCAAGCGGCTGGCCAGGAAACCATTCCAGATAGCGGGCCAAGTAACGGCGGGCGGCAGCATGGCTCTCCGGCTCACGCTCGATGGCACCCAGCATGGGGAGCTCGGCGTCAACACACATAATGGCCTGTTCGTCCGCCTTGGTGATCTCACCCTCCGGGCGGTAGAACTTGATACCGTTGCGATCAAAGGGGATATGGCTGCCGGTGATCATGATGGCGGGCACACCATCGGCCATGGCCTGCAGGGCTAATGCAGGGGTCGGCAGCACGCCGTAATCCACCACCTCAACGCCCAGCGCACGGGCAGCGGCACTACAGGCAGCGGCCATACCGGGGCTGCTGGGACGGCGATCTAGCCCGATGGCCACCTGGCTAACCTCGGCCTGTTCGCGCATGACGCACAAAAAAGCGGCCGCAAAGGCCGCGCAGACGTCATCGGTGAACTGCTCAACCAGCCCACGTGCCCCGCTGGTACCGAAAGCGACGCCACTCTGCGCCAGAACCTCGCTGATCTTGGAAATCGCCATGATCAGCAGCGCCCGTAGCTGTCTTCAAAGCGCACGATATCGTCCTCGCCCAGGTACTCACCGCTCTGTACCTCGATCATCACCAACGGGATGATGCCGGGGTTTTCCAGCCGATGTTTATGGCCAGCGGGAATGTAGGTCGATTCGTTGGTCCGCAGCAGGATCTCTTGCTCGCCATTGACCACCTTGGCTGTGCCGCGCACCACGATCCAATGTTCGCTGCGGTGATGGTGCATCTGCAGGGAAAGCGACGCCCCTGGCTTGACCTCGATGCGCTTCATCTTGAAGCCTTCACCTTCCTCCAGCACCGTATAGGTGCCCCAGGGGCGGTGCACGGTAACGTGGTGCTGATGCAGTTCGCCACCGCTGGCCTTGAGCCGCTGAACGATCTTCTTGACGTCCTGGCTGCGGTCCTTGTGAGCCACCAGCAAGGCATCGGCAGTATCCACGATCATCAGGTCTTCGACGCCCACCGCCGCGGTAAGCCGATGAGGGCTACGGATATAGACATTACGGCTGTCTTCCAGCTCCGCCTCGCCCACGATGCGGTTGCCCGTTTCATCGGGTTCCACCAGGTCGGCCATGGCCTGCCAGGAGCCGATATCGCTCCAGCCCAGATCGCAGGGCACCACTGCCACCCGGTCGGACTTCTCCATCAAGGCGTAGTCGATGGAGTCATCCTCCACCGCACCGAAAGTCTCCGGCATCAGGCGGGTGACGGTATGCCCTGCCCCTTCGCTACGACCCGCCGCCTCCAGCGCCGCCGTCACGCCTTGCACCAGGCCCGGCGCATGGGTGGTCAGCTCTTCCAGCAAGGTGCCGACGCGGAAGCAGAACATGCCGGAGTTCCAGAGGTGACGCCCGCCTGCCAGGTACTGCTCCGCCAGCTCACGGTTCGGCTTCTCGACGAACCGGGCCACGTTCAGCACCTGGTTGGCGGTAATATCACCGCCTTCCGGCACCTCGATATAGCCAAAGCCGGTTTCGGCATGGGTCGGCTTAATACCGAAGGTCACCAAACGGCCTTCTGCTGCGGCCTCAGATGCCATTATCACTGCCTGCGTAAACGCGACTTCGTTTTTCACCAGATGATCGGCCGGTAACACCAGCATCAACGCATCATCGCCATAGCGTGCCTGCAGCTCCAAAGCAGCCCCACAAACAGCCGGTGCCGTATTGCGGCCAAAAGGCTCCAACAGGTAATGAAGCGGCATAGAAGGTGACAGCTCACGGTATTCGTCCTCGGTGCGGAAGAATAACTCGCGATTGGTGACCGTGGTCACGCTTTCGACACCGCCGGCTGCCTTGCCACGCAGAAATGTTTTTTGAAGAAGTGAGAGCCCATCTTCCATCTTTATGAAAGGCTTGGGATTCGCTTCACGAGAGACGGGCCATAGGCGGGAGCCTGAACCACCTGCAACAATAGCCACATGCATACACACCCCACAAAATTTTATATAAAGAAAAAAGGAATTAAAAACGAGATCAGTCCGGCATCAACTCCCACTCTCCAACAGCTCTTTAGCGATAGAGCACAAGCTAGATCGTTCAATCTTTGCCTTCATATCATCAGTAAGCAACTGCTTATCAAAAGACACGCCCTCATGCCGCTCACGAGACTTCAGCTGGTCAGAGGTAGTGTTTCTTGGTGGCACAGCTTTCAACAAATCCACCACATCGGCAGAGAACCTAGCACCTACAAATCTTAGCAACTTATTCAGCTCAGCTTCTTTATCATTGTTATAATTTTCAATAGAAAAAACATATACACGATCAGGAACAACCCTTCTCATCTCCAAAAGATCTTTTATTGAATTCTCGTAATCTTTAAGAGAATAGGAAAAATTCCTGCTCGTCCTAAACATGTTCATTTTAGACTCAAGAGTTTTATCTGGATCCCTCAGGCAATAAATAAAAACTGGATCCATGTCTCTCATAGCAGCCAAAAGAAATTTGTAATAACGCTCAGCTCTTGGCGTTTTATTTCCAAATATGGCTGCACTTCTCGCCCCCTTACAATCCTCATCATACTTAGATGCTGACAAAAAAAGGTCCAGATTAAACTGCCTTTTTTTTAACTGCCAACTCTTCCTCTCGCTTCCGCCAATCCTGTCAAAGTCTTCAACAAGTTTTTTTAAAAAAGAAACACTCGGCCCATACATATTCCTCGGCAACTCCCCAGATATATATATATCTGGGTGTGAATTAAGCACCTTGCTTAAAAAGCTGGTCCCGGACCGCTGATAACCACACACTTGGATAAATTTCACTCTAGTCTCCCAGTTACGCAGCCAGCACAAAGTCAAGAATATTCCTCTACTCTCAACATAAGATCTTTCATCGTATTTTCAGCGCGTCTGCGCAAAAAATTAATACTTGTCAATGGAATAACAGGAACAAAAGCATGCACACGCTCTGGAAGACTCTCATCGTTTAAAGATGACAGAAGCTCTCTTCTTTCAATCATTCTCATTAAATTGCGATTCTTGTCAGTGGCCGACAGAACAATACTTGGGATACCGTAGCTTAATGCCACTACAGTTCCATGAAACTTCATGCTTGCCAACATATTACAGGATGATATTTCTTGACAAAGCTCGTCTAAGGATTCTGAATAAACAAGCTCTTTTCCTTCTACATCAAAATCATCTGCACGCTCAAAATCGCGCTTCCCAACATCACCTGAACCTAGAATAATGTGCTTTATCTTAAACCCTTCTGCCTTTGCTTTCTCCGCCAACCGTTTTACTTGCGTAAGGTCATCGGGGGTCCCTTTGCGGTCTCTTGTAACGATGCCAAAATATTTTTCTTTTGTATTTATTTTAGTAGGCATTTTTAATGCGAAAACAATATCCGCACTATGATTGACAGCTATTTCAGATGAGATATTTTTTCTCACCCATTCCGCGCTCTCCTTATCCCTAACATTAAAAAACTTCACATTATCGTGGGTAAGGAATTTTTTGTACTTCTCGATGATATGCGGTTTGGCCTGCCCCCATGTCGGAACTCCTACGCCAACGATAAAAACGGGCTTTGTAAGGTACTCATCTCTCCAATAGAGATCTGACATCGACCATGGGATGATTAAATCTCCTCCACCAATAACGATGGCATCAACTTCGGCTACCACATCCTCAATCGGCCTAGAGAAGTATGGCTTATGCGTAAGGTCATTCATTACCTTGATGTCGAATTTATCACCAAGCCACTGCTCAAAAACTTTGACAAACAGCTCATCACCGAAGTTGCCCCAGCCAAAAAAACCAACCAATCCAACTTTTATCTTTTTGCTCACAAAAAACTCCTAATTAAAAATCACGAAAGATACTGAAGAACGACCGGGAAACATGTCGTGGTGATAGTTCCACACGATGCTTTTCAATATTACTCTTTTGTACCACCACTCCGTTCAATACCGCTGCTTCCATCGTTGCAACCAGCGCCTCCATATCTTTAATGTCATAACCTAGTGCACACCCCTTTTTGTATAAGTCTTGAAACCCACCCGCTTTAGGCCCCAGTACAGGCAGGTCGAAGGTAATCGCCATCATCGCCGCCCCGGAGTTCATGGTGCGGCGGTAAGGGCACACTGAGATGTCTGCCGAACGGAAGTAGACTTGCAGCTTGTCGTGGGGCACCGGCGTCATGTCGAGGATGACATCGGGTTTACCGGCTCCCCAGGCTGCAATTTGCTCGACCAAAGCTTTATCCGATGGCAGCCCGGCGATGATCAGCCGGGTCTTTTTTGCCGTCTTGCCCCGCAACTGATCATAGGCAGCCATAAGCCGGTCATAGCCCTTGTACTCCATGATGGCGCCGAAGGAGAGAAACACGAACTCCTCAGCACCGATCTGCAGCTGGGCACGCGCCTCGGCCCGGGAGATCCCGTCCGGCTGGGCGCCTTCGTAGGTCGGATGAGGCACCACGAACATCTTGCGCTCATCCAGTGTGTAGTAAGGCGCTGTGAGCGTGGCACTGTCGCTTGCCATCACATGCAGGGCATCGGCGGCATCGGCCATCATCTGGTGGATCTTCTTGTCCTGCTCGACCCAAACCGTTTCATGGGGCAGCACGTTATGAACGGTCCACACGATCTTGTGTCCGTTCTCCTTGATGCGCCGCAGCAGGTTTTCCCAGTACACCACGGCCTCATCCGCCTCAGCCTCGGTCTTGGCATTCTTCGTCTTGTCATGAATCCAGTGGAAGTGGCAGATTACCTTACCGGGCCAGGGAATTTCCCCACACAGGCCGAGGTCATGAATGGGCACGATGCTGACGTTGAACTGATCTTGCGCCGAGTAGAGCAGTGCCTGGAACTGGTTGCGTTGGGCGACCGGGCCATAGGCCAACACGAAGTGGTCATTCGGCTCAGCGTGCAGCTCTGAGGCGATAACGCCTGGCTGCTTGGCCAATCTGGCACACTCCTGCCAGAGCCCTTCGGGTGTCTTGACGATATTAAGCATGCAGCGCCTCCTTTTCACTGGTGCCGTGGTTCGCCATCAAGCGTCGATAAATCGCATCGTAACGCTTGGCATTCGCGCTCCAGGTCCGTTCGGCAAACACCCACTCTCTGGCTGTGTTCACCTTGCGCTGACGCATGGCCGGGTCCTCGATGTAGCGCTGCAGCTGCGTCACCAGGCTTTCCACATCGGCAGGCTTGGCCATCAGTCCACGCTCCTCATGATCACCAACGATCTCTTTCAGGGCCGGCAGGTCGCTGACAATGATCGGCCGCTCCAAGGCCATGGCCTCGTAGGGCTTGAGCGGCGTCACCCAGTCCGCCGCGTAATCGGGGATGCGAGGGATCACGAACAGGTCGATGGCCTTGTAGTAGGCGTTGATCTGGCTGTGGTCGACCTCTCCCGGGAACGCGATCACGTCCTGCAGGCCAAGCTCGGCAGCCAACTGCTCTAGGTTCTCGCGCTCAGGGCCGTTTCCGACCAGCAGCCCACGGATATCGCGCCCTGTTCGCTGACGCAGCTGATGGATAGCCCGTATCAGGTACTGGTGCCCTTCACGGCGCGACATATTGGAGATGTAGCCCACCACCATCTCGGCCCCTTCCAATTCGGGAATGGGCATCGGCGAGAAGGTCTTGCCGAGATACTTGCTTTCATCGATGGCATTGGGGATGACCTCGATCTTCTCCGGCGCCACGCCCCGCTCGATCAGGATCTTCTTCATGCTGTAGGAGATGGTAGTGACAAAGTCGGCCTCTGCCATGCAGAAGTTTTCCTTTATCACCCGCAGCTGGGTCCTTTCGAGTTCCATGACATCATTGCGTACCGGTGTCCAGGTATGCTCGTGGAAGGAACGGACTTCGTACAGCAGCGGCAGCCCCGTGAGCCGCTTCAGGGCCAGCGCCTGCAAGGCAAGCTCATAGCCGCGCACGCCGGAGGCCGCATGAATCACGCTGGCCCCACGCTGCTTGAGCAGCTTCGCGATATGGAATGCCGAGTAGCGGGTGCGATCCGCAAGGGAAATGCCTCGCAGACCATCGGTATTGGCACCGATGCGAAAATGCTCAATGCCCTCGATCACTTCATGGTTCTTGGCCCCTTCAACGCCAGCAGAGCGCGGATAGCCAATCGGCGTGACGATGTAGGGATCGATGCCAATACGCTGCTGGGAGAGCGCTGTGTTCAGGCAGCGAATCGCGCCCCCCGTATTCTCATAGGGGTAAGCGGTCTTGTGAAGGTGAGCCACGGTCAATCGGCCGTTTGCCTTGATCGGTAATGTCTTGCCGCTGTGGGCCAGCTCAGGCAACCAGGCACGGTCCAGCTCGACCATTTCCTGGATAGCACCGTTCAGCTGTTTCTGGTCATTGGGGTGCTTTGTAAGGCGACGCTTATAATCGAGAAGCGCAAGGCGAAGGCTAGCCGCGCCCTCCTTGTGAACAAAGGCTTCTACGGCTTTGATCCAGTGAACGCCTGGTACTTTGAGGCTGAGCCAGCGAGCGACCGTCGCTATGCTGACCTTGCCGATGCTGGCATGATGCAAAGTGAGGCGTTCTTTGGTGACAAAGGCCACCACGTCGACTTCCACCTGGCTGACACCGGCGGGCAACTGAAAGACCACCACACGTTGGCGGCCGTTGGCGGCAGAGGTATCCACATACTGGTAGTGGGGGAAATCCTTGGAGGAGGCGAAGCCCTCCACCGGCTGCGTTAGCGGCTTGCCACCGACGTCCAGAAAGCGGAAGCTGCCCACGATCCCCTTGGGGTTGCCGCTGGCCGTATCCTCCACGTCGAGCTCCAGGTAATAAAGCCCTTCCCCCTCGACGGACTGCTTGACGGTATAACGCGTTTTCGGCTTGAGCACCGCCATAGGCGTTGCCTGAGGCACCTTCCCGCACGCGCGCTGTACTACCTCCTGTAGGGTCTTCCAGCCGCTATCGGCTTCTGGGTAGAGGTAGTAGCCGCCATCCGCCAGCGCCAGACAAGCCTGCTCGGCGGCAAACTTCTGGGCGAAGTCGAGTCGTTCGAAAAGTCGATGAGTCTGGCGCTCCTGGAAAGCATCGGCGTAGTACAGCTGTTCTTTGATGACCGGAAGCGATAGCTGCCGAGCTGCCACTATGGCCGGCAGGGCTGAGGTGAAGTCCCCCGCCGCCACGACTATCTGGGGGCTGTACGCCTTGAACCACTCGCTAAATAGCTCGACGCTAGTAATGAAGGCACTTTCGGCAGAAGCCGGGGGCGCACCCGACCATTGGCCGTGCAGATAATGCACGTCATCCACCACCGCCTCGGGCTCTATACTCTGCATCCCACCTTCGGCCCCAAATGACCCCACCATGCACTGTGGTTCCCAGCCACTGGCCTGGAACCGCTTGGCCATCTGCTGAACTCGCTTAGCATAACCCGGCTGGTTGGTGCGATACGGGTAGCTTGCCACCACGGCCACTCGGCCTTGGGTGGACGTGAGGGCTAGCTGCTTTTCCTTGGCCAGGCGCTGAGCAAGCTCGATCAGAGGTTCGGTAGTCGTGAGCAGTTCTGGTGCCACCTTCTGCACCGGAGCACTCCCCTCCCCCCGCAGTGCCCTCACCATCGGCTCGGTATGCGCGGAGAACAGCAGCTCAGTGCTGGGCTTGGGCACTGGCAGTTTCAGTGACCCCTGAAGGGCTGTGGCCAGGCTTGTGGCACTGCCGGCTTCGAAGCTCACCACGCCGTCGTATTTGGCAGCGTACTCGGCCAGCGGTGCCACATCGGAGACCACCAGCCGCTTGCCGTAGGCCAGGGCCTCGGCGGCCTTCATGGGCGGCACGAGCTGACACACCGCCAGGGGCTTGCGGGGAATCACCACCGCATCCAGCAGGGCGTAGTAGTCCGCGACCTGGTCATGGGGCACCCGCCCGACCTGAATCAGCCAAGGCTTGTCGGCCAGGCGCTGCGGCACATTGGCGGCCCCGGTGAGGGGCTGATCATCGCCCACCAGCAGTAGCTTGAGTTTTTTGCCACCCTGCACCAATTCATTGCAGGCATCAAACAGCACATCCAGACCTTCATAGGCGTTGAAGCTGCCTACGTACCCCACCACCTTGTCGCCTTCCTGAATACCCAGCTTTTGCTTCAGGCCGGGATCGGCAGGCTGAACCAGAGGCAGCTCGCTCAAGCCATTGGGCACGATTTCGATTTTTCGTTCGTCCACCCCACGCTGCCCAAGTTCACCTTTCATGGGTTCGTTTAGTGTAAAAACCTTGAGAGCTTGTTGAGCTACGAAAGTGTCACGCTCTACTGCCTTCAAACCTTGCTGGGATAGTGCATACCCGGGTTCATCAGCATCATGAGACAGCTCCCAGAATCCTCTCACCTCATTGTAGAACGGAAGACCCAGGCGCTTGGCCGCAACCCATGCCGGTAAGCCGATGATCCAGTTGGAAGCTACGATAACAGCCGAAGGGCGATAAACTCGAAAGAGCTCTACAAAACGCTCAGCGCTTTTTTTCAATCGCTCTCGTGCCGACTCGGGGGCATCACCGTCTTGCCAATGGCTGTGTATGTATCTCACACCATCAACGGCTACCTCTGGCGAGATCGAGCTGGAATATTCTTCTATTTCCCATGGACGGCCGGGGCGCACAAAACATAGGGTCTCTAATCCAGATTGGTTCAGCGCCCTAGCAACGCCCTGTGTGCGAATAGCATAGCCATTGCTGGCATAGCTCTGGCCGTGGCTTACCACATAGGCAATACGGCCCTTTATAGGCAAAAGCAGCGGTTGGCCTGGTTGATGGGCGAGTTGGGCGGCGTGTTGCAGTAAGGCATCCATGGGTGACGAGTTCCAGCGGTAAATAAGACAACGAGCGCGCAAACGGCAGCACAGTTGGTCGCGCTGCCGTTTGAGTTCGAGACTGAATGGCAAATAGGAAAGTAGCTTTCAGCTCAGCAAACCTACAGCATCGATGACGGCGCTCTTGGCGCGCATGGTGTCCACTTGCTTGATGAAGGGCTTGTGCCTGACCAGTACACAGACTACATCGGCTTGGGTCAGGGCCGCTTCAAGGCTGGCCAATTCCACGTTGGGTTGGTCCAAGCCTTTCGGCAGCGACTCGATGTTGGGTTCCACTATCTGTACGCGGCAGCCAAGCTCGGCGATCTGCTCGGCAATACCCAGCGCGGGGCTTTCGCGCAGGTCGTCAATGTCCGGTTTGAAGGCTATGCCCAGGCAGGCCACCGTAATATCTCGGCGCGTCAAATTGGGTTGCTGCTGGTGTACCGAGCCCATGGCATTGCGCACCTGCTCCAGCACCCATCCAGGCTTGGCATCGTTGACTTCGCGCGCGGTGCGAATCAGCCGAGCCTGTTCCGGGCAGGCATCGACGATGAACCAAGGGTCCACGGCAATGCAGTGTCCCCCTACGCCGGCGCCCGGTTGCAGAATATTCACACGCGGGTGGCGGTTGGCCAGGGCGATCAGTTCCCAGACGTTGATCTCGAGCTCATGGCAGATAGTGGAAAGCTCGTTGGCGAACGCAATATTCACATCGCGAAAGCTGTTTTCGGTTAGTTTGGCCATTTCAGCCGTACGTGCCGTAGTCGGTACGCATTCGCCTTCCACCACGATTTTATAAAGTGCACAGGCGGCTTCCGCGCACTTGGGCGTCATGCCGCCGATCACGCGGTCATTCTCGACTAGCTCGCGGATAACATGGCCAGGCAAGACCCGCTCCGGGCAGTGCGCAATGCGAATGTCGGATGCTTCCCCATGGGTTTGCGGGAAGGTCAGGTCTGGGCGAGCCTCTGCCAGCCAGGCTGCCATCTGTTCGGTAGCCCCCACCGGGCTGGTGGATTCCAGCACCACGAGATTGCCTTTTTCCAGAACCGCCGCAATGGACTTGGCTGCAGCTTCGATATAGCTCAGATCGGCCTTGTGATTCTGCCCATTCTCATCGGTATGAAACGGCGTGGGTACTGCGATCAGGAATGCATCGGCGGGCTCCGGAATGGTGGAGGCACAAAGATAACCTTGTGTTACCGCGGCACGCACGACCATATCCAGCTCGGGTTCAACAATATGAACAGAACCGCTATTGATAGTATCTACAGCATGTTGGTTAACATCTACTCCGATGACATTAACCTTGCGGGATGCGAAAACAGCGGCGGTAGGGAGCCCAATATAACCCAGACCGATCATCGAAATCGTATTAAAATTCACTGAAATATTCTCCAAAAACCTTGTTACTTGAAAGCCCCTCAAGACTAATAGCCGCGCATCGATTTTTATAGGAATTAACAACCACATATTTGGTTAAATCGTTATTTTATCAGTGCATCACGTATACGCTGGCACGCTTTGCCATCGCCATAAGGGTTATGGGCATAGCTCATAGCCTCGTAAGCTTGTCTATCGGTTAACAGCGTATTGAGTGCTTGAGTGATGGTTTCAACATCCGTACCCACCAGTTTGACTGTACCCGCTTCCACTGCCTCCGGGCGTTCCGTCGTATCCCGCATCACCAGCACGGGTTTACCCAAAGAGGGGGCCTCTTCCTGGATTCCACCTGAATCGGTCAAAATAATGCTAGATCGATTCATCAGATAAACGAACGGCAAATAATCTTGCGGCTCGATCAAATACACGTTCTCTACATCGGCCAGCAAACGATTGACCGGTTCACGGACATTAGGGTTAAGGTGTACGGGATAAAGGATCTGTATATCGGAATGTGCCTTCGCGACGTCCACAAGCGCTTGGCAAATTCTCTCGAACCCGCCACCGAAACTCTCTCTACGATGGCCAGTTACCAGTATCAGGCGCTTGCTATCATCCAGCATAGGAAAGCGCGCTGCTAGTTCCTGAGCCAGTGCGGGGCGTGCTTCAAACTTATCGACTACATCCAGCAACGCATCGATAACGGTATTGCCTGTGACGTGAATGGCGCTGGAGGCAACCCCTTCAGCCAGCAGGTTCCGTTCAGACGTCTCGGTTGGCGCAAAATGTACTGCTGCCAATGCTCCTGTCAGCTTGCGGTTGCCCTCTTCCGGCCATGGTGAGTACAGGTTGCCGGTGCGAAGGCCTGCCTCGACATGCCCTACCGAGATCTGCTGGTAGTAACATGCCAGTGTCGTGGCGAAAGTCGTTGCGGTATCACCATGAACCAGGACGATATCAGGCTTGAACTCCTCGAGGACGGGCTTGAGCCCCTGCAGGATTCCGCAAGTCACATCATTCAAATCCTGCCCCGGCTTCATGATATTCAAATCGAAATCCGGTATCAGTTCGAAAAGCTCGAGAACCTGATCCAGCATTTCGCGATGCTGGGCCGTTACGCATACCTTGGCTTCAAAACGCTCGTCGGCAGCAAGCTGTAGCGCAAGAGGTGCCATTTTAATGGCTTCAGGGCGCGTACCGAAAACTGTCAAAATTTTCATCATTTACTTAACCTATCAGCTGCTGAAACGTCGATTCGATTGATAGCTCTGCCATCTAAACTTTGACAGGATAATTCCTGGCAACGTTTGTAATAAAATTCCAGAAGCTGTTGGGTCGAGTCCAATTGATCCGCCAACTTTTTCTCATTAGTAGAAACCGGCTCATGCCCTACTGCCAATCTCTTATCACAACCATTGTTAAAGAGATCAAATAAAACCTTTGTTGTTTTTACGCCTGCTGGCTCAATAACTCGACCTTCCCTCAAGCCAATCTGAAGAAAGTGTATTAAAGGGTTAACTCCAGCTTTGATGACGTCAGGATATTTATCCAGATACCCTTGGGTAGAAAACTCAGGGCCTGGGTCACGCCCCATTTTCCAACCATATTTAAGGTAATGAGCTTCAGCCCCATCCGGAAAATTCACAACGTCCCGATAACGCTCACCATACCATTGAGCGTCGAACAAATCGGTATTTTTTAAAAGACTTACACTCATTATTCCGCTCTAAGCCAATTATTTAAATTAGTCACGATGATCTCTAATAATAAGAATCAGCATATTGATAATCAAAGTCAAAAATATTGCGATGACAGAAAAAACCGCAATCATATAAAGCCTTTCGGGCTTTTCCGGATACTCAGGCATCGTCGGTGACTGCAGTACCGAAAGCTGTTTCAACTGACGTGCCGCTTCAACACGGGTATTTTCCAGCGCAGCCAATGTACCCGAGTAAGCTTCCTGCGCGAACTGCGCGCGTAGCTGCAGCGTCTGGTACTTGCTGGAAACCGCGTTGAGCGCGTCACCGGACTGCGCCGCCAGGCGGCCTTTCTCTTCTTCGATCTGGCTTTGCAGTGCACTGATCTGGCTTTGCACCTGGACCATCTGCGATGAGGTCTTGCTCTGGTAACTACCCATGGCGGCGCGTTGTGCTTTCAGGCTGGCGAGCTCGCCTTCCAGCTTGGCGACAACGGTGCCCAGGCTCTGAACCGTCGCGGTCGGCGAAGCCAGGCCATTCTCGTTCTCGAACTCGAGCAGGTCCTGCCGGGTTTCCTCGAAGCGCTTCTCGAGTACACCCACCTGCTCTTCCAGGAACTTGACCTGTTCTTGCGCGAGGCGCTGACCCATCTCGTTCATATGGCGCTCGCCTTGCTGCAACATTAGCTTGGCGATCTTGTTGGCTTCTTCTGGTGTGAACGCTTCGACGTCGACTCTCAACACGCCGGCGTACTCGTCCAGTTCGATGGAAACCATACTCTGGAAATATTTCAGTAGCTTTTCCGTCGGTGCGTTTTCGTCGCCTAGCTGGCTGAAGAAATCGCCATTGTTGGCGTAATGCTCACGGAAGTCCGCATTCTTCTCCAGGAAGTGCAGCATGTCGGTGGAAAGCATGTAATCCCGCAACAACAGCATATCCGCCGAGTTCTTACCGCCCCCACCAGAGAGGATCGAGCTGAAGCTGAGTTCCGGCGTTGATATCTGCGGGCTTTCCAGAATCACGTGAGCATGAGAAACGTAGCGGTCAGATGCCCATATCGCCCAATAAAAGCTGACGAGCAGAATCAGGACGATACAGAGGGTCCAGTGGATCTGGCGCTTGGCGAAATCCAACCATCGATGCGGCACGCTGGCCGTGGTAGCTGTTTGCGTCATAGAAAGGCTTACTTCTTACCCGAGGTATTGTGGTAATGCTCGATGGCATCGTTAATATCGTCGAACCAGGTGGCGTGCCCATCTTCGAGCAGCACGCCGGCCTGGCATAGATCCCTCAAAATACCCTCGCCGTGAGAGACCATGATCAGGCTGGCGGAGTTGACCCGTTCGTTGAATGCGTCTTTGGCTTTCTGCTTGAACGCTCTATCCCCCACAGCGGTGGCTTCATCCGAAAGATAGACATCGAAATCGAAAGCGAGCGAGAGGCCAAATGCCAGCCTCGAACGCATGCCGGAGGAATAGGTACTGACGGGCTCATCGAAGGATTTGCCGATCTCGGCGAAATCCTGCACGCGCTGAATTAACTGATGAATATCTTTCCTGACCCCATGAATACGCGCGACGAACTTGACGTTCTGGCGCCCGGTCATACTGCCCTTGAAGCCGCCCGCAAGGCCGATGGGCCAGGAAACGCGAGCCTTGCGGTCGATCACGCCCTTGTCTGGGAAGTCCATCCCACCGATCAAGCGTAACAGGGTCGACTTGCCCGCACCGTTGCGGCCAATCAACCCGACGCTGACGTTAGTCGGGAACGTCAGGTTGATATCCTTGAGTACCCAGTTGCCGCCAAACGGTCCGTGGTAACGCTTATACAGATTACGAATTTCTATCATATCGCTTCGGGCTCCGCCGATTAGCGCATCTTGAGGCGCGGTGCGAAGCGGATATGCATCATCAAGCCCAACGTCATGCTGGTCAGCGCCCAGTACCAGACGTAGGTCATATCGATGCCCTCGATGGAGTGATAATACTGGAAGTAGTTCAAGCGCATGCTTTCCAACCCGTGAAGGATCGGGTTATACAGCATGTATTCCTGCGCTTGGTGGGGAAAGTAAGTGACCGGAAAAATAACACCGGAGAGAATCAATAGAGGAAATGATATCAACCTGATGATCTTGCCCACTTCCGGCACCAAACCACACACGACCGAGAACAGAACTCCAAGGCCCGAACCCAAGGCCCACAACGAGAGCCAATCCATCAATACACCCACGGCGTGATAAGCCGTCATATCGATCTTGAACAGCATCGCGATAAGGATGAACGCCAGGAATATAAAACTTCTCAGCATGCCCTCGACATAGCAGCGCACCAGCACCGAGTCGATGGGCGAGATTTGCCGGTAGGTGAATAGCCCCTTATTGGCATCGATCGCGCCTATCGGCGCCATCATGCAAGCACGAAAAATATAGAATCCCATCAAACCCACTATCATCCAAGGAATGAACTCGGCCCCCGAAATATGTCTCGAGCTTCGGATATAAGTCCGGATGAAAATCATCAGGCCGATGGTGGCCAGCGGCTCGAAGATCATCCAGAACCAGGCCATACGGTCCGCCGTGGTGCGGGCGATGAATTCGCGCAGCGTCATTGCCGACCACACATCCCACGTGACGCGCAGCGCGCTGCGGGGTTGGTGTTCCATGGGCTGATGCTGAGAGGGTTGATGCTGAGAAGGGTGAGTCATGTCACTCATGACTTTGCCTCGGTAGGTAATTCAAATAACTTTTCCTCTAAAAAATGACTCTCTTGTTAACGCTAAAGTAGAAAGAGTCGAAATAGAGAGAACTAAAAGAAAGCCCCGCCATAAGCGGGGCCTGGGTACAGCCGATCACGATTAAAGATCCAACGCGACCTTGGTTGCCACCGCAACCTGGTAGAGGATCTGCGTGATGCTGGAAGCCAGTTCGATGTTGCTGGTCGGTGCAGCCGGCAGTACCAGAATCTCGTCGCCAGCGCGGACCTGGGTATCACCCGCATGCACGACGGCGCCATTCTTGTGCACGACCAGCACCTGGTCGTCATCCGCCCGTGGCGTGTAGCCGCCTGCTTGCTGAATGTAATCCTCAGCGCTCATGCCGGAAGTGAAGACCATGGCCTGCGGGATCGTGACTTCGCCGCTCAGTAAGACGGAATCCGAGCTTTCCGGAATGGTGACGACGTCGCCATCCTGCAGGCGGATATCCGCGATGTCGTCGCCGCGAGCGACAACCAGGCGGCCAGTCGGCTCTGTCTGACGCGCCTTCTGCACGAACTGTTGAATCAGCTCGGCCTGTTGGACCTGAATTTCACCCTCTTTCGCGGTGCGTGAGGGGTAGCCGAGATAAGTCTGCTCCAGCCGATCCAGGCTTTCGTTGAGCGACTCTTCCTGCTGTTCGGCCACGCTCTCGCGGCGGATCGAAACGTCCTGATAGCTGGTCATGTTCTTGGGCACGCTGATCGCGTTGAGGAACTCGCCCAGATGCGCGTCACGCGGTAGCACGTAGCGTGACGGACCGTAGTAGCTGCCTTCGACCTGCACGACGATGCTCTCGCTGCGCTTGTCGGCGCTGAATAGCACTTCATCGCCGCGTTCGATGGTGGCGGTGCGGAATTCGTCGAGCGTCAGATAACGCGCCATCGGCCCGTCGGGGCGATCACCGCGCAGCAACACATGAGAGACGCCGGCGCGCAGCCGGGCCAGATTGCTGACATCGCCGCCGGTCAGGGTTTCTCCGGCGAGCTCGTAACGGAACGGGCGCTCGACGTCGCCAACCACCGCCACGGCCGGGCCGCGCTCTTCGACCACGATGGTGTCGCCGTCACGGAACTGCGGATGCGGCATCTCGCCGTTGATCAGGAAGTCGTAGAGGTCGATGGTGTCGACCGTGCGCCCACCTCGCTTGATCGCGATCTGGCGGTAGCTGCCCAGCGCCTGGTCGATGCCGCCGGCCTGATCGAGGAAGTAGAGCATCGAATCGCTAGGCGTACCTGAGTAGCGGCCAGGATTCTTGACGTAGCCGGTGACGAACACGCCCACCGGTTGCACGCCCTGCAGATTGGTGTAGACCTCGACGTTCTCGGGATAGACCGACTTGATCGCGGAGGTGACACGCGAATTGAGTTCGCTGTTGGAAGTGCCCTGAACGTTGAGCGGGCCGATCCCCGGCAGGAAGATGTTGCCTTGAGAGTCCACCGTCAGCACGCTCTGCATCTCGGTGCCGCCCCAGACACGCAGGTTGACCTGATCGCCCGGCTTGATGGTGTAGCCGGGGTTGAGACCGTCGGCCATGACGCCGCGGAAGCCACCGGTGAACAGGTTGGCGCCGAAAGGTGGCAGCATGTTGGGATCGACCGGCACTTGCGAGGGATCGATAGGGCCGTAGTTCGCACTGTTCCAGTTTGCACGAGGCTGGTCATTCAATGCCTGCTGCTGGGCTTGCTGGCCCTGCTGCTGAGACTGCTGCCCAGTTACCGACGGCACCTGTGAAGTCATCGGCTGGGCTTGTTGATCTTGCGGAACGGTATTGCCGGAACCGAAGGATTGCGCGTTAGCCAGCCCCACGTTCAGGCACGCTACCGCCACCAGGCACCCGGCCCGGAAAAACGATGCTGCATGTTTCATGCAAAACTTCCTGTTGTGTTCACACGGCTTTAAGCCTGCTCGCTACTGGTTCGAAAACCACTCCGGAAGGTCGTGGAACGATCCAGCGGTTCGACGACCTGACTCGATCGAAAAACGATACACGGGAGCGTAGGCACCAAAGCAGAGGTTTTTTGTTACGGAGTGCTGGGATTACCCAACAGCTGCGTGACCAAGCGCTGGGTGTACCAGCCGTCGCCATCGACGAGACAGGCTACCTGGGCGCGTTCGGCGCTGGCGGGCGCTCCTTGTCTGGCGACATCCAGGTGCGCGCAGAGCCGGCCACTCGCGGCGAAGTAGCGTTCCTGGACGATAACGGAGACGTTCGAGCCCCAAGGGCTCTTGGTAAAGGCAGAGATACTGCCGGGCGTGGCGTTATCGAGGAAACGGGAAATCTCGGGGCCGAGAGCGGCGGCGCCCTGCATGGTGCCAACATTATTGCCACCGTAATGGCCTTGTGAGGCACAGCCGGCGACGGTGACGGCCAGGGCCCCTACCGTTAACCACCTTCCGATTCGGCTGCAGCCGGAGGAAACCCCGTTGAAAACGTTTGGCATGTTGTCTGTTCAACCTGATGGACGAAAACACTGAAAGACCGGCGATGTGGCCGCCCCCTCGGAAGCCACAGCCGGTGGATCGATCTACCATCGCACGACACGCGGTTAGCAGAGTGGTCTCAGGATCCTACCTGTAGCACCGTCCCTGATGCGGTCATGTAGCGTGCTAGGCTTTGTACGAAAACTGCCTGCGCTCGACCATGCGGCGTTAAAAATCGGCTCCAAGTACTCATTTACACCACGTAAATTCCGTCTTTTCGCTGATTTTTGCCTTGCCTGAACTTCGCTCGCCGACTTTTCGTGCAAACCCTAAGAAGTAGGCTCAATCCATAGCCTAATAACCCTACGATTGTATGGTGCCAGCCCAGGCTTGCCTACAACCAAAATGGTGCATCTCTAGGACATGGCGTATAGACGGCGTTAATTTACGTAACTATTAGAACATGAGCTAATTCATCCAGCCACGGCAAATGGCTTACAAATTAAAGCGTGGGTATCCGTTTCGACGGCGATGGGGGCGTATCGCGAGGAACACTGCGAGGGGTGCTGCGAGCGCCAAAGCGATGCCGCTTAGGCGATGGCGCTCAGACGATTGGGATTGAGAGTGACGCCATTAGCGGCGTCTTGGGCGTCGAACTCGCTGATGTCGATGACGCTGACCTCTTGAGCCTGCAAGCCTAACGGCTCCGAGCTTCAATGCACTGGCACCTGATAGGCTACGCCGAACCTCTCCGCCATATCGGCGAGACGCTTGTCGAGCGTCCACAACTGTATACCGGGCATGATGAGTGTAGAGGTAAGCAAGCACATATCTACCAAACCGCACCCAAGGCCATACAGCTTTTCGCGCTCAATGAAACCCATCACCTCGTGCAAGCTAGCCTGATGGCAGGATCGCAGAAGACCAATGTTATGCAGCGTTTGAGCACGTGGTGCAGGAGGTGTCCCGCAGGTCAGTTCAGCTAGGACCATTGGATGATTCAATACCAGATCCTTTTCGATCAACCCGACCAGGGCATCGTTTCGCTTCCTGAAGTGATCCACCCATACCGAAGTATCGATGAGCACATTCATTGCGCCTCGGGCTCCCCGCGACGGCGGGGTATGTCTGGCATCTCAGGAGCGGTGCCACCCAAGGCAGCAAGGCGACGGGCCGCCTGTACCCGTACATAAGTCTTCACGGCCTCACGAAAGAGGTCCGATGGTTTGTCCATGCCCGGCTCAGCAAACTCCAACGCTTGCTCATACAGAGCATCATCGATAGTGACAGTCGTCCGCACCGTTAGGCCCTCGCATCATTTGTGATGCCATCGTGCATCAAATATGGCACCACTGCAAATTCGATATCAAGCAGGGCAGGCAAAGGCCAAGCGTGTGGCACGCCACGATGTGGCAGATGTGAAAGCGATCCGGACTCAGCTGCACGTTTCTCAAGCAGAGTTTGCCACGGCCATGGGAACGAGTGTCGACACGGTCAAGAGCTGGGAAGCCAAGCGACGCAACCCCACCGGCCTCGCAGCCAAGGTACTGGCAACAGTTCAAGACAACCCAGCCTTCTTCAACGAACTCGCCTCACACTGACACAGCTGGTACATAGGGATTGTCCGCGCGGCCCCAGTGCTTCCAGCCTACCGCTCTATAAGCTCAGAAACTTTCTCAGAAACTTTATGAATGGTATTTCTCACTAACTCAGCAGCCATTGCTTCACTCGCTGATTCAGCGTAGCACCGGAGCTCAGGTGCGTTGCCCGAGGCGCGCAGATGGACAATGTCGCCGTTCGATAACGTCATCCGTAATCCATCAGTCGCATCTAACCCTTCAATAGCGTGCTCCAGACCCAAGGCTTTTTCGGTTGCAGGCAGGTCTGTGCGGAAATTGGCCAGAATTGCCTGGCTATCCTCGGCGGGGATTCCCTTGAGACGATCACTCGCAGTATAGCGAGAAGGCAAATCGTCTCGTAGCGTTGACAAGGGCTTTGCCTGGCGGGCCGCCATTACCATAAGGGCCAGTGCAGGAAGCAACGCGTCTCTTGTCGGCAATGCCGTCAGGGCCCGTCCCTCTTTCTGGATATCCGTCCCGAGTATAAAGCCTCCATTCGCTTCAAAACCTGCGACAATCTGATAGTCACTGACAAGTTCTTCGATGCCGGCAAGCACATAAGGGGAACCAATACGTGTGCGCAGCACTTTAGCGAAGGCGTCGCATTTCTCGATCGCCGTATTACAACTGACAGGTACTGCCAGCGCCTGGATGCCTAACTCACGGGCGCAGAGTAAGCCCAACGTGTCGCCTCTCAACCATTCGCCCTGCTCGTCGGCAACGAGCGGTCTGTCACCATCGCCATCCGTCGTCAAGATGGCATCGAATCCGTATTCCAGTGCCCACGCACGTGATCTGGCGCGATCGTCTTCGCTTACGGCCTCGGTATCGATGGGTACGAAGACTTCACTGCGTCCTAGCGGAATCGCCGTGGCACCCAGAGCCTCCAGCACTTCGACATTGAGGTCCCGCCCCGCTGCTGAATGCTGATAAACCCCCACGCGCTTCCCGGCCAGGGCTTGTTCGCCAAACCACTGCACATAGCGCTGAATATAATGCTGAATTGCCTCTTCATTCACAGGCGGGAAAGACGTATCACTCAAGGGCGTAAGCGGTAAGCTAACACCCAAGATAGCCTGTTCGTCGGCTTTGGTGATTTCACCGTCGGGTCGATAAAACTTGATGCCATTGCGATCAAAGGGAATATGACTGCCGGTAACCATGATGGCCGGGGCGCCGTCAGCCATCGCCTGCAAGGCCAATGCCGGCGTCGGTAAAATCCCGTAGTTAACGACCTCGACCCCGATGCTTCTAGCGGCGGCTGAACATACCGCGGCTATGGCTGGGCTGCTGGGTCGACGGTCCATTCCAATAGCGACGCGCTTCACCGAATACTGGGCCTGCATGCACTTTAAAAAGGCAATAGAAAATGCTGCACAGACGTCATCGGTAAACTGTTCCACCAATCCACGTGCGCCGCTGGTACCAAACTCGATGCCGCTATGGGAAAGAACATCGTTAATACGAGACACCATCATTCACATCGTCCATAGTTGTCTTCGAGACGTACGATATCATCTTCACCGAGATATTCACCGCTTTGAACCTCAATCATGACCAGAGGAACCAACCCTGGGTTCGCCAATCGATGATGATGGACAGCCGGTATGTAGGTCGATTCGTTGGTCTGCAAAAGGAATTCTCGATCTCCATTAACCACCAGCGCTGTGCCGCTCACGACAACCCAATGTTCATTGCGGTGGTAATGCATTTGCAACGATAGCGTAGCGCCAGGCTTGACTTCGATGCGCTTCATTTTGAAGCGCTCGCCGTTTTCAAGCACAGTGTACGTGCCCCAAGGACGATGCACCGTCACATGGAGCTGATGTAAATCTCCGCCGCGCGCCTTGATACGAGTAACGATTTTCTTGACGTCCTGACAGCGATCCTTATGGGCGACCAAAAGCGCATCAGGCGTATCGACAATGATGAGATCCTCTAGGCCGATAGCCGCGGTCATTCGATAAGGGCTGTGCGCGTATGTATTGCGGCAACCCTCTAATTCGACATCGCCGATCACCCGATTGCCGTCTGGATCGGGCTCGGTCAGCTCAGCCATTGCTTGCCATGAGCCAATATCACTCCAGCCTAGATCGCATGGCACCACCGCTACCCTCTCGGACTTCTCCATCAGCGCATAGTCGATGGAATCATCCTCCACCTCACCGAAACGTTCGGCACATAAATGCGTGACTGTATGGCCTTTCCCTTCGCTGCGCCGCGCATTGGCAAGCGTTTCGCTGACGCTTTGCAGCAGAGTTGGTGCATGCTGAGAGAGCTCTTCAAGCACGCTGCCGACACGGAAGCAGAACATGCCGCTGTTCCAGAGATGTCGGCCACTTGCCAAATACTGTTCGGCGACTTCGCCGCCGGGCTTTTCAACAAAACGTGCTACGCGCTGGGCCTGCCCGAGGGTGTAGGTGCCATCGGCGAGCTCGATATAGCCAAACCCTGTCTCCGCGCGGGTGGGCCGAATGCCGAAGGTGACGAGCTGGCCCTCAGCAGCTGCTTCGCTGGCTGTGGCAACGGCTCGAGCGAAGGCAGTCTCGTTCTGTATCAGATGGTCTGCAGGCAATACCAGCATCAGCGCGTCGTTGCCGTAATTTTTCTGCAGTTCCAGCGCGGCGGCGGCCACCGCCGGTGCGGTATTACGTCCGAAGGGCTCGAGCAGGTAGTGCAATGGCTGCCGGGGCTTCAGCTCTTGATAGTCGTCTTCGGTACGGAAGAACAGCTCTCGATTAGTAACGGTGGTTACGCTTTCCATCACTCCAGCGGCTTGCCCGCGTAAGTAGGTCTTCTGCAGAAGCGAGAAGCCGTCTTCCATACGAATGAAAGGTTTGGGATGCGCTTCACGCGAGACAGGCCATAGACGAGAGCCGGCTCCCCCGGCGATAATGACAATATGCATCATGGTTCCTTGAATGGCGACGCGATGAAAGCGATCCGGCATGAAGATCCGCCTGACGAATAGCGTCATCTCGATCCGCTATCGTGACTTACACCGATCCATTGTTATTGATAGTTGCTTAATCCAAAATTTCCTATTTCTATCCGGGCAAGCTCTTTTTAGATTATTGATTGAACTTTGGATAGAGATCGGTTCAATGTTATAGTTGCCCAACTTTGTCTTTATCCAAAACATCAGGCTTAGACATTGCCCAACCTGTGACCCTTATTCTGGATGGCATCCGTTCGGCCAACTCCGCACCAACCATCGAAAATCGACCCAATATCAATGGCCACCCCACCCGCTTCTTTTGCAACGTTGCAATAATGCTTCCCTAGATATCCAGCGGCAACGAGAACGACTTTCCCTTCAGCGCTATCTTTTATTTGATCGGATATTTTCAAAAATTCCACGGGATAATGAAGCTCTTCATTTTTCATGAATGTCTGATGCCCCGGGACTTTAATATAATCACATCCATGAATATTAAAACTGTTTTCCATTTGATTACCAATATCAGTATGAGAAACAATAATCACATCATTTTGGCAATCGAGTAACTTATGAAAAAACCCCTGCGAATGGAAAGGCTTAAAAATAAAATGATCGAAACAAGGCGGTCTCAAGTTCCAAGCGCAACGCTATTGAAGGGTGCTCGGTCCAGCGACCGATTTCTTGAGCACCTCGGCGTAGACTTCCAGCGGCGTGCGCCAGTCGAGCGTCTTGCGCGGCCGCGTGTTCAGTGAGTCGGCGATCTCATCGAGTTCTTCCTGGCTGTAGACCGACAGATCCGTGCCCTTCGGCAGATACTGCCGCAGCAGCCCGTTCGTATTCTCATTGGAGCCGCGCTGCCACGGGCTATGCGGGTCAGCGAAGTAGATCGCCGTCCCGGTCTTCTGCGTGATCTCGGCATGCTTCATCATCTCTCTGCCCTGGTCGTACGTCATGGACAGCCGCAGGGCTCGCGGCACTTCATTGAGCTTGTCGCTGAAGCCAACGGCCGCCGCCGTGGCCGTGGTGTCATCCACTTTCGCCAAGATCACCAAGCGTGTGGTGCGCTCCACCAGCGTACCGACGGCGGAGCGATTGTTGGCACCCATGATGAGATCACCCTCCCAGTGGCCAGGCATCAGGCGGTCTTCGATCTCAGGCGGGCGCATGTGGATGCTGACCAGATCGGGAATCTGCTGGCGTCGATCCTTGCCACGACTGCGTGAGCGACGCTTGCCGTTGCCCTGCCGAAGGCAGGCGATGAGCTCTTTCTTGAGACTGCCGCGGGGCATCACATAGAGCGCGTTGTAGATGGCCTCATGCGAGACCTGCCGACGTGAATCGTTGGGAGACATGCGCTTCAGTGTGCGGGCTATCTGTTGCGGTGACCAGCACTTGCGCAGCAAGTGGACCACTACCTCGAAGAGCTCCCCGTCGGGATGCAGCTTGGGGCGCTGGCGTGGCCGATGTCGCGTCAGACGAGCCCGATAGCCCGCCAGGCCGGCATCGTAGCCCTTGATGGGGTCGACCGTATGGCGAGCAATTTCTCGCGACACGGTGCTCGGCGCACGCCCCAGGTGAGTGGCAATGGCCCGGATCGAATGCGTGGCTCGCATCATCATGATGGCGGCTCGGTCTTCAGCAGAGAGATGGCGATAGCAGTAAGTCATGGCAACACCGTACCTGATGGCTCACGTGTTGCACTTGGTCATTGAGACCGCCCAACTTTGACCGACTTTCTTCAGACTTGCAACGGTATTGACACACAGTGCCTGCGCAGCTTTGGGAATAATATTTTGTTCGTCAGTTGCCTGTCTAAAATGCAACCATGAAGGAATGCCAATGACATCAGCGTTATTGACTGAACGTAAAATCAAACCTTTCAGGTTCAACATTGACTGTTCGACAAAAGCCTCCCCATGCAATTCACGCAACCGCCAAATCACGTTTGGCCCAAACTGATAGGTCAACACTTGATTAATATAGACATCCTTTTCGAAAATTCTTGGATAGCCTAGAATTCTCCCTTCGCCATCACCCAATCTGATGAGCGAAAATGGTTGTCGATTTTCAATGGCGGCCGCCAAAATATCATAAAGGTCTTCGACAGCATCAAAAGGACTATCTTTGCAAGAATATAACAGATCTTTTTGATTCTCTTTGCTGCTATTTATAACTTCCAGGAGACTATTATTCATCTCGACCTCTTAATTGGCGCCACTCACCATCAGGGATCATGGATAAAAAACAACTTGCGCCAGCAGCTGTTGCTGCTGGCTGAATAGCTATTTGATCAGTAAGGGCCGCTGATGGCGGGCCCTAAAGATCAGATCGTCAGTGTCTGGAGATTAGTGATTTATTACGATTCGGCGGGTACAGGCCCACGCCCTCCAACACCTTGGACATACCCTTGACAGCATTCTCGAAGCCATAGTTGTTGCGCGCTAGCGATAAAGCATTATCGCTCACCTGCTGCCAACGCTCTTCGTTCTCGTAGAGCTCGGCGATGGCGTCTACCCAAGCTATTGGATCTTCAACGATCATCGCGCTAACCCCGTGGGACAAGCCGGTTGCCTCAGCGGCAACCGGCGTGAGCACCTGCGGTACCCCTGCAGACATTCCCTCCAACACTTTGCCCTTGATCCCGGCACCGGAGAGTAACGGCGCTACCATCAAGCGAGCGCTTTCGAACACGTCATCCAAACTCTCGACGAAGCCTTCCAGGATGACATCCGCGGCTGCGTACTGTGTGAAGCTCTCCGGCATCTGGCTGCCGTAGACGTGGAATGCCACGCCCGGTAGCCGCTTGCGCAGCAATGGCATCACTTTTTCAGCGAAGAACTCTACCGCTTCAATATTGGGGGTATGCCGGTAGCCACCAAGGAAAGCCACCCCGCTTCGCTCCTTGAAGGACGTCTTATGGCCGCGGCCATCCAGCACCCAAGGGCAGATATACAGGTTATCAATAGTCAGGTTATGGCTGAGAATGACGGCATGTTCGGTAGGATTGTAAGACAGAATGCCATCTACCTGCCGCATTAGCGCTAATTCGCGTTCACGAGTTGCCAAGGGTCCGGAAAGATCCTTATTACCGGATGCCAAGGCAGCGCGCAGCTCTCTCAGGAAATGCAGGTCGGCATTGTTGAAAAGGATTTTGGCACGGGTGTTCTGTTTCACCGCCGGCAGATGTCGCTCGGCTACGTCGTAGCGGGTGATATAAACCAGATCGAATTCTTTACCGCGGCTTTCCAGCACCTGCCCCACCGAGGTCTGGAAAGGCGCATAAAAGCATTCGACCCCCATTTTCTGAAGGACATCAGTATATTTGCCCATATGGGCCATGTTCTCGGCCAGGAAGCTGACTTTGCAGCCATTGGCCTGGAGCATACGTATTTCTTGTAACGCGGCATAAGACCCGGCGTCGTGGTCCGAGCGTGGTACGGCGTAGTCGATCATCAGCACACGGTAAGCGACGCCCCGGTCCTTTTGAAGAACCACGTTGTTAAACGATGGCTGATCATGGCCGATGTAGCTGTCGATCCACTTGGCGCGGAACTTCGGCGCGTTGATGACCTGATTTCTCTTTATGCCCTGGCTTTCATCGCGACCGTTGCTCATACCCTCAAAATGCACGACCACGGAATACGGTGCATAGATCGTCTTGTAGCCATGGTCACGAATCTTGAAAGCGAGATCGGTATCTTCATAATAGGCGGGAGCGAACTCGTCGGAGAAGCCTCCGACCTCCTCCCAGATCTTGCGCGGCACCATCAAAGAAGCCCCGGAAAGGTAATCGGCTTGGCGGGCGTAGTTCCACTCCGGGGCCTGAGCATTGCCGCGGTTACCCAAATTCCACGGCTGCCCGTCTCCCCATACGATACCACCGGCTTCCTGAAGCTTGCCGTCAGGATAGATCAGCTTCGAACCAGCCATACCCACGCCATCAAAGTGTTTGAAGGTGTTCAGCAGCTCATCCAGCCACCCTGACGTTACCTCAGTATCGTTATTGAGCATCACAAGGTAATCGCCACGTGCTTCCTTGGCGGCCTTGTTGCAATTGCGGAGAAAGCCGAGATTATGCTCGTTGACGATGACCCGACAGTTCTCGACGATCTCGGGTAGCTCGGTGGTGCGATCCGTGGAGCAGTCATCGACCACGATGACTTCGAAACTGGCCCGATTCCAAGCCAGGATCAATGCGGCCATGCAATGGTAGGTTAGCTCCAGTTTATTGTGCACTGGTATCACAATCGACACATCTGGCCTGTCGACCTTGGCAAGACTAAGTTTTGGAAACTGTCGACGTCCCTGGTAGCCTTCTACCACGACTCGATGTGCCAACATCAGGTTGACTATTTCTGCCGTACCCTCGGCGATCTTCAGATTTTCCAGTCTTCCGCGCAGTGATTCATAACGATAACTCGAAGTGCGCGAAAGCGCCGAGTAATTCAATTCAGATGCGCTGCTCGACAGGTGCTCCCAAGGCGTAAGGATGCTGGGGAACACGTCTACATAGGTAGCTTCGGCGTTGACACTACCCAATAGCGAAAGCGTGAGCGCGTGCAGGCCACCGTCGCATAGCTGGCGAGGGACAGGAATATTGAACGTGTACTCGCCCGGACTTACCTTGACAGCACCAGCCTGGCCAAGGGCATCGCCGTTCTCCGCAACCAGGTTAAAGCCGACATGCTCTTCATCATAACCCTCTAGATGAATTGAGCCACCGAGATGCCCCCAGGCCATCTCGTTGAAAACGATGCCATGATTTTGAGGCTTTTCTGCCTGGAACTCGTATACTTGCATTGTGATCATGCGATTTGAATCAGACTCGCATAACCAGAGTTCCATAGCCCCTTCCTGGGCAGGCGGTTTGATCTTGATCATGAAACCATGATGCCCATTGCCCTTACCTTCCTGCTCGAGATCGGAGCGATGATTACCAGCCAATCCCTGACCTACCAGCTCATCATGGCAGAAGACATCTATGGAAATGGGCTGGTTCGGCCGTTCAGCATCCCAAGCCCAACCACAAACAACACCGCCCTCATAATAGTCAATGTAGCCGTCCAAATTTCCTAGGCTACGGAAATCATACCCTGCGTTTTTTTCTTTCTCGATTATGGACATCGAAGTCAACCCGTTATTATTTACGCTATGCGTTAATTGCACCAAGCAAGAAAAAGTGTTCTTCCAATCTGCTGCGCAGGCATAAATCAAAGCCATGAATAGATCTGACCAGCCGAAAGGCCGCGCTACCGCCAAACACAATCACTAAACGCTGGCAGTGACACCTTGTTCATATATTTTTCCATGCCTGCATTTACTGTACCCGAGTGTATCCCTACATTTTTTTGGTAACAATAAGATACAAATATGGTTTTTTTCATGCTTAGCGGTCTCAGAAAATAATCGAACTCACAGCATTTTCTTGAAAATCAGTGCATTACAAGGAAGGTGGGGATGATGGAAGTCTAGTCTTTTAAGAAAAGTCAATTCTTTCGAAAGAAAACCCTTTCGATCAATAGACCGAAAAGGCTTCTAATCCCCTATCGCTTATACGACAACTCTATTGACGGACTTTATTATAAGTACCTAGGCTTCAAAGCCTCGTAAACCTATCACGAACTTATACGACGCTAATCTATTGATGCGATGAAGAAGAAACGGCGCCGATTTGGTGAGATATACATAATATAGCAACGTCTATGGAAGACGCTATGGCTTTGATTCGGGCGACAACGTAACGTGCCACAACGCAATTTTGCGATTGCTTTCCATCAGGCCAATCTCGAAACCGCTCCTTGCCATGTTGTAGGGGAGAGCGAAGTTGAATCCGCAGGCTTTTCCTCGCCACTCCGGAGGCACACTTTCCGTTCCGCGAAACACATGCGACAACACGTCAAGCCTAACTTTATCGATAGGATAAGAGAAATGCTCGGTATCGGAGCTCACGTAGATTTCGCCCAAGGAAGCGCTGCTCCGGGTGTTGATCAGCCAGCCGCTGACTCTAATGTCGCTTTGCGCTTCCGCCCATTCGTTGTGAATAGGAAAATCGAGGTGCCGTATGAAGGGCAAATCTTTAGCGGCATTGACTGGCGCTACGTTCACATATCTGGCGTCATACGGATTATTTTTCCTTGCTAGACACCTTCGGTATTCGTTCGCCGAAGACTGGGCTTCGGGTAAAGGCTGCAAGCTCACAGGATTATCCCAATTCAGCTCTACAGGGAAATAACCCAATGCTTGAAGCTCTTGCTTCACTTCATGGCGGTACTCTTCAGGGACGTAAGAGTCAAGGGCAAAGTCACGATAACCGACATGCTCCGTCCAGAACGCCACAACATCTTTTAGCAAGCCCTGATCGAACACAAGGCGAGTGACGGTATCGATACATTGAGGAGAAAAGCTTTCCCGCAGTGCCAGACGCAATTTTTCCGAAACTCGATATTCTCCTTGTGCCAGACGTTTGTAGAGTTCATCACCTGAAATGACGGCTGTATTGTTCTGACGGAACACACGTCGAATGATGGTAGACTTTCCGGCTCCAGGGTTTTGCATTAACAGCCATGCGTAGGGCTTTAATTTTCTAACGTGAACGATATAACGTGGGAATGGGTCCTCCGCTTGCGTAACTCCATGACCGATTATTTTCCATGCACAATCTTTTAACATCGCACTTAGTCTTTGCGGTGTTGGAAACATTCCCTCGTCGGTCAGGCGCTTGGTGCTTATCCATTCGTTTTCACCGTCAGGTGCCATGCTGATTTCTAAAATTAGCACACCATTTTCGGATAGCCGGGCGATCAAATTGAGTAACAACACTTCCCGATCTTGAATGTAGTGTAGCGTTGAAAGCACGGTAATAACGTCAAAATTTCCGTCAGGCAACCGATCAAAAGACTGATGGCGGAAATCAACGCCAGGAAAACGCAAAACCGCCTTATCTACTGAAGCGCTCGAGGAGTCTATTCCAATTACGTTTTTTGCACCGTCAAACTGGGCATATCCACAAAAAAAGCCCCCTTCACATCCTACGTCGAGGTATCGTTTCCCTCTCAATGCCGGTATTCGTAACGAGATCAATCTACTGAAAAAACAGGGTAAGCGGATTAAATGGTTGATCTTACCTTTGCATGAGAGTGAGACAGACCGGCATCTCATCGGATTATCTGGTTGATGCTTCACCTACTGCTGGTGCATGTTTCCTTCGCTAATTCCAGCAAGA
>Ga0207878_100151_pt1 | contig 59462 bp, 53 predicted proteins | sample LinPmetageLP41_FD_184053 | JGI IMG/M metagenome (GOLD analysis project Ga0207878, IMG submission 184053) | Marine viral communities from the Pacific Ocean - LP-41 (SPAdes) | ecosystem: Environmental > Aquatic > Marine > Oceanic | place: Pacific Ocean | collected 2010-08-27 | reverse complement strand
GTGATGAAATGAAAGATCTCTTCCATAAATTACTCATGATCTGTTGTAAAAGTGGCTTGGTTGGCAGAGAACACTTTGCCATTGATGGTTGCAAGCTTCCTTCGGATGCCTCAAAGGAATGGAGTGGAAGACCGAATAAGACAGTCACGATAGGAAAGAAGGCGGCAGTTCACTCTCTTAAATTTTCGCGACAAGATTTTATTTGTGCTGAAGGAGTATGAGGCAGATATTTTAATGATATTGCTTAGTATTCGTGATTTTTAAGCAAGGCTAAACCCCAGACGGTTTCTGATAGTGATAGTTTTACGTGCTGCTAGTTTGTTTCGTTAAGAAAGCCTGAGTTTACAGGCTTGAATTCCCGCTGTTCGTCGTCGTTCTTTTTGTTTGTCCCAGAAAAAGCTGATTTTTGATTTCACTTCATTGACGGCACCAACAACACCCTTGAATTCAGATTCGAAATTCTGGGTAATATAGAGCCAGTGTTCGGCATCAATACCTAATCGATTCATAATTGCAGGTTCAGCTTCAGAAATGGAGCCTCGTTTATTTTCTCTGATTTGGCGGCCAGTCCAGTCGACTAACTCTAAATAGTCAGTAAGGCGCATTGGTATGCCTTCTGGCATCCCCTGTTTTGGATTTCCGGCAAAGTTGAGAAGTTCAGACACTTGTTGCTGGGGATGGTTGGGGGAGTATGCTTCTTTTGCTTTCTCAGCACGTTTCTTCACCGATGTATGCTGAGACTCTTCCGGTGTCTTTGCCATGGCAGCGCGCACTGGATTTAAATCGACGTAAGCCATACATGCGGCTAGAGCTTTCTCATCGAGTAGTGCTTGAGACTTAAAACGGCCTTCCCAGAAATGGCCCGTGCATTCATCTTCATCATTCGCTAAGCGCGCAATGGTTTCATTTAATCGACGCATAAACCAACTGATGCTCATCAGTCGCGATCGCCATTCTTCAATATTTCGTCGTAGTAATATCCATTGGTCTTCGCGGAGATCTTCGCCACGCTCAAACTGCTGTGAAACGAGAGTGCCTTTATATAACTGATGCCAGCGCTGAACGACTTCAATGTCGGTTAATGCTTTAGACTTGGCTTGGTTTATATGAAGTACGGCGTGGAAGTGATTCGACATTACTGCGTAAGCTGCGATATCAATACAGTAGACCTTGGCTTGTTCTAGCAATAAATGCTCAATCCAACCACGTCTATGTTCAAAACTTCGACCTTCGTTATCTGTTCCGCATAAGAATGCACGCCTTACACAGCGCGAAACACAGTGGTAGTAGGGTGTGGCTTCGATTGATATAAGCTCTTTTCTCGGTTTAGGCATCCTAGCCTCCTGCGGCTTGCTTTGTATTTTAAAGGTAGCGGTATTGACGTTCCTGATCAATCGGGCATTCTTCTTAGGATGACTGTCCAAAATTTTGCTGTGGGAAAATCAACGAAAACGCAGCTTGGTATTACCCAGAGCCGTCTGCCGCCGCCGCCGAGATTAGTGGTCGCGTAGCATTTTGGAAGGGCGTTCAGGTTGTGGAGTGATGATGGCGAAGTTCATCAGTTAAGTAGGGGCGGAAGTTTTTGTTATCTGCGGAAAATGAAAGCTAAGCGAGCATTAATGCTTAGTCAAAACCGGCCGAAGAGGACAAATTCGGTTACTGGAATGCAGACTGCTGATCAGAAACTATACTATCCGGTATGACTAAGCATTCCGGAGTTTTTAATGAAGTCCTTAGCGCTCAAAACCAAGCACGCTGTCAGCGATTCTATTGCTGGCGGTGGCTTTAACCTGGCGCAGCTATCAGGGCATAACCTCGCTTAGTGACCAGTTGCAGATACACAGTGAAGAAAACCTGACTAACGCTGTTATCGCGCAGCTGCAAACCAAAACCCAAGCCTATGGCGAGCAGATCAGCAACTACATCAATGCTGCCTACCGTATACCAACGACGATGGCTGCGACGATTAAAACTGCCATTGAAAATGGCGATAGCAGTCGCGTTCAAATCAGTGAAATGATGGGGGCTGCGCTCAAAGTCAACGAGGATATTAGCTCGATATACGCCCAGTTTGAGGCTAACGGCTTCGATGGTCGCGACAGCGAATTTGTTGACTCCGGCTTGATTTACAGCGCAGAAAGCAGCGGCTCTCTCGAAATCTATTGGATCCGAAACCAGTCTGGTCAGGTTGAACAGCAGAAGGTGGATGATCCGAACGAAAAATACTTCGATAGCCTTAATGAATTCGGTATCCGGCAATCGGAGTGGTATCTATGCGGTCGCGATAAGAAAGTTTCCTGTTTAATGGAACCTTATCTGTATGAAATCAGTCCTGGTTATGAAGAGCTGATGACCAGCCTGACCGCGCCAATTGTAGTCAATGGTGCGTTCCGCGGCATTGCTGGCGTCGATGTTAATCTGCCTATTTTCCAGAAGCTCGTGGAGGAACTAAGCCAATCCCTCTACAGTGGTCAAGCTCGAGTAACCGTGCTCAGTGAAATGGGTCTCGTCGTCGCTTCCAGCCATTATAAAGATAAGCTGATGCGGCCACTAAAAGAGTCCTTGCCTGAAACAGGCGACGCGCTGAGTCAACTGCATAAAGGTGAAGGATTGCTGACCGGCAAAGATAATCTGTACGTTGCCCGTGGGTTAAAAATTCCGGCTTCTAATAGCGAGTGGTCATTGTTGATCGAATTGCCGTTGAGCGTTGCATTGGCCGATCTGGAAGCTCTGCAGACCCTAGTGGCCGACGAAAAAACCAAAGTGCTCGGTAGTCAGTTATTACTGGCGTTATTGCTTGCCGGTGCGGCTCTGGCCGCGATTACTGTGCTGATTCAGTCGATTACCAAACCTTTGGCTGTATTGAATAAGCAGGTAGAACAGCTGTCTAGCGCCGATGGCGACTTATCCCAACGCTTGCAACTGGATACCCACGCCGAACTGATTAGTCTGAGCGGCGGCTTTAACCGCTTTCTTGGTAAGTTGCGGGATCTGGTGCTGGCATTGAAAGGTGTGAGTCTAGAAGTTCGCAATGAGTCAGCGGAGAACCTGAACATTAGCCAGAAAACCCGCAAGGCCACCGACCAGCAACAAAGCGAAATGGACAACGTGGTTACTGCGACGCAAGAAATGTCGGCCACCGCGCTGGAAGTATCACGCATTGCCTCCGATGTTGCGGATCGTGCTAACGATATTCATACCACAGTCACGGCGTCGCAGAAAAACCTGTCCACTGCGGTGGATACCGTGCTGGAGCTGAGTGAAAACATGCATACTGCGAGCGAGTCGATTACCCAAGTCTCCGCACGCTCCGACGACATTAACCGCATTCTGGTGGTTATTCGTTCCATTGCCGAACAGACCAACTTACTTGCGCTGAATGCCGCCATTGAAGCGGCTCGTGCGGGTGAGCAGGGGCGTGGTTTTGCCGTCGTAGCTGATGAAGTTCGTACACTGGCTTCGAAAACGCAGGAATCGACCGAAGAAATTAATAGCATGATTGGCAGTCTACAGAGTGAAGTAAAAGCTGCTGTTAGTATTATTGATAGTGGTAGTCAGAAAGCAGGGCAGGCGATGGAATCAACCCACGAAGCTCACGGCTCGCTGCAAAATGTGGTGCATGCAATTAGCGACATTGCCGATCACATTCGCCAAGTGGCGAGCGCTGCGGAAGAGCAAAGCTCCGTGAGTGGAGAAATCACCCGCAATCTAACGGTTATCGGAGACGCTACTACGATGCTGGCAGAGCTGGCGCAGGACGCTAACAAAAGCAGCCATAAAGTAACCGATCAGCTTGACCGTCTAGATAAACAACTGAGTGAATTACGAACCTGAGTCAGAATGCAAAATGACATACGAGAGGAAGCCATGTAAGAAGAAGGGATGCAGGGTTATCCAAGTGTCCGATCTGAACTCATAGAGCTAGGAGTATGGGTATTTAGCAGCCATAATTCCGTTGCTTATCGTCCATCAGAAAGCTTGCTTGCTATGCCGAGCGCTGATAGTTTTGAACCGATCAATGCATTTCTTAATAAAATGATGCAGTTGTTTGGTTTAGATTAATCGTTTTTCTTAGCCCTTACTTATTGCACTGTGAATCCTTGGATGTAAATGGACACTAATCGAAATATCATTGCGCGCTTGCGGGAACGCATTCCGACATTCGAATGCGTCGAGGGGTGTCATGATTGTTGTGGCCCTGTGACCACGTCTTCAGAAGAGATGTCACGCCTACCAGTTAAAACCGATGCCGAACATGAAGCGGCATGGGAACATCTTAATTGCGTTCATTTAGGCCCTAATGGCTGCACTGTGTACGATGAGAGGCCGTTGATTTGCCGCTTGTTTGGTACAACACCGCGTATGCCTTGCCCAAATGGACGTCGTCCTGAAGTGATGATCGATACCAAGACTGAAAAGCAGATTCATCACTACATTGCCAATACGCGGCAAGTGTTGGTTTAAATTCCCGCTGCAGTAAACACGTTTAAAAATACATCAGGTTCAGGTCTTACTCGATAGTTATCGGTAAGATCAGCGAATAATATTTTACCGCTTGCATCGGTCATTATTACGGTTGGCATTACAGTATCGCTGTCGTAACCTAATGCTTCTAATCCAGCTGGCAGCCCATTTGATGCGGCTATTCCCAATCGTTTGGCCATCGCATTGTCGTGATCCACTAAAAAGCTCATAGGCGCATCAAATCGCTGGGCAAGCGAGGCTGTATGCTCTTGCGGTTGTGGACTAATGAGCATGATTTCAACGCCTTTTTCGGCCAATTCGCGATACTGAGTCGCTACTTCTTTTATCTGCGCCATGCATAATGGGCACCAGTTGCCACGGTAAAAAATCAGCAATAGTGGTTTATTTAATTCATTGGTTTTAATTACAGCGCCTTCGGTATTCATCAATTCTAAATTGGGGAGTACTTTTCCGACAGTTAAGATAGCGCTGCTTCTATCTCCAAATCTTGAATACCACCATTCGTATAACGCACTCCCTATCACGGCTACCACTAAGATCCAGATCAGTGGTTCCGAGGTCGTTATTGAGGTGGCCAACGCACCGATAAAAGCGAAAAGCGTTATTGCAAAGGTAGCCTTGCTAGCCATCGCAGTACGGGCGACATTCGTCAAAAAAATCCACGCAAAGAATATCAGTGGAGACGCTAATGCAAATACTGCCCAATACCAAACGGTCGTTTCGGTTTCTTGGGTTAGCACCCAAAGGCCACGAATAACGCCGATAGCAAGCAGTGTGATCCATGTTGAAAGGAACAAAGATTTTAAGCGATTCATTGTTTATTAATTCCTAAGTGTTTTGCGTTAGCGTTTATCTAACGTCGGCATCAGCATGTTGAGTAGTGGCATAATGCTTTGTCGTAAGTCAGATATTTCAACGCCGCGACGACTTTGTACTCGCAGGCCAATCATGCTGGTCATTAGCATTTTCCCTGCACTTTCCGGCGTTATTTCTGTGGTCATTTGCTTGAGTGTTTGGGCGCGTTCACAGGCTGTTATAAAAGCTTGCTCCACGGCGTCTAACTTCTTGGCTGCATGGTTAGCGAGATCGGAATCAATAGGGGATAGCTCATTAATGGTATTAACGAGCAAGCAGCCCAGCGCTAATGAATCTTTCGTTAATGCCAATAGTGTTAACTCGAAGACATCTTTTATGCCTTTCGCTGGATCAAGTTCATTACTTAATAGACGAATAACAATGGCCTGTATCCGGCTTTGATAGTTGTCGATTACCTCTTTGAACAATCCCGCTTTATCACTGAATGCGGCATAGAGACTACCTCGATTAATCTGCATAGCATCGAGTAATTGCTGTAGGGAGCTGGCTGAGTAACCTTGCTCCCAAAAAACGCCCATAGCGGCATCTATCGCTTTTTGACGATCGAATTGTAGAGGTCGTGCCATTACTTTCTCCTCAGTTGAGTGTCACCATATTCGTTTTGGAACGATTGGTCAATAACTGCGTGAGCGGACAACGAGCTGTCAATAAATGGCATAAAAAAGCCGCTGAATAATCAGCGGCTTTCGTTACATGGGCCTGTGTTTACATCGCTGTAAAATTGAGGTCGAACAATAGAAAGTCCCAAGCGCCGGTGTAACCTGCTCTTAGGATTTTGTGGGTTATTTTAAAGCAGGCAAACTAGTGCTACTTCCAAAATCCCAGGGGGCAATAGGGGGCGTGTTGACGTCGTTGTCGTCGTCAATCGCATCCCAACCCTCATACAGGGTTCCGGTGTTAATGCAGGCTGTATCGTTTGCGGCGGTAGGACATTGTAATTCTTCTAATGTGACGCCTAGCACGCCTGGTCGGTTGCCATTACTATGGAAGCTGTGTGACAAGCCAGAAATATCAGTTGCCCAATAACTAGTCGTGATGGTGGCCGAGTTTTGCAGTTTGCCAACTAGGCCGCCAATAAATATATTGGTGTTTGCTGTCACTGAATTTATGGCGTAACTAGTGCTTAGGTCGGAATTATCGATTACTCCGATTAAGCCACCAACTTGGTTTCCACTACCGGATACTGCGCCAGTACTGAAGCTACTTTTGACCGTGCTGGAGTTGGATGTCGCACCGATTAAGCCGCCAACATTACTTTGGCCGTTGACTGCGCCGGTTGCATAGCAGGTATTAAGGTGTGAGTTGGTGATATTTCCCGCGAGTCCGCCGATTGAATTATTGCTTCCGTTTACATTGCCGGTCGAATAGCTTGAACTGAGTTTCGAGCCATCAGTTAAACTTCCTACCAAACTGCCGACACTGGTTTCTCCTGTTATTGTCATTACGGCACCACCGAGACCAATATTTTTTAACGTACCTGTGGAGACGACTCCAAATAGTCCAATGTTTTTGCCGCTGGTTGCATCATCGGCTGAAGGACGGTTGATGAATAGGTTTCGAATTTCAAACCCATTGCCGTTAAATTGGGCGGTAAATGGGGTTGTGTTATCGCCAATGGGTAACCAACCGTTGTTCTGTCCATCATTATCGTAATCGAAGAAAGGCGAGTCGTTAGAATCTATTACACCATCACCATTAATGTCGAAATCCAAAGTTTGTGTTAATTCATAGCCAATACAGCCAGTATCTATGAAGCAGCCAAGAGTACTGCTTTCAGTGCCGTCACCTAATGCGCTGCCATCGAGGTGATGACGGATGAGATCTAGCTGTTCTAGGCTGCTGATTTCAATGAGCCCATTATTGTTGTCGTCGATATCGTCTGTATCGAGCACGAGGTCGTTATCATCGTCTTCATCGGCATTATTACCAATGCCATCACCATCGGTGTCGATGCTCTCCGCGGCATCAAGCGGGAAGGCATCGTTAGTATCGGCAATGCCATCGTTGTCATCATCGTTGTCGGCATTATTACCAATGCCATCGCCATCGGTGTCGATGCTCTCTAAGGTATCAAGTGGGAAGGCATCGTTAGTGTCGGCAATGCCATCGTTGTCATCATCGCTGTCGGCATTATTGCCAATGCCATCGCCATCGGTGTCGATGCTCTCTGCGGCATCAAGCGGGAAGGCGTCGTCGGCGTCAGGAATACCATCACCATCAGCATCAATCACACTTGGCGCTTCAGTTACTGGATCATTGACAATCGGTGCTGTATTGCTGCTACCTCCACTTCCGCCCCCACAAGCGGTTAAAGTGGCAAATAATATGGTGATAGAGCAGCATTTTATTGGGGCTATTAGATTCTTCACGATAGACTCCGTATAACTCAAGTTAAGGTTATGTAGGTATACGGAGCGATATTCGATAAAGTTTCAAATCAGAATGAAGATGTTTACAACGCGCAACAGAACGCCGTGAATATAGGCTGATAGGCACCTATAGGTTGTGTGTAAACATTAAAAATACTCGCTGCTCATCCGCATAGCTATCATCACTAGTCGTAAAGTCAGCAAAGCGCAGTAGGACAATATTTTCGCGGTTAAATTTATAGGCTACGTCGATATCAAACTCTTCCCCAATACGTGAGTTATCAGTATCTGTATTGAATCGGTGGTAGCGAGCATCGATTTTTATAGGGTTATGCCGCCAGATGTATTGCAATGAATAATCGCGTAGACCTGTGCTGGGAGTGAGTAAAAACTTATCGGCCCAGCCATTGTGATCGTGCAACGATGCTAATGGGGTTACAAAGCTAACTCCATTTTTTTCACCTAAGCGTTGGATATTTAATGTGATTTCATTGCTGCCAAAACCGACACCACCGCCTAAATCATAATATTGAAGTAGGGCATCATTATGGATGTCTGTGTGTTCTTGTAATGCCAATTCTGCATGGGCGAGTGTTCGCAATGTGTTCCAGCGCCCTTTGTATTCGTAGCGTAGGCCAAGGGTTTGGTTTGAAAGCGCTTTGGCGTCTTTGATTTCCATATCAAAGTAGTAGGCATCGATTTGGGATAAATCCCACTCTTTAAAATGGGCAAATACAAGGTGGGTATTGTGATCATGATCGCCAAGGAATTGGGGCGGGCGTATGCCATTGTTAGCGGCGTAGTTACTATCCGTAGGACTGAGTTTTTTACCCGCATCTTGGCCGTTAATCCGGTTGGCGTTATCGACATAGCGATACATCACATTGGATGCTGTGCCAAATTCATAGCTAAACCCGACGGTATCCAATGTTTGTTCGTTCTGCCAGAAACCATTAGTGCCGACAAAACGTTGGTTACCTAGATTGAGAGCTTCTCGACCGAGTGTGAGCTGCAAAGTGTTCGTTGGGGAGTAACGCAACAAGGCTTGATTTAGATCCGTCCCCGCCACATCAGGAATCACAGGATGGCCATTAAAATGCTCGCCATTACTGAATTCGTCTTGCCAGCCTAAGGCGACGCTATCAAGTTCAAATAAGGTTGAGAACTGTTGCGACCACTCACTGGTTGCTCGCAAACGGATTAACAGAGATGCGGCGCGGGCATTTTCCTCAGCATCGACGCGTGCTAGGCGCGCGCGGGCGCCCAATTCAAAGGTATGATTTTCTAGCGTGTATTCTAGGGCGGCAACGGGCTGTGAGGTTGTGGCGATAACAGCTAAAAGAGTGATTAATATCGTCGAAAGAAATATCGGTTTACCAATCTTCGGCATTACCATCATGGAGGAAAGTAACATCATTTTTTTTATCCATTTCGTCGTAGAGTGAGTCTGGCATTGGATTTTGGCGACAATCCATATATTGCAATTTGGGTAAACTATAAATATCAACGGTAGCGAGTTTATTATTGAAAATATAAATCTTCTCTAGTTGCGACATATTTAAGTAGGTAAAGTGCTCAATTTTATTATTGTTGGTTTTGAGCGTTTTAAGTTCTACTAAGTTCGATAATGTTAGTGTCTCTAATTGGTTATCGAACAGATAAAGCTCACTGAGGTTAGGCAAATCGGTAAGGTTGAGTCGAGTTAAGTTATTACGGGCTAAATTCAAGGTTTTTAGTTGTTTAAGTAATGTGAGATCAACATCCAGTTGTTCAAGTTTATTGTTATATAGTGAGAGCGATTGCAGCTGGGTAAATTGTTCTACGCCAGCGATAGAATGAATGTCTTTGCTGTGACATTTTATCTCAGTGACATCCTCTGGTTTACTCCAGCCGTTATTTTCGGCAAGTGCTTGCAAGCAAGCGTGTAGTGCTCTGTCTTGCACGTCAAATGTCGCAGCATAGGCTGGATGTATCCCAGTCAATATGAAAGCCACTAGCAGGTTTAGCCCATGACGATAGTTAATAGTGATCATGCGCTGTCCTTCGTGATTGCAAGGCGAATACAGACCCCTTTGGCAATCACTATATCGCTCGGCTCATCCAACGGTGAGCCACCTTGTTCTTCTTTTGTGATAATTAAATCGGAAGAGTCTCGAATTAAACGCAATGTTGCTTCGTCGATTTGTATTTCCTTTTGCTCGCGGTTATTAAACACCAGTAACGGTCGGATTTGTCCATCACGGCGAGACTTAGCCCAAAGTTGCAGACTATGATCTTGCGGAGCCTGCCAATCTTCCCACTTTAACCACAGCGTTTTTCCATTGCTTGAGGTGAGGGCCGTTAAAATAGGCGCGTCATTGTTATCAACCAGTACTGCGACATAGTCGGCATTTAGGCCGACGTTCTGATTGATGGAGTTGTTGAGCAATAATCCACTCATTAGCAGTAACATGGCAAACGCAGCGCCAGTGACTATTTTCCACGGCAGCAGTTTTTCCCAGAAAGTGACTGATTTCTCTTGAGCCGTTGATTGCTCGTTGTTATTAATTCTTGCTTGGATCTTGGCGAAAGTGTCAGGGTTAGGTGCTAGAGAAGGCACGCTTTCAGGCGCGGGCATAAGGGATTGTTCCCAGTAACGCACCGCTTGCATCAAGCTGTCATCCGAGCGTAATTGTTTGGCAAAAGCTTCGCGTTCTTCGCCGCGCAGAGTACCCAATACATATTCAAGGGCGAGGGCGTTTTTATCGTCTGCATTAATCATTATTTGATCCACCGTTTTCGCCTTCCATGCATACTTTTAGTTTAGCGCCTCCGCGTTTTAACCAAGTTTTGACGGTATTAATGTTGGTATCTAAGACGTCGGCGAGTTCTTCGCGTGAGTAACCGTACAAGTAGGCCAGCTCAAGGCTTTGTTTGAACTTGTCGTTCATCGACTCTAAACATTGCTTTAATTGTGCATTTAAGCGAAAGCGACTGTAGGTCTCTTCTTGAGTTTCTTCAGTTGGGGTGTTTAGTAGAATTTCGGTTTCCGCTTCGTGATGCGGACGATTTTGATGGCGCGCTTCGTGCCGCAGTTTATCAATGGCGCGATAACGCACAATGCTGGTCATCCAAGTCGTTGGATTTCCTTGCGCTGGTGTATAGCTCGATGCGTTGTTCCAAATTTGTACGAAAGATTCTTGCAGTACGTCGTTACTGCTATCGGCAGAACCAAGGATACGAAAGGCCACGCCGTTAAGATAAGCAGCGGCAGCCTGATATAAGGCTTCTAGCGCTTTTTGCTCTCGCAGCGCACACCGTGCTATTAAATTCATTAACATTTCGTTATCCATAAAGAACTTCCTTATGTACCTATACGTAACACGAGCGAATATGGTTGCAGTGTAATGAACAAATTTTAATCATTCTACAAGCGATGGATATAAAAAAACCGCTGAAGTGGCAGCGGTTTTTTAATATACCAAGCTTCTATTATGGTTATTTAAGCGTCGGCTTTACCATCGTGCTTACGCTGTTGATTTTTTAGCGCTAGTTTTTCTAAACGACGTTTTTCAATAATGGCGGCCAAATCGTTACCTAAGTGATCTTCACCACGGGCTTTGGCTAGCTGCATTTGATGTTCACGCTGACGGAAACGTTCACGCTGGGCTTCATCGTATTCGTCGATGCAATGATGACAACTAACGCCTTGGACGTAATGTTCCGATTGTTTGTCGTCTTCTGTAATCGGGCGGCGGCAGGCGTGACACTGATCGAAGTGGCCTTTTTGCAAGTCGTGATCGACGGTTACGCGGTTATCAAACACAAAACATTCGCCTTCCCACATCGTCTCTTCTTTTGGCACTTCTTCTAAGTACTTGAGAATACCGCCTTCAAGGTGGTAAACCTCGTCGAAGCCTTGTTCTTTTAAGTAGGCTGTCGATTTTTCACAACGAATCCCCCCGGTGCAGAACATGGCGACTTTTTTGTGTTTTTGCGGATCGAGGTTTTCTTTCACGTATTGTGGGAATTCGCGAAAGGTTTTGGTGTTTGGATCAAGGGCACCCTTGAAAGTACCGATACCAACTTCATAGTCGTTGCGAGTGTCTACCAGAATCACATCTGGGTCGGAGATCAAGGCATTCCAATCTTTTGGCTTCACATAAGTGCCAACCACACGCTTAGGATCGATACCTTCGACGCCCATCGTCACGATTTCTTTCTTCAGTTTTACTTTAGTGCGGTAAAACGGCATTTCGTCGTCGAACGATTCTTTGGTGCCCACGTCTGCAAGGCGTTCATCACGGCGTAGGTAATCAAGAAGGGCATCAATGCCTTCACGGCTGCCGGCAACCGTGCCGTTGATCCCTTCATTCGCCAGTAGCAGCGTGCCTTTGACATCAAGACGTAACATTTCATCAAGAAGGGGTTTTTGTAACAGTTCGAAATCGTTTAATGTTACAAATTTATACATCGCACAGACGACGAATGGAGTATGTTCAGTCATAAGTTCCTCGCTGGCCGGAACGTAAATCCGGTGCGTTATCGGTAGTGATTTCAATGCAGAGCATTGAGTTTGCGGGCGCGATTATACAGAAGAAGAGCCGCTAGGGCAGGTTGGATATGACTATCCGGCCAAAGTTAGCAATATTGCGACTTATTTCTGGCGTCAACTTTTTTTCCTGTGAAGATGTACTAGTGTTTATAAAGTTGCCTAACGGGCGTGTGGTTGATGTAAAACCCTGATTTTGCAGACGTTAGGCCTTGGGTTGTCGTGTATTTATTCAATAGCGATGACGAAGAATCCGTAATTTGGACTCTAAAATACCAAGATAGGATGGTTACTATGTGGATATCACTTTGCTCGATCACTTTGATGGGTTTCTTACTTGGTGTGGCATATCATCGTTACAGTGCACGTTGGACCGGTGCTAGTGGCAGTTATAACGGCATCGGTTATCAATTCAGCCTTTTCAAGTTTTCGCTATTCTCTAGTTCTTTCGAAATGCTCGGTGTTGAAGCTCCCCTCGGATACGATTTTGTGATCAAGCGTGAAACACGCATGGATCGGTTGTTCAGAATTCTTGGTATTAGTAGTAAATCGACGGTAGGTAATGCTGAGTTCGATGAGCAGGTATATCTTGTGTCGGATAACTATTCGATGCATCAGGTGTTAGCGGCGCAGCCACACTTACAGCAAGTAATCATGAATATCCTTTACCGCCAGCCAGTTGATGGCGATATTGAGCGAATCGTATGCCGTCATGGGCGTATGTGGGCATGCATCTATGGCAAAGCAACGCCAGCGGCAGAAGCCGTTATCGTGCAACGTATGATTCCAGCGCTAAACAAGCTAGGTAAAGGTATGGAGAAGTACGCGGGAGGCTTATCCCCGCAGCGTCGTGACCGTATCAACGCCATGGCAGTGCTGTTTTTGTTTGCGACCAGTGCGATACTTCTAAACGGTAGCCTGAGTTTTGCTCAGCCGTTGTTATCGAGTTTCTTTTCTGATGTGGATAGCGTATTGCGTTTATCCCAGACCAATTTGCCGCAATTCGCTGCTGTGCGGGGTTAGGTTTAGCTCAGCTGGTCATTAGATAGTTAGATCAAAGAGTCGCTCGTCCTAGGTTAAACAGGACGAGCGATTTTTTTTGCGGGTTTAGCTGATTTTTCCAGTCACACGAGCACGTTTTGCACCCGCTTGCACAGGTACTTTTTGGGCTTCTGCGCGGCGCTTGATTCGAGCGTCAATGATGTTCTTACCGGCAATTAATAAGCCCATCGCAACGAATGCGCCTGGTGGCAATATCGCAAAAAGGAAGTCGGGATAACCAGAGATCAGTTCAATCTTCCAGTGGGCTGCGCTTGGGCCGAACAATAGATCCATATTGCTGAATACGACGCCTTGACCGATGATTTCGCGCATTGCTCCTAATATGACTAAAACAACCGTGAAGCCCATGGCCATCATAAAACCATCAACGACCGAGGGTAAAATGGGGTTTTTACAGGCAAAGGCATCGGCTCGTCCTAAGATGGCGCAGTTAGTAACGATCAGTGGAATAAAAATCCCCAGTACTTCATACAGCTCGTAGGTGAAAGCTTGCATCACCAATTCCGCAACGGTGACGAACGACGCAATAATCATCACGAATGCCGGTAAACGCACAGCATCGGATACGTGATTACGAATCAACGAAACAGAGAAGTTTGACCCTACCAATACCATCATAGTGGCTAAGCCTAGCCCTAGCGCATTGACCACCGACCCCGTAACCGCAAGCAAAGGGCAGAGACCCAGTAGTTGAACGAGAGCAGGGTTGTTGTTCCATAGGCCGTCGAGGCTAATATCGCTTAACGATTTTTCGCTCATTTGGCATCTCTCTCTTTATTGTTCAAGGAGGTTGAAGCAGCGCTGGTCGGTTCTACTAAGCGCGAGGTTAACAGCAGCTCTTTATGCATGTTGAAAAACAGCAATGCTTTCTTCACGGCACGTACAACGGCACGAGGGGTAATGGTGGCACCAGTAAATTGATCGAATTCACCGCCATCTTTCTTCACCGCCCAACTATCCGCTTTAGGATTAAGCAGTGATTTGCCATTGAAATCTAATACCCATTTCGATTTACGAATATCAACTTTATCGCCTAAACCGGGCGTTTCGCGATGGGAAACAACACGTACACCAGCAATAGTACCGTCGCGATTAACACCAACGATAATACCGATTTCGGTGGTATAACCATCAGGCGCGATCACTGGCAGAATAACGGTTTTCACTTCACCTTGCTGACGCGCTAAATGAATTTGCGCATCTTCAGGCAGCGGGCCCAACAGTTGCTGATTAAAACGTGAGTCGACCGATATCACATCGTTAAGTAAATCGTTGTCATAGCTACCGACCGCAACGATATCGTTGAGCGCACGGGCTTCTGCTGCGCGGCGGTTATGATCAATACGATCTGCCGTGAATACTTGAGCTACGGCGATGGCCCCCGCAGTGACGATGGCAAATAACCCAAGGCCAATCGCATTTTTTCGAATTGAGGCGAAGAGTTCTTTCATACGAATTAGTCCTTAGCCGTTAAGCCGCGGCGGGCTTTTTTATGGCCGTAGGTTCGCGGCTGGGTGTATGCATCAATAAATGGCGCAGCGAAGTTCATCAGCAATACCGCAAAAGCCACTGCATCTGGGTATGCTCCCCAAGTACGGATCACGTACAACAAGATACCAATGCCTGCGCCGTAAATGAGTTTTCCGCGCGGTGTCGTTGATGCGGATACCGGATCGGTGGCAATGAAGAAGGCTCCGAGCATAGTGGCACCGCTAAGCAGATGTAACGACAGCGGTGTGTACATGTCCGCGTCCCAACCAAATACAAGAGAGCAGATTGAGAGAGCGATCAATAGTGATACTGGGATGTGCCAAGTAATAATTCGTTTAAACATGAGGAACAAACCACCAGCCATAAAGGCGAGGTTTACCCATTCCCAGCCACCATTTAACCAACCATTAAAGGTCGCTTTTTGCAGCAAGCTATTGGAAGTTTCGGTACTAATAAGGTGTTTGTAATCGTCTAACGGGGTGGCACCACTATAGCCATCGACTAGACCACTGTGAGTAAAGATGGTTTTTAACGTATCGAAAAATGGTAGTACGTCGTGCCCCGACATTTGAAATGACAGCGCCCAGTTAGTTGTCATTTGCACTGGAAACGACACCAGCACAAGCGCATATCCGATCATGGCAGGATTGAAAGGATTGTTCCCCATTCCGCCGTATAAGTGCTTAGCAAAGATGATGCAGAAGGCAGTGGCTAATACGGTAATCCACCAAGGTGCAAATGGTGGCAGGGCCAAACCGAGCAGTACACCCGTTACTAACGCCGTGTTATCGCGTAAAAAGAACATCACCGGACGCTTACGCAAGGTCAGCATTAATGCTTCGCTGGCGACAGCGACAAGGCTAGCAAGAACAACGTTGATCAGTGTGCCGTAACCAAAAAACACCGTCATTACGGCGAGTGCAGGCAGCGTGGCAAGAGCAACGGTTAGCATTAAACGCCCAGTGCGATTTGGCCCGTGGGTATGTGGGGACGACAGCGTTAACAAGGCCATGATGTGCTCGTCATGTTATGGGTTCTCCGAGGCAGACTCAGCTTGCTGTTGCAGCTGGGTCAATTTGTCTTGCTGTTTATTAACCGCCATTGTTAATGCATCGACGGTATCTAGGCCTTCTTGCTGGGCCATCGCCAAACGTTCTTTGGCTTTCTCTAGGCGATCAGTCTGGGCCAGAATTTTCTTCGCGAGGGCATCGGCATCTACCGCCGTTGCCGTCTTCGCTTGGCTTTCAGTGCTGGTTGCTGGAGCAGCTAACGCGGCTTCGTAGGCAGCTTTTGCTTCGTCGACGCGCGCTCTTTGTTTTTCGACACCGGTTTCCAAGGCGGCGACTGTATCAGCACCTTGTTCGCGTGCTTCGGCTAAACGTTTTTCAGCGGTATCTAAGCGGGTTTGCGCCATATCCCATTTTTTCTTTAAACGCTCAGGGCTATTCGGATCACCCTTGTCGGCATCGCTTTCGGCGGCAGGGGCTGCTTTCGCTGCTTTTTTGGCGACAGCCAATTGCTTAGCAAGGTCTTTCATTTTGTCTTGGGTTTTAACCAAGGCCGCTTCAAACAAGGCCACTTTATCGGCTTGCTCTGGATCGCTTTTCGCGGCTTCTAATTTTTCTTTGGTTTTGGCAATGGCAGCTTGGCTTGCATCAAATTGCTTTTGTAACTTTTCTAAATCAGCACTCGGAGCAGGAACTACACCGTCAGTAACGGCTGGTGCATCGACTTTGGCACTTTGTGCTTGTGCGGCTTTTTCGGCACGGGCTTTACGCTTAGCTTCTTTTTCTGCCTGTTCGCGCTCTTGGCGAGCTAAGCGATGTTCAAAACGCTCACGCGCTTGATCGGCTTTTGCTTGGGCTGCACGTTCTTCACGCACGGCGCCTTTGGCGTAGCGATAGTATTGCACCAGCGGAATTTCACTTGGGCAAACATAGGAGCAAGCGCCGCATTCGATACAGTCGAACAAGTTGAGTTGCTCAGCCTTGTTGAATTCTTCAGCCTTACTAAACCAGTACAACTGTTGCGGTAACAGGTCGGCAGGGCATGCATCTGCACACATACCGCAGCGAATACACGCCATGGATGCTTTGTTAGTGGGCAGTTCTTTTTCGGTTGGGGCGAGCAGGCAGTTGGTGGTTTTCACTACTGGAATATCTAATGAAGGCAAAGCAAAGCCCATCATTGGTCCACCCATGATCACGCGTTCGCGTTTTTGTACGGTATAGTCGGCAAGCTCAAGTAATTCGCCAACCGGTGTACCAATTAGTACTTCCCAGTTACCAGCGGAATGAACGGCATCGCCGGTGACGGTGGCGATACGGCTAATGAGAGGTTCGCCATGATCCACTGCGCGAGCAATGGCGCTAGCGGTGCCGACGTTTTGGCAAACGATGCCAAGGTCGGCAGGGATGCCTCCCGCAGGGACTTCTTCACCCGTTAAAATTTGGATTAACTGCTTTTCGCCACCGCTTGGATACTTAGTTGGAATAACTACGACATCAATATGATGTTCTTCGTGTAAATCCACTAAGGCGGCATTCAGCGCGGCAATGGCGTTGGGTTTGTTGTCTTCTAAACCAATCAAACATTGGCTGGCATTTAATATGTGCAGCAAAATTTGCGCGCCGCGTACGACTTCATGAGCGCGTTCGCGCATCAGCATGTCATCCGCGGTGATATAAGGTTCGCACTCGGCACCGTTAAGAATAAGAGTGCCGATGTTGCGTTGGCCAATATTCAGTTTCACTGCAGTAGGGAAGCCTGCGCCGCCCATACCAGCAATACCACAATCACGGATGTGGTTTACCAGTTGTGCGGCCGGAATGTCGGTAACGTCGTCGACGCCTAGTTGCTCAAGTAATCCCTGGCGTTCAATCCAGCGATCAGCACCATCAGGGCGAATAACAATACAGTCTTCGCTTAGTCCTGATGCATGGGGTACTAAACGTGGCTCAATGGCAATAACTTCGCCGGATGTTGGTGCGTGCAGCGGTACGCTCACAAAACCTGCCGCTTCGGCGATTAGTTGGCCTTTTAATACTTTTTCGCCCACAGCAACGATGGGTTTAGCGGCTGCACCAATATGCTGATGTAGTGGTAATACCAATTCGTTTGGAATGGGAGCCAAGCGAATAGGGCGCTGGGTGGATTGCGCTTTGTTCTCGGCTGGATGAATGCCACCGTCGAAATCAAAAATACGAATCTGGTGGGTCATGCGTGCTCTCCAACAGCGAGTTTACGGCGGTCGGTGGTGATCAACTCAACGCCTGAGGTGGGCGCTTGCCAATACCAGCTGGATTTATCGACGCTGACAGGCACCATATCAATACAGTCTACTGGGCAGGGTTCAACACAAAGATCGCAGCCAGTGCACTCGTCAATAATCACGGTATGCATCTGTTTGGCGGCACCTAAAATGGCATCGACAGGGCAAGCCTGAATACATTTAGTACAGCCGATGCATTCGTCTTCACGGATGTAGGCCACAGTCGGCACCGCTTTTTCAGCACCGTGTTCAGCGTCAAGTGGCTCTGGATCAACACCAAGAAGATCGGCTAAGGCTTGAATGGTGCTTTCGCCACCGGGTGGGCATTTATTGATTTTTTCGCCGCCAACAATGGCTTCTGCGTAAGGTTTGCAACCGGGATAGCTGCACTGGCCACATTGCGTTTGCGGTAGCAGACCGTTGATCTGATCAACAATAGGGTTGCCTTCAACTTTAAAGCGCACCGCCGCAAAGCCCAGTACAGCACCAAAAATGGTGGCCAATACAGCGAGCATGCCAACAGCGATCAAGATTGTGGTTAAGGTCGTACTCATAATAATGCTTACATACCCCCTTAAATGCTCACTAAGCCGGTGAAGCCCATAAAGGCCAACGACATTAATCCTGCTGTGACCATCGCAATCGCGTTGCCTTTAAATGGCGTTGGTACATCGGCCACAGAAAGACGCTCGCGTAGTGCAGCGAACAAGACCATAACGAGTGAGAAGCCAACCGCAGCACCAAAACCGTACAGAATGGATTCAACAAAGGTGTTGTCGCGTTTGATGTTTAATAGGGCAACACCCAAAACTGCACAGTTAGTGGTGATCAAAGGTAAGAAAATACCCAGTACGCGATAGAGCAAAGGACTGGTTTTGCGAATGGCTAATTCAGTGAAACCTACGACCACTGCAATCACCATGATGAAGCTGATGGTTTTTAAATAGGCGAGGTCAAACGGTAGTAATAGGTAGGTGTAAACCAAGTAGCTACACACCGATGCCAGCGTGAGTACGAAGGTCGTTGCTGCACCCATACCAATGGCGGTTTCTAGTTTGTTCGACACCCCCATAAAAGGGCACAAGCCTAAGAACTGAACCAGTACAAAGTTGTTTACCAGGATGGTACTTACCAGAATGAGCAGGTAGTCGGTCATCAGTGGCTCCGGAGGCTGGTCTGCAACGGCAAACCCGCCAGATTGAATTTGGGCGCGCATTATCCCAAAACTTCTTTATGTCGTACAACACGGTTTTTGGAGTTTCTAAGCACGAATTGGAATAAGCATAGTAACTGTTACGTCAAAACGTACCGCAATAGCCGATATCCCGATGAAATCGAGATATCGCCCTAGTTTTACTGGGGTGATGGCGAAGCCGAATACCAGTGCTGCAGTACCACTTTCTCTAGCTCAACCAACAAAATTAAAGGGCTAGCGGCTAAGGTAATAATCAGCCAGTCGTGCAGCGCTAAATCGGCAAGATCAAATATGGATTGTGAAACCGACCAGTAGCTAAAACCGAGTTGCAATATGGCAACCGCTAAAATGCCCAGCAGGCTGGGCATTGCTCCTTTGAATAACGACAGCGAAAAAATACTTCGGCGTAAAAATCGGCAGTTGAGTAAATATAACGCTTCGATCATTACCAAGGCGTTTACCGCGACGGTGCGTGCCATTTCGACGCTTGCCCCTTGGGCTAAATAATAACGGAACAACGCAAAAATAATGGCCGCAGCACCTACACCAACAAAGGCGGTGCGCCAAAGCAAGGCTAATGTAATGAGTGGTTGCTGGCTGCTTCTCGGCGGCCGCAGCATGATGTCGTTTTCGGCGCGCTCAAACGCTAATGTGAGTGCCAGTGTAATGGCGGTAATGGTATTAACCCAAATCACTTGCGCTGGGGTGATGGGCAGTAATTGCCCTAATAATATCGCCGCTAGAATAACCAAGGATTCGGCTAAGCTGGTGGGCAAAATAAATATGATGGCTTTGACTATGTTGTCGTAAACACTGCGGCCTTCGGCAACGGCATGGGTGAGAAGTTGTCGTCAGTCAGGACAAAATCGGCAGCATCGCGTGCCGCATCCGTGCCTTTTTTGCCCATGGCAACACCAATGTCGGCTTGGCGTAGTGCGCATCAGCAATCGTTGTGGCGAGTTCAGTTGGCGTAGTCATAAGATTCTCTTGGTGATGCACTCTTGGGATTTTATGTGGTTCGTAAGCCGATGATATTGATGCGTAGCAAGTTCGGAATTTGTTATTGTCGTTTGTCGAGGTGCTGGTGGCTTCTGAGTATATGGCCATCAAGGGCTTGCTAAGCCTAAAAATCTTGGCACACTCTAACGTTAACCTGTTACAAGCCATTTAGTGTTGTTGCGATGGCGGGGAATAATAACCATAAGCCAGCCATTTGAACTGGTATTAAGAGCAAAAAATGATTTCAGCGTTTTGTTTAGTACCGCTTAGCCGGTTGTTTAGGCCTCGTGGTCGAGGAGTAGCGGGATGCGGTGTGGCAATCACTGTGTTATTGAGCAGTGGATTGCTAGCGGGTTGCAGCGAGGAAACTTGGAATAACCCCCATTTAGCCGATGAGTTTGGCAAAAACATCATTTACTCCAGCTTTTCTGAACGTCCTAAACACCTCGATCCAGCTCGCTCGTACAGTGCCGACGAAGGCCGATTTATCGACCAAATTTACGATGCACCTCTGCAGTACCACTATTTAAAGCGCCCCTACGAACTAGAACCTAATACCCTTACACATATGCCGGATATTAGCTATCTTGATGCCGATGGTAATCAAGTGAGTGCAGATGCGGAAAATGTGGCCTACAGCGAATACTTATTCGAATTAAAGCCCGGCATTCAATATCAGCCGCATCCGGCATTTGCTTTGAATAGCGCAGGTGAACCGAGTTACTTATTTGCGTCTCCAGAAGCCAGTGCGGCGTATCAGCATTTTGACGATTTTACCGAACAGGGCAGCCGCGAATTAGTTGCCGCAGATTATGTGTATCAAATTAAGCGTCTTGCCGATCCGACATTGCTGTCGCCAGTTCGTGGTCTATTAAGCGAATACATCGTAGGGATGACAGAATTTAGCGATGCAGTCACCGAAGCAAGAAAATCATTAACACAACCCAATGACTGGCTTGATTTAGATACTCTGACGATGAGTGGTGTTGAAGTGATCGACGATTACCACTATCGCGTGCGCTTAAATGGTAAATATCCTCAGTTTAAATATTGGTTAGCGTTTCATTTCTTTGCGCCTATGGCGCGTGAGGTTGATCGTTTTTATCATCAGCCGGGTTTAGCCGATCGCAATATTGTTTTGAACTGGTATCCGGTAGGTACTGGGCCATTCATGATGACTCGCAATGATCCTAACGAAGTGATCATTTTAGAGCGCAATCCAAACTATCGTGATGATCGCTATCCCGCGGAAGGTGAGCCGAGTGACGAAGCCGCCGGTCTATTAACTGATGCCGGTGCAAAACTGCCGTTTGTGGATAAAGCCGTATACCGCTTAGAAAAAGAAGCCATTCCGTTATGGACCAAATTTTTGCAGGGCTATTACGACCGTTCTGGTATTGCTAGCGATAGCTTCGACCAAGCGATCAGTGTTGGCAGTCATGGCATTGCATTAAGTGATGATATGAAAGAGCGAGGAGTAACCTTAGATTTAGAGGTTGTACCCGGCACGTATTATTTCGCCTTCAACATGCTGGACCCTATTGTCGGTAACGTAGGCGATGCCCAGCAGCGCGAAAAAGCCCGTAAGTTACGTCAGGCCATTGCGATTGCATACGACCAGAAAGAAATGATTTCTATCTTTATGAATGGTCGTGGTGAAGACGCCATGAGCCCAATTCCACCGGGAATTTTTGGTTACCAAACCGGTGAAGAAGGTATTAACCCGTATGTTTACGATTGGGTAGATGGCAGTGCCCAGCGTAAATCAATAGACGAAGCAAAACGCTTATTAGCTGAAGCTGGCTACCCTGGTGGACGCTCCGTCAAAACGGGCGAACCCTTAGTTTTAAATTTAGATACCACCGGAGGCTCTGGTGGAAGTGCTATGCAAAACTGGATGGTAAAACAGTTTAAGAAAATCGGCGTACAGCTCAATATACGTGGCACCGACTACAATCGTTTTAAAGAAAAAATGCAAACAGGCAATGCGCAGATGTTTCAGTGGGGTTGGATGGCCGACTACCCAGATGCTGAAAACTTCTTATTTCTTCTTTACGGTGCTAATGGCCAAGTGGTTTCTGGCGGGTCGGGTGTGAACTCAACAAACTACGATAACCCTGAATACAATCGCCTGTTTGAAAAAATGAAATTAATGGAAGACTCGCCAGAGCGGATGGAAATTATTCGTCGCATGATCCGTATTATGCAGCACGATGTTCCTTGGGCTTCGGCATGGCATCCGCATTCATATGTATTAAATAATCAATGGGTGAGCAACAGTAAGCCTCACGGTATTAGTAAGTCTATTTTGAAGTATTTGAAAATTGATCCGCAGCTTCGTGGAGAAAAACAGCACGAATGGAATCAGCCGATACTGGCGCCACTTTGGCTGGTTGCTTTACTAATAGCGATTTTTGCCTTTCCTGGCTGGATTGCCTACCGACGTCGCCAGCAGCACCGTATTGCAGATGACGCTTCTTCTAGCAATGTAGGAGGGCACTAACATGTTGGCTTATATTATTCGTCGTTTGGGCTACGCCATTCCGATTTTACTAGGCGTTAATCTCTTAACCTTTGCACTGTTTTTTGTAGTGAATACACCCGATCAAATGGCTCGTGTTCAGCTAGGCGATAAGCACGTATCGGAAGAAGCGATTGAACAGTGGAAGGCACAGCGCGGGTACGACAAACCACTCATGTTTAATACAGAAGCGGGTGGTTTGGGTTTAGTGACCGATACCATCTTTTATGAAAAATCACTGAGCCTATTCGCCTTTGATTTTGGTAAGTCGGATGAGGGGCGTAATATCGGCTCCGATATTCAACAGCGCATGTGGCCGAGTTTAATGGTGGCGCTGCCGACGTTTATCATAGGTATTGCGGTTAATATTGCCTTTTCACTCTTCGTGGTGATGTTCAGAGCCAGCGTTTTCGATACCGCCGCTATGGTTTTGTGTGTGGTGTTGATGTCGATTTCTGGCGTTTTCTACGTGATTGGCGGTCAGTTCTTTTTCGCTAAACTCTGGCATTTAGTGCCGATATCGGGCTATTTAACCGGCCCTGATGCCATTCGCTTTTTAATACTGCCAGTAATCATTGGGGTAATCAGTGGCATTGGTGGTGGTACTCGCTTATACCGAACCTTATTTCTAGAAGAATCCGGTAAAGATTATGTTCGTACCGCGCGGGCTAAAGGTGTGCCTGAGTTAACCGTGTTATTCCGCCATATATTACCTAACGGTTTGATTCCGATTTTAACCAGCGTGGTGGTGGTTATCCCCTCGCTCTTTATGGGCAGCCTGCTGGTGGAGTCTTTCTTTGGGATTCCGGGTTTAGGGAGTTACACCCTAGATGCGATTCAGGCACAAGATTTTGCCATTGTACGGTCGATGGTGTTTCTAGGTTCTGTGCTTTATATCTTAGGTTTATTACTAACCGATATTTCTTACACCCTCGTTGATCCAAGGGTGCGCTTATCATGACATTGCCAAGGTTTAGTGATTTCAGCATGTTTCAGCCCATGCTCTTATGGAGCGATATTCTTATCTTTATCTTGCTGTTTAGCTTGATAGCATTTTTTATAAATTTAAGCCGTAATCCAGTTGCTCGCGCTCGGTGGCGTCATGTGTTTACCACACGAATTGGCTCTGGTGCCTTTATTGTGATCGTCTTTTATGTGTTGATTGCCGTATTGGATTCGCTGCATTTTCGTACGGCTTTACCGCCAGTTGAGGGCGGTGATGGGGCGGTTGCCCAAGAAGCGGATGGGACTGTTCATTACAGCCAAGACGTGCGTAGTGTGTTGGATATTATTCTGCACGATCTCGATAGCCAAGATGAAAAAACCTATTCAGCTCCCTTTGCTTTGTATTCGTTTGCAAAAGAAAACCAAGAATCGGATGCCGGTTATGTTATTCGTGCCTTTCCGCGTTTAGAGCACGGAGGTAAGCATATTGTCCGCGATGAAGAGCATATATTAGATATCTGGGTTAAGACAGCCCGAGCAATTGGCTTAACGATTCTGCCCTGTCTTTTAGTGATTTTTTTACATTCGGCGTGGCGTCGGCGTAAGCCGCCCGTCGAGCATCCATTGCCTTGGACCGTTATTTATACCACCTTAACCATTTTAGTATTGCTATGCGGTTGGGTGCTGAACTTAAGTCAGTATTATCATATTTTGGGTACTGATAAGGTTGGTCAAGATGTGCTCTATCAAAGTATTAAAGCCATTCGCACCGGTGTATTAATTGGTACATTGGCAACCTTGGTAACCTTGCCGCTGGCAGTTGTGCTTGGTATTTCTGCTGGGTACTTCAAGGGTAAGATAGATGATGTCGTGCAGTATATTTACACGACATTAAATTCAATTCCCGGCATCTTATTAATCGCTGCTTCGGTGTTATTAATTGATGTGTATATCGAAACTAACCCCGAGCAATTTAAGCTCATCAGTGAACGTGCAGATTTCAAGTTTATTGCTTTGTGCTTTATTTTAGGTGTTACCAGTTGGACGGGATTGTGCCGTTTGTTGCGTGCGGAAACCTTAAAATTAAGCCAATTAGAATATGTGCAGGCAGCACATGCCTTTGGCGTCGGGAATTGGCGTATTATCTTCCGGCATATTTTACCCAATGTGAATCATATTATTTTGATTGCACTGGTTCTCGATTTTAGCGCGTTTGTGTTAGCGGAAGCGGTGCTCTCTTATATCGGCGTGGGTGTTGATCCATCGATGGCCAGTTGGGGCAATATGATTAACGAAGCGCGCTCCGAATTGGCCCGTGATCCTGTAGTTTGGTGGTCGGTATCCGCGGCATTTATATTGATGTTTGTGTTGGTGTTAGCGGCTAACTTATTTTCTGATCGTGTGCGTGATGCTTTCGATCCTCGTTCTGTTCACGGGCGGGTTTAGGAGTCGTTATGTCTACATTATTGCAAGTTCAAAATTTAAGCGTCAGCGTTGGTCAGCAATGTTTAGTGGATGGCGTTAGCTTTCATATTGATGCGGGTGAAGTCTTCGCTTTGGTAGGAGAGAGTGGTTCCGGTAAATCGGTGACCTCGTTAGCGATCATGCGATTACTGAGCGACGGCTTGCATATTGCGAGTGGCGATGTGCACTTGGTTGGACAGTCGCTATTCACCCTAACGGAAGCGCAAATGAACGGGGTGCGCGGGCGTCGTATCGCTATGGTATTTCAAGAGCCCCAGAGTTCGTTGAATCCTGTACACACTATTGGTCGACAGATTGGTGAAGTATTAACGCTGCACCGTAAACGTTCGGGCGCTGAGCTTAAGCAAGATGTTATTGCATTGCTGGAAGAAGTAGGAATTCCGGATGCGGAGCAACGTGCTTCTTGGTATCCGCATCAGTTGTCGGGTGGGCAGAAGCAGCGCGTCATGATCGCCATGGCTTTGGCATGCGAACCGGAGTTATTGATTGCCGATGAACCTACAACCGCTTTAGATGTGACCATTCAAAAGCAGATTCTGAATTTATTAAATGAGCTGCGTAAAAAACGTCAGCTGGGTATTTTACTCATTACCCATGATATGGGTGTTGTTGCGGAAATGGCGGATCGTATTGCGGTTATGCGCCATGGGCAATTGCTAGAGCAAGCTCCACGAGATGAGTTTTTTAATAGCCCTAAGCATGAGTACAGTCGCCAGCTAATTCATTCGTTACCGCGCCAGGATGCTTTCCGTGCGGCGATTAACCAAGAACAAACACCCTTGTTAGAAATGACCAATGTCTGTGTGTGGTTTGCTCAACGCAAGGGCGTACTGCAACGAATAGCCGGTTATACCAAGGCCGTTGATGGCATTAGCTTAACCATTGGCCACGGCGAAACGTTGGCCTTAGTGGGCGAGTCTGGTTCGGGTAAAAGTACTGCAGGCCGGGCAATTTTGCGGCTAACTCCAACGACCTCGGGTGAGGTACTTTTTAATGGTTTGCGCATTGATCAGCTGCATGAATCGGAATTTATCGATCTGCGTAAACGTATTCAGGTGATTTTCCAAGATCCATTTTCGTCGATGAATCCGCGTATGACGGTGCGGGAAATTATCGAAGAGGGGATGATTAGTTTAAACGTTGGTGGTAACGACGGTAAATGGAGCAAATCTGAGCGTGAACAAGAAATCCGCAGAATTTTGCAGCGTGTTGGCTTAGAGGCGGAACATTTGGACCGCTTCCCGCATGAGTTCTCTGGTGGGCAGCGTCAGCGTATTGCCATTGCTCGTGCCATTGCCGTGAAACCACAGCTGATTATTTGTGACGAACCGACCAGTGCGTTAGACGTATCTATTCGTGGCCAAGTATTGCAACTACTGCAAGAGCTTCAGCAAGAAATGGGGCTGTCGTATTTGTTTATCACGCATGATTTATCCATTATTCCGCATATTGCCCATCGTGTCGCAGTCATGAAGGATGGAAAAATTGTAGAGCAAGGTTCAACCGAAGCCGTGATGCAGAATCCACAGCATGAATATACTCAGCAATTACTGAGTGCCGTGCCCATGATTCCAGAGCACGTTTAATTCACAACTCAGATACGTTTCATTCCAATTATTTGGTCGTAATTTAGAGGATTTATGAAAGATACTTTAAGAAAACTATTTTCGCCGCTTTTGAAACCGTTAGAAGCAGGAACAGAAGAATATAGCTACAAACCGTCGCATCGCACCATTCTGATTGGTGTTGGTAGTTTGTTTTTAGCCTTGTCGACGGTTTCTATTGTCTTAGCAATCGTGGGTGGTCAGTTCGGAGCCATGATCCCGAGCGTGGTATTTTTTATTGCTGGGTGGGTTTGCGTCATCGTAGGTGCTTTAGGTAGCGACCGCGCAATCGCAAAAATCTGGGGTAACCGTTCTTAGTCTTTCCAGAACATAGGTGAGAATATTGCGAATACCGTGAAGTACTCTAAACGTCCTAATATCATTGCGCCAGAAAGTAACCAAGTTCCAGCATCGGTCACGGGCGCAAAGTTTGTACCTAGCTGACCAAATCCCGGCCCTAATACATTCACGCATGCCGCTACTGCAGACAGCGACGACCAAAAATCTAAGCCTGTTGTCATTAGCATTAGGGTAATTATGATGGTTGAAATCGCTGAAAACGACATAAATGCCATCACAGCGCTTCGTACTTCTGTTTGTACTGGGCTTCGTTGATATTTGATCGCAAATTTACCGTGCGGGTGAATCATCTGTTTGAGGCTGCGATTAAAGATTTTAACCGTCAAAATGTTACGAATAATCTTATTGCCACCGGCTGTTGATCCTGCGCATCCTCCTAAATAGCCCGTCATAATTAATACGCAAGTGGCTGCAGCAGGCCATTCGGTAAAGCCCGAGGCGCCATAGCCGGTACTGGTAATAAAGGAAATGATGTGGAAAGTGGAATAACTCATCGATTCAAATAGGTTGGTGTAGGTATCTTCGAAGAATAGATAGCCAGCGACTAAAATCGAGAGCACTAAAATAATGATTAAAAATACGCGCGTCTCTTCATCGCGAAAGTAGCCGGAATAATCGCGATGTCTAAATACACGAAAATGCAGCCCGAAGTTGATAGCGCCGAGCACCATAAAGAGATTGCTTATCCAGAGTAAGGTATGACTATTGAAGTAGCCCATGCTGGTGTCGTGAGTTGAGAAGCCTCCTGTTGATACCGTAGTGAAGCTATGTGCCACGGCATCAAATAACGACATTCCACCAATGTAATAAGCCATAATGCAGGCGAGGGTGATGAATATATACACTCCCCACAAATAGTGTGCAGTGCTCGAAACGCGAGGAGAGAGTTTGTCGTCTTTTACTGGCCCCGGTGTTTCGGCTTTTAGCAGCTTCATACCACCGACGTTGAGCATAGGTAGTACGGCAACCACAAAAATTACAATGCCTAAACCCCCCATCCACTGTAGGAATTGGCGATACATTAAAAATGTTTTTGGCATGCTATCTAAGCCAGATAGCACGGTTGCCCCTGTCGTCGTTAGCGCGCTGATAGACTCGAATACGGCATCGGTAAAGCTAACGCCGGCGATAATTTCTATCGGTATTGCCGCTAATATTCCAGATACTATCCACGTTGCTGTCGCATAAATTAATGCATCGCGATAACTGGCTTTAGATAAATCAATGGTGCGATATTTGAAATATAAGATTGCGCCAACACTGAGCATGCTTAAGCTAGGAATTAAAAAACTAACAACCATGTGATCAAGAAATAGCCACTCAGAAAGTGCGGCAAATACCAACTGCACAATACCAACCCAAACGATGGGTAAGGCAAGGAGTCGTAGAGTGATATTTAAATGCACCATTAACTGTTTACTCGAATCTCATCTGAATGACGCTAGGAGTTGACGGTCGAAAGGAGGGGCTGGACAGGCAACCTTAATCACTACACCCGTCCGACGAGCGCGATTATAACGATTTCAGACGTAGGGTAACACCCATACAACCAACTGTTCCTCCAACACTCGCTGACATTCGGTGTACCGCGGCGTACAATCCACCATCCCGATTTTTATGTATAGGAGTGGATTGTGTCTGAGTTATCTCTGATTCAAGTTAACGCTGCATTGGCAAGTTATACCGACCCGTATCTTGAAACTGATCTCGTCGCCGCACACTGTGTACGCGATATTCGTATAGACGGTCGTCGTGTAAGTGTCGACATCCACCTCGATTATCCATCCGATTTTTTGAAAAGTGGCGTTGCTCAAATGCTGCAAATTGCGCTTGAAAATATCGACGGCTGTGACAGCGCAAGCGTGAACGTAACTTGGTCGGTTGCTGAGAGCAAAAGCCAAAACAGTGTTGAAGCGGTAGAGAACGTAAAAAACATTGTTGCTGTCGCATCCGGTAAAGGCGGCGTAGGTAAATCGACTACAGCAGTTAACCTTGCGATTGCTTTAGCGAAAGACGGTGCCAAAGTGGGTTTGCTCGACGCCGACATCTATGGCCCAAGCCAAGGCATTATGCTTGGTGTTAAAGAAGGCACGCGCCCTGACACGCTTGATGGTAAATGGTTTGTGCCGATTGAGGCGCATGGTCTTAAAACCATGTCGATGGCGTACTTAGTGACCGAAAGTACACCAATGGTGTGGCGTGGGCCCATGGTGTCAGGCGCTCTGATGCAGATTCTTACCCAGACCCAATGGGGTGAGCTGGATTATCTCATCATTGATATGCCGCCGGGTACAGGTGATATTCAGTTAACTCTGAGCCAGAAATTCCCAGTATCTGGCTCTGTGGTTGTTACCACGCCACAAGAAATTGCCCTCGCTGATGCGAAAAAAGGCATAGAAATGTTCAATAAAGTGAACATTCCGGTGCTAGGTATTATTGAAAATATGAGCATGCATATCTGCTCGAATTGCGGCCATGCAGAACATATTTTCGGAGAAGATGGTGCCGATCGACTGGCTGAGCAATACAACACCACAGTGTTAGGTTCATTGCCATTGTCTAAATACATTCGCGAACAGAGTGATATCGGCACGCCAGTCGTTGCTGCCGATGACTCATCTGAGGTCGCCATGATGTATCGGCATGCTGCCCGCCGTATGGCCGTTGAGTTAGCTAAGCGAGCGGCTGCTGGCGTTATGATTCCTGGGATTGATGTTAGCGAAGACTAGGGGGCCAATTTGCAATCGGGAGTACGAACAAAAAACGTTCGTTGACTCCCTCCTACAATCCTTTTTGACTGCATCTGTTTATTTGTTTGAAGACGGCGTTTCTGTAGGAGTTACTCAGGGAGCGCCAGCGAGCAGTGACGACAGGAGTGCCAACTTGCGCCAGTTGCTACCAAATCGTCCAACAAACCAAAGCAATAACTCATAATTCTCTTTAAACAATGATGCTTGTTCTAAATGATCACTGATCTGCTCGTTACGGTCATTTATTTTGCCGCAAAGCGGGCTAAACTGGCTGCATCTATAAAAAACAACTTGTTACGACCGAGGCAGCAACCATGAGTCAGTACCCACATATTTTTGAACCATTAGATCTAGGCTTCACCACGCTGAAAAACCGCGTGATGATGGGATCTATGCACACTGGTTTAGAAGATCGCCCTTGGCACTTTGGTGAGTTGGCTGAGTACTTTGCCGAGCGTGCCCGCGGCGGTGCTGCCTTGTTGGTGACCGGCGGTTTTTCGCCAAACCGTGCCGGTGATTTATTACCTTTCGGTTCTAAGATGATGAGCAGCTGGCAGGTGCCATTTCACCGCAAGGTAACATCTGCAGTTCATGAAGCCGATGGTAAAATCTTGTTGCAGTTACTTCATGCGGGCCGCTATGGCTACACGCCGTTGAACGTTGCGCCTTCTGCGATTCAAGCGCCAATTAATCCGTTTAAACCAAAAGAGTTGAGCAGTAAGCAAATAGCCAAAACCATCGGTCATTATGCGCGTGCGGCCGGTCTTGCTCAAAAAGCAGGCTACGACGGTGTTGAGGTGATGGGCTCTGAGGGCTATTTCATTACCCAAATGCTGAACAAACGCACCAATCAGCGTGATGATGAATGGGGTGGTTCATACGAAAACCGTATGCGTTTTCCGCTTGAAGTTGTTAAAGCAATTCGTGCTGAAGTTGGCGATAAATTTATCGTTATGTTCCGTCTGTCGATGTTGGATTTAGTCGAAGAAGCTTCGGATATCGACGAAGTTATTTTGTTAGCTCAAGCGTTAGAAAAAGCCGGTGTTACCTTAATCAATACCGGTATCGGCTGGCACGAAGCTCGTGTACCGACCATTGTTACCTCGGTTCCGCGCGGTGCTTTCGCTGATATTACCGCTCGTGTTAAAGCCGCCGTAAATATTCCAGTGATCGCTTCTAACCGTATCAATATGCCAGACACTGCCGAAGATATCTTGGCCTCTGGTAAGGCGGATATGGTGTCGATGGCGCGTCCATTCTTAGCCGATCCAGAATGGGTGAATAAAGCAGCATCAGGTCGTACCAACGAAATTAATACCTGTATTGCCTGTAACCAAGCCTGTTTGGATCATACATTCGCCAATAAACGCGCTAGTTGTTTGGTGAATCCGCGTGCATGTCATGAAACGAAATTAATCTATCGTCAAGTAAGCAAGGCGAAGAAAATTGCTGTTGTTGGTGCTGGTCCTGCAGGTTTAGCAACAGCGGTTGTTGCGGCTGAACGTGGTCACAAAGTTACATTATTCGAAGGTCGCGCTGAAATTGGTGGTCAGTTTAATTACGCATCAAAAATTCCAGGCAAAGAAGAGTTCCGTGAGACTATTCGTTACTACGAAACTATGTTGGCTAAATACAACGTTGAATTGAAATTGAATTACACTGTAACTGAAGACGAACTTCGTAATGGTGGTTTTGACGATATCGTGGTTGCTTCGGGTGTAGCTCCACGCATGCCTAACATGCCAGGTATTGATCATCCAAAAGTCGTTTCTTATCAAGATTTACTGGCGAATAATCTTAAGCTGGGTGGCTCGGTTGCGATTATGGGAGCCGGTGGTATTGGTTTCGATGTGGGTGAATATTTAACTCACGAAGGCGAATCTACGACACTGAACATCAATGCTTGGATGAAAGAATGGGGCGTTGATTTAACGAACACCATTCGTGGCGGTTTGGTTAAAGCCGACGTCGAAGCGTCGCCACGTAAGGTCTATTTGTTACAGCGTAAAACCAGTTCACACGGTAAGGGTTTGAATAAAACCACTGGCTGGGTTCACCGCGCCGTTCTAAAAATGAAACGTGTCGAAATGATTGGTGGCGTGAGCTACGATAGTGTCGATGATCAAGGTTTGCACATTACCATCACTAAAGGTGAGAGTAGTGAGAAACGTGTACTAGATGTCGATAACGTCGTTGTCTGTGCTGGCCAAGTATCGGTTGCTGGTTTGTATGAGTCATTGAAAGACGATCAAGCGGCACCTTATAAAGTTCACCTTGTCGGTGGTGCAGAGTTCGCAGGTGAGTTAGATGCTAAGCGCGCTATTCGCATGGCGAGTGAGTTAGCTGCTACTTTGTAAGTTGTAATGCTGTAATAAAAAACGCCGATTATCGGCGTTTTTTTTTGCTTACGCTTATCTGATTCTCGTCGTTTCTTGCGATGTATAGGCCATGTCAGGTAAGTGCAAACAGATGCTAAATCCCTTGTTGGTCTCTGGCCAACTAATTTCACCTTTCATTAGTTCGACGACTAGATTACGTGTTTGATACAGGCCAAGCCCTTTGCTTTTAGCCGTGATACGCTGTGTGGTGTAGAAAGGCATGAAAATCTCCTCTCGAAGCTCGGGTTCAATCCCTATGCCATTATCAAAATATTTGACGACGAGTTCTTTTCCCATACTAATGTAGATATTAATTTTGACTCGTTGTTTTAATTGACGCATTTTTTCATTGTGCGTCCATGAGTTATCGACTAATTGATTTAGTATCTGATCGAGTGCAACGGCGTAGCCATGCCAAATAGCATTACGTTGGGGGATGTCGATATCTAAGTCGATATCAGGAAAGCGATTGGCGATACGTTGCTGCCAATCCTGTATCCAAACTCGTAGTAGTAAGGTCTCTGGTTGATGGGGATGATCAGCAACGGCTGATGAGCGAATTAATGCATTCAGTTCGCTCAAGCGATGCACACCCGTTGTGATATGTGTTAAACCGGTAAGAATGTCTTGTTGCATTTGTTTATCGGGCAGAGAGGCTATTTGATCTTCGACGAATGTGGTCGCCAGTTGAATATTCCCCAGTGGTGTATTCATTTCATGGGATACGCCCATAACTAACTGGCGAAGCGACTGGGTTTTTTCTGTTTGCAATCGTTGTAAATCAAGCTCGTTTTGATGACGATGAGTAACATCTAACGTCGACCCAATCCAAATAGAAGCGTCATCCGATTGGTCGTGACGCAGTGTAATTAGCACTTGTAAATCAGATGTAGAGTTATATGGGCGAATAGTAATCGGGAAACCTTGCACACGCTTATTCTTGTTTAAATTTTCCCATAGTTCGGCACTGTTTTTCTTGGTTGTTATGTAGTCGGCTAAGAGCATATCGCTGACTAATAACTCACTTTCGGTTTGGTAGCCGAATAACTTAGTGAATGATTTATTGGCTTTAATAATTGCACCGCTATCGTCCATGCGGAAGTGGCCGTTAATCGAATTCTGATAAATATCTTCGTATCGTTGTAAGTAACGGATGGCCTCTTGCTGGCTTTCGACCACTTTTTTTCGGGCTCTCGTATGCTCATCTTGTAAGCGAATAATACGTTCGCCGAGCGCAAGCGATAAAAAAACGACTTCAAAAAACGAACCGAACTGATACCCAAATAGAGTTAGTAAATTTGTTGGCACTATTCCTAGTGAACTTAGATTACCAACAACCATACCTGTGATTAACATAACCCAAGCAATGGTGAAAAAACGCGCACCTCTGTGTCCCTTTAGCCAGAACGAGGTGCTGATAACTAAAGCTGATACTGCCATTAATGAACTGAACAGGTTTTGTGTAGAAACACTGAAGCGATAGGGCGTAATCAGTGCCAATGCCATAAAAACGATGGCCAATGCACTGAATATACGAAAGAGTCGAAAGCTGGTTGGACCATATTTTTCTAAGCGTAAAAACGAGGGGATAAACCAGCTCATTGCCAACTGAGCCAAAGCAAAAAAGAAGGGTAGAGCAATGTTGTTTAATTCGGGATAGTTTGGCCAAAAATATTGGAAGGCCGAGCCTTCATACGACATATGGAACAATAAGAATGAGGCAACAAAGGCAGAGTAAAATAGGTAACTTCGATCACGTATAGAAAAAAATATAAATAAGTTATAAAGCCCCATGACAATCATCATGGAGTAATATCCTCCTCGCAGTATGTTATTGCCTAGCAAGCCAGAGCGCAGACTTTCGCCATCAATAAGTTCTATTGGCAGTTGATATGTACCTTGCGTATCGACAAATATGTAAGCGTCGTAACTATTACCAGCGGTGAGCGGTAAAGCAAAAATCAAATTGGGATGGGCTATTTCTCTTTCCGCAAAAGGTAATGAATCGCCAGCGGTTGATATACGACACTGGGAGCGTCGCTTAGAATCTGCAGTACATAAGTAGAGTGTTACTTTATCTAAGAGTGAATAGCGATTCCAAAAATACCAATTACCACTGACATCACTAGTCAGTTTGATTTTTAGCCAGTAAGCAGAATCGCTAAAACCAAAGTTAAGACTTTCTTTATCATCCATTTGCCAAGCAGAGGAGCGCATGACGTCTTCTAATCGATAACTGCGATTATGATCTTCGATATACTGAAAGTGCCTGCCGATATACTGACTTCCCGGTGCGGAAATCACGAGACGTTCTAAGTCTTGAGGCGTGTCTGCAGATGCCGCAGGTAGCAGATTACCCAGCGCAAATATGACAAATCCTATAGAAGCAAAAAGCTTATTGAACCAACGCATACGTCATCAGGGTAAGCCAAGCAATCATGCCGCTTACTATCAGTGCCCAATTCAAGCCAGATAGCTCAGTGTTTTTAGCAAAGAAATGCATACGCTGATCGTGAAGTTTGTTGATGGTTTGGTTAACCAATAGATTAGGTAGCAAAGTCATTAGGTTGGCTAATAGCCCCCAATAATGGTCGGTTATAAGCATCCATATTGGCATTAGGGTAAACAGCAAGTAGAGAAAATAAAGGCGAGCAGGCTTCCAGCGTGTAGGTTCGCCAAACTCTTCGCCAGTTTTACTAATTCTACGATATAGGTCGAATTGATAGACAACACTAACCAAGGTGCGCCAGATGGGGCTTACTTGGCCACCACGACGGGCAATCTGGAGCCAGTTACAATAGGTCCAATAGAAGCTATACAGGCCAAACGAGGCCAGAGACAGTTCGATAAGCTTCTCAGTGCCGACTTCAAAAAAGAGTGATTTGGCACGAGTTTCAGGGTGTTGCTGCATAGAAGATTTCCGTTTCAGGGCGCACTTAGTATAGCTCGAACCTGCATAAGGGCGAAGCATTCACCTATGGTTACACACTCATTGGTTTCTGCACTGGTCAAGGCGCTCTGCTTTCAGTAATCTAGCGCGTTTGAATCGCGACAAATTGAATTGAATCGTATGTTTTTTGAACAGGAACGAGGGCAGTTTTTCCGCCCCATGACCGGCAAGTACCGGGCACAGATTATGGAGTGCTTACGCGAGCTGTATCAGCGACTGTATAGCTCCAGCAGTGCGGATTATGGCCAAGCAATTCAACGTGATACGGTGGTTGAGGTATTTCAAGAGGCGCTTGTACGTGCCCCTGTATTGGCGGATGGCAGCGAAGAAGCTGACGATACGCCAGACGGTCGCTTTCGTAACAGCCGCGAGCAAGCCGGTTGGGTACTCAATCAACTTTTAGAACATGGTTGGTTAGAAAAGCAGGTGGATGAAGCCACGTTGCAAAGTACCTTTGCGTTTACTCGCTACGGGCGCTTATTCACAGAGCCATTCATCACCGAAAGTCGTTCAATGGCGCGCACTCGCCATCGTAATACGCGCAACACACGTAACTCGCTAGAATCTTTCTTAGAGCGCGGCGATATCTATGACCTGTTGGACGCCTATGAATACTCTGAGCGTATTATTAGTGATTTCACCGATGTGATTGCCGAGCTGGAAGAACGTAAGCGTGATCTTGTGCGTGAGATGGAAGATCAGCTTCTTATTCAGCGTGCCAGTGAAGCCTTCTTCGATTTTATGGAGAATCGCTTCCAGCCCGATCTATCTGTGCGTTTGTCGGCGGACAACGTTGAGAAGCATCGCGATACCATTCAAAAGATCATCAATGCTATCCGTAAAAAAGACGTCGCTTTCAAAGCGAAGACCGAGCGTCGCTTACGTGAACTCCTGCCGGAACTAGGGCAAGAAGGGCAGTCGGTATTTTGGACTTTGCTTGATGGCATCGAAATGCGTTTGCGTAATGCCAGTGACATCATGCTGCCAGCACTGCGTCGCGCACTGCAAAGCTTTACCAAACGTGCAGACATCATTATTCGTCAAATGAGTTATCTCGCGTCGCAGTCTAAAAACGACGTACTGACCGTGTGTAAGCACTTGGCCAGTAAGACCGAGAAAGAACAAAACAGCATTTTAGAGCGGGCCGGTGAGTTAATGGCTGTGCCACAGGTGCGATTGGTGGATCCTGGCCAAGTTCGTATGGCAGCGCCGCGTACTCGTCGTCAAATTGAAGCGCATTTAGATGATGGGCAAGGTGATTTTGATATCGAAGCGCGTCGTGACATCTATGTGCAACAAGTGTTGGATCAAGCTTTCCTTGTTAATCAGCAGGCTTTGAAAAACTACATGCAACGCCAATTGGCGACAGGTAAGCCGGTATCTACCCGCGATATGCCGATTGAATCGGCGCAAGATTTCCTCGCCGTAGCGCATGCTATTGGCTTAGGTGCAGCCGACGGCTTGTCGTCTGAATTCACCTTCCTTATTGATTATGATGAAAGTCCAGCCCGAGAACAGGGCGATGTGTATTTCACCAAAAAAGATCATTTTACCTTTGAACTGGTTCAGAAAGAGTCTTGAGTATGTTGCAGTCGATTGAAAAAGAATTAGAAAAAGAAGGACTGAGCCAGCGCGATTACTCCGAGTTATTAATTCGCTTGCTGGATTACGGCGTTATCTGTCGTGATGAATCTCAGATCGAACAAACACTTTATGATCGCTATGTGCGTTTAGAAGAATTAGTGGGTGAGTATTTATCGCTGATTGGCGTACGTATTCAACATGACCGTCGTTTTCAATTTGTGCGGTTATTTCCACCAGGTTCGCAAGTTCCGGGCATGGACGAAGATCAAGAGTTTGGTGGCCAGCAGTCCTTCCGTACGCGCTTGAATCAAGCCGAAGTCGCGTTAACTTTGGTATTGCGTGCTCAGTACGACAAAGCGCTGCGTGAAGGTGCAGTTGACGATCAAGGTTGCGTGATGACCTCGCTAGAAGCGTTAAGCATCGCCATGAAAAACCTTTTGAAGCGCAATTTACCCGATAACCTAACGGATCGTAAACAGCTATTTCGTCGCTTAAAACAATTACGTTTAGTGCAAATTGCTAACGAAGAAACCTTAGGTGATGGCGACATGTGGTTGCGCATTCGCCCTATGATTATGAGTTACGTCAGTGATCAAGTCTTAACCGAACTGATGGATGGTGAAGATGACTCTGATGATGTTGAAATCACAGCACTAGACACTGCACCTGTGCCAGAAAAAGAAGCTGAAGTCGCTGCAGAATTGACTGACTCCGAAGATGAAGAGGCGGTCGAAGACATTGTTGTCGCCGACGCCGAATCTGAAGCAGAAATTACGGCAGAAGCGGCTGATTCAGATCCTGCTGAAGAAGCTGATTTAGTTGAAAATACAGAACAAACAGCAGCCGTAAAAGCTGACGAAGACACAAATAACGAGCCGCAGCGTTCACATCAACCTGCCAGCTTGTTTGGGGAATAATTGCCATGTTTTTAAAGAAATTTATATACGTTAACTGGGGCAATATTCCGGCCACTGAATTTGAATTTGGCCCCATTAATTTGCTCTCTGGTGGTAACGGTTCAGGTAAAACGACCGCAGCTGATGCCATTCAAACCATCATGACGGCAGCGCACGATACCTTGTTCCATTACAACCCCGGTCAGGACGAAGCTACCCAACGTGGTCGCGGTAAAAACGTGCGTACCTTGGCCTCTTATGTTTTAGGTTGTGACGATGGCAGTTATGCGCGCCCCGGCGGTGCTGTTGGCTATTTAGCCGCGGTATTTCATCCAACGGCGAACAGTGCGGATGGCACAGGTGGCGAAAGTGGTGAGCCGTTTACCGCGATTATCGGCGTGAGTGCGTCGATTGATCGCGCCGGTAGCCAGCCTGTTGCACGTCAAAATGATTTGCAGTTTTTTATTATTGCCGGCGAGCAGTTAACGCTAAACGACTTCTTGTTAGATCAAGCCGATGGTCAGCGTAATGTCGTCGAGTTGAATAAACTCGGTAAAAATCTAGCGCGTCGTATCGAACCGCACAATATTGAAAAATACGATACGAAAAAACAGTATTTACGTCGTTTATATGGAGCTTTACGAGGTCGCAATGATGCGGTACCAGAACGTGAAGCCATGAACGCAGCGCGTACTTTCTCTCGCTTTATGGCCTATAAGCCGGTTAAAAGTATTAACGGCTTTGTGGCTAACGAAATTCTCGAAGCCAAGGATATGGGCGATGCTATTCGCAGCGTATCGGACTTAATGAAAACCATTTATGCCATGGAATCCGATGCTAATACCTTGGCTGAAACCATCGCAATATTGAACAGCACCAAAGGCGCGACGGGCCGGTATATTGATCAATGGATTGATTACAACGTACTGGAATATACCGCTGCGCGCAGCCGTTTTTTACATGACCAACGCAGTTATTTAAGCGCAAAAGAACAGCAACAAAACTTTCGCGAGCAATTAAATAAAACGCAAAAAGAGCGTGATGTTGCCCAAGATCGCCGCAAGCAATTACGCGAACAGCTGATCACCATGGAAGCGCGTCGTCGTGGTATCGATGCCCTGCAAGATAAAGATGCGGCTGAAAGCGCTTTAGCTGATGGCAAAAAGAAATTGCAACAGCAAGCCATTCCTTTATTGGAACAAGAGCAGCTATTGCAGGCCAGTTTACGCGCGACCGAGTTAGTACACGGTGCTTTGCAAAAGACGTCAGTTGCCGCAGAAATTCCGTCGTTAGGTTCCAAGCGAATTCTTGATCAAGCGAAACAAGTATTAGCCATTAAAGATCAAGATGCGGTCGATTTCCGTAAACTGCTTGGTAAAGACTGGGTCGATTTGTCGCCGCTAGAAGCGCACTTAGACGAAGCGCGTGAGCAGCAATCATTGGTGAATCAATGGCGTGACCGCTTTCATAATGTGGAGTTAGAAAGCAGCGGCATTTCATTGCGCGACCAAATTGCGCGTAACGTCGACCGTCGCGAACAAAAATTCCAACAAGTACAAGCGCGCATGAATCAAAAACAAGGCGACATTGATAGCCTTGAAGCGCGTCAGCTAAATTACCCCGGTTTCGTGCGCCAAGCACTTGAAGCCATTCTGCGCGAGTGCCCACAAGCTGATCCGCGCGTACTTGCCGACTACGTTGAAGTGACCGATCCTGCATGGCAGAGCGCCATTGAAGGTTATATTGGTGGTGCGCGTTTCAGTATTATCGTTGAAGCAGCATTTGAAGCCGAAGCGGCGCATATTTTGCGTTCGATTCCTGGTGGTAGCCGTGCTCGCGTTATTCAAGGGCAAAAAGCGAAGAAAGACTGCGAGCGTTTAAAGCTGCCGTCGAATTCGATTTTAAATGTGATGTCGTTCGAACACGCGACCGCACGTTATTACCTTGAAGCCAGCTACGGCACGGTAGAACAAGTCGAAGACCTACACACTCTGCGTTTAACTCGTCGTGGTGTTACTAAGGAAGGCTTGGGTTCGGGTGCGTATTCAATTTATCGTTGCGACTTAGATGATACCGAACTGGTATTTGGTTTGGGCGCGCGCGAACGTGCGCTATCGGCCAAGCGTGGTGAATTAGAAACCTTGGCTGAACAAGCTAACGAAGCTAATCATCAGTTCCGCCAAGCACAGCAATTATTGGATGCCGTTAATTTACTGCGTCACGTAACATTCGCCGACCAAATGCAGGGCATGTTAGATACTCAGTATCAAATGGATCAAGCTGAAAAAGCCTTGAACCAAGTCGACGTATCCGACTTTAGCAATATGGAAGACGAATTTACTGGCTTAAAAGAAAAAGCCGATGAACTCGATGCCGTGATTAAAGAGCTGGATGGTGAGCTAGGTCGTTTACAGCAAATGTTAAACGACAGCGAAAAATTCTGTAAAAACCTTAGCGATATGCAGGAAAAAACTTCTGAAATCGCCGATAAAAAAGAAGAAAACCTACGCGCTATCGTGAGTGTGTGGCCAGACTTTGATTCAGAAGCACGTCTCGCCGCCGCCGATGCGGAAGCCAATGACAGCCCAGCCGAAGCCATCGAAAATATGCGTAAGAGCGTATCCCAAGAGCTTAATGCCACGGCTTACGAAATTGAGCGTAATATTAACGAGCACAATCTGCGTTGCCAAACCGCCGATGCGATTGTTTATGCACCGGATTATCGCGAAGAGCACAGCGCCCATTTCTTTAAAGGCGTGTGTGGTTTGCAGCGTGAAATCGAACGCGTTCATAACCGTTTGAAAAACAATATTTTGGTTGAGAAACAAGACAAGCTGGCGCAACTGCGCGAAAGCTTCAATAACGTCTTTATCACCAACCTATGTCACTCCATTTATCAAGCCATTAATGATGGCAAACGTATTCTGGAAGACCTAAACAAAGAATTGGCTCATCACCAGTTCGGTGCCGACCGAGAAACCTATTGGTTTGATTGGGAATGGGTGCCTGAATATAAGGAATATTGGCAGTTCTTTGATGAGGTAATTAAAAACCCATCGTTAGGTGATGGCGCTACCTTATTTACTGCGGATATTTCTGCAGCATCGAAGAAAGTTCGCGATCATCTGATGGCAATGCTGTTGGATGACGATGAGCAAAAAGCGATGCGCGAATTAGAGCGTATCTCTGATTATCGAAATTACCGCGCTTACGAAATTTATAAGCAGCCTGCGAACAAAGAGCCGATTGCGCTTAGCCAATACGGCACAGGGTCGGGTGGTCAGTTAGAGACTCCGGCTTATATTATTCGTTCTGCTGCGATTACCTCTGCCTTCCGCTTTAACGAAGGTGATACCCACTTGCGTGTGGTGCTGGTTGACGAAGCCTTCTCGAAAATGGATGAAACTCGTTCGAAAGAAGTGATTAACTACTTAACCGAAAGCTTAGGCTTGCAGTTGTTGTTTATTATGCCGACCAGTAAATCAGGGCCATTTATGGACTTGGTTTCTAACCAATTTGTATTCAGCAAAGTGCCGTTAGTGGGTGGCCAAAGCAAGGGTGAATTGCAAACCCGCGTTCTGGTGGATCGCCAAGAGTGTAACCAAGACAAAGTGAAAGAATTGTGGGCAAATCATCGCCGCACCATTCGCCACCAGGCTGCGCTCGACTTTATGGAAGAGTTTGCTTAATGACAGAGCAAACACCAGTGTACGGACAGGGTGATGCTTCGTACCGTGCCGCAGGGCAAGAAGAGGGCATTCGCCAATTGGTGGATACATTTTACGATGCCATGAGTGTATTACCCGAAGCGGCAATGATTCGGGCCATGCACCAAGACGACCTGACAGAATCGCGTGATAAACTCACGCGGTTTTTGTGTGGCTGGCTCGGCGGTCCGAAATTATACAGCGCCAAATACGGTCCAATAAATATTCCCGCTGCACATCGACATTTATCCATCGGCCCTGCGGAACGCGATGCATGGCTTGCCTGCATGCGTGAAGGACTAAAATCTCAGCCATACGCCGATGATTTTAAAACCTATCTCCTCACTGAATTATGGAAACCGGCAGAGCGTAGCCGGACGCATGATTAAGCGCGCTCGTTAAGTTATTGTGCAATCGAAAAAATCCCGTCTCGACCGATTTTTAAGCGTAAAAACCGGCACTCCAAAAGGTGATATTCGTTTATTACTTGCGCAAAAACGTGTGCAAGTGGATGGCCGTGTCGCCACTGATGCGCAACAGATTATTGATCAGTTCTCTCACATCGCCTTTGATGGCGAAATACTGCAAAGCAATATCCGCCGCTACGTGATGCTAAATAAACCCGTTGGTGTGGTAAGTGCGACCAAAGACGACCAGCATACAACCGTGTTAGACCTTCTGAGTGAATATAACAACGGTGAGTTTTACGCACCGGATTTACACATTGTCGGACGTTTGGATTTAAATTCGTCGGGGTTATTACTGCTAACCAATGACGGTGAATGGTCGCGGTATTTAATGTCGCCCGAGAATAAAGTCGCCAAGGTCTATGAAGTAACGGTCGAAAATCCCATCACTGACGAATGCATCCAAGCCTTTGGCGACGGCATCTATTTTCCCTTTGAAGGTATCACCACCAAACCTGCAAAGCTTGAGCGTATCAGCGAGTGCGTAGGTCGCGTAACGCTAGAAGAAGGCCGCTATCATCAAATCAAGCGCATGTTTGGCCGCTTTCGTAATCCCGTCCTTAAACTGCATCGAACTGCCGTGGGAAAGTTTCAGTTGGATGATAAATTGCTAGCAGGGCAGGCCAAGACGCTTTCAGATCAACGGATTGTTTGTGGGAAACTTTTCACCTGACTCTTAAGCCAGCGTTGAAGTCAGTGTTGATTTTAACTTCGGCTATTGGGCGTCTCAATTTTCATTGTTTTTAGCTGAAACCCAGATCTGATGCGGGTTTTTGAGTCAAATCGAGCATCTGACTATTCATGTCTGATTCATTTGGCGGGACTACTATTCATATCAAGAATGAAGACTATCTATATATAGCCCTTGAGAAATATTACAACTCTGTGTACAAAGCGTCCTTAAATTTAAACTCGATGGTTTAAAGGCCAAAAGCCACCATTGTTTGGTGCTTATCCGCACCGGTTTTGTAATCGATTTTTACCTACAGGAAAAAATCCATGCCTAAGATACAAGCAGACGCCCTGTTAGTGGGGGGTGGTGTTATGAGCGCGACTCTGGCCACTCTACTTAGCAAGCTAGACCCTTCTCTGAAACTGATTCTGGCGGAACGCTTGGATCACGTCGCCCACGAGAGTACTGATGGCTGGAACAATGCCGGTACTGGACACGCGGGTTATTGCGAACTGAATTACACCCCTGAAACGGCTGAAGGCGTTGAAATCGACCGTGCGTTAAGCATCAATGCTAACTTCGAGATTTCGTTGCAGCTTTGGTCGTCATTGGTAAAGACGGGTGAGTTGCCTGCCCCTAACCAGTTCATCAATCCGACGCCGCATATCAGCTTTGTGTGGGGTGAGAAAAACGTCGCTTTCTTACGTGAGCGCTACAGCAAGCTATCTCAGCACCATTTGTTCAAAGAAATGGAATATAGCGAAGACTTCTCCGTTTTAAGTCAGTGGATGCCGTTAGTGATGACTGGCCGCGATACTAGCGTACCAGTTGCTGCAACACGCATTTCACATGGTTCGGATGTTGATTTCGGTTCACTTACTCGTAATTTAATCGCTTCACTTGAATCTAACGAGCAGTTCAATTTGATGGTTAGCCATGAGGTAACCGATATAGAACGCGCTAAAGACAAGCGTTGGGATGTGCGTTTAAAGAATTTAGAAACTGGCAAGTCGATTGTTATCAGTGCCGCTAACGTGTTTTTAGGCGCGGGTGGTGGCGCATTACCATTGCTACAAAAATCCGGTATTCCAGAAAGTAAAGGATATGGCGGATTTCCGGTATCTGGCCAGTGGTTAGTGTGTCAGAACGATGAAGCGGTAAAGCGTCATCACGCCAAAGTGTATGGTAAGGCTGCTTTAGGTGCGCCCCCAATGTCGGTGCCGCATTTAGACACTCGCATCATTAACGGCAAGCCAGCCTTGTTGTTTGGTCCATTTGCTGGATTTACCACTAAGTTTTTAAAGAAAGGCTCGAAGCTTGATTTGATCAAATCAATTCGTCCAAACAACTTAGTGCAAATGATGGATGTTGGCGTCAATAACATGGATCTAACCAAATACTTAATTGGTGAAGTGCGTCAGTCGCACGAAGATCGCGTTAACGCTTTGCGTGATTACTTTCCTGAAGCTCGCAGTGATAAGTGGACGTTGGCTGAAGCCGGACAACGCGTGCAGATCATTAAGAAAGATGCGAAAGGTCGCGGAAAACTAGAATTTGGTACTGAGTTAGTTGCTTCTAAAGATGGTTCTATGTCGGCCTTGCTTGGTGCATCTCCGGGTGCATCGGTTGCTGCACAAGCCATGATTGAAGTGATTGAACGTTGTTTTGCGTCACGCCTTACTGGCGACTGGCAAGCACGATTAAAGGAACTTGTACCTTCGTACGGTGAATCATTAGTTAATGATGCAGATTTATTAGCTCGCGTGCGTGAGCACACGTTAAGCACATTAAAATTAACTAGCGCCTAAGCGCAGCTTGCTTACTAGTGAATCGCCGCTTGCCTAAAGGTTCGTGGCGATACCGTATTTAACGATTTATAACATTTGGAGTTTTAATTATGTTGATTGGTATTCCTAAGGAAATTTTTCCTGGGGAAAATCGAGTTGCGCAAATCCCTGCTGGGATTCAAGCACTCCTTTCTGCAGGCTTTGAAGTCGTAGTACAAGAAGGTGCAGGTAGTAATGCACATTACCATGACGACGAATATCGTAATTGTGGTGCGAGCATTGCTCCCGATGCTGCAGCCTTGTATGCCCAAGCAGACATCATTTTAAAAGTACGTCAGCCATTAGCCTCAGAAGCTGAGTTGCTGCGTGAAGATCAAACCTTAATTTGTTTGTTGGATGCGTGGTTCAATCAGCCATTAATTAAAACCTTGGCAGAACGCAAAGTTCGTTCTTTTGCTTTGGAGTTTATTCCTCGTACTACTCGTGCGCAGAGCATGGACGTACTGAGCTCTATGGGCGCGATCAGTGGTTATCGTTCAGTATTAGCGGGTGCTATGGCACTGCCACAATACTTCCCAATGCTGATGACAGCAGCAGGTACTATTCATCCTGCTCGCGTATTTGTTATTGGTGCGGGTGTTGCTGGTTTGATGGCTATTTCTACAGCTCGTCGTTTAGGTGCTGTGGTTGAAGCCTACGATACTCGCGCAGAAGTACGTGAACAGGTTGAGTCGCTGGGCGCTAAGTTCGTTGAATTCGATTTGCCACAAGAAGACAGCAAAAGCACTGGCGGTTACGCCACACAGAAGTCAGAAGAGTTCTACCGCAAGCAGCGCGAGCAGATGACGATCAAGGTATCGCAAGCTGACTTAGTGATTACTACGGCGGCGATTCCAGGTAAAACGTCACCGGTTCTGATTACTAAAGACATGCTGCACTACATGAAAAAAGGTAGCGTAATTGTCGATTTAGCGGCTGAGCGTGGCGGTAACGTCGAAGGCACAGTGGCAAATGAAAAAGTCTATCTTGATGGCGTAACCATCATTGGCTACGTCGACCATGCGGGTCGTGTACCGGTACATGCGTCGCAATTGCTGACTAAAAACATCACCACGTTCTTACTCAATATGGCCGCAGACGGCCAATTGAATGTGAATATGGAAGATGACATTGTGGCCGCCACCTTGATCACCGAAGCGGGCGAAATCAAACACGCGGCTCTTAAAGCCCAGATAGAGAAGGAATAATTCTGATGGAAATGTTCATCATGATGCTGACGATTTTCGTACTGGCAGTTTTCGTCGGTGTGGAAATTATTAACAAAGTTCCACCAACACTACACACTCCGTTAATGAGCGGCACTAACGCTATTTCGGGCATCGTTGTGGTTGGTGCAATCATCAGTTCTGGTGGCAGCGAGCATACGACTGTGCTGTCTACTGTGTTGGGTGTGGTCGCAATTGCGCTGGCTACGATTAATATTGTGGCTGGTTTTATGGTAACCGACCGCATGCTCAACATGTTTAAAAAGAAGTAAGGTAAAGCATTCATGGAAATTTTAATTAACTTTGGTTATCTGATTGCTGCCATCTTATTTATTCTTGGCATCAAGGGTATGACCACCCCAAAAACAGCAGTACGTGGTAACCAAATGTCAGCAATCGGTATGCTGATTGCTGTGGTTGCAGCTTTGCTGGACTACAACGTTGTTGATTACACTTGGATTATTGTTGGTGTATTAATCGGCGGTATTTTAGGTGCCGTATTGGCTAAGAAAATTGCCATGACCGACATGCCAGAAATGGTTGCCGCATTAAACGGTGTCGGTGGCGGTGCATCTTTGCTGGTTGCCGCAGCTAACTACCTAGAAAGCCAAAAACTGGCTGAGATGGGTAAATTCGTTCCTACATACGATTGGTCTATTGCCGTTATTTTATCCATCCTGATTGGTGCTGTGACCCTAACCGGTTCTTTAATTGCCGTTGGTAAATTAAAAGGCAAAATTGGTGATGCTAAGAAAGTCGGTTTGTTTAAAGCCATCGTTAAAGTGGTATTGTTAACCTTAGTGGTTGGCGCAGGCTACTTTGCTTATGTTGATCCTTTGAACTCAGATATTCTGATCGCAGGTATGATCGTTTTATGCCTAGTGTTGGGTGTTTGCTTGGTAATGCCTATTGGCGGTGCCGACATGCCAGTTGTGGTGTCTTTGCTTAACTCATACTCAGGCTTGGCGGGTGCGTCTGCTGGTTTCGTATTGGGCAACAATGGTTTGATCATCACCGGTTCGTTGGTGGGTGCCTCCGGTATCATTCTGACCAGCATCATGTGTAAAGCGATGAACCGTTCACTGACCAACGTCTTGTTCGGTGGCTCTATGGCAGCAAGTGCTGGTGTTAGCAAAAGTGAAAACGATGCCTTCTATGATGGCAAAGTTAAATACTCAAGCGCTGATGAAGTGGCCATGTTGCTTGATAACGCACAAAAAGTGGTATTCGTACCGGGTTACGGTTTGGCTGTTGCTCAAGCGCAACACGCGACTCGTGAACTCGCGAACATGCTGGAAGCTAGAGGTGTGAACGTTAAATACGCTATTCACCCTGTAGCAGGTCGTATGCCTGGTCACATGAACGTATTGTTGGCGGAAGCGGAAGTTCCTTACGACCAGTTGGTCGAAATGGATACGATTAACCCAGAGTTCTCACAAACCGATGTTTCCATCGTTCTAGGTGCTAACGACGTTGTGAACCCTGCTGCTGCTAAAGATCCGCAGTCACCAATTTATGGTATGCCAATCTTGAACGTGCATAACTCTAAGACAGTGGTTGTGGTTAAGCGTGGTTTGTCGCCAGGTTTCGCTGGCATTCCAAACGAACTTCTTATTCGCGACAACAGCCTAATGGTTGCTGGCGATGCGAAAAAAGTTCTGCAAGATATGATAGGTGCATTGAAAGATCTGTAATATTAGGTCGTTTAATAAACCTTAAAAAGGCTCCTTCGGGAGCCTTTTTTATGATTTAAACACTAAGTTAATGCGACTAATGAAGCATTAAAAGCGGTCTTCCTTTATTAGGCTAGGTACTTGCCATTCATTTTCAAGTATTGCCGATTCAGGGTCATATAGCCTAATAGTTACTTGAAAATTGCCTTTTGGCGTGGGTAGCCAATTTGATAACGGTGCGCCTAGTGGTGGAATGCTAGCAAGGTAAAGGGTGATATTACCTTCGTCATCCTGTATTAATTCGTCATTACTGCCCAGCGCAAAACGCGTTATGCCTAGCATTCTTGCTGCAAGATTATCGGTTAGAAAGCCGTCATCGGCGTATACAGTTAACGACCAAAATGCCTTGACCGGTGGAAGTTCATTTTTGTTGAATGTGAGAGTGTAGTTATTTTCACCATTAAGCCTTTCTAATCTATCATCTCGGCTTGCATTTTGGTAAACCGCAAATTTCCCTTTATTTGCACCAAAGCCTACTTGAGCAACAACCGCTCGAATGAAATAACGAGTGCCATAATCCCCAAGCGGAACAAGTGCAGGATTTGGACCCCAGCCTCCAAAGCTTAATAAGTCTAGGGATGTGTCTAGGCTAACTTGAGCGGTTGCAATACCTATATCCAGTTGTTTTTTTTGTAACTTAGATAAATTACTAACGTCGCCTTTGGCCATCGGGCCGACGCCGATAGTGCCGAGTGTGTTTACCATCCAAGAATCTTCCTCTGGCGGAGGATTGGATATCATTAATGCCGATAAGCGTGAAAAAAACTCTTCACCTGAAAGGGACTTAACTACATCTATGGGCGGCACCCTATCTTCGTCGGGAAGGCACTCTGGACTCGATATCGGATTCACTTTGCTAGGATTATTGGCGGAGTAAAGGCGATATTGCTTTTGAATAGCATTAACGGCTACAACATCATCTAGTCCTTTTAGTTCTGTTCTACCGACAAGCCAAACTAAATTCGTTGGTGCTTCTATTAGCTCGTAGCCCTGCGGAATATCGTCAACATTACCGCTCCAATCTGGCCCAGCAATCGCATATTGGCCAGCACTTTCGCCATGCGTTTGAGTTCCTATCCCAGCAAAATTATTGGACCAAGCATCGAGTAATGCCATTAATACATAGCGGTCGCTGACTGCAGGCATATCCAATAACTGTACACCGCTAGAAAGATCAAGCATCGCCGAGGTGTACAGTGTATCGACGTTAGGTCGAACGACGGCTTCAAAATTTGAATCCGGTATATCAAAAACATTTACTAAGGTGTTGATGTCCGTTCCTAACGTACAGGATCTTTGCTCGCCAGTGAGTCCTAACTTGGTTTCGTCCATTAATACGATAGGAAAACCGTATATATACCCCATTGTGGCAATGGCGGACGTTGATAGAGAATAGGCGTTAAACGCCATGAGGCTGAGTAATAAGGTCAGTATGCCTCGTTGAAATCTCGATCTATTCGATGCGGCACAAGCGCTATTTCTCGTAATTACTTGTCGTAATATGACCTGTTTCATATGCTTTCCTTTTATTGTTTTATGGCATGCCTAAGGCTGGCCAAGCCTTTGGTTACAGCTCATGCTAGCCAAGAAGATTATTTGCACTAATAGCAATTTGAGACATTTTTCAGGAGGGTTAGGACGTTGCATACTAGAAGGTCAGAATATATTGTGAACTAGGGGTTTATCAGCAGTTTGAAGGTGGTCTCTTAATGAGCGTTACAGAGTATTGATGATTCATGAGCGAGAATAGAACCAAAGGTTATACGGTTTCTGTAGAAGCGCTTCTATCGCATCGAAAAGCGGTAGAAATGTACCTGAAGGATAAAGGGACGCATGATGTGTTGCTCGCAACTTTCAGTAGTCAATTAAATTCATTAGCTATTTATGAGCCGGATCAGCGAATTCCGATTGAAACGGTTTCAAAAAATATCGACGTCTTTGCTTCATGGTTAAAAGAACCCAATTTGGGTCTTAAAATTGCGCCTTATTCAAGTCGAGAACAGCGACGTCTCGCTTTCTTTTACACCAAAGAAATATCCTTGCTGGACTATTTTAGAATTTTGGTGCGCTACATCTGCATTAGTACTGAGGTGATGAGATTTGAAATTAGCGTGAATAAAGATGTTATTTGTTGCGAAATGATACCCAATAGCCCAGCCACAGTTAGCTTGCATCAAGCGGAAGGTTTTTTTGCGGCAATATGTGATGCGATTAAATTCGGTCATGATATCACTCCCGAAGCGGTACTATTTACCCATGCGATGCCTAGTGAAGATAATGCTATTTACCAATCGGTGCTTGGTGTTATTCCAACCTTTAATCAGCCATTTAATAGACTCTATTTCTCGAACGTATCCAAAGATAGTTATTCTAACGGCCCCACACCAAGTGCGCGCAGTTTACAATATATTCAGTCGATGGAAGCGGTTAAACGTTTAGAAGTTGGAACAGAAAGTTGGAAGGATCGGTGTCGATTTTTACTGCGGTTAATGATGTTTTATGGCGAGCCCACTAAGCCAGTGCTATCTGAACTTTTGGCTGTAACCCCGCGAACATTACAACGACAACTTGAAAGGGAAGGAGAAACATTTCGTAATTTGTTGGCAGAACTTCGTCGCGAACTAGCTGTTGAGTATTTAACCGATAGGCGCTTGACCTGTGAAGATGTGGCTTTCCTCCTAGGTTATAAAGATGTTGGTCAGTTTTTTCGAGTGTTTCGTACTTGGTATTCAATGTCACCTGGGCAGTATCGGGACAGCGTTAAATAAATTAGCAATCGCCGCCAACTTGCGAATCAGCAGCAAGGTTTTTAGTTTAGGCAGTTGAATTTTGTATATTTTCTAATGTTGAATACAAAGTTCTGTTTGCCCTGTTAGTTTGTATGTCTTTGCGGTTACACTCGATGGGTAGTTGTCTTCTGATTGTCGGACGGCAGCGTTACATTTGGAGTATGTAACATGCGTCTGATCGCAATTTTTACCAGTATTTTTATTTCAATATTATCGGTGTCATTACACGCCGATGACGATGATAAAGCCCTCACAAGCGCGAAGCTGTCTGGGCAGGTGATGGACCAAACGCAGGAGCTTTCGGCTCGTATTCTCGCTTTTCGGCAGTTATACCCTGATATTCAAAATACGGCTCCCCGATCAATTTGCGTTTTTGGGATCCGGTGGGCAAAACAGGGCCGATCTATAATCTTGCCTTCGACCGCTCTACTTTGATGATGCAGTTAGGTATATCGATAGACTTAAAGGCATACACGAATGAGGGCGTACTTACAGAAGATTTAAAAGCGGGGCAGTGTGATGCTGCCTTGTTTACAGGGCTAAGAGCACGTTCATTTAATCGTTATACGGGTACGTTGGATGCGTTGGGGGCGGTGCCAGATTCAAAGCACTTGAATTTAATTATGCGTGCAATTACCAGTCCTAAAGCAGCCGACAGAATGGAAGAAGGGCAATTTGTTGTTATGGGTTACGCACCATTAGGTGCCGTTTATCTTTTTGTGAATGATCGCAGTATCAATACCTTGGCTGATGTCGCGGGTAAACGCTTTGCCGTAATGGATTACGATGACCAACAAGTTAAAATGGTCGCTCGAATTGGTGCTCAGCCGGTGCCGACAGCGATTGTGAATATTGGATCTAAGTTTAATAATCGTGGCGTTGATATTATCCCCGCACCTTTAGTGGCCTACAATGTCATGGAGCTATATAAGGGGCTTAGTAATGGTGGTGGGATTATTTCATACCCTTTCTTTCAGATGACGCTGCAACTTGTTGGGCATACCGATAAGTTTCCTAAAGAATTTGCTCAGTTAATTCGAGAAGAATTTATGGGCCTCTATTTCGATATCCAAACCGTTATTAACGCCCAAATTGGCGAGATTCCAGATAGTGTATGGATTGCTGTTCCTGAAGACAAAATGCCCGAATATCAATCAATAATGCAAAGTTCAAGACTTAGGCTGCGTGATGAGGGCTACTATGATCCGGATATGTTGAGCTTGGCGCGTAAAGTTCGTTGTAAGTTTGAACCGGCCAGTTTTGAATGTGCCAATCCTATAGAGTGATAAGTTAGCCGATAACCGTATTTCTTCCGTTATTTTTAGCGCGATAAAGTTTTTTGTCAGCCTCGCTTATTAATTCTTTGAGCGAGGTTTTCGATAAATCTAATTTACTGCTAACGCCAAAGCTCGCAGTGCATGAAATTTTTTCGTTGTTGTATATCGTTATGTTCTCATCGAGAGCTTTACGTATTAGCTCGGCCAATTCTATGGCCTGTTGATGATTGGTATTCGGTAATAATACAGCGAATTCCTCACCTCCAAGGCGTGCAAATATATCGTCTTGTCGTAATGCTTTTACCGCCGCATGGCTAATATCAATAAGCACTTCGTCTCCGGCATCGTGTCCGAAATCATCATTGATTTGTTTGAAGTAATCTAAATCGAACATGATTACTGAAATAGGATGATGTCTCAGGTTCGAGTCGCTGATAATTTCATTGCCGCGCTTAAAAAATGATCGTCGGTTATTCAGCCCAGTGAGAACATCGGTATCAGCAGCTTTCTCAGCTAAGACTTTAGCTTCGTGTAGCTCTTGTTCCATGAGTTTACGTTCGGTGATATCAGTCGCTATCTCTATGCGCACCAAACGGCCATCAGGCCATTTAATCAGTTGATCCCGGCACTGATACCAACTGCCATTGTGAGTGTTTTGGAACTCCCAAACATAGACCCCGCTGGGTTCTCCATGTTCGTTGACGAGTTTAGGGTTAGTACAAAACTCGCATGGATTTTGCTGACCCTTTTGCAGTACCTCCCAACAACGACGCCCTTCGGGTGCTCCCCATTGGGTTTGGCCGTAGTCGTTGAAGAATAGAAGTTCATGAGTATCGATATCAGCGACATATACCAAAGCATCTAAACTATTGAGAATGGTAGTGATGGCACTGTAATTCGCCTCGTTAGAATCGTGCTCACTCGTTTCGTGCTCGCTCATAAGCCTCTGGGTGCTGATAATAGATACTCCCTAGCTTAGATCTTCTGCTCGGAATGACCAATATATACTTATTATTGTTAAGGTTACTAAGTGTAAGCTGGTTCTAGGGTTTGCTGCGGTAACGAGATTACTGAGGACGATATATTGTTAAATAAGCATGATACAGGGCTGGTCGTTGTCGATGTTCAGGGCAAACTCGCGCACTTAGTGGATGATGGCCATCAGGTGATTCAGCGTATTGCCACTCTGATTGAGGGAGCGAAAGCGCTAGGTTTGCCAATTGTGTGGCTAGAGCAAAATCCAACGAAGCTTGGCGTTACCGTACCGGAGCTTGCGCTGTTGTTGGCCCCCTTGAGTCCTATTGCCAAATTCACCTTCAATGGTTGTGCCAACGAAGCCTTCTGTAACGCTGTTGAGCAGGCGAATGTTCATAATTGGCTAGTATGTGGTGTCGAAGCTCATATCTGCGTGTATCAGACCGCTCTAGGGCTTAAAGAGCGAGGTTTTAACGTAGAAGTGGTGGTTGATAGCATCGCCTCGCGTGTAGAAGCAAGTAAGGACCTAGCAATAACGAAGCTAGCGACCAAGGGGGTGGGCCTAACCAATGTCGAGATGTGCTTGTATGAGCTTGTGCAAGATTGTCGCGCGCCAGAGTTTAAAACGATTCTTAATTTGATTAAGTAGGCCGTTCAGTACTTAGTGGTGAATTGCTGATAACGGAAAAATACATGACTAGCTCATGCTGTAGTTGTTAAAATGCGAGCCCTAAGTTGCTCTGGTGTTGCCATTATGCAGTCTCATGTTTCGTTAACGGATCCTGCCGATATTTCACGCATTATTGAAATGGCATGGGAAGACCGCACACCGTTTGAGGCGATAGAAACGCTTTACGGCCTTAATGAACCCGCCGTTATCCAACTAATGCGCAAAGAAATGAAAGCATCTTCATTTCGTATGTGGCGCAAGCGCGTCTCGGGACGCGTAACAAAGCACTTACAGTTACGACATCCCGACATTAGCCGCGGTTACTGTGCCACTCAGTACAAACAACGTTAAGTTTGAAGACTGTAGAGGTCAGTGAATAGGTTTTAAGTTAATTGCTGCCTTCTAATTCAACCTTTACCATCGTAATTCGCACAGGCACATATTTATGAATTGCTTATCGGAATGCTAGCCTAATCTAAGTTCTAAAAAGGAACCTGCAAGGGGACGGATTACGCCTATTGTTTGGAATACGGCATTGAAATGTGAGATATAAATGACAAGGGTTAAACCGATGAACTGGCGCAAGAGGAGAGGGGGCCATAACTGATCGAAACTAAGCGTGGGCAAGATTTTGCGAGTGAATCAGGCGGACGGTATGGGTATTATTACTGCGCAACAAACCAATGTTTTTGCCAGTAATTCATTACTTTTTCAGGATATTTAGTACGACCTAAGCTGCCGTTGTAGCGCGCAAGAGCACGAATCCAGTCGCCTTTTTCGCGATCTAGGTAGTGCTTTAAAATAGTACAGCCGTAACGTAAGTTGGTACGAGTATCCATCAGGTTGTCATCCGGGCGGCCAATTTCATTTTTCCAAAATGGCATCACCTGCATATAGCCTTGAGCACCAACATAGCTGAGAGCAAAACGATCAAAAGCGCTTTCGGTTTGAATAACCGCCAGTACCAGTTCAGGCTGGATATTAGCGCGTTTAGCTTCGGCATGAATCATGCGCAGTAATTCTAGGCGTCGTTCGTCATCTTTTACATAGCGACGAAGGCGAGTTGACATATCAACGAGCCATACTTGGGCGTCGAATTTATCTTCAAAAGAGTCTGCATTCGAAACAGCGTCTAGCAGGGCGGCTCGTAAAGCGGGGTCGTGTTCTTCTTCATTGATAGCATGACTGCTAACGGGTGTTAGCAGCACGCTAAATATAAAAGCGAACGCAGTAACCCAACGATTACTGCGTGCTTTTATGAATGGCCAGATCAGCATTTAACTCGCTGACGTAACAACTCAACTAAGCCGTCGAGAGCGACATCTTCTTTTTCACCAGCGCGGTGCTTATATTCCACCAAGCCTTCTTCTAAACCGCGATCACTCAATACGATGCGGTGTGGCAAACCCATTAATTCCATATCAGCGAATTTAACGCCTGGGCTGGTCTTTTTATCACGATCATCCAAATACACATCAAATCCGGCTTCTTTTAGCTGGGTGTACAAGGTTTCAGTCGCCGCTTGCACGACTTCTGAACGATGATAGTTCATCGGCACAATACCAATTTGGAAAGGCGCAATCGCGTCGGGCCAGATAATGCCGTTGTCATCGTAGTTTTGCTCAATGGCAGCGGCTACAACACGGCTTACACCGATACCGTAACAACCCATGATCATGGTTTGATCTTTGCCGTTTTCGTTGAGGACGGTGGCTTTCATCGCTTCAGAGTATTTAGTGCCTAACTGGAAGATATGGCCTACCTCAATACCACGCTTAATATCCAACACACCCTTACCGCAAGGACTTGGGTCACCAGCAACTACATTGCGTAAATCAGCAACGGTAGGTAGCTCAGCATCGCGATCCCAGTTTACGCTGGTAAGGTGTGCGTCTTTCTCGTTAGCACCACAGATAAAATCGGCTAGATGGGCCGCGCTGCGATCAACATAGCAACGTGCCGACAAGTTGCGAGGGCCAACAAAACCGGTAACACCACCAATGGTTTGAATTTCTGCATCGCTAGCAAATTGCAGCGGCGATAACACACCCGGCAATTTCTCGGCTTTGATTTCATTGAGTTCGTGATCGCCACGAATAAACAGCACAACTGGCTCGCCTGCCGTATCTTCATCGGCATTTTCATCTTCACTAGTACCACGAACCACAATCGCTTTTAGGATCTGGTTGGCGTTTACGTTAAGCAAAGTAGCCAAAGCATCAATGCTGCTGGTATCTGGAGTAGATACTTGTGTCATCGTTTGGCTAGCGGCTGGGCGTTCGCCAGCAGGTGCAACAGCTTCAGCAAGCTCGACGTTCGCGGCGTAATCGCTCTCGTTAGAGAAGGCGATATCGTCTTCACCAGAATCGGCTAACACATGGAATTCATGCGATAAAGCGCCACCAATCGAGCCGGTATCGGCCAATACTGGGCGGAAATCTAGCCCTAAGCGGGTGAAAATACGAGAGTAGGCGGCGTGCATAATTTCGTAGGTCTTGTTCAAACACTCTTCCGACGCATGGAACGAATACGCATCTTTCATGATGAACTCACGTGCACGCATCACACCAAAACGAGGGCGGGTTTCATCACGGAACTTGGTTTGAATTTGGAATAAATTCATTGGCAACTGCTTGTAGCTGCTTAGCTGGTTGCGTGCTAAATCAGTAACCACCTCTTCGTGAGTAGGGCCAATACAGAATTCGCGATTGTGGCGGTCTTTAACGCGCAGTAATTCACCACCGTATTGGAACCAACGACCGGTTTCTTCCCATAATTCAGCGGGCTGAACCGCTGGCATTAGTACTTCTTGCGCGCCAGCATTTTCCATTTCTTCACGAACAATGGCTTCCACTTTGCGCAGCGAACGCAAACCAAGGGGCATCCATGTATACAAACCTGCAGCAAGTTTACGGATCATGCCCGAGCGCATCATCAACTGATGGCTAATAACGACGGCATCGGCAGGGGTTTCTTTTTCTGTGGCGATCAAGAATTGAGTGGCGCGCATAAGCTGTATTTGAACTTCCGAAGAATGAATAGATGACTCTATTCTAAAGCTTGTGGGCCTTGGCAGCAATTTAGCCTTTCGCGATAGTCAATTATCCTAAATTCTCTTGTCATATTGCGACCAAATTCGCCTTTAGTGGGGTTGAGCTCATGCTTCACTATGCGATACTGGCATACACACTCGGCCGTCAGGAAACGACATGCAACCGGCAGATCCGCATATACAATCGACCAAGCTAGCAACGCAGGCCGAGTTGCCGGTAGCGGAATCTTGCCTACGCAACCAAAAGCCCATCGCAGACGTGCTGTCGCGCTTCTTGACCCCAGATATGGTGGTGTTTGAAGTGGGCAGTGGCACAGGCCAGCACGCGGCATATATGACCGAGCACCTCCCCGGAGTTCATTGGCAGCCATCTGAGTTGCCGGGCTGTTTATCTGCTATTCGAGCTTGGCGCGAGCATTCAAAACAGGCGGGCTTTTTAGCACCAGTCGAACTCGATATTAGCCAAGACATCTGGCCACTACGAAATATGGATGCGGTGTTTAGCGCCAACGTCGTTCATTTCGTTAGCTGGAGCCAAGTCGTCGCCATGTTTAAAGGCATTAGCCGCTCGTTAAAAGACAACGGCCTAGTGCTCTTGTACGGCCCGTACAATTACGATGGCCGTTTTACCAGCGAAGGCAATATTGCTTTAGACGAATGGCTGAGAATGCGTGACCCTGATAGCGGCATTAAAGACTTTGAACAAATCGTATTACTTGGCCGCCAGCACCAACTGCATTTACTTCACGATATTGAAATGCCCGCGAATAATCGTATGCTCGTGTTTGAGAAACATCCGCAGCCCTAGCTGCTTTAATAGTAACAACCCGTTGGCTGTAAACATTCGCAGCCTCATACGATCAGCAGGAAGCATCCCATGAAAGACCTACAAACTTGCCCTTGGGCGCAAGGTGATATCTATATTGCCTATCACGACAACGAATGGGGCGTGCCGAATCGGAATCGCAACCAATTATTCGAAAAAATCTGTCTTGAAGGCCAACAAGCCGGACTCAGTTGGATTACCGTGCTGAAAAAGCGCGATAACTACCGCAAGCGTTTTCATCAATTTAAACCCGAAAAAGTCGCCGCAATGACCGATGCCGACATCGCCGACTGCTTAACCGATGCAGGGCTTATCCGCCATGCAGGCAAACTTGAAGCCATTCGTAAAAATGCCAAAGCATGGTTAGCAATGGAAGCACAGGGCATTGATATGGTGGAATGGCTTTGGGCGTTTGTCGGCAACAAAATCACAGTAAATCGCTTAAAAAATATGAGCGAAGCCCAAGCTCAAACTTCTGAATCCCAAGCCATGAGTAAAGCGTTGAAAAAGGCTGGGTTTGGTTTTGTCGGCCCAACAACCTGTTACGCCTTTATGCAGAGCATGGGTATGGTGAACGACCATATGACCAATTGCCCGTGTCATCCGGATAACTTGAAGGCGTGAAATAGAACAATGAAACTCGTTTATTCTGCTCAAAATGCGTTAGACGCGCAGTTGGTTGTCGATGTTTTGAATCAGCGCGGCATATTTTCTCAAGTCGACGGTGCTTATTTACAAGGTGGAATGGGAGAGTTACCAGCACTCGGGTTGATAAGAGTTATGGTTAGCGATGAGGATTTTATTGTAGCGTCCACTGTAATTTCTAGCTGGGAAAAAGGTCAGTTAATGGATCTGCCAGAAATATCTGAAAGAGAAAGTTCGACGCCTATTGAAAGGAAAGTAGATAGAAGTGGCATGACCGGTATTTTGAACGTAATCACTTTGCTAGGTGTCGGTTGTTTAGTCGGAGTGTTTGCAACGTTTATGTCACTTCGTTCTCCCGTAACTTATGACGGTGTTGATATAAATGGTGATGGAATACTTGATGAACATTGGAAGTACGCAGGGGGTCGTGTTTCTGAGTCAACAATAGACAGAAATTTAGACGGGAAAATTGACATTAAAACTTCATTTGATTACTACGGTATAGCCAAACGAACATCGGCTGATAATAACTTCGACGGTGTTTTTGAAACCATGTATTTGTATGATAATGGCAATGTCAGCATATCGAAATCAGATACTAATAATGACGGATTTTACGACCTCGTCGAAGATTATTCAGATGACGTTTTGCAGCGAATAACAGTAATCAATGCTAAAACTAAGGCCCCCGCTAAAGTGAAATACTATTCTTTAGGTCGCCTTGTTCGTGCAGAGGTTGATACTAATGAAAATGGTATGTTGGATACCGTATATGAATACGATGCCTTAGAAAGAGTGGTCGCAACTGATAGTTTGCCAGCTGATTGAAGAGTTTTTACTAGTAGAGCCTATTAAGTTATGCGCAAAATCGATAAGAAAATAGATAAACAAATTTGCGAAGTTCTTACTGAGGTTTGTGAGGTCGCATTAACTAAGAATAGCGGGTTTCAGTGGCTAACCCATTTGGTTAACTACTCAAGCTTTCCGAGAAGTTTAAAGGTGATTTGTATTTTCGATACGAATGAAAATTTAGAAAATTTTAAGACGAATAATGGCCACCTTGAGTTTAACGCTACTATTCAAAAGGCGCTCGCAGGTATCGGTATTAGCATCAATAACGCTCAGATCTCGTACGATACCGAAGAGAATTGTGATAAGGCGAACGGTGGCAAGTGGGCTGCTAGGTTTGCGAATATAACAGCTTAAGATGATTTGCCTGTGATTTTTAGAATCGAATACTATATTAACCGTCGCCAACTCAAACTACTTACCACTATAATTACCGCCATTTATAGCTAGAAACACCAGATGTCTAAGATTTTTATCATCGGCTTACCCAGAACCGGCACTACGAGTATCAGTGTTGCGTTACTCGAACTGGGATTCTTAGTAGCCCACACCGCGTTTACTAAAAAAGCCTTTGAAGTAGCGGAGGCCATATCCGACGCCCCGTGTTTTAGCGACTATCAGCATTTGGATGAACTCTTCCCTAATTCTAAATTTATCTACTTATCGAGAAATATGGATGAGTGGGTGCCATCAATCACCATGCTCCTCGAAAAAATGGCACCACATTTAGAGCCTAAAACTGGGTATTTTAACCCCATCTTAAAGCGTAGCTTTCACCATACCTTCTCACCGACACTGCCGTTATCAGCTAATGAACTCATAGACTGCTATCAACGCCATCAGCAAGCCGTGTTTGAGTATTTCAAAGGTAAGCGCTCAAACAACCCCATCTAAAACCCACGCCGAAATCCCTCTAAACTGTCTTCAAATTATTTAACGAGACAGCTCATGACCAAATCGGAACAATGGCAACAACACCTTAATCTCTGGCACGA